>PJEL010000449.1_pt1 | contig 48049 bp, 32 predicted proteins | sample 1853271 | NCBI WGS metagenome assembly PJEL01 (sample SAMN08108733, study PRJNA415343) | Invertebrate metagenome, whole genome shotgun sequencing project. | host: Globobulimina | place: Sweden: Gullmar Fjord | collected 2015-08
GAACCCGAGAACAGCCTGTTCCCAGACTTCCTCTTCGAGCTCATGGAGACCTACAACCGCATCGTGCGAAACGAGGACGGTTCGACCAATACGCAGATGTTCGTGGCCACACACAGCCCGATCGTCGCCGCCCAGTTCCAGCCTTGGGAGCGAATCATCCTGGAGTGGAATGACGAGGGTTCGGTCTCCGCCAAGAAGGGCGTGGCACCCATTGGTGACGACCCCAACGATCTTCTGGAGAAGGACTTCGAACTCACGCACCTCATGGGCGCCGAGGGCCTGAAGATGTGGGACGCGTACCTCGCTCTCCGAAAGCAGCTGCGCCGCTCCACGGACAAGGACGAGAAGCTCGAACTCATGAAACAAGCCGCCAAGATCGGACGGGACTACGGCTTCGAGGAGTAGCGTGAAGTTCCTGGCCAAAAGCGACAAATCAGCCATTCTTGCCGAGGCGATGACCTACAAGGAGGGAAGCACCTCGAAGAACCGAAAGCTCCGAGTGCGCCTGCTCGCTGAGCAACATGGCTTCTGCGCCTACACCGAGCGCTACGTCGAACTCCACACGGTGGAGGTCGAGCACTTCACCAGCTCCAAGAAGGGTCACGACGATTATTACAACTACTACGCCGTGATTCGAGATGCCAACGCCCGAAAAATGGTCCGCGATGATGCCTTCCAAGACGCATCGATACACGAGAATCGTTTCTTTCAGCGAGCCGGCGGATTCGAGGAGCGCATCCGATTCGTCGACGGCGGATACGAGGAGATCGATCCCGACGATCAGGAAGCGTGTGATCTGATCACATTGCTGGGCTTGAACGATGCCAAGCTCTTCCGGGCACGAAGCAAACACGTCCGTCGGATCCGCAACTGGTTCGACTTGGCCGGGCTGAGCGAGGAAGAACAGCTCTCCTACTTCACCATGGATCCCGAAGAACTCAGCTTCATCACTGCGTTGGAACACGACCTCGGCCTCGATCTGGAGCACCTACTCGGGTCGACGACATAGGCCGAACACCTCACCGGAGACGCTATGCCATACGCCACCTTTGAGGCCCTATCTGCCCAGGTGCGCGCGCTCGTCGCAGCCGACGCAGATACCGAGGCTCTCCAGCTGCTAGAGCGCGAGGGCGGGAGCTTCCCAGAGAATGCCCTCGCCAACCGCCAGTTTCAGTTCCTGCTGCACTGCAAGATGGGCAACCACCAGACCGCGCTGGATGTGCTCGAGCGGTGCCTGACGGACGGACTGTGGATGCCGCCACAGTTCCTCAGCGCCGAGAACAGCACCCTGGGCGACATCGTCGAGCTACCGCGTTTCGAGGATCTGCGAGAGCGGTCCGCGTCCCTGCGAAGTGCGGCACTAGCCCAGGCCAGACCGGAGCTGACGCTGCGGCGACCAGAGAACGCCGACAGCCCCCTGCTCTACGTCCTCCATGGCAATACCTCGACCTCCGAGCGGGCCCGCGACCATTGGGGCTCGGCAACCGAGAGTGGCTGGTTGTTGGCGACTCCCCAGTCCTCCCAGCTGATGGCCCCGAACCGGTTTGGCTGGAATGACCGCGCCGTCGCCGAGGCGGAGACCTCCGCGCACCTACAAGAGCTCGGGCAGACCTTTGACCCGGTGCGGGTGGTGGTTGGTGGCTTCTCACGAGGAGCGGGTCTCGGGGTGGTCTCGGCGTTCAGCGGCCTGATCCCGGCTACCGGATTCATCGCTGTCTCCCCAGTCTTTCCGGAGTTCACGAGCGCCCTGCTCCCCCATGTCTCGTCCGCACGCGAGCGCGGTCTGCGGGGACACGTGATCGTGGGTGATGACGACCCCTACCGCGAGCAGGCCGAGGCCCTGGCGGCCTTCATGGCGGAGCACGCATTGCCGTGCCAGATGGTGAGGGTCCAGGAGCTCTCCCACCGATATCCGGATGATTTTGGGACCCAGCTGCGGGACATGCTGCGAGCGTACTGACAGCTCCGGCGATCGGCGTGGTGACGCGTCAGGACGGGCGGTCTGCACCGATCGAGCCGGGCAATGCCGCAACGCGATCTGGCCGATCCATCGCCGTCCACTGACTGCGGGCCAGCTCCAGCGCACCGCTCGCCACGGCCCGGTCCCGACTCAGCTCGGCCAGCCGCTCGGCGAGCATCGCGACCTCCGGATCGACGTACCCAGTCTTCTGAAGCGACTTCTGGGCGAGCTCCCAGGCTGGCAAGACCTCGGATCGGCGACCCAGACCCGCAGCACAGGTCGCGATGCCCAGGTCGACGAGACCGAGAAGGATCGGCCACCTTCCCACGACGCGGGTCCGCAACGCGATCAGCTCGGTGTGGCTGCTTTCATAGACTGCTCCTATGATTTGAAGCAAGATCAGGGTCAGGTCAATCGCCAAGGGCAGCACGCCACCCAGCCCCTCAGCGTCGACTCGGGCCTGCTGAAAGCGCGCTCTGGCTAGCTCGAGATCGCCGCACTCCCAGGCGATGGTGCCGAGTGCGAGACCGGCGTTGGGGATCATGCCGAGCATGCCGTGTCGGCGAGCCAGAGAGTCGCAGCGCTCGGCGTATCTCACCGCATCCTCGAGCTTCTGGGTCCGCATCGACGCAAAGACGGCCATGTTGGAGATCAGGGCCTCGGCGTAGTGGTCGCCGGACTGACGTGCGTAGCCCAACCCACGCTCGGCGTAGGCCACCGCCCGCTTGCTGTTGCCAGTGAGAATGCACAGCTCCCCGAGGTGCTTGCAGCAGCGCGCCCTCCACCAGGTGTCTCCGATCTCCGCATACGCCTCATCAGATCTGGAGTACCAGACAATCGAGGCATCGAGGTCTCCCTTGATCTTCTCCAGGCCGCCACGCTGCATGTAGATCCTCGCGAGGACCGCGGACCACCCGTGGCGCTGGGCTCGCGCCGTGAGCTCGTCCAGCTGCTCCTCGCTGCCCTGGGCCTCCAGCCCGTACATCAACGCCGCCGTAGTGCGCACATCGCGCTCGCCCCACCGCTCGTCCTCCTCGGGCACCCCCGCCCGCTGCAGCGCCTGCCGGTAGTCGTCGAGCAGCATGCGCATACGGCTGACCTGCTCGGTTCGCGCGCACTCCTCGATCGCCGCCATCAGCCATTCCAAAGACTGTAACCAGGCTTCGGCGGCCATGAGATGCCGGCCGATTCGCTCCGGAGTCTCTGGGGAATCGTCGCCAACCAAGATGTCCGCGGCAGCCTGATTCCACTTCGTCCACCGGCCAGCATCCCGGGCTCGCCGCTCGAGAGACTCGCGCAGCATTCCGTGGGCGAATCGCCACTCGTCCTGGTTGGAGGACGGGGTGCTCAAGCGCAGCAGCAACAAGGCATCGAGCAGACCCGGCGCAGGTGTCACGTGCACCGCTGCGCACACTGCTCGCCATTCGCGGAGATCGACGTCCTGGCCCAGGGCCGCTGCGATCTCCCACCCAAAGGCGTCGTGCTCGTGCCGATCGGCGACGAAGCGCTCCACCCGGGCGGACCACACCTCGTGCAGATCGGCCGGTAGGCCTACGTCCTCACGGAGTTCGAACCCGGATGCAGACAGCGCCAGCGCACCCTCCTGGATCCAGTGACCGACGAGCTGCACGGCAAAGAGCGGGTTTCCTCCGGCACGCTGTTGCAGGCGCTGGGCGAGGCCATCTTCCAGGGACAATAGACCGCGCACCAAGTCCCGCCCGTCGTTGCCCATCAGCGGTCCAATGTTCAGCTCTCGAGTATTGGGGCGACCAGCGATCTCCGCCAACAACCTGGCCTCTGCCGGACGCTCGGGAAGGGCCTCCTCCCGAACCGTGAGCAGCAGCAGCACCTTGCAGTCCTCCAGCTGAGTCAGGAAATCCGCGAGCTGGAGCGCGTCCAGTCCCCACTGCACATCGTCCAACCACATCAGCACGGGCCGATCCCGCCCTTGACGACGCACAATCCGCTCGATCACCCGATATCGGTCTGCAGGCGCGGACAGCTCGACGGAGTGCACACCCGAGGCCCGCTGCTGGCGGGTTGTGGGCTCGACGATCTCGGTCAGTGCGAGGGCCTCGGAGACACCGGATCCCGCACCCGACCGCGCCAACAAGACCTCGAGGCGCTCGGTGATCTCGGCTCGCTCGAGCCCGTTTACGCGGTAGAACCGTCCGATCATCGGTCCGATGCCGTCCATGGGTCCTGGCACCGGACCGTGGCCAGCTTCGAGGGTCACGGCCCCCCCGACCTCGTGGGCGCGCTCGCACATCCAGTGGGCCAGCCGACTCTTTCCGCACCCCGCCGCTCCCCGCAGCAGAACGAGCTGCGGCCGACCCGACTCGTGAACTCCGCGCAGGGCCGCCCACAGGGCCGTTCGCTCCGCCCGCCGACCCACCATTGGAACGGCCCGCAGTCCAAACAAGGACAGACCCGTACCCACCAACTGGGCCGGCGTCTCCGGAGGGGCAAGGCGCTCCCAGACGGGCGGCAGAGGCGTACGCGCGTGACGAACCTCCTCTCCAACCGGCATGCTCTCCGGCTCATCCTGGACCCTCAGGGTGGTCATCTGATCCGGCTCCCACAGCAGCGTGGTGCGATGAAACGCCGGCACGAGAGTCTCCTCCGCGGGGCCACCAGGCCGGGGACTCGGATACCAATCCTCTGTCTCGTCCGGCAGCTGCATCAATGCCCAGGCTGCGTCGGCTGCTCGCTGGAAACGCCGACCCGGGTCCTTGGACAGCAACACCCGCAGCCAATCCTCGAAGCCAGGCGGAAAGGGCCTCGCAGCGCGGAATTCCGGAAGCGCAGACTCCATGTGGGCGCTCTGCAAGGATTCCCAGCCTCGGCCGTGGCCGGAGTAGGGCCCACGGCCCACGGCCAGGGTCCAGGCGAGACAGCCGAGGGCGTAGAGATCGGTCCACGGCCCGTAGTCCCGCCAGGCGCCCACGAACTGCTCGGGAGCCATATAGGAGGGAGTTCCGCCCGATCGTCCAACGACACCCGAACCACTCGGACGCTCCGCGATCTGCGCCAGGCCAAAATCGGAGATCTTTGGACCGGCGCGACTGCCGCCGAGCAAGATGTTCCCGGGCTTCAGATCCCGGTGCACGATTCCCCGCGCATGAGCGTGGGCGAGGGCGTCGAGCAAACTGAGCAACAAGGGGCGCAAGGAACGCCACTGCAAGCGGCCTCGCTTCGAGTGCAGCGTGCCTCCGTCGGCGAGCTCCATCGCCAGCCACGGTGACCGAGCAACCAGCTTCCCCTGGCTCGCTCCCTCGGCGGCCAGCTCGACCTCTCCGTAGCCCAGGACCATCACCACATGGGGATGGCAGAGGCCGGCGACGGCGCGCACCTCGGTGCGGAACGCTTCCCGGTTCTTCGAATCACGAGCCACCTCGTCGGTCATCACCTTGATGGCCACCGGCGTCTGCTGAGCTGTGTGCACCGCGAACCAGACCTCACCCATGCCGCCGGAGCCGATCCGATGGGAGAGAGCGAACGGACCCAGTTCCACGTCACGCATGCCCCAGCCTAGCCTTCGCGACATTCGGGATGCACTGCTCGTTCGGCTCTCCGGGCCTCCGAGGGGCACTGCGATCCCCATCGCAGTACAGGGTGGCGCGGCGTCCCAATTGCCAGCAGCCGTAAAGGGAGAGATTCATGTCCACCATCGAGAAATTCCGCTTGCGATTCTGCATCGCGCTCGCCACCCTGATCGCGGTCCCCTCGCCCGCACCAGCGTGGTCCCCATGGATCGAAGAGCCCCTGGATTCCGAGGTCGAGCAGGACTACCGGGCACCGGACGTCGACATCGCACCCCTCGGAGACGGGCGGTTTGTCCTTTCCTATTACGACAGCGACAACTGGCTTCGGTATCGCGTATTCGACGCCGATACCGACTATGCGACCGAGCCCCAACCGCTGACGTTCAGTCACAGCTACGGGCGCAACAGCTGGATCCGAGCCATGACCGGCGGCCCGGTTCAGGAGCGGCCAGACCCCGGCCAGATCTACGGTGGAGGGCCTGTGCCCCTCTACGGCATGGTGAACTTCTTTGCCGTGGAGTCCAACAACGACATCTTCCTGATGCGGCACGAATACGACGATCGCTTCCGAGTCTCCTCTCATCTGGTGGCCGGCACATCCGGCACGACCGTCTTCCAACAGGGCGGGCGTCCGTCGGTGGCCTGGGCCGAACCTCCAGGGCTCGTGTTCATGGATCCCGGGCGAGCCCTCACGGTCTGGGGCAACCAGGAGGCCCTCATGGGTCGCTTCATGGACCTGGACGGGGATGCCATCGGCGACGCCTTCACGATCGTCGACCTGGACGACGATCTGGGCAACTACACCCTTCCCTTCGTCTTCAGCACCGACGTGATCTGGAATCCCGTCTCCGAGCGCTTCATCGTCGGACTCGTCGCCCGTGACAACGCCCAGCACTGCGAGTTCTGGAATCTGCGCCTCACCTATGACGGCGCCCTGGACGACATCGCCCCTCCGAGCCTGCACGGGTACTGCGGCCACAACGTCGAGGCGGGCGGGGTGGACGGGCACCACACCTCGGTGGCGTACACCCCGAACGCCGCCGGCCAGTACGCCTGGTGGTACATCGACGAGAGCCCGACCGGTGGCGTGGGAACCAAGGGCGTGCGCCTCATGGACGCCTGGGGCGAGCCGGTCCTCGACGGCGGCGACAAGGTGGAGTGGCTGCAGCCACTGAGTACCTCCAACCCGTACACAGACCCCGTCGCGGGACTGCCGTCGAGCCCGTGGTGGACCGAACCCCACTACATCTTCCCCTGGGTCACCGATGAGATGCAGGTCCGGGGCCTGTATGCGGGCAGCGGGAACTTCACCCTCGAGAAGACGCTGTCGGGGGTCACCAGCGGCGTGTATCCGCAGATGCGGGCGATCGCCGCGCTGGACGACACCACGAGCGTCGTGGTGTGGACGGCCTGTCCGAACCGCGACTGTGTCGTACCGACCGGCGATGTCCCGGGAGCTCCACCTACGGACTACCCGTCGTACATGATTGTGGTGGAGGACGGACAGCCCCAGGTCGTGTTTCAGCTCTGAGCCCTTCAGCGCCACGAGCTGATTGCGGTCAAGTCCGACGCTTCCAGCAGCACGATAGGCCCGATTCTCTACCGCGGAGAGGCAAAGGTGCGCGGAGCCCACAACCGGACTGACGAGGCCACCCTCAACGAGCTTTCGAAGCGCATTCTCGAGTCGGCCTACGAGGCGTGTCTCGAACACGAGCTCCGACGCCGCGGGCTCGCTGTCGGCCCTGCCACGTCTCGCCCTGGAACAACTCGGCCGATGCCAGGACGAACAAGCAGCACCGCGCGACACCACGTCTAACCGCCGTCCCCCCGAGGTTCGCCCCTCCGTCCTCTGCGAACCTCCGCATCTCTGCGGTAGAAACCAGCCTTCCGGCCTTCGAAGACGCCCGGGTACGCCACTGCGGTCGAGCCGGCCAAAGGCGCGCTCCGCAGGCGCAGAGGCGCATGGGGCGGAGGGCAAGGTGAGGGCAAGGGCAAGGAGCTGGCATTTAGAGCCCACTATGCGTGAGCCTAGCCACCCCGAAGCACGACCTCACCGTCCGCCACATCCAGCGTCAACACCGCTCCCTGCACCCCGGGACGCGCCAGCAAATACCGCGCAAGCGCCGAAACAACCTGATGTTCCACCACCCGCTGCAGCGCCCGAGCCCCATAGGCCTCGTCAAAACCACGAGCCGCCACCAAAGCCACCAGCGCATCGGTATATCGAACGGTGAGCCCCCGCGTCTTCACGCCCTCTCGTTCACCAATCCTATCCAGCTCCATCCTGGCTATCGCGCGGATCGTATCGGCCTTCAACGGCGCAAAGGGCACCACCTGATCGATGCGGTTGAAGAACTCCGGCCGGAAGAAAGCCCGGATATCCGAGGCGATGGCCTGGGCAGCGTCGGATCCAAAGCCCGGTGGACTCCCACGCCGGGCGCCGAGGTTGGTGGTCATGATGACGATGCAGCTCCGGAAATCAGTCTCCCGGCCGATGGCGTCGGCGAGGATGCCCTCGTCCAGCACGGCGAGCAGCGTGTCGAAGAACACCGGGCTGGCCTTTTCGATCTCGTCGAAGAGCACCACCGAGAACGGCGTGGCGCGCACCTTGCGAACCAGCTCACCGGGCTCTCCCGACGGCGTGCCGATGAGGCGCCCGAGCTGTCCGGGATGCTGGAACTCGGACATATCGATACGGATCAGCGGGCGTACATCCTGCCCTTCTCCAAAGAAGTAGTCCGACAAGGCGGTGGCGAGTGCGGTCTTGCCAACGCCGGTCGGGCCGGAGAAGAGCATCGTCGAGATGGGTTTGTCGGGGTCGTTCAGTCCGGCTTTGAAGGTGCGGATGACCGAGGTCACGGCCTGCACTGCGACCGGCTGTCCGACGATTCGCGACGAGAAGAAGTCGAGCAGATCCTCGGTCCGAAGCTTGATCTGGTCGTCCACCAACGCGGGAGGCATCCCAGTTCGCTGGATGAAGGACTCCATGACCGCGGACGTGGTGACCTCCGTCTGCTGATCGAGGTGGGCGCGGTGAGCTGTCTCCGCGAGGAAACGTAGGGCCTTGGCCGGAAAGTGCTCGTAGCGGATGTGCCGATCCAGGAGACGATACGCAAGTCGACGCGCCCTCGGTCCCAGCGACACGTCCATCGTCTCGTGGGCGTAGGCGCCGAAGTGGGCCATCACCGACCTCACCTGACTCTCGGACATCTGGTCGACGCGTATCAGCCGAAAGCGCTCGACAAACCCGGGCAGTACGGCGCGCGCAGCGTCGAGTCCTCGCGGCGTGATCTCGCTCACGAGGTGGAAATCCGCTCTGTCGAGGGCCGGAGCGAGGAACGACGCCACCGAGTCCTCGGCCCCCTGCCCACCGACGCGGAGCAGCTCGATGAAGTCCTCGATCCACAGGACGCCGCTGACCCGGGACAGATCGTAGACGAGCTCGTCGCAGAGCTGCTGCCAGTCCCCGACGTACTTCGCTCCCGCCACGAGACGATGGGCGGCAGACTTCCAGAACGTGGGTCCGTCCTTCATCTTCGCCCGTTTTCGGACCGCTTCGCCGAGGATGGCGGTCTTGCCCACCCCGTGCTCGCCGACCAGCAGGAAGTTCACCTTGCCGAGCAGCTCTCCACAAGCCGCCACCTCGACAGCTCGCTCCCAAGCCGCCGCGGGCAGCCCCTCTCCCCTGCGGGCCATCTTCTTGGAGAGCGGGAGCTTGTCGGCGGCGTCCGAGAGTCGGGGGGTCTGGATGGGGGGATCGACATACCTTCGTTTCTTCGCCTTCTTTCGAACAGTAGTCGAGCCCAGCCACGGCTCGGGGGCGAGCAGGAAGCGGTAAAGCTGCTCTGGGGACATGGTGCGCAGCTGGTCGCGGCCGAAGTGCTCCAGCAAGGTCTTCAGGTTCGCCTCGTCGTAGTAGTGGAACTGCGCCCCAAAGCGCGGCATGAAACAGGTGAAGCTCCCGAAGTCGTTTCGGCCGTGCACGGCGTCGATCGGGATCTCCAGCGAGTCCTGAAGCGGGAAGACCTGGTTGTTCTGACGATAGGAGGGTCGGATCGAGAGGATCTGCCTCGTGAGGCGGTAGTCGGTGATCGGCGCCTCGAGACTCACATCCTCCCTGGCTAGCTCTGTCGCCAAGGAGGCGTACACCTTTCGGGCGTCCGAGCGGATGATCTCGCGATCGGGGCCCACGACGCGCCCGCACACCAGCTCGTCGGTGAGCTGCCAGCACAAAACCGGGTACTTGTAGACGTTCAAGGCCCGATCCCATCGAGCGGCAACTTGAGCTCGTCTGGAAGTCCGATGTAGAGCCAGGACTGCAGCCAGCCGCTGTCGAAGGCCCCGTGGGCGATGACCTGCCCGCTCCGAGCATCCGAGACTGTGCCCCGTTCGCCCGCAGCTCCCGGTGGACAGTAGATCCGCACCACCGCATCGGGCTCTTCCAAGGGGGGAATCGCCTCGTCGACACCGCTCCAGGGCACCACCATCACCTGCACGGCAACCGGTGGACCGATCTCCGGATAGAGCAGATGGATCCCGGCCTCCGAGGCGAGGAGTTCGTACATCCCGGACCCCGGAATCACCACCACCTGGCCGTTGGAGAGCCACCGCAAGGGGCGCTCCTTGCCGATCTCGTCGGCGCCGTAGTGCTCGGCAAACAGAAACCGGTAAGCCCGAACCAACGCCGACAAGAACGCCGTTCCTCCGGCGATGGAGCGCAGGACGATGAGGGCGCCAGCCGCGCTGTCCCGACCGACGAAGCGCGCTCGGAAGTGGAGGTATGCGAGACGGTCCAGGCCGGTGTCGACCCAGCCGCCCTTTTGTTGTTCTTCCTCCTGCAGGAAGCTCTCGAGGTAGTCGCGGATCCGGGCGTGGGCGAGCATGTCCCAGAAGCGGACCTCGGACCCCCAGCGTCGATGGCGATAGCTCGGGCGGACCCGGGTGTGAATCGCCTCCTGTCGGATCTCGGCATGCCGCGGCTCTCCCGGCGTTGGATCGAGATCTTCGAGCATCTCCCGAGCTGCGGATCGAATCGCGAGCTCGTCGCCGACCTCCACATCCACCCCACCGGGACCCGCACTCGCTACCAGGAGGCTGCTCGGATCCAGCCGCAGCTCCAGCCGAGCAACCAGCTCCTCGAGGACCTTGGTCTTGAAAGCCTTCAGGCGCCCCGGATCGATTCCCACGGCCTGCTCGCGAGGGGCCAGCTGCTCGCTGCGTGCCACGAATGGCAGCGGCTTCGCCACCAGGCTCAGCTTGCCTTCACTGGCATCCGCCTTCAAGACCACCGGCTGCTCTGGGGGCAGCAATACGACCTGATCGGCCACCAAGGTCACGATTCGGGACTCCAGCTCCCGCTTCATGGCCCTGGCCCCCATGCGCTCGTCGAAGCCACGCACGGCGATCTCGTCCATGGCGGCCTCGGAGACCTGGAGCAGCGTCGTCCTCCGCAGGAATCCATCCCGCGAGAGCAGGCGAACAAGCTGCAGCTCGGCGATGCGACGGATGTCCGGGCGCGCCAGCGGCGAGAACACCACGACCCGGTCGATGCGGTTCACGAACTCCGGCCGGAACGCCCTCTGCACCGCCGCTCGGTAGGTGTGGTGCAGCTTCTCGAGGCCCTTGTCGAAGCCGAGCGCCCTGCCCGCCTCTCGAGCACCGACGTTCGAGGTGAGCACGATGACGCACTGGTTGAAGCGCACCAACCGGCCCATTGCATCGGTGAGTCGTCCCTCATCGAGGACCTGGAGCAGCAGATCGTGCACGCTTGGGTGGGCCTTCTCGATCTCGTCGAGCAGCAGCACACAGAATGGCTGGTGGCGCACGCGGCTGGTGAGCTGACCCTCGGGACGTCCGATGCTTCCGATGAGACGGCTCGCCGCAGCGGCATCGACGAACTCGTTCATGTCGAAGCGCACCAGGTGGTCGTCATTCTCGAAGAGATAGCGGCACAGGACCTTGGCAGCCTCGGTCTTTCCCACACCTGTCGGCCCAACGAAGAGCAAGGATCCAAGGGGCCGATTGGGGTCATTGAGCCCTGCGCGCAGCTGCTGGATGGCCGCGGTCAGGGCATCGACCGCCGCGGGCTGGCCGATGAGCTTGGACTCGATCTCGGCGCGGATCTCGTCCTCGGGAAGTGCGGTCTCCCGGTCGAGGATCTTGGGACGAAGACCGCTGGCCTTCAAGAACGTCTCGTCGACCCGCTCCACGCCGATCGAGGTCCTAGGGAAGCGGGCAGCCAGCCGCCGCACTCGGTCGAGAACTCCCCCGGGAAGGACCTTGTGAGTGGGATACCGCTCGGCGAGCTCGACGGCCCGAGCCAGGGCATCGCGGGTGAACTGGCACTCGCGATCTCGCTCGATGAGCGCGCGCTGACGCAGCACGATCCGCAGCGCTCGCTCCCGGGGAGGCGGCTCGACCCGCAGGATCTGGAACAGGTCGGCGAAGGCCCTGTCCTCCTCCTCGATGCGGCCCCACTCCTCGTTGGTGGCCTCGAGAATCACCGGCAAACGCCGCGCCTCGAGCCAAGGCCTCAGAACCGCGCTCAGAGTGAGAGCGCTCCCGGCGCTGGTCCCAACTCGGGTCAGCGCCACCGGATTGTCCACGTAGAGCGCGTCGGTCTTGCGGACCTTGTAGGTCTTGAGCAGCCGCTCCTCGATCCAGGTGAAGATCGCCTCCGACCGCCGCTGCCACTGCCCGATGATCGCCATTCCAGCGGTGATTCTGGTGGGATCGAGGAGCCAGGTCTTCGGCGCCTTGTCCCGAGAACCCACGCAGCCGTCGAGGCGGGTCGCAATGGCCTCGTGCAGGAGCGTCGACCGCCCCGATCCGGCCGGCCCGAGGATGACGGTCGGCGGCGGCTTCGAGCTGTCGAGAACCCGAATGAGACGCTCTACCCTGTCATCTGCGACGAGCGCCCGCTGCAGTTCATCGGGATAGCGCAGGGAGAGATCGGTCGCGACCTTGTGCAGCTCGGTGGCGCCGTCGAACTGCTCCTGGCCACTCATCCGGGCAAAGAACCAGTCCCCGAAGCTCTCATCGAAGACAAAAGTGCCGCGCTTCACCCGGACCGTGGTCTTCAGGTTGGTCACGAAGTCACCCTTGGCGTGCACGTACTCGTCCAAGACTAGTCGGTCGGGGGCAGCGTCTTTCCTGCGCTTTCGGAGGATGTGGTCGACGACTCCCTGGACGTGCTCGAGGTAGGGGCTCCAGCGCAGACCGGCAGGTGCAGCGAAGATCTCACCATCGAAGCGGGGCAAGCAGCCGTAGCGATGGGCGCCGACGGTGAAGGTGACCACAGTGGTCTTGCTCTGGCGCGCGTCGATCCCGCGGCTCAGGGACAGAGTCGGCGTATCGACTCGATAATCCGGGCAGAATGCAAGCCACTGGAGCCGAGCTACGTTGCCGCGCCCGCCCTGCCAGTCGCGGTACTTCTTATGTACCTCCGACACGCAGGCCCGAACCGCGCGCTCGAAGGTGCGACCGAGGCCACGTATCGACCGATCGAAGAGCGGCCGGATCAAGTAGTGCCGATGCCCACCATGTTTGGTGATCTGCACGAATGCCGGGAACTCCAGGTGAACGACCGGCATCAGGAGCTGACCTCCTCGAGCAGGCGTCGCCAGAAGTGTCCCCGCAGGCGCTCCTCGAGCTTCTCGGCGTACAAGGCGCGATCCACGCCGCGCTTCCAGGTCTTGTCCTCGACCTTCTCCGGCGTGAACACACGCATCACCCGACCCACGTTGTAGGCCGACTTTCGATGCACATCGTCCGGCCGCGGGAACTTCTCGTAAGTGCAGGACGCCGTCACCAGCCGGAGCCTGTCCTCGCCCTTCGGGTGTCGCTCCGCCATCAGCCCGCGCTCGGAGAGGAAGGCGAGGGCTGCGCCGGCACCCCTGATCCGCAGCTCGATGCCCACCTGCTTGACGTGCTTGGCGGCGCTCTTCTCACCGGCGATCAGACTGTCGAAGGTGCCCTCGGGGTGTCGGAGCAGCCACACCGCCCGCCGATCGACCTCGAATCCGATGTTCTCGGCGATGGAGGTGTAGATCTCGGCATGTTGGGCCACCCGCTCCGGAGAGCCGTAGATGCCCATGCACAGGGGGTTTTCGTCCTCGTGGAGGATCTCGTAGAGCTTGCGGAACATCACCAGGCGGCGGTGCTCGATGGCCTCGTGCTTGGCGCGATGGTCGGCGGCGTCTCCGTGTCGTCCGAGGATGGCGGCGAGATTCACCTCTTCCTCGAAGGTGTCGATCTCCGCCAACACGGCGGAGAGACCCTCGATGACATCGCCGAGCCGTCCGTGGCGACGGGCATCGGCATCGTTGCGCCAGAAGTCATCGCGCAGACGGATCCGGCGGCGGTCGAGGATGGCCCACGCGCTGCGGAGTTCCGCAAAGGAGGCGCCGTAGGCCACTTTCCAGCCGAGTCTCCGCGCTTCGGTCGCCAGCTCTGCCAGCTCCGCCACGGCGACCTTGGCGTTTGTGGTCTCCAGATCGTCGGCGTTTTCCTCGGCTTTGAAGGAGAGCGCACCCGCCTCGGTGCCGACGCTCACGGTCAGGGCTTCGGATCCGACGCGTTCGTTGAGGAGTCCAGAGACCGGCGCGAGCACGCGGTCCGTCAGTGCCCTCTGGAGCTGCCTCGCACCATAAGCCGGGAGATAACCAACTTCTGCAAGGAACTCACAAGCATCCTCTGACAGATCCAGGGACACTCTGCGGGACTGGAAACCCGCCCGTCCGCGCAGGCCATCCACCTTGAGATCGAGGATCTGCCGGATAGAGGACTGCGACAGGGGCGAGAACGGCAAGACTCGGTCGATGCGGTTGAAGAACTCTGGTCGGAACCAGGCTTTCACGGCGTCCTCATAGGCCCTGGCGATGTCGGAGGCGCTCGCCTCTCGTCCGAATCCGGTGCGCTTCACCGCCGCTCCGGTGGCCCCGATGTTCGAGGTCATCACGACGATGGCGCTGCAGAAGTCCGCCACCCGCCCACGTCCGTCGGTGAGTCTCCCCTCTCCGAGGACCTGCAGCAGCAGATCGAAGAACGAGCTGTCCGCCTTCTCGATCTCGTCGAAGAGCAGCACGCTGAATGGCTGGCGTCGCACCGCGGCGGTGAGCAGTCCCTCGCCGGTTCCGCCCGCGAGGCGCATCACCGATCCCGGGCTCGAGAACTCCGACATGTCGAAGCGAATCAGGCGATCGTCGCCGAACATGAAGTTCGCCAGCGCCTTGGCGGTCTCGGTCTTTCCAACCCCGGTCGGCCCGACGAAGAGCAGGCTGGCGATGGGCTTTCCACCTCGCGTCGTGGCCGCTTTTACGCTCACCAGGGTGTCGACCACCGCGTCCACAGCAGCCGGCTGCCCGTAGACCCTGGAGGCGAAGTGGCGGCGGATCTCCTCGATGGGAAGCTCGATCTCGCGGTCGATCATCACCGGCGGGATCCCGGTCTCCTCGCAGAATCGGGCCACTGCATCGGACCTGTTGATGGGGCCGTCGGTCGCGCGCACCAAGTGCTCCAGGAAGCGGATGGTCTTGCCTGGGAACCCCGAGTACGGCGTGAACCGGCGCTGCAGGCGGAGGACCTCGCGCACGGCCTCGATGTTCACCCGCCCCTTGCCAGTGATCGCAGCGCGCTTGACGATGATTTCCTCGAGGCGCTGCGGCTCGGGTTCCGTGATCTTCAGCTCCCGAAATAGAGCGAGAAAACCAGGATAACGAGCATCGATATGGGCGCGCTGCCCGTCAGTACACTCAGTGAGGAGGGAGATCTCGCCGCTGGCCAGGAACGGCCGCAGATACTCGCCGATGCTGGTGTTGTTCCCGACATAACGGCCCACTTCGAACAGCTCGGCGAGGTTGCGCACGAACAGCCAGTCACCGCTCTTTTGCAGCTCCTTGCAGACGGCGGTGAGGTTTGGCTGCCAGCCGCCATCGGTGGTGAGTGCTCGCTCCATTCGGGAGGCGGTCGTCTCCCAGACGGTCTTCTTCTCCTGGCGGAAGAATTCCTCGAAGATCGCCGTCTTTCCCACGCCAGACGCCCCCACGAGCAAGAGGTTGGAGCACGAGCGGCTGCTGCGGAGGCGGCGGATCTCTCCGACCTGCTCGTCCACCGCAAAGGTGTGTTGTCTGCGGATCTTGAGCTCGGAAGCCAACTTTGGAACGAGCTTTTCCTGCTTTGCCTCGGCGAAGGCGCGCAGCTCGCTGAAAGTATAGAACGTCGCCGACACCGGCTCCTGGCTGTGGCGTGCCGAGGTGTACCACTGGGTTGCGAGGATCTCGCGGCCCGATCGGAGGCGCTTGTTGCGCGCAAACTCGAGCTTGATGTTCGCCTCGACCGCCGCTCGCACCGCTTCCGCGCCGTCGGCCCAGGCCCCGATCCCCAGGGCGGGCACGAGTCCGATCCGCTCACTCAACAACGCGTCGAAATGCAGCTGGAGCTCGGGTTGAAACAGCTCTTTGCTCTCCGGGAAGACGACCTCGATGCGCTCGGCAACCACGTCGACGCCACCAACCGCCTCCAGCCACTCGAGCAGCTGCCCCTTGCGAGACCAACGTTTGTCGGCGGCACTTTCGAAGGCGGCGGCCACAGCGGTCATCGGATCGCCCAGCCACGCGATCTCCGGGTACAGCGGCGCGACGGCCAGCGGTGTACCGCCGACCATCTCGAGCTCTGCAGTCAGGAAGGTTGCTTCGCCTTCGGTCGCCATGGCGCAGCGTATCCCAACGAGGCATCAGCCGGCCAAGCCAAAACCTGCCAAAGTGGCACGGTGTGGCGGGAGCACGGTATCCTGGAGTCGGGAGGTAGCTCCATGCTGACCACGCTCGCCCTCGCCACCACAGTCTTCGCCAATCCCGTCACCGGGATCTCTCCGCTGCTCACCGTACCGGCAGACGATGGAACCACGGTGAGCGTCACCAGTCTGCAGAACGACGAAACGGACCGCGACCAGCTGATGATCACCAAGTACGATCAGCGCGGCCACGAGCAATGGACACACCTGTTGAGCGAGCCCATCTACGACGATCAGGTCAGCTTGTCCGTCGATGGCCGAGGCCGAGTGGTGCTCAGCGCGCGTTTCCACGGCACGCTCAAGCTCGAAGACCGTGAATACCAGAGTCTGCCCGATGGCAGTGTCGTGCTGGTGGCGCTGGACAAACAAGGTGGGCTCCGCTGGACACGCGCGGTCACGACCCTGCCGACCAACGGCATGCTCACTGTCGTCTTGGACGATGGAAGCTGGGGCCACGTGTACATCGACCTCCAGCGCGTCGACCTGGTGGCTCCCTTCCGCGAGTTCCGCCTAGCCCCGGGACAACACACCGTGCAGATCGAGAATCCGTACACCGGTCTGAGTCACCGTGAGTCCTTCGACATCCGGCCTGGGCAGCACGTCCGCATTAGGGCACGACACGACCAATAGCTGGCTTCAGAAGCCGAGATGTACCCACTCAAAGCGCTCTCCGCTCCAATAGACGAGCGCCGCAGCATCCGTCCCTGAGATCAGGAGTCCGTCTCCCTTTGCGTTGGTCGGAGCTGCGACATCGCCGCCGAGCCCGACCTTCATCTTCCCGCCTCGAATGCTGACCGGGCGCCAGTGAATCAACCCCCACGAGACCCCGATGGGATCGGCCCCCATGCCCGCCTCGTCGTCTCCCGCGGCGATCGCCGGATCTCGGCCGGCGCCCCACAGCTCGGTCCCGCCGCGGCCCCAAGTGAGCTTCAGACCCGGCTTCGCGTCTCTCAGGACCAGGGCGAGGTGGTCGCTCTTGCCGTCTGCATCGAAGTCGAGCTCGACCTCACACGGCGCGCCCTCCACGGTCACCGCCTCCTCGCTGCTGAGGACCTCACGGGCCCGTTCGCATTCTCCGGAGCCGATGACAACCACGATGTCATAGCCGGGTTTCCAGGTAAGAGGCTCGACTCTCGCTCCTCCGGGTACAGCTGCGGCTACGGCCCTGGCGGCATCCTCGAAACCCTTGGCAGCAAAGACACGAGAGCTCGGATGGGCGTTCTTGGCCTCCCCGAGCGCCGACGGCGGATGCCCCGCTTTCTGGAGTGCCTGGGCCGCGCGATCCTGCGAACTCTGACTCGCGCCGGGGCTGTAGAGGAGCTGGAGACGGGGCCCGCCGACATCCAGGAAAGTGAGCTTTCCAACCGACGAAGCGTAGCCATACCCCACGTACTCGTGACGGACCTCCAGCAGCACCGCGGCGCCATTGGGCCGCCAGAAGGCCCGCACGCTGCCCATGTGGCTCTGCATCAGGTCGTCGGTGGCGGCGTGCAGCTGCATCACGTCGGTGTTGGTCTTGCCAGCGAGGACAAGCTTCACTGACGGACCGGGATCCTCGCCGTCCTCCCAGACGGTCTCGCCGTCCACCTCGATGGATGTACCTGCATTTCCTCCCGGCACGGAGAACGTGAGGCGGTCGGCGTCAGAAGCAACCTTGACCTCGAGCAGCTCCCACGGGCCTTCGGGAACCGCCTTCAGAGTCCAGGCTCCATCTGGGGACGTGGCGCTTGCCTTCGGAAGGGAGAAGCCGTCGAGAGACCCGGCCTTTCCCGTCAGGGCCGCCACGCGCTTTGCGTCGTCGAAGTCCCCGGGAATGTCGCCATCAGTGGAGACAACCCAGCCGCCGGCGAGCTTGTCGTCCTTGAGCCCGCGGATCTCAACCAACTCTGCCTTGTAGTCCCACGGTTCCGGGGGTTCGGCCATCGGATCACTGGCATCTTCGAGGGTGATCTTCGCGGCGTACGTCTCCCAGCTGGCGTCGACGCCGATGAGCTCGAGACCGGCGCCGTGGGCGAGAGAGGCCATCAACAGGCAGTGCAGGACCATGGCTCACTATAGGCGACGAGCGTGCCAAGCTCAGGGAACCACGACCTCGCCGTCGGCGTCGAGGCTCACAAAGACACTGGGGCCGCCGAGCCCGACGACCTCGAACTCCACACCCTGGGTGAACACATCGCCGCCGGTGTAGCCCAAGGTGGCTTGGCCATCCGCGAGCTGCTGGGTCAGAATCGTGCCGTCATAGAGGGTGAAGCTGCCGGCCGATCCTCCGGGAAATACGCGCACATATAGGCGTCCTGGATCCGCGTCGAACGAGTCGATGGCGGCGGGATCGGCCACCGGTGCGAGGGTGTCGATGGTCGGCCTGAGCATCGGCACGATCCCTCCCTCCCGGAGGAACAAGGGGAGCTTTCCGAGAGGTGCGGCGACGGTCTGCTCTCCGGCCTCGAGCACCTCCTCGTCGAACCAATCGAACCACCGACCCTCCGGCAGCACGACGCGCCGGGTAGTGTCGCCGGCCCGAACCACAGGTGCCACCAGCAGATCCTCGCCGTACAGGTAGTCGTAGAGGAAGTCCTCCCCCAGCTCTGGGTGCGCCAACCCGAGGGGTCGCTGGATCGGGCGGCCGTCCTCGGCGATGCGGTGGGCGTAGGTCCAGGTGTACGGAAAGAGCCGCAGATGCAGGCGGGAGTAGTCCCGATACCAGCCCAGCATCTCGTCGTCCCAGTCGCGCACCGGCTCCCAGGCCACGTCGCTGCTGGACATACCGATCTGCATCACCGTGGAGAGACTGGTGTGCTGAAACCAGCGAGTAAACGTCTCTTTGTCGGGAGGAGTGTGCCGATAGCCACCGGTGTCGCTGCCGAAGAATGGGTAGCCGCTCGGCCCCAGGGACAGGCTCGCCACAACCGCCGCCGGAAGTCCGCCAACGGACAGATAGTCGCCCATGTCTTCGCCGTGGACCGACAGGGTGCCATCGATGTCACCGGGCCAGATGATGCTTCCAACCGCCTGATCGCCCCATGCACCGGTGCGGCAGAGCAGGAAACCCGCCCCCGGGCCCAGCGCCTCCCGATAGGCCTGGTGGTACAGCCGCTGGTATTGGTGGTGCATCGTGCGCTCGTCGCTGCCGTCGAAGAACTCCCAGGCGATTCGGAACTGGAACACACCCGGCACGACGTCCTCGGCAAAATCCAGTTTGAAGCCCTCGATGCCCATGTCCGTGTAGGTCCGAACGTGATCCGTCCACCACGCCGACGCATCCGGGTTGGTGAAGTCGATAAGCGGTCCCCAGTTGACCACCGCGAGGATCACCTCGGGCGTCAGCGGCGGAAAGAACCCGCCCGCAACCGCCTCATCGTGGATCTCGGTGGCCTCCTCGTCGGCGTAGGGCGTGTGCCAGAGCCCCATGCGCAGGCCCTTGTCGTGGGCGTAGTCGATCATCGCCTGGGGATCGCTGTAGTCGTCGGGGTGGAAGTCGAAGCTGTTCACGGCCGAGGCGTAGGGCCGGTCGATCCACAGCGCACTAACTGCGATGTCGAGGTCTCTCATCGCATCGATGTCGCTCTCGACCTCGGCTTGTCCCAGGGTCTCGTCCCGCCAGAAGATCGGTCCCACCGCCCAGGGAGCCGGCAGGGCTGGATAGCCGGTGGTGTCGTAGTAGCGACGGGTGATGTCGATGGCGCTCTCAGCAGTATAGACGTGCCATTTCAGGCCTTCGCTCTGGAGTCCAGCGCCGACCGTGGCCTGAACAAGATCGTCGGCCTCGGTGGCGACCTCGAAGCGCATCGCGTGGTCGTCGGCGATGAAGAGGCCCCAGCCGGTCGTGCCGATCACCAAGGGAATCGGCACGTGGGCTTCGTTGTACCCGGACTCGGTCTCGCCGCTGGGCTCCAGGTGCAGATCGCGGATCTTGCCCCGGTGGTGCGGGCTGTCGAAGTACTCTCCCAGACCGTAGAAACCCTCGTCGGAATCACCGAAAGCCTGGATGCGGAAGAAAGCGATCTCGTCACTGACCACCGTCGGCGCCCAGCTCATGTCCCATCGATCGTCGCCCACCGCGGTGATGGAGAGGGTCGCGAGCAGACCGTCGGGGTACTCGAGGAAGACCACGTCGTTGTGTCGTGAAGCCGCGATTGGCGAGACCCACTTGGTGCCGATGTCACTGGCAAAGACGGGGTTGTAGGACAATGTATCGTCGTCAGGCGGCGTGATCAGACCGAGCTGCAGCCCCTCGATGGGAACGCTCATGACCTCCACGCCCGCGGGGGTCGCGAAGGTCAGGACATCGATCGACACGTCCGCAGGTGGTGAGTGATCGGTATGACAGGCGAGCAGATTGAAGAGTAGGAGGAGCACGGAGTCCTTTTACACCGCTGGCCGCGAACCGGAGCGTAGATCGCTTGGGCGGACGTGGCGGTTGAGCGTTGGTGGGCCGGGGCTGAGCGGGAGTTGGCGGATGGCATTGCGGGGCGGCGGTGGCGCTTGAGTTTGCGCCGCTGGGGGAGAGGGCGGTCGAGAGAGCCCGGATGGATCGCCTCCTTCGTACCCGTGATCGCCTATGGCACCGACCGCGGGCTGCTCGTGACGATCTCCGGACCCGGCCGCGTCGATCCGTGCGGAGCCCCCTTCGACGTCGCTTGCTTGGTTGGAACCGACCGGGTCCTGCTTCGGGCCGTCCCCACCGACGGCCACTTCACGCTCACGGTCGCCATCGACAACCTCACGTGGCCTGCGGCACAGGTTGTCCAGCTGGCCGCCGCCCTGGTCTAGACAGATATCGATCCCAAAGAACCGGCTCCGCCCCACCGCCGACTCCCACGCCGTTCGCCCGCCGGCACCGGCCGCAACCCCACCCGCCCCGGCCAAGCGACTCCTTGCGGTTGGCCAAGCCGGAGGGAGAACGCAGTTTTCCCTCAAACGGTAGCTCCCCTGGAACCTGTCGACTCGGCCCTCTATGCAGCCCTGCGGCGCTACCGACTGTCCCGGAAGTCCAGATCCGATCCGACCTCCCCCGACCGCTCCTTCCCCCAGCGGCGCAAACTCAAACACCACCCGTCGCCCCGCGGCAGCCTCCCGCCCACATCCGGCTCAGCTCCGCCCCACCGACGCCTTCCCGCAACGCCCGCCCGCCGGCACCGCCACCGCCCTACCGCCCCGATCCCCGGAGGCCCTACAACTTAGCGAGCCGCCGTTTTCTTGCACGTCGCCACAGTGCACAATGCCGGGATGGAAATCACCCGCGTCGAGAACCGGCACGTATTTTCGCTGCCCAGACGAGGCTGGCGGGAGGTGGTGCTGTTCCTCGGCCTGATCGCCGCAGCAGTGACCCCGCGCTCGAGTGCAGACGGCGAAGCGGGGAACGGCTGTGACAACGAAAAGGCCGCTCATGCTGGATGTATCGGCACGGTCGGAGGAGGAGCACTCCTGGCCAAGGTCTGCAGCCGCTCCGACGACGTCGCCCGCATGGGTGCGCGAGTTGCGGACGACGCACTCGAGGTCGGCGCCGATGCAGCACGAGCGGGAGGGGCCGCATCAAAAGGGCTGGACGAGGCCATGGGCGTGGCAAAGCTCGACACCGTCTACGACAGCCACTGGGAGGAAGCTGCGGAGATCATCGGTCGCCTGACGTCAGAGTCGGACGTCGAGAAATACCCTGGATACTTCAAAGACGCCGGGGTCGAGCTCTACGTGTCGAACCCACAGAAGTGGGCGGAGCTCGGCGGCGACGACCTGCTGGCCATGGCGGCGGTCCGCAGCCCGGCCATGCGGGAGGCCGTCAAGAAGGCGGCCTCGAAGCGCTTCGACAGAGCGCTGGGCTACCTCGCCCACGTCGAGCACGTGGGCCCGCGCACCATTGCTCGAGTCAAGGAGCGCTACGGCGTCGATGTCATCGAGACCGCAGCGCGGTCCTACAAGCTGGAGTTTCGGACCGCGGACTACGTGTATCGGCTCCTCGACGAATTCATCGAGGAGGAGCCCATCAGCGAGCGAGCCCGCTTCACGCCAGCAAGAGCCGAGCAGGATCTGCGCGAACAGGTCGACGGGATCCTCGTGAGAGAGGGTCGAAGCGACATCGCCGGTCTGTTTTGCTGGAGGAAGAAGGACCTCGAGAACCACCTGTTCCCGGCATTCTGGGTCGGTCCGGGGGTCATCCTGAACAGCGAGGTGCCGACAGACTTCGACCGACTCACCGGTTTGATCGGCGCCCAACGCGGCATTGATGGCGAGGTCTTCGCAGAACTCTGGGTCGCATTCCACGAGCCTCTGCTCTCGAGCGTGTGTACTCAGGAGCGAAGGAGCTGGGAGCCCGGGATCGAGGATCCGAGCTTCGAGGAGACGGAAGAAGGCGTCATCTACCACTTTTGGAGCGCAAGATCGGCCGAGGACTGCCAGCCGCGAGAGATCGCGGTCGGCGACTCAGCTGTCGACGACGAGCTCGAGGTAGGAGATCTGTAGGCGAGAAACCAAGGTATCTCCCTCTGAAAAGGACCACGACCCCTTGCCCTCGACTTCGACTGCTGCACTCTCGGTCAACAGGATCTGGCCACCCGCAGCAGTGTCCTCGCCGAGCTTGCTGGCCATGTTCACGGCGTCACCGAACATGTCGTGGCCGTCGATGTCCAGGACCTCGCCCCAGGAGATGCCGATGGACAGGCCGATCTGATCGTAGTCGGGTCGGCCCTCTGCATCGGCGGCGACCGCCGCCCGCATGTCGACCGCCGCCTGAGTCGCAGCGAGGGCGGTCGGGAACGCACAGAAGAGATTGTCCGCCTCGCACTTGACTAACTTGCCGCCGCGGGCCTCGATGAGGGGCCGACAGATCTTCTGCATGCGCCGGATCATGCTCAGGAAGTGGATGATTCCCAGGGACTTGGTGACCCGAGAGAACCCGGACATGTCGGAGATGAGAACCGCAACCGGCCGCCCGAACTGTTGCCAGAGGCGGGCGTCGATGCTGTCACGCTCCGCTTGGGAAGCGGCGGCGTTCCGCTCGTCGATCATCTCGTAGAGATCGTCCAGTTTCATCCCGTCACCCTACTACTGCGAGCGCGACCTTGTCAGGTTCGACAGCGCGGCGGCCTCGGCACGGGCACGACCGAGCATGCGCCATTGGTCGGCGGCGATCTGCCAGGCTGCACCGGCTCGCTCGGTATCCCCGGCGTCTGCGGCAATTCTGGCCGCCATCTCGGCAGTTCGAGCGGTGTCGGTGTCTGCCACTCGGGTGTCGGCATAGAGCTTCTGGGCCTCGGCGACGTGTGAATCCCAGCCCGGCCAGTCCAGTTCGTTGGCGGCGATGGCAGCGCGAACCATGTGCACATCGGCCTGGGTCGCTCGGTGGCCCAGGCGGATGAAGACCGGCCCGACCTGATCGAGGATCTCTCTGCCGAGGGAGAAATCACCACTCTCAAACGCCACCAATGCCAGATTGTACTTTGGATACGCCGCCGAGGACGCCCCGATGGATTTGTACATGCGCTCTGCCTCTTCGTAGAGCGGGATCGCGCGCTTCAGCTCGCCCCGGTAGCGGATGGCGTCGCCGAGCACGTTTCGGGCAGAAGCCGAACCGACGCGATAGCCAGCTTCGTCATAACCCTGGATAGCCCTGCGATAATACTTGTCTGCCCGCGTTCCGTCCCCGGACCCGAGGGCGATGTGGCCGAGGCTCTCCCAGCACCGCGCGATGCCAAGGGTGTCATCGATGGCGCGACGCGCTGAGAGTGCAACCCGAATGCAGGGTTCCGCCTCATCGAGCTTTCCGAGGTGGATCAGCGCCTCAGCCAGATCGACGTTGCAGTCGGCGATGACAAGCTCGTCTGGACCGGCAACGGCCTGCTCGGTAGCGAGCTTCAGTACTTGAACCGCGTCTTCGAGCTGCCCGTGGCGGAAATGCACGTTGCCGCGGTGACGGCGCGCCTCGATCGTCAAGCCCTCCCAGCGGTGCACTGCGGCGGCGGCCTCGAGCTTGTCGAGCCAGGAGAGCGCCTCCTCGGTCTCGCCACGCATCCAGGCCAGACGGAACCGGAGCAGCCAGCACTGACCCCAATCATCATTCGATTTCGGAACGCCAGCATCTCGCAGTGCCCGATGCAGGAGGTCGACGAGATCGTCGGCGCCCGTGTGGTCAGAGGCGGCGATCCGAGCCTTCGCCCCGAGCTGGAGCGGCCGAATAGCGTCGACGGTGAAGCCCCCCATATCAAGGAACCGCCCGACCCTTTCGTTGGCGTGCACGTCGTCGCGAGCCATGACCACAGCGGCACAGGTACGCGCGTGTTCGGAGAGCCGCCCTCCCGCTCTGGCATGGGCGATGAAAGCATCCCGGACCAGAGCGTGCACAAATGCCCAGCCGGCGATGGGCGAGCTGCCATCGCAACTTGCGAGGCCGACCCCCAGCAGCGCCTGCACCGTATCCACTCGACCGATGACCCCCGCGGCGCGACAGACCTCGGACCACTCCCGCCACTCGGCGCGTTGCCCGAGGACTGCAGCGAGCTCCACTGCCGAGACCTCGGCCGCCCTCAGACCGCTCAGGGCCTGATCCACCCGCTCGCGCCAGACCGCGCCCATGTCCTCGGGAAGGGCGTCGTCGGCATCATCGGCGAGCCGGTATCCGCGGGGCGAAGACACGAGGAGGTTGCGCTTGACCCAGTCCCCGAGGAGGTGGTGGGCGAACTGTGGGCTGCCGGCGGTGTGGGCCACAACGCGCTTGGCAAGCTTCGGATCGAGGTGGAGGACGCCGTCCACGAACTTCCTCTGCTGCGCGCTCGACAGGGGTCCGACCTTTAGCTCGACAGCGCCGTCGACGGCGAGCAGCTCGTCGAGGATCTGCGCTTCTTGTCGCCCAGCGAGGCGATCGTCGGTGACCGTCAGCACAGCAAGAACCGGGATAGTCGGCTCGGCGGAGGTGAGGAGATAGCGCACGAAACGCATCGATCTCGCTCCGTAGTGCGCGTCGTCGAAGACCATCACCAGGGCGCGATGATGGGTCTCGAAGTCATCGGCGGACCCAGCGACGCGAGCCAAGAACCGGTGCAAGACTCCGAAGCGCTCTTCCTCGTGCTCGAGGAGGACCTGGCCCTCTCCGTCCCTGGCCGGCAAGAGCACCTCGCTCAGGGCGCGCCACTCGGTGTCGTCGTCAACCGAGAATCCCTCCAGAATGACCTGTAGCCGATGTTCGACGGCATCTCGTGCCAGATCAGTGCACCGCAGGAACCGCGCAATCATGCCTCCGGCCCCCTGACCCGGCGTCGGCTGCTCGGTGTGACCGGAGGTCAGAATGTGGGCTGCGCCGACCTCATGGGCACGGCGCGCGACCCACGTTGACAACAGGCCCTTTCCACAGCCCGGCGGACCTCGAAGCACGACTGCCCGCGTCGTACGGGCCTTTCTCGCCTCCCGCAGCGCCGACCACAGCACACTCCGATGCTCCTCGCGGCCGATCACCCGGGGAGCTCTCAGCCCATAGAGACCGAGACCGACATCCGCCAGATCGATTGGTTCTTCCTCATATCTTTGACGCCACTCCACCGGGGGCTCGGGCGCCGGCCAGCGTGGCTGGGTGAGGCTCGCCGACAGCGATGTGGTTGTGAGCCAGGACGGCACTCCGGCGCTCTCCGAGGTCTCACTGGTCGTCGTCGAGAACGAGCCACTCGCCTCACCCGTCATGCTGAAGTTGATGGTCTCCCGATCGTCAATATGGATGATTTGCGGCCCAGTAACAATCGACTCAGGATCGGGTTCTCCGAGCTTGGAGAGCGCCAGAGCAGCGTCGGCAGCGCGCTCGAAGCGGTCTCCGGGCTCCTTGCGAAGGAGACAGCCTATCCACTCCGCAAAACCACGAGGTACGGCCACTATCGGGCGAAGCGGTGGCGGATCGGTGAGCAGATGTGCCGCAGCGCCCGCGGCGAGGGAGCGCGTCTTCGGAAAAGGCGGCGCCCCAGACACCAAGGCATAGGCCAGACATCCGAGAGAATACAGGTCGGTCCACGGTCCAAAATCGCGCCAGTCGGCGGCGAACTGCTCTGGCGCCATGTACGCGGGGGTTCCGGCGAAGAACCCCTTGGATTCGTCGCTGGGACGGCGCTCGAGGGCATGGGCCAGCCCAAAGTCCAACAACTTGGACTGGATTCCGGCCGGCCCGCGCTTCAGCAACACATTGCGTGGCTTCAGATCCCGATGGATGACGCCACGGGCATGAGCGTGGGCCAGGGCCTCGAGCAACCCGGTGAGAATGGTGTCGACTTCGAACCACTCCAGCTGTCCGAGCCAGGCCCGGAGGCTCGCGCCGGGCACCAGCTCCATCACCAGATACGGCGCGCCCTTTGGATAGGCCTCCACCCCATCTGGCACCTCCCCGTAGTCGAGGAGTCGGACGATGCCGGGATGATCGAGTCCGGCCGCGAGGCGGACCTCGTTCTTGAAGGCGCTCCGGAAGCGCTTCGCCCGCGCTCCCCTGGCGAGGAGAAGCTTGACCGCAACGGGCACACCGAGCCGCTGGTGCACCGCCTTGAAGACCACGCCCATCCCGCCCTTGCCGATGCATTCCTGAAGCTCGAAGGGCCCCAGGACGATGAACGGACTGGAGCTCACGGGTCGGTATGCCTGATGTGCACCATGACACCATCCTACCGCGTTCGCCGGTGGCCCCGTTAAGCTGGCGGCCGTGCAGACGCCCCCCCCGCCCAGAGCGCCCAGCCGCCTCCGTCAGAGTGCCGATCGCTTCATCCACCACTGGGTCACCGAGGTGGTGCTCCTGGTGCTAATTCTGCTTTCGGTGGCCATGATCCTTCTGGAGCTGGCCATCGGCGATGGCGTGCCGCTCGTCGAGCACCTCGCCAACGCCGGAGACGTCATCACCGCGCTCTTTGTCGTCGAGCTCCTGATCCGATTCTGGGTCGCGCGGAAAAAGTCGCGCTTCTTCTCTCGGTACTGGATCGACATCCTCGCTGTGATCCCCCTGACCCGCCCGCTGCGGCTGTTCAGGATCGTGCGACTACTGCGCCTCTATCGGGCGGGCATCCTGTACAATCGTCGGCGTCCGGCCTTCAGCGGTTCCCTGCGAACGAGCCGAGCCGAGCTCACTGGTGTGGCCGTGGGAAGTGTGATCCTGGTGACCGCAGCGGCCTGGGTAATCTTCGTCGCAGAAGGTGGGACAAACCAGTCTTTTCACGAATTCGAGGACGCACTCTGGTTCTCGATGTTCAGCTTGGTCGGCGGCGAGCCCATCCTCGGACTGCCCGAGACACCGGTGGGGCGCTGGACGACTCTGGCACTGATGATGGGTGGCATGACGCTGTTTGGCATGTTCGTCGCGACGGTCTCGGCAGGCATGGTGACTCGGCTGAGCGCCAATATGGAGGAGAAGGTAATGGACCTCGACGAGCTCAGAGATCACATCGTGGTCTGCGGCTGGAATCGCTCCGGACCGACCGTTCTTCGCGAGCTGTTTGGAGTCGGGACTCCGGCGGGACGCGCGGTCGTCCTGGTCACCGAGTGCCCGGAGATGCCGACCGACGTGCCCCTGGACGAGGTGCCACCCGAGCTGATGTACCACCACCACGGCGACTACACTCTGGTGGACGTGCTCGAGACGGTGGGCGTGCGTTCGGCGGCCATCGTCATTCTCCTCCAAGACGAGATGATCGCGCGCTCGAACCAGGATCGCGACGCCCGAACCGTTCTCGCCGCCCTCACGGTGGAGCGCATGTCGCCAGGTATCTACACCGTGGCCGAGCTTCACTCCGACCAGAACGAAGAGATGCTGCGCATGGCTGGCGTCGAGCAGATCGTCATCGGTGACTGGTACGCCGGTGTGATCATCGGATCTGTGGCTCGGAACGAGGGTTTGGTCACGGTTCTCAATGAGATCCTCACCGCCGAGGGCAACCGCTTCCAGACGATGAAGGTGCCCACCGACGCGGTCGGAAAGACCGTCGCCGACATGCACCAGGATCTGTTCGTGAACCGGCGCGCAGTCCTGATCTCTCTGGAGTGGACGGACGAGAATGGTAGGCACAACGATGTCAATCCAGACCCCAACCGACGGGTTCGCGTTGACGATCGCATGGTCGTGCTCTGGGAAGGCGGCTGGAAACCCTGAATCGAGAGTGCTGTCAGAATCGGCGCCCTTTGGTCAGGGGAGATCTGGCGGCCAGAGCACCTCGAAGCCGAGATCCCGAACATAGGGCTCTGCACGCTGTACCTGGGGTTTCGCCAGTTCCCATAGCTCGAGTAATTTCGGATCGGTGGCGCTGAAGGAGGGGTCCTGCTCCAGCGGGTCGGCCTCCAGATCGAAGAAGGAGAGCCCGACGAAGGCCTGGGCCACCTCCTCGTCCGTCTCATCCGGATCTGCAAAGGCCCAGTGAAGCTTGTGTTTGCCCAACTCGACGGACTGCATCGGCCCAGCCTTGCTCACCGCGAAGGCATAGCGGGCACGATCCTCGGGGATCTCGGAAAGGGACAAGCCGGTGACCTCGGCGGGACGCTCCAGCCCGTACAGGTCGAGGAGCGTGGGCACCAAATCTATTGAGGAAACGGGTACTTCTGTGGAGCCCTGGACCAGCGTCTCGGACCAGAAAAACAGAGCCGCGTCGTTCTCCTCCTTGTAGAGGTGGTTCGCGTGAGTCTGCATGCCGTGCTCGTAGAACTGTTCGCCGTGGTCAGTCCACACGACGACGAGGGTGTCATCGAGCAGGCCATCGGATTGCATCTGGGCCCAGAAGCTAGCGATCCGGTCGTCCAACCAGCGCGTCTCGGCGTGGTAGCGGGCCACGAAGTGCTCGATGACCAGGGCCTCCATCTCCGGCGTGAGCGCCCCTTCCCAGATGTCGAAGATCGCCCGCTTGTGGTCGAGATCCTCGCTCAAATCATAGGGCACGGGCTCGAGCGCCTCGACGCCGGCGAGGTAGGACTCGGGCGGGTCGTAGGGTTTGTGTGGCTCCATCAAGTGCAGATGCAGGAACCAACGGTCGTCGCTCGCGGCGAGGAATGGCGACAGGAGCGCGCGGCCTTCGAGGAACACCGAATCGGCATCCGCATTGTGGCGGACGAAGACCTCATCGTAGCCCTGCCCGTTGCCGTGGCTTGGGCTGAAGACCCCGTTTGCCGTGGCCAGCGCGCTGAAGAACCCCGCAGGCCGCAACCAGCTGGCGAGAAATGGCGTTCCCAGCGGGTATTCGCCCATGGGCAGGTCGCGCATCTCGCCCGTCTGCGGCATCACTCCGGTCTCCTCGGCGAGGGCGATGCTGGATCGGCCTCCGACCATACAGCCGGTCGAGGGCATGGTCCAGTTGGAGCAACTCCGCACATTGTCCATGGCGAATCCCGCATCTGCCAGGCCGGAGAGGAAGGGCATACCGTCGGTGCCATACCGGGCCAACTCGTCCCTCCGAAGCGTGTCGATGGAGATCATGAGCAGGTTCTTCGGAGGAACCCCGGAGGTGAACGTGAGTGTCGCACCGGGAGTCGCAGTCTCGAAGGTCTGAGTGTGTTCGCTCTGGGTGCCTTTGCTGGAACATGCAGCCAATGCGACCAAGAGAACGATCACTTCCAGACGAAGCCCCGGACCCGCACCGTCCTTCCCCGTGATGTGCCTGGATTCACGTCTTGGGTCTCCCACGACACCAGGCCTGCCAGGCCGCCATCCGCCGAGGAAACGACCGCAATATAGGGGCGCTCGTGTATCGAATCGGAGTCCTCTGATAGTGTGACAACACCGGTCAGAGGCCTCAGATCGTCGAAATCGTATAGGCGCATACGCACGTGGTGACCATCGGCGCCGAGACCCTCCCAAGCCACCGCGAGTGTCTTGCCATCGGAAGCCAGAACGGGTCTGCGGGCGGGATCTATGTCGTGCAGGGACAGCTCGAGGACGGCCTGATCGTCGCGGTTGTACAGCCGCACCCAAGACTCGGCGAATGGGGTGTCGTGCAGATGTCGCCAGGCCACGGCAAATCCGCCATCATCGCGGACAGCAACGGACGGACGTGGGTTCTCCTCGAGTGTATCGAGCCGATCCACCTCCCACACAAAACCGGTTGGTGCGCCCAACGGTCCCATCCGACCGCTCACGACCGCCGATGTGTCTCCGTCGTCTCTGGACCAGACGGCAACAAAGCCCTGGGGGCCGGCTCGCAGCGTCGGAGTGACCGTCAATCCCATGCCCTTGACGTCGGGCAGGCGCTCGTACATCTGCAGATCCCAACCGAGTCGTGCAGTGCGGAGTTCCCCGGGCCGGGACCACAAGACGACCGGCAGTTCGTTGCCGAGAAACGCGAGATCCGGCCACATCGGGTTGTCGGTGGGGATGACGAGGCTGACTGGACTGACGGGCGCGCCATCGGCGTCGAAGACCGCTCCGCACAGGCCTTTCTCGCTGGCCCCAACCACCAGATAGCCGTCGGGCGTGGCCAGGGCTTGCGGATGGGACGCCACCATCGTCTCCTCTTCGAGCTCGAGAACCGGTGGGCCGAGGAGACCTTGCGTATAGCTGCCAGCCGTCACCCACTGTCCGACCCGCCAAGTGACCATGCCGTCGCCGGACGCCCGCAGAGCGACCGTGGCATGGTGTTGCTCCGCATCGGATTCAGCCACCTCCTGGATGTCGGCCACCGCGAGTTTGCGGATCTGAGTGGGGACCCCAACCTTTTCCGCGGCGTACTCCACCTCGTCCACACCGAGCGAATTGCGACCGCTCAGGGATGTTTGAGAGGCCGGGCTCGACGAGCACCCCGTCAGGACGGCCGCGGATATGGCGAGAGACCACTTCACGATGCAGCATAGTAGCCCGGTGGAACGCGAACTCGCCAAGGTGTATTTTGCCGAAGTCACACAGTTCCCGGTGGGGGCACGAGACCGGTGAGACGGCGCCTCTTTCACTTCAGGTCCACAGGATCTTCATTGGGGATTCACGCAGCGTGCACCCCGGTTTGATGCGGTCTTCCTAGGATTGTCGACAACGAATGGGAGTGTCGATGAATCATTTGAAGGTGTTGCTGAAGATGGCCGGCGGGCACGCACTCGCCGCCGAAGACGATGGGCCGGCTCGGCGCACGCAGGTCGTCGTCCTCGCCGCCCTGGCAGCCGCGGCTCTGTGCGCAATCTATGGCTTCGCAGCTGGCGGAACGCACGTCGCCCACTCCCTGTCGAACATCTACAAGGTGCCGATGGTCGTTCTGCTCTCCGGATTCGGCGCAGTTCCGGCGGCGCTGGTGGCCTGGAACCTCATCGGCTGCAAGCAGCGTGCAACGGACCTGGTCCTCGGCATGGCGGCGGGCACGCTCTCCGGTGCGCTGGTCCTGGCTGTACTGTCTCCGCTCGTGTCGCTGTACTACCACACGAGCACGTTCATGGGTCCAATTATGGCGCTTGGAACCGCCTCTATTGGTATCACAGTAGGGATGATGGTCATGGTCCGCACGGTGGTGACCCGTGCCCCCTCTGACGACAACGCAATCCGCCGCTGGGCACCGGTCAGCGTCATGATCCTCGTGCATCTGCTGACGATTCTCCAGCTCGTCTCGGTCTCCTCCATCATGGTCGAGGACACCTGGCTCGACCACGGCATCGAGGGTGTCGCCAAGGACTCCTGGTGATCGCCCAGCTGCTGATGTCGGTGGCGCTAGCGGGAGGCGCCACCCACCTCGGAAACGTCACGGCCGACGGAGTGGACTGGTCGAGCAGATACCATCTGGAGCAGACATCCGTTGCTCTGGCGGTCCCGATGCCCGCGGGCACCTCCGTGTCTGGCGCGACAGCGGAGCGCGACAAAGCGGGGAGGATCGTCACCCTCGACTTCGACATGCAGAAATACGGCGACGTTGTGATGAGCGTGCCAGGTACGGAATCCGGGATCCTGCGTCCCCCCCTAGCGGCAGGCCGAGACCCGCAGCGCGTCATTCTCGCGGGCGGATTTGTCCCCGACCCGTCCATCGAGCTCTCCAAACACATCCGGTACTGGAGCCACGAAGATGTCTCCAGGGCCGACCGCACCGCCCTGGACCGATTCGGTGGAAGGGCGAGAATCCAGGATCAAGCTCTGTATGTCGTGGCAGACAACGCCCTTGTCGAGGCTGGCGGAATCCGCGGAGAACGGGTGGCTGCCAAGTCCCGAAACCGCCGTGTCATCTGGGGAATCGGGCTGCTCTTCGTCGCGATATTGCTCGGAATGGGGATGCTCTACCGGGCGCTGGAGACCCTGGCAAAGCACGAACGGAACGAGGACTACATCCGCCGCCACCTCAGTCCGAGTGAGACTCCTCCGCTAGACGCGCCCGACGGTCCAGGCTCTCTCGGATAGCCTCGAGCAACTCGTCAGACGGGTCCTCGAAAGCCAATCCCATGCCGCCACGCGCCGTTGACGTCGCCGGCTTGATCCATCGAACGGTGCCCGTGCACCACACCGTGGCCAAGGGGAGATCCAGGTCGAACTGGCACACCTCACCGACGTCGAGCAGCCGCTTCGATTCGACGAAGAATCCACCCTCGGAGAGGTTGCGCACCACCCCGCTGCAGAAGTTGTTCGTCCCGTACAGTGTGACGTCGAACTGGGCCTCGTAGCGGACGTGATACCGATCCTCGAGGCCTAGCCACCGGCGACGATTCGGTGCACACGGCGCCGTGGCCGAGTCCGGATCGACGCCGCGGCTCGGGGGAACCTCGGTTGGGGCGTCGGTTGGATCGAGGACTTTCATAGGAGTCTCCTCGCCCTCTCATCGGCACGCTGAAGTCGGTGTTCAAGGCGAGCGGTGAGTGGACATTGATAACAATTGTTACTACAGTGATAACAATCGTTACCAATGCCCCACCTCCACCCCAATGACGAAGCCCGCCACGACGCTGTCCTAGAGGCTGCGATTGTGCTGTTCAGTGCCAATGGCTACGCGGGCACTGCGGTTCCCGAGGTCGCCAGAGCCGCGAGAGTAGGCCTCGGAACCCTATATCGATACTATCCGAGCAAGCAGGAGCTGGTGAACGGCGCCTATCGCCACTGCAAGCGGCGGCTCAAGCACGTGCTCATGTTCGAGTTCCCGTGGGAGGCGCCGCTGCGGGCCCAGTTCCACGAGGTCTGGACGCGGCTGCACTCGTTCGCGCGCAGCGAGCCCGCGGGTTTCGCTTTCCTGGAGCTGCACCACCACGAGCCCTACCTCGATGCCGAGAGCCGGGCGGTCGAGCTCGAAGTCCTCGCCCCCGTCGGCACGTTCTATCTGCGGGGTCAAGCCGCAGGGGTGCTGGACGATCTGCCCGCTCCCATAGGGATTTCCATGATTTGGGGCGCGTTCGTTGGGCTCATGAAGTCCGAGCGCGCCGGCTATCTCACCATCACCGACAACATCCTGGAGGCGGCCGAGGTCGCAGCCTGGAAGACCATCGCCAAGGAGACCTGATGTCCTCTGCAGCCACCAATATCGAGCAAATCGTCACCCTGGACGCCCTCACCCGGATGTCCCCACTGGCGCTCACAGAGCTCTATCAGACCGGAGGCGTCCCGGTCCTGACAGCGCTGAGCGGTGAACCCCACGGCCACATGCTGGCGGTGGACGGGATTCGCGGCCCAACCCGGCGTTTCATCACGAGATTCGCAGCCCGCCGCAGCTTCCCGTGGCGTGGCAAGGCGTTCAGCCACCGCAGCAGCGACCAAGGCGATGGCATCAACCGGGTGCGCCTCGTCACCGACCGGAGGTGGTTTCCCTTCGAGACCCAGATCGTACCGTCGATTCTCGATGGCGCGCCGTGCCTGCACCTGAACTACGATCTCGACGCAAATCCCTGGTTCATTCGAAGGATACGCGATGAGCTCCGCGAGGTCTCTCCGGGCCTGTACATGGGTCCAGCGCTCTTCCGGACGGGCAACAGCCACCGACGCATCCTGCACTTCGCCGTCGACACCAACACGCCAGCCACGTGAAAGCCCTCGTCACCGGCGGCGCGGGGTTTGTTGGCTCTCACGTCGTCCGCGCACTCCTCGACCAAGGCCGCGATGTCCGGGTCTTGATCCTGCCGGGAGAGGACGAGCGAAACCTCCATGGCCTCCGGATCGAGCGTTTCGAAGGCGATGTTCGCGATGCCGCTCGCATGAGGGAGGCCGTTCGCGACTGCACGACGGTCTTTCACCTCGCGGCTGTGTACGCCCTCTGGCTTCCGCGACCTGAGCTCCTCGACGAGGTGAACGTACAGGGCACCCGAAACCTGCTGGAGGCCGCCCGCTCCGAAGAGATCGACCGCTTCGTACACTGCAGCTCGATCGCGGTGTTTGGCGGTCAGGGTCCCGGCATCGATGCTACCGAAGAGAGCCCGTTTCGACTGGGGGCCACCGGCGATCTGTATTCCCAGTCCAAGTTCGACGCTCACCGGGTGGCCAAGCAGTTTGCCCGGGAGCTCGACGTTGTCATCGTCGCACCCTGCGGTCCAGTCGGAGCCGGCGATGTGGGACCGACCCCCACCGGCAAGCTCCTGCTCACCGCCATGCAGCTGCCGGCGATTGTGGCCATCAACACCGAAACAAACTTCGTTCACGTCCGCGATGTGGCCGCCGGACATCTGCTCGCCGACGAGCGTGGCCGCACCGGTGAGAGCTACCTCCTCGGATGCGAGAATCTATCCATTCGCCAGCTCTCACACCTGATCATGGAGGTCAGGGGTGTCCGCAAACCCGTCGCGATCGTCCCACACCGCGTGGCTCGCTTCGCCGGGAGGGTCGGCGTTCGCTGGGCACGGCATGTGTCCGGTCGAGCGCCGATCTTCACCCCCGCATCGATCGACATCGCCGGCCTCGGATTGCGTGCAGACTGCGCCAAAGCCGTCCGAGAGCTCGGGCTGCCCCAAACCCCCATCCGCGAGGCCCTCGACGACGCCCTGCAATGGTTTGAAAGGGAGATCTGAGCGATCGCGTCGAGTCCGGTCTACAATGGGTGACCTCGGCCCCTGGAGTCCGATGCGATCGGCGCTTACCCTCGTCATATTCGTCGTCATCGCGGTTTTCGGCTGCACCGCACCCGGATCCGATGCCGACAAGGAGCCGACACGAGATCTGCCGATCGATGCCGACGTCGACACGGACGTGGACGCCGACACCGACTCCGACACGGACGCTGATACCGATTCCGACACCGACGCGGATTCCGACGCTGATACAGACGCTGATTCCGACACCGACACCGACGCTGATTCCGACGCGGACACCGACACCGATATCGGAGTTCAAACAGGCGATACCGGCACGGCACCCGACACCGGAGACACCGCCGAGAACACCGACACCGCACAGACCGACACCGCGGACAGCGCGGCGGACGAGACCGCCGACACCGGCCCCTGTGCTGGCCCCGACTCCGACCACGACGGAGTGGGAGATGTCTGCGACGTCTGCGAGGGCGGCAACGACACTATCGACGGCGACGGCGACGGAGTGCCAAATGCCTGCGACATCTGCGCGGGCGGAGATGACAGCGCAGATGCCGACGGCGACGGGGTTCCCGACGCCTGCGATCTGTGCATCGGCGACCAGACCGACTCCGACGGGGACGGGGTCCCGAACGCCTGCGACGCCTGTCCGGGCTACGACGATCGCCAAGACGCCGATCTAGACGGAGCCCCCAACGGCTGCGACATCTGCCCCCTCGGCGACGATCGCATCGACACCGACTCGGACGGTGTCCCGGACGCCTGTGACCGCTGCCCGGGAGAGGATGACAGTCGCGACGACGACAACGACGGTGCTCCGAATGCTTGCGACCTGTGTCCCGGCTACGACGATCTCGCCGACTTCGACGGCGACCTTGTTCCCAATGGTTGCGACATCTGTCCGATAGGCGACGACCACATGGACTACGACGTCGACGGCACCCCCGACGCCTGCGACATCTGCCCGGGCTCCGACGACTTCACCGACACCGACGGCGACGGCGTGCCCGACGGCTGCGACCAGTGCGAGGGTCACGACGACCTCCTCGACGACGACAGAGACGGCGTCCCCGACGACTGCGACCTCTGCCCCGGTCCCGACGACGCCGATCAGGACGGCGACGGCGTGCCCGACAACTGCGACCTCTGTCCGGGCCACGACGACACCATCGACTCTGACCAGGACGGCATCCCCGACGCCTGCGACCCCTGCCTTGGTGGACTCTCCGACACCGACGGCGACGGCGTACCCGACAACTGCGACGTGTGCCCGGGCTACCCCGACTATCTAGACGAGGACTCGGACGGGGTCCCGAATGGCTGCGACCAATGCCCGGGATTCGAGGACGGCAAGGACTCGGACGGGGACGGCATTCCCGACGGCTGCGACGACTGCAACGACCCGACGAACACCGACGGCGACGGCGACGGCGTTCCCGATGTCTGTGACATCTGCCCGGGCGGGAACGACTTCATCGACGGCGACGGAGATGGGGTTCCCGACGATTGTGACCAGTGTATGGGTGGTGATGACGGCGAAGACGAGGACGAGGACGGCGTGCCCGACGACTGTGACCAGTGCGAGGGCGGCGACGACACTCAAGACGCGGACAGTGACGGTGTGCCCGATGCTTGCGATATCTGTGCCCTCGGAAACGACTTCGTGGACAGCGACGGCGACGGCATCCCCGACGCCTGTGACGACTGCCCGTGGTTCGACCAGGACGCGGACGACAACGGCGACGGAATGGCCGATGGCTGCCCCCAGCCCCTCGACACCGGTTGGTGGGACAGCGGCGACAGCGGATTTGGTGGTCCGGGCTTGGACTAGACCTGCGCGGCGCAAGTCCCGATTGTCAGCGACTGCCTCCGGCGCAGGTCTGAACCCGTTGACGCTCCGCCCTCCGGCAGTCCGGCAGCCAAGGATGGGGCACATTAATCCACGGATATCAGTCAGCATCCTTCGCTGCAGGCCTCCGGGCTGCGCTCCCTGTACTCATCGCAGAAGTCGCTATCGCTTCTTCTGCCGATGAGAACTAGGGACAGGTCGTGACGGGGTTCCCGCAGTGGCTGTCCCACCCGAGCCAGCCAACGCGCACATCACCAGGAGCGACCTTGACCTTCGCCCTCAGGAACGCGCCACTGCAGCCCGCGACGGTCACCTCCGGCATGGGATCGAAGGGAATTTCCTCGAATTCGGCGTCCTGAGCTGGTTTCTTGCGCAGCTTCGGCTTGGTCTCCGGGCCATATTCCGCCGGAGTCTTCAGGGCCGTCGTGAGCAGGCCACCCGCCACCCAGCCGGTTGGGAAGTCCTTGGGATTCACATGATCCATAGCCTCGCTGAACCGAACCCAGGCGCCCTTGGACTCAACGAGGGTCAACATCGCGCCCTTGGGAACTTGTCCGAGGATCTTTGCGTCCCCGTCGGGAGCGGCGCGGATGTTCAGCCCCTTCGGATCGGGATCGTCGACGATGGCAGTGACGGTGCAGGCGCTGGGCGCTGGGGCCGGTTTGGCCGGTTTTTTCTTCGCTTTCCGACCCTTGCCCTTCTTTCCTTTTCGCGGTGCCTTGTCCACAGGCTTCTCCTTCGCAGCGTCTGGGGCCGCTTCGGGAGGCGCTTCGGTCTCACTGGAGCACGCAAAGGTTAGGAGCAGGGCGACAGCAGGCAGGATGATTCGCATGAGGCACCATACGACGAGGGCTGAGGTGGCCCTGTTCGGCATTGGCCTCGTGAGCCTGATGTACGAGCTGGCTCAGGTCCGACTGTTGGCCTTTTTCCTGGGCAACAACATGGACTTCCTCGCGATTCCGATCGCGTTGCTCGGTCTGGCGGCCGGTTCCATTTGGTGCCACTTCTTCTATCGCGGCAGCGCCGAGCGCCTGCTGACGGTCGGGCTGACAGCCGTCCTGCCGGTGATGGCGGCCGTCTTCGTGGGACTGTTCTTCATCGCCAATACCTGGTTCTACGACATCCATGTGGTGAAATCGGATCCCTATCGGGACGGGATCCGGCTGGTGGTGTACTCGAGCTTGTTCCTGCCTCCCTACGTCGTCTTTGGCGCGATGCTCTCCAAGCTCTTTGGCGACGCTGGGGATCGAATCGGGCGCTACTACTTCTTCGATCTGGCCGGGGCCGCGCTGGGCTGTGTGCTCACACCGCTGCTGTTCACCTACACCGATCTGCAGCCAGTGCTCCTGACCATGCTCGCCTGCGCTGGTGCACTTGCGGCCATTCCCGCCCAGTCCAGGATCCGCCGACTGATCGGCATCGCGGGCACCTGGGCGGCACTGCTCGGCCTGACGTTGAGCGGCAACCTCTTCTATGAGCGGCCCGATCCCGATGTTCTCGGGCGGTACATCCCCCGGTATCTGCGCAACCTCGGCATGAAAGAGGTGTCGGTCCGCTGGAACGAGATCGCGAGGACCAGCCTGATCCGGGCCGGAAAACCCGGGAAGTCGGAGGTCTCCTTCGCGATCGTGCAGGACAATGGGCTCTCGAATGTGACGGTCTCCTCATACAACCCAAACCTTGGGCGCGACTTCTACATGCCGCGCACCTTCCAGCACAGCATGGCCTGGCACATGGGCCGCGAGCCGGAGCGGATCCTGGTGATGTTCGCGGGGCTCGGACGCGATCTGATCACCTTCAACGCCCTGTCTGAGGGAGGAGACGTCGTTGGAGTGGAGATCAACTCGGCGGTGGTCGACATGCATCGCCACCGAGCGCTGCGCAACTTCAACCTCACCCAGTTCCACGCCCTGGAGAACGTGAACCTCATCACACGAGAGGGGCGGGACTTCCTGAACAACAACGGCGACACCTTCGACCTCATCTATGTCGCAAACAACGGCGCGGTGCACACGTCGAGGACCGGACATACCAGGAAATTCCTGGATACCTGCGAGGCGATGGAGGCGTACCTCGACCATCTCGCTCCGGGGGGAATGATGGTCTTCACCAACCAGCCGGTGCAGGAAAAGGTCAGCTGCTTCCGAGACCTGTTCGCAGAGCGCGGACACGCCGATGTCTCCGATGCCCTGTGGGTCTTCGGACGGCCGCACAAGCCACACACGGACACCATGGTGGTCGTTCCCGATGGGCTCACGCAGGAGGACGTCGACACCCTGAACCAGCAAGTCGCTCTCAAGGCAAAGGGCCAGTTGATCTTGCTCTCTCCCGAAAAGGAAGGAGTTCCTCGCCTCGCCGACCGCCTGAAGAAACAGACCGACAAGGCGGCCCCAGTCACCGATGATCGACCGTTCCAGCGGCGGGTCTCCTGGGACAACTTCACGGTGCGGCCAAAGCCAAAGCAGCTGAAGGACGCCGCATTCGTGTCCAGCTGGGTGAAGATCTTCAGCGTGGTGTTCTTCACCGGGATGTCCGGCATCGTCGGGCTCGCGGCCGTTGGGCTCGGCGGTCGGGAGCGACGCGTTCCCCTGCCCTGGCTGGTCTACTTCGGAGCCGCAGGGATCGGCTATATGTGTGTTCAGATCGGCCTGATCGCCAAGACGGAGCTGTTCATTGGCAACCCGCTCTACGCCGTGGCGGTGAACCTCGCGGCCTTCCTCATCGCCAACGCCCTCGGCGCGTTGATCCAGGACCGCTACCGGGACCAGAACCGGCCGGCCGTGCTCGCCATCCTCACCGTGCTCGCCATCGGCTGGGGTGTGTTGCTCGCCGGAATCTGCGGCACCCAGCTGTTGTCGGCGCCGTTCCTCCTGAAGATCGTCGGCGTCGCCATCACAGTTTTCCCGCCAGCAATGGCCCTGGGCGCCTGGTATCCTTTCGGCGTCCACGCCCTGGTCGGCTCGGGCAAGGAGGCCGCGGTGCCCATCACCTATGCGCTGTCGACCCTGTCCTCGGTGCTGGGATCGGTATTCGCGATGACGGCGATCATCAACCTCGGCTTCACGACGGTCATCGGCCTCGGAGCGGTGGGATACGCGGTCGCCGGCGTGGTGGCCGCCCTGGTGGTGAACCGTGCCCAGTGACAACGACTCCCCCTGGAAGCGCGCCCGCGATGCCGCGAGCCGTGCCACCACCATCGCGCGGGACGCCGCCACCGAAGCCGCGAAAGAAGCGAGGTTCGCCGCCACCGAAGCCGCGAAAGAGGCGCGAATCGCCGCAACAGGAGCTGCAAAAGAGGCCCGGGCCGCGGTCGGAGAGATGCGAGAGCAGTGGGAGGTCGACCGACGCACCGAGGAGCTGCGGGCCACGGCACAGCGCACCAAGGAACAGGCCGAGCTCGTCATCTCTCGCTTGAAGAAAGTGCACGAAGATCCTCACGATGCAGACGCCGTGCTCACCACTTTCGTGGACCTCCTGTCGCCGACGGTCGCCATCGTCGATCGCCACTCCGACGCGATCTCCCTCGCCTATATGAACGCCGCGGGCATTGGCGTGCACGTCCTGACCGGGCTGGAGATCACCTACGTGCGAGGACCAAACCCTATTCTCCGGGTGGCGGCGATCTCGGGCCGCGCCGTGCGTCTGGCGTTCGAGGCCTCGGCGGCAGCGTATGTGGCCTGCACCTACGGGGACAGAGCGCTCCTGCAGCACCCCATCCGGAGAAGAGGCGCCGACGCGCAGATCGTGATCGCAAACGGCAGCCTGTTCGTCTCCACATTTCCGGACGCTCCGGGACGGACGGCCGGGTGGCTGGGCGGATTCAACGCCGGGCTGGGCGTGGCCGTGCCATTCTTATCGGATCTCGCTGTCTATGAGACGACCGAGACGCAGCTGAGCCGCCACGAGCTAAGCGATCGAGACGCGGCGCGAGTAGAGGCCGTGCTCCGCGATGCTGGCGATCGCAAGCGCCTGCGACAGCTCTCGCTGAAACTTGTCAGCGAAACATAAGCTCAGGTTGACGCTTCGCCCTCCGGCAGTCCAGCAGTGAAGGATGAGCCGCATTGATACAGGCTTCTCAGGTAGCATCCTTCACTGCGGGCCTCCGGGCTGCGCTCCCAGTACTCATCGCAGAAGTCGCTATCGCTTCTGCTGCGAATGAGTACTTCCTGTGCTACATAATCGCCACTGAATGGAGGCTCAGCTCATGTCGAAGCGCCAACGTCCCCTATGGAACCGCCGCGATGCCCTGAAGGGTGTGGGAGCAGCTACGTTCCTCGCCGCCGCCTGCAACCCCGACGAGAAAGGCAGCGGCAAGGTCAGCGAGCTCGAAGACTTCGAACTCCTGCGCGAGCGCATCGACACCGTGGTGGTGCTGATGATGGAGAACCGCTCCTTTGACCACTACTTTGGCGCGCTGTCACTAATCGAAGGCCGCACCGACGTCGACGGTCTGACCGCCGATATGAGCAACCCCCATCCCGAGGGCTACGATGTCGCCGCGGAACCGGCCCAGGTGAACTGTCTCGAAGATCCGCCCCATTCCTGGAATTCAAGCCACGCGCAGTTCAACGACGGCGCCAACGACGGCTTTGTCACCGAGTTCTATGCCCGGGCTCCGTCCCTCGCCGGCGAGGCGATGGCCTACTTCACCCGCGCCGAGCTGCCCGCGCTCTACACCCTGGCCGACGAGTTCACGATCTGCGACCAGTGGTTCAGCAGCCTCATGACCTCCACCCAGCCGAATCGCTTCTACTTCCACTGCGGCCAGAATCAAGGCCTCACCAACAACGACGTGCCCATTGGCCAGGACTATCCCAGCATCTACACCGTCATGGCCGACGCCGGACACTCGTGGGGCTGCTACTTCGCCAACTTGCCCGGGCTGATCCTGGTGCCGGACCGCACCATCGGCGACCGCGAGATCCAGTTCATCGACAAGTTCTTCGAGGACGCCGCCGCTGGCACGCTGCCGAACCTGGTCTTCGTCGAGCCCGCCTATGGTCGCAACGACGACCACCCGCCCGCGCATCCGACGGCCGGTCAGCTCTTCATCGCCCAGATCTACGACGCCCTGGCCAGCAGCCCGCAGTGGGAGCGGATCGCCTTCTTCATCACCTACGACGAGCACGGCGGCTTCCACGATCACGTGCCTCCTTCCACGGCCCCCGACGCACTCACCGACGAAGGCTTCAACCAGCTGGGATTCCGCGTTCCGAGTCTGGTCGTCGGCCCCTGGGCAAAGCGGAACTACGTCAGCCACGACCACTACGAGCACACCTCGATGTTGGCCTTCATCGAGAACCTCTTCCAGATCGACCCCCTCACGGAACGAGATGCCGCGGCAGACCCGATGCGCGACTGCTTCGACTGGGAGGCCCTGGCGGCGAACACACCCCACGAGCCGGTGTTGATCGACCCGATCGAGGCAGACGAAGACGAGATCTACTCGTCCGAGTGTGTGACCGATGGCAACGATCTACGGCGCTCGGGCCACTGCCTCGCGTCGGCGGCGAGGTACGTCAAGCAACACCACGCGGGAAGCCGTCTCGACCGCATCGACGACGCCGACGAGACCCTGGCCCGGCTCCTCAGCAAGGCGAAAGAAGCCGGGATCTTCGTACAGAAGAAGAGCTAGAGCACCGAACAGTCAGCGCGTCTCGTGCTCCTCCCAGTTCTGATCGCCCCAAGAGTTCCTCCTCGTCGAGGAAGAACCAAAGCGCATCCCCGTCGTGGCCACGCTCGGCGTCGGCGTGTTGCGTCATCATGGCATCGGTGAGGACACGGACCACCGCGACCTTGCCGGCCGCCTCCACCCATGTACCCGGTTCGAGCTGAAGGACCGCTCTGGGGCCTTCCTCATGATCGGGCTCGTAGGTCCAGCAGCCGCGCCAGTCGGAGGACACGAGGTGTTTTGGCGCACCCTTGACGAGGCTGGAGGAACCGCCGCGCCGGGTACGACGTCCACTCGCGCATGCACCTGGAAGTCCGTCACGTCGATCCCTATGGCCTCATAGATGTGTACGACTTCCGGCCGGGCACGTCGGTGCGGCTGAAGAACTACCCAGTGGCGTGGACGGGCACACATTGGATGGGTCCCGACGGCGAGATCGGCGAGGAGGAGCAACACCTCGAGCACTGGGACCACCACTTCCGCCTGCGCCTGGCTCCCCCACTGTCGCGGCTCCCCAAGGAGCCCCTGTTCGCCGCGTCTTTGGTCGTCCCGGCGCTCGCGAGCGCCCTGGCTGCGCTGCACTTCATCCTGGTTCCACCGCCGCTGTCCTCTGAGTTGATCGAGATCCCAAGCTCCATATGCACCATGATCCTGTTGAGACCAGAGCGGCCGCCGATCGTCTCGTACGGGCCATTAGAGGTTCACCGCACCGAACCGATTCCAAGACCCGGCCGCAAAGGGCTGGGCCGCGCGGACGGCGATCGCGGGTTCCAGACCTCCACAACAAACGATGCCCACGGCTTGGCAACCCATGAGCTGGACTGGGGACACCCCCTTGCCCTCCAGGTCGACGCCGCGGTGGAAGAGCAAAAGCAGGCCCTGGCGCTCTGCTTTCGGCAATCGGGAGCCGCCGGCATCCGCCTCGCAGGAACCGTCAGCATCGACGCAACAGTGACCGAGCGCGGAACCCTGGACGCCATCCAGATCGGCGTCGACGACTTCCAGATCGATGAGCTGGCCAGCTGCGTCGTCGACGTGTTCACTGCAATCGAGGTCCCCGGACCACCCGAGGCCGTCGCCATCCACTACCCGGTGCGGTTCTCCGCCGGATCCTGACGGTAGTAGGCCGACATCACCTCGTACACGTCGGGCCACTTCTTGCGGAGACGCCGGGGACGCTCGAAGAACTCCTCGGTGGCGACGGCGAAGAACTCCGCGGGATTTGTGGCTCCATAGGCACGGATCACCGAGTATCGGCGCTTCGCCAGATCCTCCTCCAGCTCCGAGAAGGCCTCGCCGAGGACCCGAGCCCAGGGACCGTACAGATCGGCCTCCAGAGGCGGAGCCCCGTCGGCCAAACCATCGGCCTGGTCGAGCTGGTGGGCGAACTCGTGCAGGATCACGTTCCGTCCATCGTGGGCTTTCTTCGCTCCTTCCTTGGCGCTCCTCCAGGCCAACACCACGTAGCCCCGCGTGCTGGACTCCCCGAGGCGATGAGAAGTGGACGGCACCGCGACCCCTCCGACCTCCTGATGGGACTTGGCCTTGTAGACCTTTGGATACACCCGGATCACGTCGAGCTGGGGATAGGGCACGTCGACGGCGAGCCCGAGCAGCAGCAGACAGGCCTGTCCGGCGATGGTGATGCGGATCTCGTCGGTGATCTCCAGACCGCCGAGGCCCTCGAAAGTCTTGTCGTCGACGAACAGCTGGATCAGCCCCTCCAACCTCGCCTGTTTCTCGTCACCCAGCCTCGCCACCAGGGGCACATTCCGGTGCAGGAGCGCGCGCAGGGCCTCGGGCAGGGGCGTGTTGCGGAGCTTGTTTCGGCGGGCGCGAACCCATGGCAACCAGGAGAGCACGGCAAGATAGTAGTCAGGTCACACACTGGGCGCGCCAGTTCGAATGTTGTCCGCTAGAGTGAGGTGCTGACGCTGGAAGTGAACAATGCGCCTCTCCTACCTGCTTCTCCTCTCCATGACCCTCGCCTGTGGTGGCGGCGGCGACAAGGACTCGGACACACCCGCCGAGACCGACACCGACACCGACACCGACACCGACACCGACACCGACACCGACACCGACAATCCCGGCGATGTCGCTCCCACGGCACTCGATGACGTCGGAGAGGTCGACGAGGGCGGGGACGTGTTGATCGACATCCAAGCCAACGACTCCGACCCCGACGACGATCTCGACGACGACTCGGTAGTGATGGTCACCGGGCCGCTATACGGCAGCCTGCTCATCACCGTGGCGGGCGAGGCTGGCTACCGGCACGACGGCGGCGAGACCACCGAAGACTCCTTCACCTACACGATCTCCGATGACAACGGAAACGTCTCGAACGTCGCCACCGTCAACGTCACCATCAACCCGGTGAACGACGCCCCGGTCGCCAGCGACGACCCCGGCGTCGTCGTCGTCGAGGGCGGCAGGGTGAACATCGAGGTGCTCCCCAACGACTGGGACGACGACGACGGCATCGACGTCACCAGCGTCGTCGTCACCTCGAACCCAGCGAGTGGGTCCGCGGCGCCGCAACCCGACGGCACGATCGACTACACCCACGACAGCTCCGAGACTTTGCTCGACAACTTCCGCTACACGGTGCGGGACGTGGCCGGCCTGACCTCCAACGAAGCGGTGGTCAGCATCATCGTCACCCCGGTGAACGACCCGCCCGTCGCCGTCAACGACAACTACGTCGGACACCGCGGCCGCACCGACACCTACGATCTCGTCGGCAACGACACCGACCCCGACGACGTCGTCGACCCGGCGACCATCACTGTGGTCTCCCAGCCGAGTGTGGGCACCGTCGTGGTCAACGGCGACGGAACCGTGGACTACACCCACGACGGATCGCTGATCCTCGTCGACAGCTTCAGCTACAGCGTCGAAGATACGCTCGGCCTGCCGTCGAACGTGGCCATCGTCGACCTCACCATCACCCTGATTCCAGATGGCAAAGGCGCGCTCTTCGCGGTCCGCGAGGCCGATGACACCCTGGTCCAGATCGACCCCACCACCCAGATCGTCACCGACGTGGGGCCGCTGGGTTTCGCTTTCGACGCCGGCGAGCTCGCCTATGACATCGAGGGCGGCGTCATGTACATGGTCGACGGATCAGCCGGCGCTTCCCTGTACACCGTCGACACCACCACCGGCGCTGCGACGCTCGTTGGCGGCCACGCCGTCCCGAATATGACCAGCCTCACCTTCGACACCCTCAACGACGTGCTCTACGCCGCCGACGTCGACGGCGTCCTCTACACCCTGGACCGGTTGACCGGGCTGGCGACCCTCGTCGGGCCCGCCACCTTGACCGACGGCGCTCTCGTCTACGACTCCGACGCCGACGTGCTCTTGCTCTCCGGCTCGGATGGATCCTTGTTCGAGGTCGATCGCCAGTATGCGTGGATCATCTCCACCCCCTATGTCGGCATCGTGCCGCTCGGAATCCACGGTTCTTCCTTTGATCAGACCCGCGGCCTCATCTGGAGCATGGGCGACGGCGGCACCCTGGTCGGTCACGACGCCACCACTGGATACCCGCAGACGGAGTATGCCAGCGGCCTCGGCGGCCACGACGGCCTGGCCTATCGCGAAGCCGCGGAGCTCGTGGGCCAGTTCCAGGTCGACGAGGGCGAGAACTGGAACGACGATCCACCCGTCTACAACTGCCTCGAGACCTGCGCGCTGCTGTTTGGCGGCAACCCCGCCGACTACCAGTGCAGCACCACCGACCTCCTCATCGACAACCTGGCGAAGTCCACGACCTGGGGCGTCGGTGGCTGCAACCCCGTCGACGAGGACTACAGCCTGGGCATCACCTACAACTGCGGGGCGCCGGACTGCGCGACTTCAACCTATGTCGGTGACAACTGCACTGGCCCCGACGGAACCAACTACTGCTGGAAATAGGCCTGTTCCTGAGCGCGCTGGTCGCGTGTCACTCAAACGACCCTCCGGCGGATTCCGGCGACGTGCCTGGCTTCTCGTCTCCGGATGAGTTCGGCCCCTGGCGTGCAGGAACCCAACAGGAAGAGGTGTCGGGCAGCACCGGCGTGCAGCTCCCCACGCAGATCTGGTTCCCCACCGAGGAGACATCGGGAGCCATCGCCACCTACGACGGTCTCGAGCTCGGCAACAGCCTGCTGAACGCCGACCCGGCCTGTGATGTGGTTCGGCCGGTTGTCGTCTTCAGCCACGGAAACGGCGGCCTTCGCTTTCAGTCGGTGTTCCTCATGGAGCGCCTCGCCTCCCACGGATACGTCGTCGTCGCGCCCGATCACGTCGGAAACACCACCTTTGACCTGGATAGCATCCCCAGGACCGACGTGGCCCTGCGCCGACCCATCGATGTGGCCGACGCCTTCGACTTCGTTGCCTCGGCGCTGCCAGACTGCGTCGATCCGACCGCTGGATTTGCCATCGTCGGGCACTCCTTCGGCGGATGGACAACGCTGGCAACATCCGGAGCAAACATCGATCTGCCCGGACTCACCGCCTACTGTGAGAGTTCCTATGACTTCCTGTGTGGGCTGTCTTCGGACCCGGATCTCTCCGACGACCGGGTGTGGGCGGCGGTTCCTCTAGCGCCCGTCGGTGCGATCTCGTTCGGAGCGGGCCTGGCCAATGTGCAAGTTCCGATCCTGATCATCGCCGGGATTCAGGACTACACCACGCCCTGGGAGACCGAGGCCAAGCCGATCTTCGCGCACCTGGACACCACGCCTGCCCACCTGGCCGGGCTCGACCGCGTCGGGCACTACAGCTTTGCAGTGCCGTGCATCGACGCCTCAGATGGATGTGGGGATGACTTCCTGGATCCGGAAGAAGCGCAGGACCAGATCGCTACGCTGGCCACGGCGTTTCTCAATGAGCAGCTTGGAGCCGATTCTTGGCTTCCGCCGGACTGGGCAGGGCTCGTGTGGGAATCAGCAGAGTAGCTCCCCCAAGGCCGCCGGTTTTCAACGCTACTATCTCCAGACGACCTCCACCCTCCGACCCGACGATGCCTGGGATCTCCTTCCGTAGGCCCGACGAAGCGCAGGATCTCCTTCCGGCGCCCGACGAAACGCGGGGCCTCCTCGCAGGCGACCGCACGAGTTGGCCGCCGAGACCCTAGGAAATCGACGCTGGTGTGGTGTTGGTGTTGGTGTTGGTGTTGGTGATGAAGGCGACCGTGGTAGGCGCCGATTCCAGAAAGCGCCGCGACCGTCGTAGCCGAGGTCGCCGTCGTCTGTACCACCGTCGGCAATCGTGTTGCTGGGGAGTGCAGAGGGGCGAAGCCTCTTTGCCGCGGGTTGAAGGGGCGCGCAGCCCATTC
>PJEL010000450.1_pt1 | contig 47936 bp, 28 predicted proteins | sample 1853271 | NCBI WGS metagenome assembly PJEL01 (sample SAMN08108733, study PRJNA415343) | Invertebrate metagenome, whole genome shotgun sequencing project. | host: Globobulimina | place: Sweden: Gullmar Fjord | collected 2015-08
GACGGAAATCCCGACTTCTGCGATCCGTGCCCCGACGATGCCAATGACGACAGCGACGCCGACGGCAGCTGCGACTCCGACGACCTCTGCGACGGCGGAGACGACACTATCGACACCGACGCCGACGGAAACCCCGACTTCTGCGACCCTTGTCCGGTCGACGCGACAGACGACACCGATGGTGACGGTGTCTGCGATAGCGACGACATCTGCGAGGGTGGAGACGACTTTCTCGACAGCGACGGCGACCTGACCCCCGATTACTGCGACGCATGCCCCTACGATGCCGGAAACGACGCCGATCTCGACGGCGTGTGCGACGCAGCCGACATCTGTCCCGGCTACGATGACAACATCGATGCAGACGGCGACACGGTGCCCGATGGCTGCGATCCCTGTCCCGCCGACAACCCAGACGACACCGATTTGGACGGGGTCTGTGACTCCGTCGACCCCTGTCCCCTCGACAACCCGGACGACACAGATGCCGACGGCGTCTGCGACTCCGCGGACCCCTGTCCCGCCGACAACCCAGACGACACCGACGGTGACGGCGTCTGCGACTCGGACGACCCCTGTCCCGCTGACAACCCAGACGACACCGATTCCGACGGCGTCTGTGACTCGGCCGACCCCTGTCCCCTCGACAACCCTGACGACACCGACGGCGACGGCGTCTGCGACTCCGACGATCCCTGTCCCGCCGACAACCCAGACGACACGGACGGCGACGGGCAGTGCGACTCCGTGGACCCCTGTCCCGCCGACAATCCAGACGACACGGACGGCGACGGCGTCTGTGACTCGGTAGACCCCTGTCCCCTCGACAACCCCGACGACAGCGACGGCGACGGCGTCTGTGACACCGCTGACCCCTGTCCCCTCGACGACCCAGACGACACAGACGGTGATGGACAGTGCGACTCGGACGACCCCTGTCCCACCGACAACCCCGATGACACCGACGGCGACGGACAGTGCGACTCCGTGGACCCCTGTCCCGCCGACAATCCAGACGACACGGACGGCGACGGCGTCTGTGACTCGGTAGACCCCTGTCCCCTCGACAACCCAGACGACAGCGACGGCGACGGCGTCTGTGACACCGCTGACCCGTGCCCCCTCGACGACCCCAACGACACCGATGGTGACGGTGTGTGCGACTCCGACGACCCCTGTCCCACCGACAACCCAGACGACACAGACGGCGACGGACAGTGCGACTCGGTAGACCCCTGTCCCCTCGACAACCCAGACGACACAGACGGCGACGGCGCCTGCGACTCCGTAGACCCCTGTCCCCTCGACAATCCAAACGACACGGACGGCGACGGTGTCTGTGACTCCGTGGACCCCTGTCCTGTAGACAACCCTGACGACACGGACGGCGACGGACAGTGCGACTCGGTAGACCCCTGTCCTGTAGACAACCCTGACGACACGGACGGCGACGGCGTCTGTGACTCCGTGGACCCCTGTCCTCTCGACAACCCGAACGACACCGATGGCGACGGCGTCTGCGACTCGAACGACCCCTGTCCCCTCGACAACCCTGACGACACAGACGGCGACGGACAGTGCGACTCTGTGGACCCCTGTCCCATCGACAACCCCGACGACACCGATGGTGACGGCGTGTGCGACTCGAACGACCCCTGTCCCCTCGACAACCCCAACGACACCGATGGTGACGGTGTGTGCGACTCGAGCGACCCCTGTCCCCTCGACAACCCAGACGACACAGACGGTGACGGCGTCTGCGACTCGTCAGACATGTGTGACGGCGATGACGGGACCGGCGACACCGACAGCGACGGCGTCTGCGACGACATCGACATCTGCCCGCTCGACCCCGCCGACAACTGTGGCGGCAGCAACCACTGGGTCTTCGCCAACTATAGCGGTGTGCCGACGATCTTCGACCCCGCCATTGGCTACAACGGCACCATCGACTGCCCCTCGACCTGCGGCTTCGACGGCACCACTGCCATCGGCGCGCGCTTTGTCTGCAACCACTACGACGGCGGTTCCTCCGAGGGCTGCGATGCCACCAACCACGGTGAGTACGGTCTAGCCAACTGCGGATGGATGGTCCGAGACGGCGTCGAGCTCACCGAGAACGGAAACACCGAAGACTGTGCCGGCGGCAACATCATCGGCTGCGTCACCGGAAACTGCTCCGAAGGCGTCACCTGGCACGCCATCGAGTGCCAGTGCACCGAGCCCGTCGAGAAGTGGGTCTTCGCCAACTACAACGGTGTCCCCACGATCTTTGACCCGGCCAGCAGCTACAACGGCACCATCGACTGTCCCTCGACTTGCGCCTACGAGAACCGAGCGTCAACGGGCGCACGCTTCGTCTGTAACCACTACGATGGCGGTTCCTCCGAGGGCTGCGACGCCACCAACCACGGTGAGTACGGTCTAGCCAACTGCGGATGGATGGTCCGAGACGGCGTCGAGCTCACCGAGAACGGCAACACCGAGGACTGTGCCGGCGGCAACATCATCGGCTGCGTCACCGGAAACTGCTCCGAAAGCGTCACCTGGCACGCTATCGAGTGCCAGTGCAAGCAAGAGTGGGTCTTCGCGAACTATCTGGGTGCGCCCACGATCTTCGACCCTGCCACTGGCTACAACGGCACCATCGACTGCGCCTCGACCTGTGCCTACGACGGCCGCTCGGCGGTGGGCGCCCGCTTCGTGTGCAACCACTACGACGGCGGTTCCTCCGAGGGCTGCGACGCCACCAACCACGGTGAGTACGGCCTGGCCAACTGCGGATGGATGGTCCGAGATATGGTCGAGCTCACAGAGAACGGAAACACCGAGGACTGTGCGGGCGGAAACATCCTGGGCTGCGTCACCGGCAACTGCTCCGAGTTCGTCACCTGGCACGCTCTAGAGTGCCAATGCCAGTAGTGTTCTGGATAGCCCTCCTCGGCTGCGGACAGACCCCCGACACTGCGCCACCTACGGCCACAACCGAGGTGACGCAGTCCACAACAGAGGTCCCGCCCGCGACTCCGACGACCCCACCCGCGACCGATGGTCTTCGATCCTCGTCCACCGGCCTCACTTTTGTGCGGATCGAGCCCGGTAGCTACACGATGGGATCTCCCAAGACCGAGGAGGGTCGATTCCCTGATGAGACCCAGCATCCCGCAAAGGTCGAGCGGGCGTTTCTCCTCGCCACGACCGAGCTGACCCAACGGCAGTGGCGGGCGGTTGCGACCAGAAATCCGAGCCGCTTCGCCCAGTGCGGAGACGACTGCCCGGTCGAGGGCATGAGCTGGTTCGACGCCGTGCAGTTCTGCAACTACCTCTCGAACCTGGAGAAGCTGGCACCGGCCTACCAGATCAAGGGAACCAAGGTCACTTTCAACGACGCGGCCAACGGCTATCGACTGCCGACCGAGATCGAGTGGGAGTGGGCGGCACGGGCAGGCCAGAAGACGATATTCGCGGGCTCCAACGACATCGAAGAGGTGAGCTGGTATTACGACAATGCCGGCCTCACACCCCACCCGGTGGGCCAGAAGAAGCCCAACGCTTGGGGCCTCTACGACATGTCCGGCAACGTCTACGAGTGGGTCTTCGACGAGTACACACCGTACACGGCCACCGACCCCGGCCAGGGAGGCGATCCGGAGGGACGGGACTTCCGCGTCCTTCGGGGCGGATCGGCGGGCGGTCCTCCCAGGAACGCCAGGGTTGCCTATCGCAATGGTCGCCTCTCCGATCGAAACCAGGACGACGTCGGGATCCGCCTGGCTCGAAACGCGGACTGACACCGGGTCGGACCATGCTCTGTCTGCTGCTAGCTCTCGCCTGTGTCACCGCTACCGAGCCAGCTCCAGCCGCGAGCCCGTTTGCCGAAGAACCGGCGCCTTCGAAGCTCGAAGCGTACAGAATCGGGCGCGAGATCCCGGCGGACACGCCCGATCCAATACCGCTCACGAAGGCCCAAGCCGAGCGGGCGGCCAAGGTCCTCGATGCCGCGCGCACACACCTCGACAAACCTTGGATGTGGGGCGGACGAGACGCAGAGAAGCATCCGGGCGTGGACTGCCTCGGGCTGATGTTCCTGGCAGATAGTGCTGTGAGCGGACGTTCCTGGCGGGCTTTCGAGGTCAACCCCAGCGAGCTCGTCGCCAACGAGAAGCTCGGCAATCCAGTGGTCGGCGTCGCCGGAGTGCTGAGGTCCGAGCTGCAGATCGCCAATCTCATGCCCGGCGACGCGCTCTATTTCTTGAAGGCAAACTACCAAATCGAGGATGAGCCACTCCTGGTCCGAGGGAAGACGTCCTACTGGCCCTGGCACACTGGGTTGTACATGGGTGAGCAGAAAGTCATCCACGCCGATCCCGGCGGCGAAGTGCGGATCCAGCCCCTCGAAGATCTCTCCTTCGACGCCCTCTACGCAACGCGAATGCCCTAGCCTCTGATGCCGCTGGCGGGAACTGTGTCTCCGTCGTGCATCGCGCAGTTCAGACGGAAACGCATCCATTCGTGCCGTTTTTGTCCCTCACCGGACACAACGAACGAACCCCTTGTCCTGGAGTGCGTCGTGAAGGCCTTCTCCCATCGTTCCCGCTCCCAAGATCCGTCAGGTCGAAGCAGTACAACCGCGGCATCCCCCACCGCGCCGAGCGTCAGCAATTCCCATATGGCCTCCACGCTCCCGTTGGCGGCCGCAGACGACGAATTCGAAGGCCCCCTCGGCGAGGCTGCTCGGCTCATGCCTCAGGACCTGGCGACGGCGAGAACGTCCGCCCCCATAGCCAAAGAGCCCGAGACTGAGAACATGTCGCAGGTCTCGAGTGCCATGAGCTCCGTGGAGGCCCGCATTGAGCCGAGCCTCCCCAGCCCGCCGGGTATCAGCGCCTCCAGCACCGGGTCAGCGGGGGCAACCATCGGCGGTTTCGACCTATCTGGCCTCCCCGAACTGCCAGGCCTTGCCCCGGATGAACGCCAAGAAACGCTGTCCGACGCCGCCGACTCCCTGGAGCACCAGCGGCAGGCCCTGGAGAAGCACGCCGAACAGCAGCAAGCCGCCGCATCGGCCCTCGCAGACTCCGCTAGCGCCATCGCAGAAGCCTCCAAACCCGCTCAGGCGGCGAGCACCCTCCTCGCGGTCATGGGTGTGCTCACCGCTCTGATCGTGCTCGGTTCCATCGCCTTCATGTTCGGAGGGGGGGCGCTAGCTGCGATGGCTGGCGTGGCCTCGAGCTGGATCGGAGTGATGGTAGGCATGCTCCTGTCCCTGAGTCCGGTCGTCGGCCTGGCCATCGCCGCCGCCACCGCCGCAGCCCTGCTCACTGCCCTGGTCGCGGTCATCGTGCTCTACGCCCAGGCAGTGCGGAGGCTACGGGAGGCCGCGCAGTCCGAGGATGCCGACGAGCAGGACGAGGCCATCGACGACGTGGCCGACGACCTCGAGGCCGCCGAAGACGCCGCCGCCCAGAGTCGAGCGCAGGGGTCGGGGGCCCGCCAAAAGGCCGAGGGTGCCGAGGTTCAGGCCCAAGGCGCCAGCCCCTTTGCGAGCATGCTCGCCGGAACACTGAACGCCATCCCGGGCACCGGCAACGCCGGGAGCGCGGCAGTGGGCTCTGTCGGGGGCAGCGCCCAAGCCGCTGGGCTGGGTGCGGACGGAGCCAGCCTCATCGAAGACGGGGCCGCCTTGCAGGAGAATCAGGCAGGCCAGGACGCGAGCGAAATAGAAGAGCTGAAGAGGTAGCAACAGATGCGACACGGATGCTTCGAACTCAAGACAACCTGCGGACACTGCAGCAACCCAATGCCGGTGAATGGGCCGATCCGCGAGCTGCCGTGCCCGACCTGCACCAAGCCACGGCGAATCGCAGCGGACATCGTGAGCGGCATGTGCGCCGATCTCGAGGAGGAGTACGAGAACTACGAGGACCGCGAGGGCTCGGGCGGCACGATGATGACCGGATCGGGCACCTTCGAGTACAGGTACTTCCGCCTGGAGCCCCGCTGTGAGGAGTGCAAGATCCCGCTGCCCGAAGTCCAGACGGGGACAGAGGGCAAGATCGCTTGTACAGAGTGCGGAAAGGCGTTCCACACTTGGCCAGCTCCCGACTGGCTGATCGAGGACGTGCCGTCGGCGACCCAGTGTTTGGCCACGCAGCTGGAGGGAGCGGCGGCCGACCCCGGCAAGCAGACCGAGCTGGTGCCCATCGGCATGAACTGCCCGCAGTGCGGCGGCGGCCTGAAGCTCACGGCTCAAGACGAGCGCGTCTCGAACTGCCAGTTCTGCAGCGGTGAGTTCATGATTCCCGACCCGATCTGGCACCGGCTGCATCCGGTCCGGGTCGCCGAGGAGTGGTTCGTCCGCTTCGAGGGACTCAATCCGGTCGAGATGGCCAAGTCCCGCCGCGTCCAGGACCTCCGAGAGGAAAAAGCCGCCATGAAGAAGTGGCGAGCTCCAAAAAAGCGACGCAGCTCGGTCCTCAAGTACACCCTGATCGCGGCGGCCATCCTCATCCCCCTCGGACTGGTGGCAGCTCTGGTGGTCGGCGGGGTGGTCGCCGTAGGCCTGTTCCTCGCTGGCATCGATCTCGCGGCCGTGACCGCAGCCGTGGGGGCGGGCATGTCGACGGTCGGCGCAGGCGTGGTGTTCGCACTCATCGCGACCGTGACGATCTGGGGGGCCATGGGCACCAACTTTGCCTTCTGGTTCGGCCGCACCGGCAAGTGCAAGAAGGAGCTGATCCGCATCGCCGACGTGAACGGCTGGACGGTCAGCGGCGTCGAACACTCGCAATACATGGGCTCGATCCGCGAGGAGATCAAGGGGCGCGACATCGAGATCGACCCGGACTCCGACTACGCCATCGAGATCGACATCGACGACCGCCCCTTCTACCTGAAGACCGAGATGCCGGCGTGGATGGGCGACGACCTGCAGCGATTCACCACCGGAGACAGCAGATTCGACCAGATCTTTCCCATCCGCTACATCAAGCCCAAACACGAGAAGAAGCTGGAGGCGCTCAAGGTCCCCATCGACTGGTTCCTCGATCGCTGGGGCGACAAGCTCGCCCGCATGAAGATCGATGGCAGCGTCGACGTACACCTCGCTCCCGGCGGAATGGGCGAGGACAAGTGGGTGTACGCCGACGAGCTGGAGCCGCTGTACCAGGACACGCTGGCCCTGGCTGTGGACATCGATCGCGTGATGCGAGGAAAGCAGCCTCTGACAGCCACGGAATAGGCCGCGCCCAGCCACGTGACATAATGCGTTCGCGGAGGGGATTGGGCGAGGTGCCGGAGCTCGACGAGAGGGAGGTGATCGAGGGTCTGCAGCGCCTGATGGCCGGCGCCTCCTCGCCCGAAGAAGCAGTCGTCCTGCGGGAGCAGGTGGACGCCCTGTTCGAGGCCCACCAATCCCGCGTCTATGCCGTCTGTCTGCGCTTTCTCGGCGATCCAGAGCGGGCTCGCGAGATCGCACAGGATGCCTTACTCATCGCCTACCGGAAGCTCCCAGAGTTCAGGAACGAGGCGAGCTTTGGCACCTGGCTCTACAGCATCTGCCGCAACCTGGCTTGGCGCGATCTGGCGAAGCGACGCGAGACGTTGTTCGACGACTGGCCCGAGCTCACCGATCCGACGCCGTCGCCACTGGCAGACCTGCGGCGTGCGGAGCGTATCCAGCTAGTTCGCGACGCGGCGCGGTCGGTCCTCGACCCAGTGGAGCAGGAGGCCATCGAGCTGCGATGGGTGCAGAACCTCCCTGTCGACCGCATCACCGCGCTGCTCGACCTGCGCACCGCGACCGGCGCCCGAGGGCTTCTGCAGCGGTGCCGACACAAGATGCGGAGAGAGCTCCTGAGATTGATGGAGGAGCGCCAGCTCGGCAGCTCCTTCGCCCGCGGGACTGTGACGGGTTGAGCGTTCACCTCCCTCCCTCTCGGCTGCGCCCCGGCGTCGAACGAACGCCCGATGAAGAGGCTCATCTGCAGTCGTGCGCCCTGTGTCGGATCGACGAACGTGCCCTGGCAGCGTTCTTCGACGACGTCTCGGCCCGCGACCTGCCCGGCATCGACGAGGCCACCGACGCCCTCACGAGTGTGCGCTACAGCTGCGGAGAGGCGCTGCTGTCGTCGATGAATACCCTCGTCAGCTCCCCCACTGTCGAGCTCGGGGACCTGGGGCGGGCGAGGTGGGTCGAGACCGGTCAGCTAGGTCCGATCCTCGAGGTGGGAACGGCGGGTGACCGGCGCGCTGTCACCGCGATCCAGGACCCCGAGCCCGCCATGCTGGAGCGGCTACACCAGCTGATCGCCAGTGTCGCCGACATCGACACACCGACGCTGGCGCTGCCTCGGAAGCTGATCGCTGGCGAGCCGGGCTGGATGCTGATCTCCGATCCTGCGCCGCGCCTCGATCTCGGAGGGGTGGGGCTTCTCGGCGGTCTGACCGTCGACCCCGAGGCCATCGCCGTGCAGGTCGGCGCCGGGCTGCTCCAGCTACACGCGGCTGGAGTGGTCCACGGCGGTCTCGAACCCGGCGCGATCCGCATCGCTGGCCGAGACCGGTGTCTACTGGTGAATGTGGGGCTCCAACATCCCCCCATCGACGACTGGACGGCCTACGGGACCCTGCTCTCCGAGCTCGAGGGCCTCTCAACCCAGCTGCGAGACCTCGCCGAGGCGCTGGGCGGGAAAAATCGCCCTTCTCCCTTCGATGTGGCCCTTGTCTTGCTGGAATGCAGCGCCCGAGCGAGTGTCCATGGGTTTCCGTATGTGGACCTGGGACGGATTCGACAGGGCGGCATGGGAGAGGTCCGGCGCGTCGCGGACCCGGACCTGCACCGCGCGGTCGCCATGAAGGCCATTCGGCCCGACCTGGCGGACTCCACCCCGCTGGTCGAGCGCTTCATCCACGAGGCCCTGGTCACCGCTCAGCTGCAACATCCAGGCGTGGTGCCAGTCCACGACCTGGGCGTGCTCCCCGACGGGCGACCCTTCTTCACGATGAAGGAGGTCCAAGGCAGGACTCTGGCCGAGCTGATCGCCGAGGTCCACGCCGAGGGTGCGAACTGGCATTCGGCCTCGGGTCCGGGCTGCTCGGCGCGTCGCCTGGTGCAGGCCTACCAACGGGTGTGCGAGACGGTGGCCTATGCACACTCGCGAGGGGTCGTGCACCGCGATCTGAAGCCATCGAACATCATGGTCGGAAGCTTCGGCGAGGTGGTGGTGCTGGACTGGGGCCTGGCGCGAGTGAGTGCGAGCGAGGGGCTGACGCTGCCCACTCCTGACGCCACCCGGGTCGGCGCTGTGCACGGGACACCGGCCTATATGCCACCCGAGCAAGCCCGCGGGGACGCACAACCAGTGGGTCGACGCGCAGACGTGTACGCCCTCGGAGCGACCCTGTACGAGCTCCTCTCCGGCAGGCCTCCCTACGCCGCCCCGACTGGGGACGCCGCGCTCGAGGCCGTGCGCCTCGGACCTCCGACACCGGTCCGCGAGCTCGACATGACGATGCCCGATGAGCTCGCGGATGTGTGCGAGACCGCCATGGCGCGGCATCCCGAGCACCGGTTTCCGGACGCCGATGCGGTGGCCCAGGCCGTCGTCGACTGGCTCGAGGGCTCTGCTCGGCGGGACCGCGCCCGCGTGGAGCTCACAGCCGCCCAGGCCCTCCAGGAACGCATGGAAGGCCTGCGAACCCAGGCGGCGATGGCCCGCGACCGAGCCGACGCCATCCTCGCCCAGTCGGCCCAGTCGGATCCTCCCGACCGACGGGCTCCGGCATGGGAGGCCCGCGACCGAGCCGATGCCCTGGAGCAAGAGGCGCGCTCCGCCGACCTGCAGGTGTTGCGGCACCTTCATGCCGCGCTCATCGAAGCGCCCAATATGCCAGAGGCGCACGTCGCAATGGCCGAGCGGACCCTTGCCCAGCATCGAGTCGCCGAGGCCAGCGACGAAGCGTCGGATGCACCGCGGCTCGAGACCGTCCTGCGCCTTCACGCCGACGCGCTGCCCCAGGCACATCCCAGAAAGGCAGGATACAACGCCTACATCGACGGCCAGGGCGGGCTCACCGTGCTCACCGACCCAACCGGTGCCGAGGTGCTGCTGCATCGCTACGTGTCCCGGGCCCAGCGCCTCGTGCCGGTGTTCGAGCGTTCCCTGGGCCGCACTCCGCTGCGTGGGGTTCCCCTGGCGATGGGCCGCTACCTCCTTCGACTGCGCGCCAGCGGGAGAGCCGAGGTCGCCTACCCGGTCCACATCTACCGCCAGCACCACTGGGACGGGGTGCCCCCAGGCGAGACCGAGACCCTGCCCATCGCGCTCCCCACCGAGAGCGAACTCGGGGAGGACTGCTATGTGCCGGCGGGCTGGTTCTGGGCGGGCGGCCCTGGAAATGCGGCTTTCGCACGCCGGCGCCTCTGGGCCGATGCAGCAATCTTCAAGCGCTTCCCGGTGACCAACCGCGAGTACATGCATTTCCTCGACGACCTGGTGGCCCGAGGCGACGAGGACCTGGCCCTCAGCCATGCGCCCGCGTACCGCAGCGGTGTGCACGACAACCAAGGCGCACAGGTCTACCACCGCGACCACGACGGACGGTTCCGGGTCGGCTGCGACCCCGACGGCACGGAATGGGACCCCGACTGGCCGGTCCTGCTGGTCAACTGGTCGAACTGTCTGGCCTATACCGCGTGGGCAGCCGAGCGAATGGGCAACCCCTGGCGCCTGCCGACCGGGCTCGAGTGGGAGAAGGCCGCACGAGGTGTGGATGGACGACCCTACCCCTGGGGAGACCAGTACGACCCGTCCTTTTGCTGTGTTCGAGAGACTGGCGGCGAGCTTTCCTTGCCGTCCGTCGTCGACAGCTTCCCCGTCGACTGCAGCCCCTATGGAGTGCGGGGCATGTCCGGGAACTCGACGGACTACTGCCTCGACAAGTTCCTGCCGACCCCCCTGCTCGACCGCCAGCGTGTGGTGGTTCCGCCCCCTGACCTCGCCGCCGTCCACGTCACTGGGCGAGGCGGGAACTACTACGCCCACCCGGCTCGCGCGGCGGTCACCTATCGGGCCCGCTTCATGCAGCAGCTCCGCGATACCGTCTTGGGATTTCGTCTCGCTCGGAGCTGGCCAGAATGGGACAGAAGCTCCGCTCAACCCCACTCCCCGTAGCGCACAGCCGCTTCCCCCGCCCGGCGCGAATGGGACCTGAGTGGCGCGATGGGCGCGAAAGGCAGCCGCGCAGAGGGCCTGTTGAGAGACCACTTTCAAGTTGCAAGTTACCGCCACAAGCATTTGACGATAATGGAGATCCAAATAGGCGTACGGCGGATGGAATACGCTACAATATGGATTGATGCTCCTCCCCTCCAGTGGTCCCCCGCGAAAGCGACCGCACGTCGCCGCACCGGGTAGCTACGCGGCTGGAGCGGTGGCTGTGGCCCTCTTGGTGGGGTGCCAGCCGGACCAGCTAGACCCCGCCAACGCCGCCGGCACCGACGCACCGGCGCGAGTGGTCGACCTCGGCCTGTCGGCGGGCGTCCAGGACGGCGCACGCGGACACTTCGGCCGAGGTCGCGCATGCGCGGCGGCCGACTTCGACGGGGATGGCCGGACCGATCTCTTTGTTGGTAATCCGGGCGATGAGTCGTACATCATGCGCAACATCACCGAGCCCGACGGTGCAATCCAATTCGAGCCCGGTCCCGTGCTCTCGGACGATGGGCTCATGTGGGGGGGAACCGCCGCGGACTTCGACAACGACGGCGACGTCGACCTGTTCGTCTCCTGCGGTGGCAATGAGGGCGCAGCACCCGACCATCTGTTCGTGAACCACACCGCCCCAGGCGGGCCCATCGCCCTGGTCGAAGCCACCGCCGATGCTCTCCTCTTCCCGGTGGACGACTACGGAGAACCTCGGTTCACGTACGGGATGGGGTCCCAGTGGGTGGACTACGACAGAGACGGCCTGCTCGACCTGTTCGTCAACGTAAACGCCCTGGCGCTGAACAGCCTCGTCCTGGAGCACCCGCGACTCGTCGGGCAGAACCTGCTTTGGCACAACGAAGGAGATGGGACCTTCACCGACCAGTCTGCGCAGGTAGGCCTGGTCTCCCGTGGGCCGTCGCGTCACTCCACGTGGCTGGACTTCGACAACGACGGCGACATGGACCTGTTCGAGCTGAACCATGGCCGCCCGAACATCGTGTGGCAGAACCAGTTCGTGGAGTCTGGCACTGCGAGCTTCGAGCAAGTCACGGCCCAGGTGTCATTGGCCGGTAGTAACCTGGCCTACCCCCTGAACACCTTCTCCAGCATCGGGGCCGACTTCAACAACGATGGCTGGCAAGACCTGTTCGTGTTCACCCGGGGCTGGGCGGATGAGGGACCGCATCTCGGCGGGCACGTGCTCTTCCTCAACGTCGGCGGCAAGGGCTTCGTAGACGTCTCGAGCTTCACCGGTCTCGACCTGTATTTCGAGGCTGGAGAACCCGCTCCGAGCGAGACCACGGAGATGGATATGTTGGCTCTGGGGGTCATGGGCTCGTCGGTCCTGGATGCCAACGGCGACGGCCTGCCCGACATCTGGGTGGGCAACGGAGGAATGTGGCAGGGGCACGACAACCAGCTGCTCGTCAGCGAAGGGCTCGCGGCCGTCGAAATCGAAGACATCGGACAAGTCGTAGTGCCTACCTACGGGGACTGGAGCCACCTGTTCCAGTTCCCAGCGCCGGAGACCGCGTTCATCAAGGACTACCCTCCGAGCCCCTACCGGACCCATGGCACCTGCTTCGCCGACCTCGACGACGACGGCCTACCCGAGATCTTCGTGGTGAACGGCGGGCCGGCGGTCGCTCCGGACGAGGTGAGAGAGCCGGACCGGCTGTTCAAGATCGAGCTTGCAACTCCTGCACAGGCTCTGACAGTCCACCCGGTCGGCGACGGCACGCGTGTCAACCGCAGCGCTATTGGAACACGGGTCGCAGCGCGAATCGGCCGGTCGACAGACGGCAGTCAATGGATGGTGCGGGGAACCCTGACCGCGGGCAGCGGCTTCTCGGCCCAGCACGGCCCCGACATCCTGCTCGGACTCGGTGACGCCGATGTCGTGCACGAGCTTGTCGTCAACTGGCCCGACGGAACGGTACAGCACCTCGACAATCTGAAGCCGGGTCAGCGCATCGTCGTAGAGATGCCGTAGACCCTCTACAGTTGCCGGTCAAGTCCTGCTTCTGCACCCATGACCTGCAAACTGACGAACATATGGCGGTGCATCCTGCGCAATTCGCAGTCATCCCCGACGGTCCTTCGAAACCTGGGGAATATGTACGACAGCTCACAGCCCATGGGTTTGACTCCGGACTGGACCTATGCACTCGGCCTTCGAAAGAGGTCGCCGTTTGCCATAATCCCTCATTGCGCGCTGTCGGTGCAAACGATCACCGCCCGCGGATCAGCTCCACGCTGGCGCTTCCTTGTCGCCACTTGCGCGGGTTCTGATCCGTGATCTATGAATGCGGGCTCTGGGGATTGGCGTCGGGGAGCAGCGGCAAATGCAGATCGCAGGGGCGGGTCTGTCCGTCATAAACTTCCTGGAACGCCGTTTCCGGGAACGGTCAGAATTGCAGCTCTCGTTTGAGCTCGTGACGACCGAGCAGATGAACGCCGGGTTGACATCGACGGTGGGGCTCTACCTGTTTCGCGTGGACGTCGATCCCAATCGGCGGCACCACCCGATCCCGCGCACATCGGCCGAAATCCTCAGAGGCGAAAAACGAGATGCGTTGTCCCTGGAGCTTCGCTACCTCCTGACCGTCTGGGCGACCAACGCACACACCGAGCAACTCGTGCTGGCGGAGTGCATGGCGATCCTCGACGAGCACGCGATCTTCAAGGGAGACATGCTCGACACCACCTACCCCATGCCTGCGGGAAAGGGGCTCCGGGTGGGCATCGACTCCATGACGACCGAGGACCTCCTCAGAGTTTGGGATTCTTTTGAATCTTCCTACCGTTTGTCAGTTCCATACGTCGTGCGCACGGTCCAGGTGGCGCCCGTGACGCACCGGGACCGGCCGCCGGTCGTGTCGACCACCAACGTGTTCGTGCCAGACGTTCCGCCGCCCGAGGCCCGCCGATGAGCTTGGTGCGCTGGGCGAACGCCAAGGTGCCCGACCGCGGGGTGACCTTTGGTGCCCTGGGAATCAAGGTGCGCGAATACCGCGGCGAGGAAGAGGAAGCAAGCCTGGGGGTCTCGGGCCTGAATGTCAGCATCGCAGGCCTGAATCGGGGCAAGGACGTCTTCGCGACCTACCACGAGAGTACCGGAATCTACGGCTTTGCGAACCTGGCGACCGGCACCTATCGCGTCAACATTCGGGACACTGGAAACCGCTACCTGGAGCGGGTTGACGAGTTCACGATCCCGCCGAGAGAGCCGGTCGAACACGACCTCCTCCTTGGACGAACGCCCTCGAATACCGCCCATGCCGCGGCCTCGGTCATGGCAGAGACCCTGGTGCGTCCGCAGTTCGGGATGCGGCCCGGTCCCGGCCAGACGGTGGTGTGGGGTTTCGTGGGCAGAGGCGCAGAACGACCATCCCCATATGCCAGGGTTGAGGCCACGATCGGCGGCAGACACTTCGCAACCTATGCCGACGTGCAAGGGGTCTACCTGGTGTGGATCCGCGGACTTCGGCCGGCCGATGAGGAGGCTCCAGAGGACGGAACCGGCGACACGGTCTCCCTGGTGGCCTCTCCGACCACGGTCTCGGTGACGCCGCCGGTTCGGGTCGACGCCAACCTCGTCGCCTGGGAACTCGTTGCGCCTCCGAGCCCTGCAGCGGACCCGTTGACGGCCTTTCCCGTTGGCTTTGACGCCATCGCCTTTTCCGCGGAGACGGTCGCTCCCGCCGCCTATCGGCCTCTCCCGCAACCACCTGACCCACCGTGGCCCCGGCGGATTCTCGCCGGTCGCACCACACGAATCGACCTGATCGGAAACCCCTAGAGGAAGAGCAATGCCCGAATATCTCGCGCCTGGCGTGTATCTAGAAGAAGTCAGCTACCGGGCCAAGTCCATCGAGGGCGTGGCAACGTCCACGACTGGGTTCGTTGGGCAGACGCGGTTTGGACCCGTGGGTGGAATCCCGATGCTCGTGACGAGCTTCGAGGAGTACCGCCGCTTCTTCGGGGGGCTGCAGGACATCAACTTCAGCGGCATTCCGACGACGAACTACATGGCACACGCCGTGAAAGCCTACTACGAAAACGGAGGCAAACGGCTCTATATGGCTAGGGTCTTCCTGCATTCTGGCGATACGGAAGACGTCGCTGGAGACCCGACTTGGGTGGACTACGCCACATCGAAGGCCGCCGATTCGATGGATGTGAAGCTCGCTAGCGAGACAGATCCAGTTGCGGCCTGGTTCCGGGCGCGTTTTCCAGGTCTGGCGGGAAACCTGCGGCTCCAGGTACACGCCATGCGCAGCCGGAACCTGATCACCGTCCGGGGCGGCAAAGCCCAGCTGAACGGGGTTCGCCCGGGCGACATCATCGAGCTGCGGTCCGACGGTGCGGAGCTGACCGAGCGCATCGAGCTGGCCTCCGAGCTCACCGAGACCCAGCTTCACTGGGCGGAGCTCGATGATGAGGGCAAAGCGACACTGCATCGTCCCGGGGCCAGTGCGGCGGTCCCCCTGACAACGAGCGACCCGGGAACCGGCGTATTGGTTGCTGATCAACAGGCCTATCGGGTGACGCTGGCTGTCCGGGTCGGCTCCGGAGAGCGCGTCGAGGAATACCGGGACCTGTCCACGCATCCCGCGTCAGCTGGTGCCATCCAAAACATCATGCGCCAGGACAAACCGTACGACGAAGCGCTGCGGGTGATGCTGTTTCTCGAGGACGACTTCAACGAAAACCATTGCATCAACTTGTTTATGGCGATTCTCGGCAAGACGGATATCCGGCTCGATGGCGGCAGTGACGGCCTGGAAGCGAGCGACACGGAGGTCACTGGCACAGGCAGCGACGAGACGGCGACGGGCCTGAAGGCGCTGGCCGAGATCGACGACATCGCCATAGTCGCAGCCCCAGGTTGCGCAGGGACCACCGCCGGTACCGGCGACCCGGGGAGTAGCGCTGCGGCCATCGTGCAGCAGGCCATTCGCAACGCGCTGGTCACCCACTGCGAGAACCTCCGCTACCGCTTTGCCATCCTCTCGGCGGGTGGCCCAAACCTCACAGTCAACGGGATTCGCGCGGTTCGCAGCCAGCACGACTCCAAGTACGCGGCGATGTACTACCCGTGGGTGACCATTCGGGATCCCTTCGGCAAGGCATCGGATCTCCTGCACATTCCGCCTGAAGGTTTCGTGGCTGGGATCTGCGCACGCTCCGACATCGAGCGCGGCGTGCACAAGGCGCCGGCGAACGAGATCGTCCGGGGGGCCATCGGCTTCTCCCGGCGGATCAACAAGGCCACCCAGGACGTGCTGAACCCGGAGGGCATCAACTGCTTCCGCTTCTTCGAGGGGCGTGGATATCGGCTCTGGGGCGCGCGCACCATCAGCTCAGATCCCGAGTGGACCTACCTCAACGTGCGGCGGCTCTTCATCTATATGGAGCACTCCATCGACCGGAGTACGCAGTGGGCGGTCTTTGAGCCGAACAACGAGGAGCTGTGGCTGAAGATCCGCCTCACCATCGCCTCCTTCCTCGTGGATGTGTGGCGGACTGGCGCTCTGCTGGGGCTGCGTCCCGAAGACGCGTTCTTCGTGAAGTGCGATCGCACGACGATGACGCAGGGAGACCTGGATAACGGGCGTTTAATATGCCTTATCGGCGTTGCGCCCACCAAGCCCGCCGAGTACGTCATCTTCCGCATCGGCCAGTGGACAGCCGATGCCTCGCTCCAACTCACAGCTTGATCCCCACTGATTTCCAGCCGGAGACCTCTTCATGGCAGAAAAACGCGACGATCCGTACGGACAGTTCAACTACAAGATCACGATCACGCCCAAGAACGGCAAGACCATCTATGGTGGTTTCTCCGATGTCTCGGGATTGAACACCGAGATCACCTACGCCGAGTATCGGGAGGGGACCGATCCACAGAATCGGCCTCGCAAGATCCCGACGATCTACAAGGTCGGCGACATCACCCTGAAGCGCGGGCTGCTCGGCAGTCTCGACATCTGGGCGTGGGTGGAGGACGTGCGCAAGGGCAAGATGGACGCCGAGGCCACGGTAGCAATCGTCCTCATGAACGAGGACCGGTCGAATCAGGAGGTTGCGACCTGGACACTCGAGGGTGCGCGGCCCTCGAAATGGACCGGCCCGACCTTGTCCGCAAAAGGCACCGACGTCGCCATGGAAGAGCTCGTGCTCGTGTGCGAGGACGTGACGTTCACCTGATGCCCTTGGAGCCCTCGGGTTGAGTTCGATCTACTCCAGCGTGCGGTGGCGACCGGGTCTACCTCCCGGCGTCTACCGCGATCGGCCCCAGCGTCGGGCAGAGCGGAACGTGCAGATGGACGTCGCCGCCTTTGTCGGACTGGCCGAGCGGGGACCGATCTGCACGCCGATCGCGGTCACGTCGTGGGAGGAGTTTCAACGCTGGTTTGGGCAGCCGGGGCAGGGCCGACTGCTGCCGCAGAGCGTGTACCTGTTCTTCGCAAACGGAGGACGGCGCTGCGTCGTCGTGCGGGCACTCAACTACGCGACGGCGCGAACGGCGGAGTTCGAGCTGCCGGGCTTCCTCGGCGAAGGCGAGGTTCCGATCCGAGTGTTCGCGCGGGATCCGGGCCTGTGGGGCAACGAGATCGACGCTCGTTTCGCCCTCGTGGAGCGTCGTGTGCCGCTGCGGTCCCCGGTGATCGAGCAGCTCGATCCCGGTGACACTTCGACCGAAGCCCAGCTGCGTGCCTGGGCCAAGGACCGCTCGTGGGGAGCGGAGGACGAGCGCCAGCTGGTGGAGGCGTGGGCGGACCTGCGCCAGGGCGTCGACGACTACCACCTGGTCATCGCCGAGGAATCCCGAGAGCTCGAACCGGGAGCATGTCTACGAATGGTCAGTCCGGACCTGCGCTTCCACGACCCGCCGGAGGGCGAAGACTGGGGCTCGTGGACACCGGACAGCGTGCACTTCGTTCAGCGGGTGGCCCTTCTGGAAGGGGGGGCGCTGCTGTTGAGACTCGCCACACCCCTGGGACCCTGGTATCGCCATTCGGCTCTGCTCTACGGTGCGAGGGAGCTCCGCATCGACGCCGAGATCGTGGCGGGTTCCACCCGGGAGAGGTTCTCGGATACCGGCCTGCATCCGCGACATCCAGCCTACTTCCTGCGCCAGCTCCACGAGCGGTCCCACCTCCTCAGGCCGTCTCATGCCCTGTGGAATGACGCCCTTGCCGATCGCCTCCTGCGGACGCGTCGCGGCCCCGAGACGGTGGCGATCGGACCGGGCACCCTCCGGCCGAACGCCGAGGCCCGCAAGACCCTGGACCAGACCACAGTGCTCCGGATGGCGCTTCCGCTGCCAGCTCTTCGCGGCAAGGACGGCAATCGCGAGACCGGGCGCGAGCACTTCTTCGAGCGACCCCTCGACACGCTCCGCCGCTACACCCCGCCCGACGAAGACGAGAATTTCCACCTTGAAACCTGGGCATCCGAAGAGCGTCTCGGGGCCTATGCCACCGCCGAACACGCCCCCCTCGACTGTCTGCAGGCCTACGACGACGGCAACCCCACCTGGCCAGTCTCCCTGGTCACCCTTCCCGATCTGGCCCACCCCTATGTCGCGCCGGAGCCGCCGCTCGAGGAGAAGCACCGCGATCCGTCCCTGCAGTTCGGCGAGTGCGGCGTGGTGCAGCTCGAGGAGAAGCTCAGCCGGGAGGTGCAGTACCCGAGGCTGCTGTTGGCCACGGGTCCGCACCGCGAAGAGGTCGATCGCTATCAGCGCCTGTTGGTGCAGCACTGCGAGGGGCGCCTGCGGGTGGCCATCCTCGACCTGCCACCGGAGCTGAGTCCGGGACGGGTACTGGCATGGCGACGCAGACACGCCAGCCCACACGCGGCATTATACGCCCCCTATCTGCGATGTGCGCCGGTGGGGGACCCCCTGGCGCCTCTGATGCCCATGCCTCCCGGCGGCGTGGTGTGCGGACTGATCTCGCGGACCGAGCAGCTCCGCGGCTTTGATACGGCGCCGGCCAACGTCGACCTGCGCGGGGTGGTCAGCCTTCGCCGGGATGCCATCCCCAAGGACTCCGGCTTCCTGCACGAAGCGCGGGTCAACGAGATCCGCGCTACCGAGACGGGGCTGACTCTGCTCGGCTCTCGGACCACGAGCGCCGACCGGGACTGGACCCACCTGAACGTGCGTCGAACCGTCGACTACCTGATGCGCCAGCTCCCAATTGATGCACAATGGGCCACCTTCGAGCCAAACAATCGGCGCCTCTGGAAGCAGTTGAAGCTGGTGGCTGTGCGGCGCTTGCACGGCCTGTACGAGGCTGGAACGCTGCAAGGACGCACGGCAGAACAGGCCTACTTCGTGCGAGTGGGCGAGGACACCATGGGAATCGCCGACCTCGACGCCGGAAGGGCGATCGTGCTTGTTGGTGTTGCCCCCGCCGTTCCCGCGGAGTTCGTGGTCTTCCAGCTCACCCTGGTCGAGGACGGAAGGGTCCGCGTGGAGGAGCGACATGGGTAGCGACTCCGCCGACAAGCCGGCCACCCTGCTCTCGACCTTCAACTTCGAGGTGCACCTGACGCCCTCGGGCACGGGTGGCGACCAGCAGGGGGTGATCAGCGCCTCCTTCTCGGAGATCACCGGACTCGAGATCGACCTCGAGAGCATCACCATTCGCGAGGGCGGATACAACGATGGCGAGCGCCGCCTAGTTGGAAAAGCCTCGAATCCCCTGCTGATCCTCAAGCGTGGTGTGACAAAGAACACCGCGTTCTGGAAGTGGATGCACGACTGCACGTGCGGCGTGTACCCGCTTCCATATGTGGACGGCGAGATCGAAGTCTTCGTGCCCGACGAGTCCCGCCCCGAGTCCGGCGACACCCCATCAGCGAAGTGGAAGTTCCGCAACGGCGTCGTTGCAAAGGTGCGCTCCGCCGACCTGAATGCCGTCGCTGGCGGCGCGATCCCCATCGAGGAACTCCACATCGCCCACGAAGGGCTGAGGAGGGAGCGATGAGCGAGCTCGCGCGCGCCAGGTTGATCCCGATTCCAGCGGGCGAAGAGGAGCCGACCTGGCTCATCGGGGGTGGTTCGGAGTCCGAGCTGCTCCTCGACTTCAACCCGAACACCCTGGTGATCTCCCTCAAGCGCAAGCCCGATACGATGTGGAAGTTCCTCGGTCTCCGCGTGCAGTTTGTCGGACCCATGGCTGGAAGCTTGAGCTTCGAAGCCATCTTCGACACCACGCGACCCAGGCCCGAAGACGGCCCGGGTGCCGTCACCGCCGAGATGCTCGACGTGCGGAGGAAGACTCGACGGCTGTACGAGATGCTCAGCGCAGTCGCCGACGAGAGCAAGAGCGAGACCAGCTTCTTCGGCCTGTTCGAGAGCGGCGAGGCCTCCCGTCGCGTGCGCTTTCTGTGGGGCACGATCGTGTTCGACGGCATCCTGGAGTCCCTGAGTGAGACCCTCGAGTTCTTCTCTCCCGAGGGCGTACCGCTGCGGGCAAAAGTGGCGATCAAGCTGCGGGAACAGGTGTACAACTACAAGCGAGAGGGCGGCGAGGCCCAGCTCAATACGGGCAGCCTGCCACCCGCGACCGCTCAGGTTGCCAGCCAAAGTGGTGACGACAAGGTCCTGACTGGGAACGACTCCCGGAAAGAGGACACCGAGGCGGGGGCCCCTGACCCGACCCTGGCGAGGGAGCTCGGAACCGACATCAAGCACGCCGCCGAGGTGGCGCGTCAGAGCGGCAAGGACTCCCTGCTCGCGCTAAAAGGCGCCACCGACCTTGTGTTTGACGCAGTCGAAGAGGCGAAGCAGCTTGTCGATGCCGTCGACGAAGCGCTCGCGTTCGTGGATGACGTGGCCACCGCTGCTCAGGCGGGGCTCGATCTGGCCATGGACGAGGCGCTCGACGTGTTCGGGGGCGATCTGGTCGGTGACCTGGTCGGCGACGAGGTGGATCTCGGGCGGGGCGGCACCGGCGACGAAGAGGCCTCTCCCGCTGGGGCCCCGGGCGGCAACCTGGCGTCGGCGTGGGCTCCGGACGGTCCAGCCCCCGGAACGCGCGCGAACGAGATCGCCAAGACCGTGACGAGGGCGCGGGCCGCGGGCCAAGCGGCAGACCAGCTTCCCCGCACCCAGGAGGGCTATGCCACAGCGGTGGCCGGCGGGGGGCCGAGTGGTGCGCCGCAGCCGGTCCGGGGCAGTCCGCCGCAGATCTCTCAGGGCTTTGGTCCGCCGCCGCCCGAGCCGGCTTTCGCTCGGGCCGTGCAACACGTTCCCCAGACGGGGCCGCTGCTCTCGGGGCGGCCATCGTGGGAAGTCCTGCGCCCGGCGACCCCAGCCGCTGACGAGTCCTCGGAGTGCTGCTCCCCCAGGAGGAAGAGATGGTGAACATCGGGGAGATCCAGAGCGAGGTCGTCGTCGGCGAGGACAAGGCCGAGGTGGGTGAGCCCCGCAAGCCCGAAGAGCGCAAGCTCCACGACATTCGCGAGGCGGTGAGGGCCATCGTCCGCGAAGAGATCGATCGCTTCCTACGGACCGAGGCGAGGGGCTGATGCCGCTGGAGTCAGGCGCTTCGGGAATGTCGGTCGTCTCGTCGCGGCCGAGCTTCACGGTGGACGGCATGGAGGCCGGTGGTCTGCAGCTCGATCTGGTCAGCATGGAGGCGACCCAGGACGAAGACGGCATGGCAACGCTGACCGTGGTCCTCAAGAACTGGGGCAAGGCGTCGCCAACATCGGAGGCGGACTTCCGATATTTCGACGGAAAGACCCTAGATCTCGGGCGATCCATCCAGGTCACGGCCGGTGACGACGACAACAAGAACGTGGTCTTTGACGGGTTGATCACCGCCATCGAGGGGGTGTTCCCAGAGCATCGCTCCGCCGAGGTCATCGTGCGTGCCGAGGACCAGATGCAGAAGCTCCGCATGCGCCAGCGCACTCGGCTGCACGAGGAGCTGAACGACGCCGACATCGCCAAGGACGTGGTCGAGGATGCCGGTCTGTCCGCGGACACCGACGGCGACGGTCCGACCCACGTTGAGCTCTGGCAGATCAATCAGTCCGAGCTGGGGTTTCTTCGGGAGCGCGCGCGAGCCGTGGACGCTCGCCTGGTCCTCGAGGAGGGAAGTGTGAAGTTCGCGCCGCGGCGGCCGGCCGAGGGCGAGCCGATCACGGTGTCGGGCAAGGACGAGCTGCTCCGCTTCCGGGTCTCCGCAGATCTCGCCCACCAGCGGACCAAGGTGCGGGTCCACGGGTACGACGTCCAGGGCAAAGAGGCCATCCACGAAGAGGGTGGCGCCGAGCTGCTCACGGCCGAAGGCGGCGGCGGCCGAACGGGCCCAATGCTGCTCGAAACTGCTGGAATCGAGGCCATCGAAGACCTTCACCTCGAGGCGCCCGCAACGAGCGAGGAGGCCAAGAAGCTGGCGGAGTCGACGCTCCTCGCCCGTGGGCGGCGGTTTGTGTTTGGACGGGGTGTCACAGACGGCACCCCGAGTCTGTCCGCACCCGGCACCCTGATCCTCGAGGACATCGGAGACTGGTTCAGCGGCCGCTACCATGTGACTTCGGTGCGCCACACGTTCGACACTCAGGAGGGATACCGGACCCACTTCGCCGCCGAGCGCGTGGATATCGGCCTCGGAGGTGGAATTTGATGTTCTCCGACCCAAAGGGACCCTTCCGCTCGGCACCGCGGCATCGGCTGTTCGGGGTCTACCCGGCGTTGGTGACCGACGTGGCGGATCCGGACGCTCAGGGGCGCGTCCAGATCAAGCTACCGTGGGTGGAGGAATCCGACGGGGAAGAGGCGTTGGCGTGGGCGCGCCTGGTGACGCTCATGGCCGGGGCCGACCGTGGAACGTGGTTCATCCCGGAGGTGGACGACGAGGTCCTGGTCTCCTTCGTGGCTGGCGACCCGCGGCGCCCAATCGTCATCGGTGCGCTCTGGAACGGCGTCGACGCGCCGCCGGAGACCATGGATGGCGGCGGGGAGAACCACATCCGCTCGATCACGTCAGAAAGCGGTCATAAGCTCACTTTTGACGACACGCCAGCCGCCGAAAAGGTGGAGATCAAGACGCAGTCTGGCCACGATCTGCTCCTCGACGACACTGCTGGCGCCGCCAAGATCGAGGTGAAGACCGCACTAGGCCACAAGCTGCTGCTCGACGACATCAGCGGCGATGTCACCCTCGAGCATGTCAACGGCGCGAAGATCAACATCGACATCATCGGCAAGATCACCGTCAAGGCCAACGGCGAGGTCGATGTCACCGCCCCGATGGGCATGAAGGTCACCGCCCCGATGGTGACCGTCGATGCGGCGCTCTCGAAGTTCTCCGGAGTGGTCAAGTGCGAGACCCTCATCACCAACTTCGTCGTCTCGCCGACATATACACCGGGGGTGGGCAATTTCCTCTAGCCTGCTCGAGCTGCCCACTCCGCTGCGACGCGTTCACATCCGTCCGTCGCCGCCGGTCCTCGTGTCGGAGCCCTGGTTCCGGGTCGAGGCCGATCCAAACAGCGCTTCGGACCGCCCGTGGATCTCCACCTCCACCAGCGACGACTTCGTCGAGGAGTTCTTCACGGCGATCCGCAAGTCGCGCGAAGGCTGGAATCCTGACGCGTGGTCCGAGTTGATTCCAAAGCGGGACTGGGCTGACTACCCGAACGCGATGTTCGGCGCCGGGCTGCCATCTCTGGAAACCCAGGCGCAGAAGTCGGGTGAGGCCGCCGGGGCTGCCCATCAGTTCCGAAAGCTATACCGCGGGTTGCATCGTCATTTTCACATGGTGAGTGCCCAGCTCGCCGACGACGTCCTCTGCAGTCCAGCGCTCTCCACCGACCGGATCGTCGCCTCGGGATTGCTCATTCGCCGGCTCGCATCGAGTGGGAACACCGATGCCGAGGAGGTGTGGCTGGATTGGCTGGCGACCGAGGGCCGCAAGGGGGTCTGGGCGCACATCGCCGACGGACAGATGGCCATCGATAGCGCCCTCGTCGATCCGACGTCGGTGCCCACGACCGCGCTGGGCACGGCCCGAGAGCTCGTCCTGACGCGGCTCGGGCGCCGATACCACGAGGACGAGCCGGAGAACGAGGATCCACTCGTTCTGGAACTGGCGCCGATCTCGCCACTCCCCGCGGAGCTTGATGCCGAAGGGAGAACGGTAATATTCGGCTATCTCCCCCTACCGGAAGGGGACAACGAGGCCGCACCACTCAGCGCCCGCTTCCTCGAGCTCCTTGTCGAAGCGCGACAGGCCGGTGCCGACGACTATCTCGCCGATCTTCCAGGCCAGGCAACGGACCTCCAGGCTGCACTGGACGGCGCCCTTGATCCGTTGAAGGCGGCGTTGATCCGCCCAGATGCTCCGTCGACGACCGACGTCGCCGCCTGGAAAGGCGCCTTGGTTGCAGTGAGTACCGACCCGAGCCAGACCTTCTCGGAGCTCTTGCGCAGCGACGGGGCCCTCGAGAACCTGCTCCGAGAAACGCCACTGCGGGTTGCTTGGAGCTTCGGCAAAGGCACGCAGGACGTGGCGACGTGGTGGAGCGCCGTGGTCGCAGCTTCGTACCCCTTTGCGATGGCGTTGGTTCGCTATCAGACGGTCCTGGTGAGCAACGGTCCGACCGCGTTCCGAGATCTCGTCACTCACCTGTGGCTGGAGCGCCTGGCTCACGACGCGACGCCGCCCACCGCTCTCGGGTCGGATGGCAGCGATGCCTGGCGGGAATCACAGCGGGTGCATGCCATCTTGCTCCGCCGGGGCCGCGCCTTCCGGATGGCACTGGCGGACTTGGTGTACAACGCGGTCCTCCCGGCCGGAATTCCGCGGCCAGATCTGACGAATATTGGCGGACACCCGCCCACTATCGGCAAGATTGGGGCCGAGCTCGGCGCCCTGATTGCTCTTGGCAGCTGGAGCCCGAGTGGCGACGATGCGCGTCTGAAGACGGTGCACGATCTGCTCCTCGAGCTCCAGAACGCGGTGCGACGGATTCGAAGCGTGTCGGTCGCGGCGATGGGTGATCTCGCAGGTTTGACAGACCTCATGGCCGGACCAGTTCGCGACGCACTTCAAGCCGAGCTCGCCGAGGCGTCCCTTGTCGACGCGGGGCTGAACCTCACCGAGCCGCTCGAGAGCGTCATCTTCCTGCACCCCACCTCCCGTCCCACGACTGCCCGGCTACGGGAGTGGGCGTCCGAAGCCAAGAGTGCATTCAATGCCGCCGAGTCGGTGGAGCCTCGTGCCCTCATGGCGCGGCGTCGCTACGACCCCGAGGGCGTGTACGCGGCTTGGCTGTACGTGAAGCTCGAAGGGCGCGACGCCTGTGAGACCGGCCAGATCCTGTGGAGCCGTCGCACCGAGCCGTTCATGGTGGCCGCGCCCATGGACATCCTGGGGCTCCAGGCCGCCCCCATCGCCGCTCCCGACATCGCCAAGATCCTGGAAGACCTGCCGAAGCTCAAGGAAGCAGGCGCCGTTCCGTCGTCGCTGACGGACTCGCCGCCCGGGTCGTCCATCGAAGCCGGAAAGCTTCCGAAGGACAGCTCCCTGCTGGAGGGGGCCGGGGGAATGTGGATCAACGGCATCCCCGTTCACTTCATCATCGCCTTCATCCTGTTCCAGATGATCTTCGCGATCTTGAGCATGATCCCTGGCTTTAGCTGGATGTCGATGATGCGTACCTATGTGCCAGCCGGCGCTGGTGGGGGGCCTTCGAGCGCTCCACCAGCTGGAGGAGGTGGTCCTGCCCCGCCCTAGTCACCCGTTTGGAACTGGATTTCGATTCCCGCTCATTCCCGGCGACGACGGCCGGATGGCGTGGGTGCGCGGTGCAGATGCCGTGGATCAGGCCCTCTGGACCTTGCTCCTCACCGAGCCTGGAGAGCGCATCGCCAGGCCTACCTACGGCTGCGGCCTGCGTCAGTTCCTGTTCGCACCAAACAACGTGACGACCCGGACGCTGGTCCAGCGCGCCGTGGAGAGGTCCATTCGCGTCAACGAGCCGCGCGTGTCTCTGAAGGCCGTCGTGGTGTCGACGGATTCGCTGGATTCAACCGAGCTGCGCATCGACGTGACCTATGTGCTCGTTGGAGATTCAGACCCGAGGAACCTTGTCTTTCCCTTCTACCTCGACGACGGAACCAAGCGATGACGCGCCGCAACCCACCCCAGGTCGACCACCGGACGCAGGCCCAGTTCACCCGAGATCTGATCCGCCGAATTCCCACCCACAGCCCGGACTGGACGGATCACAACGCGTCGGACCCCGGTCGCGTGCTCATCGAGCTCTTCGGCTGGATGTCCGAGAACCTCGTCTACCGCATGAATCGGGTTCCGGAGCGGGCTCACGCAGAGTACCTGCGACTGCTGGGCATTGCGCCGCGGGACGCAGAAGTCGCCGTCGCCTGGATCCAGCTCGATCCCGGCCGATCGACGGATGCCACAGTCCTGCCCTACGGCGGCTCTAGCACGAGAGCGGTGTTTTCAACTGGCAAATTGCGGTATCAGGTTCGCGACGAGGTGGTCGTTCTGCCCATCGAGGCCCAAAGCTTTGCAAAGGTCCTCGAGGAGCTTCCCGAAGAGCCCGATCGCACCCACGGCGTCGAGGGTCTCCGCCAGCTGCTGGAGGACCACGTTCTGGCCGACGGAGAGAGCTTGCCCGAGGACTTCGAGCCGAGGCGGCCGTACAGCACCCGCGAGCTCCCGCCCGCTGTAGGTGGAGTCGTGCCCCCGGTCACGGACTTCGGGGCGACCCTTGACGAGACGCTGTGGATTGCGCTCATGACACCCAAGAGCGTGGATCGCGCCGTGGCGGCAGAGCTCGGCGTCGAGAATCCGAGCAAGATGTCCCTCGCAGATCGCGTGTTCGTGTTCCGGGAGATCCGCAGGCGACTCGCCGGACGCGTGGTGTCGATCGCGGTCCGGGTAGACGACGACCTCTGCGGGGCCGACGACCACTTCCTCTGTGACGACGGAAGAGACGGCGCCGAGCGACTGCCACTCGAGTGGACCATCGCCGAAGGAGCAGACGATGCGACGGGCGCCGATGTGGATCTCAACGGCATCCGCTACCGGCGCCTGGTCGTCGAGGCGGACCAGACGGCTGGCCTGGCCCGGAGCGGGGTGGTCAAGCTGAGATTACCTCGTCGGGAAGCTGACTTTGGGGCATGGTGGGCCGACCGTCTCCCCGTTCGAGGTCTCCAGGGTATCGGCGACCTCCCACCGCTCCTGGAGGATCCCAAAGACGACAGCCGGGTCGTCGCCTGGGTGCGCTGTCGCCGTCCCATCGGTGCCCTGGCGCCCCCGCCACACATCCGCTGGGTCGGGATCAATGTGGTGGAGGTCGAGCAGGCCGTGACCGCTGCGCCGGAGGTCCTCGGATTCGGGGACGGCCGACCGGGCCAGCGCTTTCCGCTCTCGCGCAAGCCCGTGATCCCCGGCTCTGTGCTCATCGAGTCCCACCACGCCGGAGAGTCGACGCGGTGGGATCGGGTCCCGGATCTGCGCGTCTCGGGCGCTGGCGACGACCACTACGAGCTCGATGCACTCACTGGCGAGCTGTTCTTCGGCGATGGCGTGAACGGCAGAATTCCAAGATTGGGGGAGGAGTTTCGAGCGCGAAGCTTCCGCTACGGAGGCGGGGCTGCGGGCAATGCCCCAGCGGGCTCCATCAAGAAGATCGACGTGTTCCCGAACCCGCAGCCTGGCGCGCGGGCGAGCGCGACGCGACCCAAGGCGAGCAACCCATTCAGCGCCGCTGGCGGCCGGGATGCCGAGACCGTGGCTGCGGCGACCGCCCGCATTCCCCAGGCCCTCCGACATCGGGAGCGGGCAGTCGCCACGACCGACTTCAAGGACCTCACATTCGAAACGCCAGGCGTTCACGTGGGTCGGGTCGAGGTCCTGCCGCTGCACAAACCCCACGAGCGAGCCGACGGCATCCCCGGCGTGGTGTCCCTGGTTGTGCTGCCCGCCTACGACCCGCTGCACCCCGACCAGCCGGTGCCAGACCGGAACATGATGTCTCGGATCTGCGCCCATCTCGAGCCGCGGCGCCTCGTGACCACCGAGCTCTACATCACCCCTCCGGAGTACATGCCCATCTGGATCAGCGTGTGCATCGAGGTGGCCGAGGGCTACGGCTACGAGACCGTTGCGCGGTGGGTAGATCTGGCCATTCGGCAGTACTTTGCTCCACTCGCGCCGTACGGTCCTGGCGGCGAGGGGTGGCCATTCGGCCGCGACGTGCGCGAGGGCGACGTGGAGGCTGCCGCCCTCCGGGTCGAGGGCGTTCGCTTGGTGCGCGGTCAGATCCTGGTGGGTTTCGAGAAACCCGCCCACACAGATCCCGTCGACGTGGCGGGCACCATTCGCCTGGAGCGCTGGCAGCTTCCGGTGATCCGGGAAGTGCTCGTGTCCTCGGACGAGGAGGGGGTGACGCCCTTCGCCCTCGAGGAGATCGACTTCAATCCCGATGCTGGCGGCGTCTCCAGGCCCGCAGACCAGGCGGCCCGAGCGGCGGCGACGTCTGGCTCCGGGTCCGACCCCGGCACCGGTGGAAGCGGAAGTACACCCAACGATATCCCTGTTCCTCTCCTCGAGGACCCCTGCTGATGTCGATGCGGTTTCTCCATCTGCAGGGCGTCGACACCTGGAACCGGTGCGACCACATCAAGACCGATGTGCACGTCGACACGGCCTCGGTCCGCCTGCTGACCCTGGAGACCGAGCAGACGGACCGGGTCGGTCCCGAGCGCTATCGCGCCTGGCAGCGGCGGCGCGGCGGTGCTGCCCGACTGGCGTGCGGCCCGGTGCAATGCCCAGACGGCGCAGTCCTCGTCGCGGATGAACGGGGGCTGTGGTGGCTTGCCGAGGACGGATGGGTTCAGCAGGTCGAACCTCCGCCACCGGTGCGGCCTTCAGGCATGGCATTCTTGCCCAAAGAGCGCAGTGAGATCGCCGGTTTTTCCGATCTCATCGGACTCTCCGTGGACCCTGCCGGACGAGTCTGGCTCCTGGAGCGAGGGCGCGGGAGGGTCCTACTACTCGACCCGCACACCATGCAGCTGCTCGACGCCTTGCCACTTCCTCCTCCGGCCCAGCCAGACGACATCGCCACCGGAGCGCGGCTCGCCGTCGCGACCGACTCCGTGGCGCGGCGGGTCTGGGGCCAATCCTACGGAGGTCCCTGGGAACTCCTCGATCTCGGAGCGGTGGGGCTCGGCAACTACATCCCGGTGGCGGCGACCAACCTGGCCGGCGATGTCGCCGTGCTGCTCCGGCCGGACGGTCGCGATCCGGAGGCCAGGTCCCAGCTTCTCGTGTTGGGCGAGACCGAGCTGACTCAGGTCCGGGTGCCATCGCTGGAGGATCCGCTGCATCTCCTGGGATTGGCTGACGGCAGCCTGCTGATCGGCGAGGTGCCGGCTCGGGAACAGCCGACCGCCCGGTTCCATCGCTTTCGCATCTCCGGCGGGCGCCTCGCAGAGGTCGACGCCTACGAGGTCCGCGGCTTTGATGGCCGCGCGATCTTTGCCGATGACGGGCGCCTCTGGGCCACGACGAAGCGCGGCGCTCGCCCGCTATACCGCGTGAAGCAATCTCGGGTGGAGGAAGGCCGAATCGAGACTTTCAACCTCGATTCGCGCGACTACGGATGCACTTGGCATCGCCTGTTCATCGACGTCTGTCTGCCGGGCGGTAGCGAGATCGAGGTCCAGGCGCGCACCTCGGACGACCTGTACCGCCGAGAGCTTGCTCGCGATCCGCAGCCTCCCGGCGACATGTCGCAAACGGAGCAGGAGCGCTGGGCTCGCGATGAGCTCCTCCTCGGCTCTCGTCGGCGGGACGACAATGAGGGATGGGTGGAGGTCGGCGTCCTCGACCGGCGCAGCCCGCGGGCCGACATCCCGTATCCCGAGCGCCACGAACGCCCCTCGGAAGACCCCTATCCGCGAACCCCGGCGCCCGGAGAGGACGGGGTGACCCGGACCCTCGAGGGACTGCTCAAAAACCGCCCAGGGCGTTATCTCTGGCTGCGCGTCACCCTACGCGGGCCACCCCGTCACTCGCCCATTCTGTACGGGCTTCGAGTCACATACCCGAGGCCGTCGCTCCTGGACCACTTGCCGGCCTTCTGGCGTTCGGATCCCGAGCACGCCCTGAAGATGGACCACCTCCTGTCGCTGTTCGAGGGGTCGCTGACCGAGCTGGATTCGCGCATCGACGTGCTCACCTGGCTGCTCGATCCCCGAGTCTGCCCACCTGAGGCGCTCGAATGGCTCGGCAGTTTCATCGCTCTGACCTTCGACGAGCGGCTTGGAGAAGGCGTGCGTCGCCAGCTCCTGCTCGAGATGGCCACGCTGTACAAACAGCGGGGAACGGTCGCCGGTATCGAGCGTTTGTGCAAGCTCCTCACCGGTCTGCGAGTCCAGGTGATCGAAGCCCACCGGCTGCGCCCTCCCCGGACTGGCCACCTCGGCAGTCGGCGGGACATCTCACTCTCGAGCGGAGCCTCGGTCATCGGGCCAAACCTGCAGCTGGGGCCGACGCCCGTCCACAATGGGCGCGACGAGGTGCCGGACTGGGAAGCGGAGCTCGAGGCCGGATACGCGTCTCACCTCGCCGCCTGGGACCGATCGGAGCATGCCTGTCCGCCTGAAAAGCCCGACGATCCTCTAGAACCCAGCGACGAGATGCGGGTCTTCTACCGCCGCTTCGCCCACCGATTCACCGTGGCTGTCTTCGGGACCGCGACGCGAGGGGTGCAGGCGGCCGTGCACGACGCGGTCGACCAGTTCAAGCCAGCGCACACGGTCTTTGGGCTGTGTTGGCTGGGAACCGGGTTTCAGCTCGGGGTCGACAGCTTCGTGGGTCTCGGCACCCAGCTCGCCAGCGCCGATGGGATCCCGCCGGCGCTCCTGGGCGGCTCCAGCCTGGGAAGCAGCATCTTGAACCAACCAGACAACCGAGCCTTTGGAACGCGTGTGGGTCAGGCCCGCATCGGCCAGGGCACGACTACCGGATGAACCGAACGAGGACCGGATGAGCACCGCCAGCTTTATCGAAAAAAACCCCGCCGATCCGGCCATTCCGGGCGATCCTTTCGCCCACGTCCGCTTCCACTACGGGCAGTTGCTCGGGGCGGCGGAGTTCTCCACCGAGCAGCGCGCCTTTCTGTGGGCCGACCGAATCCACCAGGCCTTCACCCACGGCTACGGCACCGTTATCGGCCTCGCCACCCACGCCCAGGGGAGAGATTCCGACGGAAAGGACCGAGAGATAGCCATCTCTCAAGGATTCGCCGTGGACGGTGTCGGGCGTACCCTCTTCAACGACAAGACGCTCTGCTTCGACGTGAGCGCCCTCGATCCCCGCGGGGAGTTCCTGCGCGGGATCCAACCGATCGAGACCGGCGAAGTGACGGTGTGGCGTTGCTATGCTGTGCTCCGCTACAGCGCCTGTCTGGGAAATCCCATTCCGGGGATTCGGCCGCCGTGCAACGAGGCGTCGGACGACCTGATCCACAGCCGCAGCTTCGATCGAATTCGGGTTGATCTAGTTGAAAGAATGCCGACGATGCCGCATTGGCTGCACCCAGATTGGCTGCGCGAGGTCTCGGAGATGCTACGGCATGCACACCCGCCGAGGGATCTGCGAGCGGCGCTGCTGGAGGTGACAACTCGCGACGTGGGCGACCTCACTCAGATGTGGCGCGCCGCCGAAGAAGCGGGTGTGCTGCTCGCGTGTGTGGAGCTGGCCTACGACCGCACCCAGCGCTCGCCGGCGATCTACATCCGCTCGATCGACGAGAGCGTGCGCCCCATCCTCCCCCCGGTGCAGCTGCTGGGGGAGCAGGCCTTCGGGCATCGCCTCGTCGGCCCCGATCACCGCGGCGGGCGTCTCCGGCTGGTGTCGGTGGCGGATCTGCCTCACAACAAGAGGAACTCCTTCAGGACCCGACTGCGCTTCACACATCCAGTGAACGAGGCCACGGTGCCGGAGGGGATTCGGATCTACCGGCTCCAGGCCGACGGGTGGAAGCGGCAGCACGAGCTGCACTTCGACTGGGAGAGCCCGACCGAGGTCGCCGTCGGCGTGGAGTCCGACGCCACCGAGCACAAATGGCGAACCGGCACGACCTACCAAGTCGAGGTCCGCGGTGGATGCCGCCCGCTCCTGAGCAAGGTCGGCACGCCGTTCGCCGGATGGGTGGACGATCCGATGCCCGGTCACGGCAGAGGATTGGACGCAAATATCGTTAGAAACTGGAATCCGGGACAGTAGGGAGTCGAGATGTCATTGAGTTCGTACATGCTCAGCGAGCAGCTGACGAGCCTGCTGCTCCAGAACGGGATCCCTCTGGAAGCGGTCCGAGGCATGGGCCTGGAGTCCTCGGTCCGATCGCTGCTGAGCGGCGTGATGGACGGCGACACTTTCCGGGCCACCATCGAGGCCAGTGTCGAGTCCCTCCACCTCGGCGGCGATCCGCTCTCCGGCGTCAACTGGGAGGTCCTGATGGAGGTGTGGACCGGATATCAGAGCAACGCGGACGACGAAAGGATGGTTGTAAAGGGAGATGGACCGGAGAAGGGGTACGGACACCACGAGCATGTCCCTCCGGAGCGACAGGAACCCGAGATCGTCGAGACGCTTCCGGAGGACGACTGCGACCAGCAGTGGGTGAACGGCGGATTCTGTGGCCACGCACCGACCCACCCGCCAGTCATTGGCGAAGTGACGGCGAAGAACTGCTTGTACCGTCCCAACTACTTCGACGGCCGCTACCTGGATGCGAGGATCTTTCAGGTCCAACACCAGTATTCGGCGCAGCGGGACCGGCTGATCGCGATGGCCCATCAGGCCGGGATCGCCTGGGGGCTGGGTCTCGATGTGGCCCAGCACGACAAGCTCACAGGGCGCGGTCGGCACCCGAGGTTCAGTGGCGACGCCGCCGTGCGCCTTGAGCCTGGGTTGGCCTTTGACCCGCTCGGTCGGCCCATCGCGAACGGAACGGACTTCCCATTCACCTTTCGGGAGCTCGTTCACGACTATCGGCAGGCCCCTCGACGGGTGCTGATCTCGGAGGCCGCGTTCTCGCCCTGTGTATGTACTGAGCGGGATCCAGAGCAGAAAGCCGACGGACCCGTCGCCGGCGCCTATCTGCTGGTGATCCGTCCAGTCGAGTGTGGAGAAGGGGGCGCCCAGGTCTACGGCAGCGTCTGCGGCCACAACGCCGCTCACTGCGAGCCAGACGGCTACCGCGGCGGCTTTGCGCTATCGCTGGTTCGCTACCCGTGCTCTATGCAGAGGGCCCCCAAAGACGCCTGGGCACTGCGTGGACTCTTTGCCGCTCACTACTTCGACGTGTACCAGGCCTGTGGCGGCGACCGCTGGAAGACCGTGGTCGGCTTGGACGGCGGCTTCGCGGAGGCATCCAGGTTGCCCGCCGGCGATCTCGCTCTGCCTCTGGCCATGGCGTACGTCGGCGTCGACGCCTCGGTCCACTTCCTCGACCCATGGATCGCGCGCCGCCAGATCGAACAGACCAACGCCGCCGCCTGGGCCAGCCAACGTTTCGGGCGCCCAACCGACAGCGCGATCACCGCCCGGCGTCACCAGTTCCAGGGCATGCTGGAGCGGAGCCTGGAGGCCGCGCCGATGTCGCCTCGCGGAGCCCCAAACCTCTACGAGCGCGGCTTTCGGCACATTCCGCCCGCGGGGTTCCTACCGGTGGATGATCCGCCCGACATCACCGAGATCGAAGCGCGCGCGCTGGATCCGAGCACCTGTGTCGGCGCCGCGTATCAAGCCTGGAGGAGCTATCGGGGCAAGAAAGGCGGTCTTCAGGCCACAGAAGCCCTCGAGCGGGCGCGCATGTACTTCGCTGGAACGAACGTCCTGACCATTCCATTCGTGGCGCTCCACGACCACGACATCCTCGAGGATCACGCCGATGCGGCGCCCAAGGATCCCATCGTCCTCCGCCGCCGGAACCGCGCCGATCGCTCCGTCGCAGTGCGAGCGGCCCTGAAAGTCACTGTGAAACGGATCTATCGCTGGTGGCGCGGCCACTGCTGTCAGCCCAACAAGCTCCAGGTACGGCAGGTCCTTCAGATCGAGGCGGTCCTCGCCGCCATCGTGCGTGGGATGGAACAGGGAGATCTGGACCTGAATGCATTGATCTGTCGGGAGCTGGAGCCCGTGCGCCTCACGGTTCCAATGGCGCCGGCCTCCCGGATCCACCCCGAGGTCGCGAACCTCTGTTGGGACGAACCGGAGGGCCACTGCGGTCCGCTCGAGTTCGTGTCCTACAGCCGCCAGCGCTTGGTCTGGTTCCAGCCCATCGTCTGTCTGATCGAGGCGATTCTCGGGTCTCTGGAGTGCATGCCCGCCATCGTGAAGAGCGAGGATCACACCGTAGAATTCGCGATGCGATACAGTCGCAGCGTCGCTGCTGAACGCGCGGCGGAGCCCGTCGAGCTCGGGGCGGAATACCTCGCCGAGTCGGGCGCAGTTCTCCTCGACAGCTTCAAGCCGGCCCGGAGTCGGGATCTGTCGCGAACCTATCTGTCCACGAGTGTGCTCAAGGAGCGGTTCTCCCTGGAGCGCATACCCGGACTGAGGTGTTTTGCAGAGACGTGGTTGTCCGCCACCTTCAGCGTCGTCGTCGAGGACACATTGGTGGTGCAGTGGCCGGAGCTGGCCCAACCGAGGACCTGGGAGCTGTGGGATCACGCAGTAGCCCTCACAAACGAGGGCGCCAAGGAAGGGGAGGAGTACGTCTACGACGATGCCATCGACATGATGCTCGAGGAGTACGCCGGCTTTGCCCCGATCAAATACGCGAGCATCACCCTCGAGGACGGTGGCGTCGAGGACCTCGTACGCCGCCTCAAGTCGCGAGCCGAGCTGCGGGGAGAGGAGGAGGATCTGCACGGCGGCTTGGGGACCAACGTCGGTGCCGAGATGCTCTATCCCCAGGCCTTCGACCTGTGGCGTTCGCCGAAGACGCGAGGGCTATACCAGGTCATCCGCAGCGAACTCGGATGCCTGCCGGTCTACTGCCTGCTGCATCGACACCTCCACGACGGGTGTTGCAGCTCGGTGGTCGAGACGGCTTTCGCCGGGCTGTGCATCGATCTCATCCTGTCGGGGACCGAAGAGGAAGCAGTCGCCAAGCTCGGCCGCTGCACATGGGGAAAAGCCAGATTGGAGCTAGAAACAATGCTCCGGCTGCTACTGGTCGACCTGGACGGACTCGCCTACAGTGGGCGGTTCGGCGGCTTGGACTGGGGCCGAGCGTGGTCGCGGGCGATGCAGATCTATCGCGCCCATCGCGTGTGGGAGACGGTGACCGTGGACCGTGGCGAGCTCGAGCGCCTGGTGGCAGATGCCAGGGCACGCGGCGAGGAGCGGCTCGAGGAGTGCCTGAAGACCGCCGGCAATGAGCACGACACACGCCGCAAGGTCGTGAAGACCCGCATCGAGGCGGAGTGCGAAGAGGAGGTCGAAGAGGAGACCGAGCAACGGCGAGAAGCGTTCGAAACCATCTACCTCGCAAAGGCGGTTGAAGCGTTCGACACAGCCTTCGAGGCGGAATTCGAGGCGCGGCGCATGGCCTACACCGACGAGCTCGACCGGAAGAGGATTGCCGAGCTGGACGGCATTCGAGCGACATATTCCCTCCGCGCCGCCAACAGTGTCCGCCTGGAGCTGGAGGCGCACAACGCCGCCACCAAGGATCTGCTCGAGGCAATCCAGGTTCGCCACGAGCAGACTCGCACTCGGCGCGTCGCGGAGCTGGTGGAGGCCAACGCCACTGCCGCCGACGTGGAGTGGAGCGGAGAGAAGGCCCGGCTCGATCGCGAGCATGCCGACGCCAGGGCCGCGATCGAGGCGCACTTTGACGAAAGACTCGTCGCCGTGGGGCCACCCGCCGAGGCGATCGAGGCCATGAACGCTCTGTATGCCGAGAAGCGAGTCGCCGCGGATGCCGAGCTGGCAGCGGCTGCGGCAACGGAGCGGGTCGCGATCATCGCCGATGCATCCACCGACCTCAACGCTGATCTCGAGACCGCCCGAACCCGCAGCGAGTCGCTCCTCGAGGCCCGAGTCGGCGAGATCGACGAGGACCATGACGCGCTGGCCAAGACGGCGGCCGAGGCGGCACTTCAGCGAATCGACGGGCAGATCGCAGCCCGAGACGACCAGAAGCGGGAGGCCGCTATGGTCGCCGTCAACGCCGAGGTCGTCGCAGCAGGCACCGTGTATGACAAGGAGACCGCCCGCATGCGCGGGGAGATCCTAGACGAGCGCACGTCGCTGGTCGCGACCTATGCACCGGCGATGCTCCAGGACCGGATCACGGCCTTCCGAGCGGACAATGCCGCGACGTTCCGCGACAGAGTTGCCTCCGAGCGAGACGCAGATGCCGACGCCGCAGCCCTCAAAGACCTCGTCGCGGAGCGAAGCAAGCCGCTGGCCGACGAGCGCAAGAAGCTCGTCGCCAACGCCAAGCGCAGTGCCACGATCGGGCTCAACGCCGAAAAGAAGACCATCGAGGCGGACTTCGAGGCGATCAAGAGGGATCGTCTCTTCGCGGATACTGCCGAGTTCCGGGAGACTATCGAGACCAGCGTGCCGGAGCTGCGCCTCGAGTACGCGTCCCACCCAGAGCGGTTCCTTGCCGATGTGAAAGCGGGTCGCACGCCGCTACACATGGAGCTCAGGCCCCTGATCGACGCCGCGATGAGCGCCGCCGCCGATGCGGTGGACGCGGAGTTGGTTGCCGCGGTCGGGGTCGCCACGGTGGCGGCAAACAAGACTCGTGACCTGGCAATCAGAGAGATCGAGGGCGAGTTCGACCCCCAAATCGCCGCAGAAGCCGCCGCCGCCGCCGAGGACTTCGAGATCGCACGCGATCTCGAGATCGATGGCGCAGCAGAGTCCAGGTTGACCGTCGCAGTATCCGGTCTGAGCACCGCGTTCGAGTCAGAGCGAACCGCCGCCCTCGCTGCCAACGACGCTCGTACGGCAGAGCTGGAGAGTGAGCGCGATGTTGCAGCGCGAACGGCCTCTTTGGCGAGCCGCCGCGAGGAACTGGTCGTGAGGATGGAGGCCGACCTCGCTGCCGAGATCGTAGGCCACGCCACCGAGGACGCCGCTGCACGAAACGACGCAGTCAACGCCGCGGTTGCCGTCATCGAGCAGGGTCGGAAGGCCGGCATCGCCAAGGCTGGGGCAGAGAGCGCCGCGACCCTCGTGGAGACCGGGGCCGCGCTCCGAGAGACCTCGGAGACCGACCGAGACCGAGCCCTGGTCCAAGCTGCCGCGCGCACCGTCGCCGAGCGTGCCGTAGCCCACGCGGAGCTCGACCGGGAGCGCCTCGCAGCGGTCGCCGCGCTGGCTGAGGACACCGAGGCAATATCGGCGATCGAGGCGGAGAGAGCCGAATCCCTATCCACTGCGGACTCGGAGCATGCCACCCTCGAGGCGGGCGCTGAAACGGCGCTGCGAAAGCGCTTTGCCGAAACACTCGTCTTGGACCGTGACGCCGTCCTCTTGGAGTTCTGGACAGCGGAAAACGACGAGATCGTCGAAAGCACCGGCACTCGCAAAGAGGAGCTCGACGCCGCACTCGAGGCGTTGAATGTCGCCTCGATTGCGGAAGCCGAGACGGCCATCGCCGAACGCGATCCGATCCTGCTCGCCGAGAACTCAGACCTGGTGGACGCGCGCTTCTCCGACCCTGCAGTTGCGATGGAGATCGGAAGGAGCGAGCTGATCGAGGAACTCACGGCCACGCACGACAACGAGACCGCCATCGTCGTGACCGAGATCGAAGACCGGTGGAAGGTCCGGCTGAGGAAGGAGCACGAGGACCTGACTCGTGAAAGGGAGACCTCCGAAGAGGAGTGCGTGAACCGCATCGAAACGGAGATCTCCATCGAGATCCGCAAGATCCACGAGGAGTGGGAGAAGGTCACCATCGAGGTGCACGAAGAGGACTGCGTGTGGGCGCAGTGCGGCAGCCTGGTCTCTCCCAAGGAGATCCTGCACGGCAGCCTGCACGTGCTGAGCGCGCTGCACGGGGTCCCCGAGGAAGGCGCGCCGATCGAGGTCGATCTGGAGCCCAACGACGACCCCGCTGTCATCCGCGAAGTATCGGCGACAATCGGGGCACTTCGGGGAATCCGCAAGGCGCTCGGTAGACAGGGCTTCGAGCGCTTCGTGGGGGCGTTCCACCCCGGCCTGTTGGAGGCCTGAGCAAGTGGATCTGCGCGTCGGCCTCCTTTCGAACCGGTACGTCGTCGGTCACTCCGATGAGCCGGTCGAGGTGCAGTCGCGATTGGATCGCCTGGCTCGGGGCCCGGTGATGACATCGGTCGCCGCCCTATTGCCGGAGGTGCTGAAAAAACACGGGCTAAACTCCGACATGGCGATCGCCATCCGTCAAGTCGGGGTCCGGGTGCACATTGTCGAGGCCGATGCTCCCGACCACCGGCTCGCCGCCGCTTGGGCACACGCGATCGCTGCGGCAGTCGCGGTTCGGGTCGGGCAGTGCGGTGCTTCTTCCGGGGCGATGATCGATGGGGACGTGGCCATCTTCCCCAGTCGGCGCCAAGCGGCCCTGGAGGTGCTGTGTGCCCAGGCGAGAGCCGAGCGGTCCCAGTGGTGGTGGGCGGCGCTCGTCGGGGAAGGCGGCGTCCTTGAAGACCCAGGTCGCCGCCTGGCAAAGGTGCTTCGGAGCGAGCCTTCGGCCGTGCCCGCCCTGATCGCGTCTCTGGCGGCACTCGAGCCAGAACGCGCAGCGACGTTGTTCAGTTTTGAGGAAGGCATGGCGTTGACGTTTGCCCTGTTCGCCTCCTTGGGGGCAAGGCGGGTCGCCCTCTCCGTACCGCGCACGCGAATCACGAGCGCGCTCGAGCTGACCGCGGTGGATCGGTTCGTACGGGACGCTCCGGCCGAGGCGCTCACTGTGGCTCGATCCCAGGCAAGCGTCGGCGGTCGACACTTCGTTCTGGCGGCACTGCTCGTGTCTGCTCGACCCAGTTCCGTGCATTGGCTCGCGGCGGCTTTCGAACGGATCGCGCAAGGGCTGGGTGTGGTAGCTCCCTTCCCAGGTGAGAAGTGGGCGACGTCGGCCTTCGAACACCCGAGTTCGCCAAGCCCCTCGGAACGGCGAGTGGCCACACGGCGGATCGAACCGGAAACAATCGACGTCGATCCGGCAGCCGAGTCCCTTCCGACGAGGCCGGCAAGCACACCGGCCGGCGAGCGGGATCCGGCCTCCATCGAGCGAAAATCAGTGCAGAGCCCCGACTCGGAGTCCCCCGATCCGGAGGTTCCACAGTCCGAGGCCCGGCCAGATTCCCACGACGCGCCGCCGAGCCCAACGATCGAGGACGCGGGCGCTCCGTCGGTGGCGACGAGCGTTGATCTAGAGCCTCCTACCGAGATATTGCACAGCCTGGACGGCCGCGACGGTTCGGCCACGCAGGCAGATGTCAGCGTTCCAACATCCAGAGAGGGAGCGCTCGCGGCGATCCCGAAGGTCAGCGACGCCACTCCGCGGTCCACCGGTGAGTTGGCGGGATCTGGGCAGGCAGCGATAACAGGCGTCAGGGAGGCTCCCACCGCCGATGCCATCGAACCTGGGCGCCCCGCGGTAGATCGGTCAATCGACGTCTCAGAGCCGCAGCGAGTGCAGTCGACCGAGACTTCGACCGAGGTCTTGGAACGGATTGGCTGCGCGGGGCTGCTGTTCTTGATCCGACCCGTTGCTCGGACCTCCTTCTTCCTCGAGGACGGCCAAGAACCCAGGGATCAACGCTTGCTTCGGCTGGCCAGAGTCGCGCTGCACCGGGTGTTCGAATCCCTCCCCTTGGGCCTGAAACGAGGGGCCTTCGGTCGGGAGCGCCACGCCATCCAGGTCTTCACTGGGCTGAGAGCGCTACCCGAGGATCTCGAGGATCCCCTTCCCGACGACGAACTCACGCGACGCGCCGAGTCTGCCCTCGATCAACTGGTGGCGGCTCTTCCAGACCATCTGCCGCCGACGCGCACCGGCATCCTCTTCACTTTTGGGGGCGGTCCCGATCCGTTCCCACCGGGTCACCCGAACCGGCTCCTGGCAAACCTGCTTCTGCGCGTGGCGGATCTCAGCGTCGTTGACGAGAGCGTCGATGTGACCCTGGCCATGGAGGATGTGGATACCGAACTGCGCCGCGGCGGATGGGACCTCGATCCGGGTTGGGTCCCTTGGCTCGGGCGTGTGATCCGCTTTCACTACCGCGAGGCGAGATCGTGAGCGCGCCGCCCGCCGAGAGGACCCGAACCCAGAGCGACTGGCTCCTCGCGCAGGCGCACCGCCTTGGCATCCACCTTCGAAAGCTCGCCCCCGACGCGCACTTCCTGGGGGTAGCAGGTGCCGAGGAGACCGATCTAACCGAGCTCTATGGGGAGGGGCTGGCGCTCCTCGAAGAGCTCGCTCGAGACGGCGTCGACTGGCCCCTCGCGCGCTTGCATCGGGAGTGTGGGCTGGTTGGATTCGACCTCGATCTGCTCTTCTTTGCGCTGCTCCCAGACCTCGACGACCGCTTCGGCGAGCTGTTCCACAACCTCCGCGGCGGCTCCGACAACCGGTGGCCCTCACTCGGAATGGCGCTTCGCAGCCTATTTCCCGTCGAGGCAGACCGGTGGTTTGCCCGCGCCGAAGCCACGCGAACGCCGCTGTGGGAGCTGGGGGCGCTGCGAACACGGGATCCAGTACTGCCGGCTCTCGACCAGCCTCTTGTCCCCTCCCGATGCCTGTCGAGCGCCATCGACGGACAGCTCCCATCGACCCTGGACAGCGGCTTCCACACCTTCGACGTGAGCGACGATCCACACGCCCTCGAAGCCCTGGCCTTCCGCGATCCCATCGTGGACCTCGCCGGGGAGACTGCCCAGTCGATTGTGCAGGCCAATGTCCGCTTTTTTCACCTGGATGGGGGGGACCAAGCGCCGTCTCGACTTGTGTGTACGGCGCTGGCGAAGATGCTGGAGCACCGCCTCGTGCGCATCGTCGGCGTGGACAGTCGCGTGGAGGAGGTGCTTCGGGATGCTGCACTCCTGGGCGTTCTGCATCGTGCGGTGGTCTGTGTGGAGGTCGGGCCCGAGGTCAAGCACGTTCGCATACCCGCCTCGGTGAATCGCGCTACCGCAGTGCTTCTCTACACCGCTGAGGGCTGCGAGCTGGAGGTTCCTCCGACGGTGCGCTTGCTCCGCATTCGAGCTCCGAGACCGCGCCCGGTCGAACAGGCCGCGGTTTGGTCCGAGCTCCTGCGCCGAGTGGGCGGAACTGCGGCCGTAGATGTTGTCGCGAACCAGACCCGACTCACCGTCGGAGACATCATCCGCTGCGTCGAGGTCGCCTCCACGAACGCCGCTGTCTCCGGTCGCCCGGGTCCCAACGACGAAGATGTCAGAGCTGCAATGCGGCAAATCGTGCCCGAACCGAGCTGCCGTCTGGCCCACGTGACGCGGCCTGCCGTGCGCTGGTCCGAGCTCGTCCTCGATCGGCGGCCCAAGGGTCAGCTCGAAGATCTCGTCCGGCGCGTGCAGCACCGAGTCACCGTCCAGGGTCGGTGGGCATCCGGCTTGGGTTCAGGTCGCGGCGAAGGCCTGGTGACGCTCCTGCACGGCGAGTCTGGGGTCGGCAAGACCCTCGCCGCCGAGGCCATCGCCAGCCAGCTCGGCCTGCCGCTGATGTCCGTCGACCTGTCCCGCGTCGTGTCCAAGTACATCGGCGAGACCGAGAAACACCTCTCCTCCCTGTTCGACGCCGCAGAGGGGTTTCGGGGGCTCTTGTTCTTCGATGAGGCCGACGCGATCTTCGGCAAGCGTACCGGGGTGAAAGACTCCCACGACCGGTACGCAAACATAGAGACAAACTACCTCTTGCACCGACTGGAACAGTTCGAGGGGATCGCAGTCCTGACCACCAACCTGCTCCAGAACCTCGACGAAGGGTTCACGCGACGGATCCAGTTCATCGTGCGATTTCCGCGCCCCAATGCCGGCCAGCAACGCCGCATCTGGAAAGACCACCTGCCTGCCGGCCAGCTCCACCCCAGCGTCGATCTCGCCGACCTGACTCGAGCCTACGATCTGGTGGGCGGCGAGATCCGGAACGCCGCACTCACCGCGGCCTTTGCGGCTGCTGCCTCCGAACTCCGCTGCATCACCGCGGAGCTGTTGATCGACGCGGCCCGCCAAGAGCTGATCAAGAAGGGCCGACCGGCCCCGAAACCCACCTGATTGGAGTCCCCATGCCAGATGCCCAGACCAGTGAAGAGAGTGCGCTCAACCGTGTGATTCGGGAGGCGACCGATCGCATCGAGGCGGTGTCCCAGGCCAGCAGGGCGGCGGCTCGAGAGTCATCCGAACTCGAAGAGATCGTCGATGCTGCCCGCGCTGCTCGCGACAAACTCCACGCCAGCTTGGCAAAGACCGCCGACGCCAAAGCCCAGTATGCGGGCGGCGTTGCCGAGAAAGAGCGAGCGGTTGCTGCCGATCTGAGCCGCGCCCTGTTCGCGCTCCTTGCCGAGCAGGGCAAACCCGAGGCCTCCCTCTACGAGGCCATCAAGGGCGACCCAATTGAGACATCGCTGTTCCCAGCCAACGCGACCAAGGCCAAGACCGAAGCACTGATGACGAAGATCACCGATGCCGCCAAGGCTTTCGACGTACAGACAGGCCAGATGACCCATGGGGTAGAGACGACCCTGGCCACCGCGCAACAGTCCTACAGAGACGTGGTCACCGAGCAGAAGAAGCGCGAGGCGGCCTTCGAGGCGGCCACTCAGGAAGTTCAGGCGACCCTGGCGGGGCGTCTGGCCAAGCTCGAGGCGATGAAGGAGGCGAACGCCGCCAAGGACACCGCGCTGGAGGGCGGGGAAGCCCACCTCGCCGCGTACTGGGCGACCATCGAGTTCGACCTGCGAACGGCCCTCTGGTCCGAGACCGGCGTGGAGATTCCCTCCGGAACCTCGGCTGAGGACCACTACAATGGGCTTGTCAAGGCCATCGAAGACGCGGCGGCGGCGAAGGTCGCCCAGTCCGCCGGTCGCCTCGACAGCCAGACCAAGACCGTCGCCGCGAAGACCGAGGCGCTTCTGAACGCCAAGGCCCAGGTTGCGGCGGCCGAGAAGCTCAAGGCGCAGCGGGTCATTGCGCGGCTCGACAGGCTGAACCACCTCTTCCAGCAGCCGTGAGTGCTAGGATGCCACCTACCACCATGGAGGGCGTCGATCCGTGACAATGGCCCCGCGCGTTCCGGTCCGTGCAGCGCCGAAATCGGCGTCCAAGGGCCCGTCTGCGCGGCCTGTCGCGTTCCTGGCGCGGTCGCCATCGATCCAGCCGAAGCTGCGAGTCAGCAAGCCCTCTGATCCGCTGGAGAAAGAGGCCGATCGCGTCGCCGCCCAGGTCGTCTCGTCCGCCGCTCGAGCGGAGCCCGGTGAGCCGCCCCCCGTCTCGACCGGACCGGCAGCCGCAAGCCGGATTGGATATTTCCGGAGGGCTACCGGAGACGATGGCGGGCACCAACAGGGCATGTCAGAGCTGGTGGCGAAGAGCCAGTCCGAGGCGGCGGAAGCGGTGGTCGATCGTCGCGGAGCCGGTCGGCCCATGGATCCCGGAACCCGCACCACCATCGAGGGCTCGCTGAACACCGATCTCGGCAGCGTGCGTATCCACGACGACGCCAACGCCCGCGAGGGCTCCACCGCACTGAACGCCAAGGCCTTCACGCACAAAGAGCACATCTTCCTCGGAAGCGGTAGCCGAGACACCAACCTGTCGCTGATGGCCCATGAGTCCGCCCACGTCGTCCAGCAGCGGGGAGGAAGGACTGCAGACACGGTGCAACCGAGCTCCAGTGGCGGTGTCTGGGGCGCGGTGCTCGAGAAATTCGCGAGCTGGGCGCGAGCCATCCCGGGCTACTTCCTGCTCACCGTCATCATCGGTCGCGACCCCATCACTGGCAATGCCGTCGAGCGGAGCGGCAAGAACCTGCTCCGAGGCGCGATGGGACTCGTGCCAGGGGGTGAGGCCCTCTTCAAGCGTCTGGAGAAGTCCGGGGCAATCGATCGCGCCTTCAAGTGGCTGGAGGCGGAGTGGAAGAAGCTCGATCTCGGGTGGACCGCCATCAAGCGGCTGTTCGGTAGAGCCTGGGACAGCCTGTCCTGGACGGATGCATTCCGGCCTTGGAACGCCTTCAACAAGGTCATGGCCGTGTTCGGGCCGCCGCTGCAACGGGTCGTCCGATTCGCGGGGAACGTCGCCAAGAAGATTCTGGAGTTCATCTTCGAGGGCTTCATCATGCTCGCCGGCCCCCTCGGCCAGCGCATCGTAAAGATCTTCCGGAAGTCCAAGGGTGCCTTCCTCAAGATTGTCAAGGATCCAGTTGGATTTTTGAGCAATCTCATGTCCGCTGTCGGTCTCGGCTTCAAGATGTTCGTCGGCAACATCTGGGAGCACCTCAAGAAGGGCCTGATGGGCTGGCTGTTCGGTGCGCTCGAGGGCGCAGGGCTCGAGCTACCGAAGACCTTCGACGCCAAAGGCATCCTCAGCATCGCGTTGCAAGTTCTGGGATTAACCTGGACAAACGTGCGAAAGCGCCTGGTCAAGAAGATCGGAGAGAAGTGGGTCGCCCGCCTCGAGAAGGGTGTGGAGATCGTACGGGTGCTCGCGACCGAGGGCATCGCCGGCGCCAAGAAGCTGGTCGGCGAGGCCATGGAGATGATCAAGGGCGCCATCATCGGTGCCATCCAGAACTGGGTTGTCACCAAGATCATCAAGAGCGCGGTCACCAAGATCATCTCGATGCTCAACCCGGTTGGCGCCATCATCCAGGCCATCATCCAGATCTACAACACGGTGGCGTTCTTCGTCGAGCGCATCAACCAGATCCTCGATCTCGTCGAGTCCATCGCCGACTCGGTCACGGCGATTGCGACCGGCAAGCTCAAGCCGGCGGCGACCTACATCGAGAAGACCCTGGGCCGAACCGTTCCGGTGATCATCTCGTTCCTGGCACGGTTGGTGGGTCTGGGAGGGATCAGCGAGAAGATCAAGAAGGTCATCGAGAAGATCCAGGCGCCGGTGAACAAGATGATCGACAAGGTGATCGACTGGGTCTTGAAGATGGGGCGCAAGCTGATGGCGGGCGGCAAGAAGGCCGTTGGCAAGGTCGTTGGCTGGTGGAAGGCGCGCAAGAAGGTGAAGATGGGCGGCAAGGATCACGCGATCTACTACCCTTCCAAGAAAGGGAAGCTGACGCTCGCGAGCACTCCCCAGGTTCTGGAGAACTGGCTCAAAGATCCGGACAAGGGCGAGAAGGTCAAGAAGGAAGAGCCGGACGTATACAAGGAGATCATCAAGAAGCACGACGAGGTCCTAGAAGTTCGGAAGAAGATCGACGATCCGAAGAAGTCGATGCACAAGACGCTAGGCACCGATTGGGCCAACGCCCTCTCCGGTCTGGCCGCGGCGCTGAGCAAGGTCACCAGTGTCGGTGAGCAGGTCGTCCCGGAAAGCCAGCGAACCTGGAAGCCGAAGAACTACGTGAGCATGGGTGGGGACGACGTCGGCCACAGTGTGACTGCAAAGCCGCTGACACTGCGCAAGGGACCTGGAGATCCGGGAACTGAGCCGGGGTCTTCATATCCCAAGTGGTATGAGAGGCTTCGACTGCATCGACCAGGGGCGTATATCCAAGGTCACCTGCTGAATCACAACGTCCACGGGCCGGGAAAGGCGTACAACCTCGCGCCGATCAGCGGCAGCTTCAACTCCACCATGGAGTCCCAGGCCGAAGAGGAGGTCAAAACTCAAGTCCTGTCCAACAATCGCGTCCTGGAGTACAGCGCGAAAGTGACCTACCATTCCAGGCAGAAGAAGGCGGACCACCCGAACGCACACGAGGCCGAGCTGCGGCTTCCGACCACTTGGAAGATCGAGGCGTGGACCATGAAACTGAAGGCAAAGAAGCGCTCTGCCGCTGACGCGCAGAAATGGTCGAGCTGGACGCGCGACAAGAAGGTCGTCAACTGGGGCGATACCGATCCGAACGTGAACATCGACGCGCCCGCTGGTTCCAAAGCGGTTTCTGTGAACTCATCCGAGAAGACCCTCAAAGGCAAGCTGGATCACCCGATTTGGTGGTATCTCGCAAAGCCGCGAAAGAAGTATGGCGGCTACGCTGGTCTGGATGACCTCGAGGCGAAGGTGAACCGATACCGTGCCGAGCTGCCCGCGTCGGATCTTGGTGGGAAAGACGGCGTGTGGGTCACTGAAGCCTTCGCCGCGATCCGGGCGACATTCAACGACGACGGCCAACTGAGATGACAACGCCAGACCAACCTGGAGGCTGCCGTGCAGGACTTTGAACGACGATCCGTCTGCCAACGTGGTCGCGCAACCCCGGCATCACAGGCGCATTTCCTGGCGCAGAAGAAGCTCAAGATCGGAAAGCCCAACGACCACTACGAGCGCGAGGCCGATCGCGTCGCAGCCCACGTAGCATCCTCCGACAAGTCCGGAGAAACGCCGGCAATAACCAAGCTCGGTGCTGGAGGCCTGAACGGCCAAGCCTACTTTCGAACCGCGCAGCGAATGGCCGAGGTCGACGAAGAGCCGGCTCAAGCCAAGCTCGTCCAGCGCACACCAGAGGAAGAAGAGCCAGCGCAAGCCAAACCCGTGCAGCGGCAGGTCGAAGAAGAGGAGCCGGGCCAGGCCAAGCTCGTCCAGCGCGCACCAGAGGAGGAAGAGCCAGCACAGACCAAGCTCGTCCAGCGCAAGGAGTCGGGTACGGCCGTCGCGGCTCGCCAGATGGCCGATCGCGGCAGCGGGCGACCGATGCACGAGGGAACCCGGAGCAAGCTGGAGGCGTCGGTTGGCAGCAGCTTCTCTGACGTCCGGATCCACGATGACGCCCGTGCCAACTCCGCCGCCGACAATCTCGGAGCGCGGGCGTTCACGCAGGCCAACCACATCTGGCTCTCGCGGAGTGCATCAGACGCGGACGTGCAGCTCATGGCTCACGAGGCGACCCACGTCGTACAGCAAACGGGAAGGGACCAGAAACCGCGGAAGTAGAGTCGCGTTACCTACGGAACGGGTATCCCAAATGGAGCAACATGCGACTCACCGCCATTCTCGTTTCCCTGGTCTTCCTGACGGGCTGCCCCACCGAGCCCACCAAGGACACGGATAGTGTCGTCGCGGCCCCCGATTCGGACGCCGACGGCGTGCCCGACGACGAGGACGTCTGCGAAGGCGGCAACGACGCTGTGGACAACGACGGCGACGGCGTGCCCGACTTCTGCGACCTGTGTCCCGACGACGCGAGCGACGACAGCGACGGCGACACCATCTGCGACAGCGTGGACATCTGCGACGGCGGCGACGACGCGCTGGACGACGATAGCGACGGCGTGCCCAACTTTTGTGATGCCTGCCCCGACGACAACCCAGACGACACCGATGCCGACGGAGTCTGCGACAGCGACGACGCCTGCGAGGGTGGAGACGACACGATCGACACCGACACCGACGGAAATCCCGACTTCTGCGATCCGTGCCCCGACGATGCCAATGACGACAGCGACGCCGACGGCAGCTGCGACTCCGACGACCTCTGCGACGGCGGAGACGACACTATCGACACCGA
>PJEL010000451.1_pt1 | contig 47778 bp, 73 predicted proteins | sample 1853271 | NCBI WGS metagenome assembly PJEL01 (sample SAMN08108733, study PRJNA415343) | Invertebrate metagenome, whole genome shotgun sequencing project. | host: Globobulimina | place: Sweden: Gullmar Fjord | collected 2015-08
TTCATTTTGCTGAGGAACTCAACATTCTTTACAACGCCGTTATAAGTTCCTTGTGGTGCCAGTGGGTCTTCTTTATACTCATCATCCAGGTCGAAACCTGTGTCAGTGAGGCCGTATTCTGGCTCTGTGTTTTCTTCATTTACATCATAATCTGTGTCATTTTCTGTCATTTTAAATCTCCTTTATTAATGTTTATTATTTAAGAATGGGTACAAAATGTTTCCATTCTTGGTTAGGTTTTAAGGTTTAGCAATTTTTGCAAAGGCATTCTTCTTTGCTTCGTTAAAAGCCTTTACTCCTTTTTCCTTACAAATATCCTCAAGCTCCTGTGCTTTGTCAGCATATTGCATAACAGCAGAGTAGTTATTAGGAATTTTAGCAGGAAGGAGTTGAAGTTTACCAGAGATAGTAGACCGGCTTCTGTAATGGCCAAAGGTTGTTGTTCTGATGTAATAGTGGTCTTTTCCTTGGTTCATTTGGGAGCCCGCGGCATATACCTCGTCGAAATAACCAGGGACTTTGTCGGAAAGCTGACCAGTAAGCATAGGGTCTATAGATACTATATTCCCTGTTGCCATATCAGTTACAATGTTCCAGTGGCCCATGAATACTACGTTGCAGTCAAAGGATAGGATTTGTTTAAGTTTTGGGTCCACAATATTCTTTACAATATTAAAGTGGACATTCCAAATAGGCCCGTTTTCAGGGCTTCGTTTTGGGTCAATTTGGAGGGCACGGGCCATGGCACAGTCAGTGAAGGAAGTTGTACTGTCAAGAATTACAGTTTTATAATATTTTTCCTTAACTGCTTTTGCAACTTCCTTTATATTCTTTTCAAACTTCACCCAGCCCAATCCTGTTAAAGGATATGTGTCATATTCCCAGTCAAGACCTCTATAGGTCTTTATTCGCTGGTCAAAGTCAAATACGTATCCTTTTGTTGGAAAGGTACTTCCGAAAACAGACTTACCTGTGCCGTATTTACCAAGGACATAGCACTTTAGATTCTCTGCGGAGAACTTTAAGTCTTTTGCTGATTCAGGCATTTGGTTCTCCTTTAGATTTCTAACCTTTCCATTGCATTTTGTAGTCCACTACTTATACCATTAATTCTGTCTGAAAATGATTTAAGATTTTCAGCGTGTAGTACAAGTTCTGTCGCGTCTACTGTCTTTGCCTCTTTTTCTATAGGAAGTTCTTGCCTAAGCAAATTACCCAGTCTTGCTACTAATTCTGCAGCTATTGAGTCCAGCTTATTAATTGCAGAATCTACGCTTCCAAGTTGTTTATTTACCTGAGTTTCACACATTAGTTCATTATTCATGTTTCTCTACTCCTTCAATAAGTTCGTCCGGTGCAACTTCCTTAGTTACATCCCAAGGTTCATTTTGACTATAACCTCGGAAATTTGCATCTTCAATAGAACAGGATTGTTCACAAAGATTCAGGAATTCACAGCGACCGTAGTTGTAGCAGCTTGAAAGGCGGGGAGGAAAGTGATTTGTTGCTATGGAGTATTGAATCTGTGCAACTAAGTTAATAAAATGATCTCGCCATTTTTGTAAGTCAACTTCGTTATAGATTTGTGGAACACGAGCGAAGTCAATTCGTGGCTTACCATAGCCTCCAGCTTTTAACTTATTAGCCTTGGCAAAGGCAACTGTTACAAGGCAGCCTTCTGGTGCACTGTCAAAGACATGGTTTTTTGCATAAGCATATCCCTGTATCTGTGGACTTCTATCAAGCTCTTTAATAAGCTGATCCATCCTCCAGCCTGTTGTTTTGAATTCATTAGTCCAGTGCATTCCATTGAGCTTACATTCCATGTCAATTTTTCCTGTGAATAGGAATTCATTGAGCCAAGGGTAGTGGTTTAAATCTGCCATTGTTGGAAGCATGAGAAGTTGAAATGCTCTTTCCGCGTGTATAACTTCAAGGAATCCATGATCATTATAGAAATGGTCAATGTATCTGGTCATGAGTTCTACACAAAGTGGAAGAGTTCTGTAATCTTCATAGAACTCTTTTTCACCTGTTCTTTCCACCCATTCCTTACCGGCAAACTCAAGCATTCTTTCCACGGCTCCTCCGTCTCTTGACCAGCCGTGTTCTTTAATATAGCTGTAATAACCTTCCATCCCAGCATGAAAAACACCGCCGAAACGAAGTGCAGTAAAGCCTTTATCAAGGCCCCAACCATCTTTAATGAGTTTGTATTTAAGGGGGCAGTTGTAGTACTGATCTGAGCCGGAGTAATCTACTTTTAGTAGTTCTGGCATGTTTGTCCTCCTTTGTTTATAATTAATAATTTCCATCCCTTGTCGATTTTACTTTTATACTTACGATTCTCCTGAGTGTCGTAAGTTTTTAAGGTTTAGATAAACCGTCGCCTTCCTGCTGGAATCATTTTTAGATATTGACGGCTTATTTAAAACTTAAAAAGTGTGCTTGCTTGTTAAAGTTAGGTTAAACTCCTATAGCTTAACCTTATGGAATATACTGGTTCCACCTTGAATAAGCAAACACACTCTAAATCATATCAACAAATCGCTTAGTAAATGGCGTTTAGCCTTTTGCTTCAGCCTTGTCTGTTTCAACCGGTGGGGTAATACCTGGGATATTAATACCCAAACGCTGTAGAACTTCAATGGCAGCGTTCTTTTCCTTTTTGGATAAGGTATCCAGATTGGTAGCAATTGTCTTTGTGGAAACTTTCGGAGCGGCAGGTGCCCGGACTGACCAGTTGCTTTCCATGAGGCCGGTGAATACTTTATTAATGGCTTCTTCAGCTTCAACGCCTTTTTTACCAGCTGCTGCATCGCCGAGTTTGTGGTTCAGGCCGAAGGGGCCGAGTTTCGCCTGGATATCATCCGGGAGTTTTGAAAAGTCAAAGATCATCTCTTCCTGCTTTCCATCCAATACAGTAATCTTCACTGTAGTTCCTTCAATTGTTTTGCTCATTTTCTTTTTCGCCATTTGTTACCTCCTTAAAAGTAATGTTGTTAGTTATCCACTCAGTCACAATTTGATTGAGTAAAATGGTTAAGGTTAATTCTTTTTCCGCACAAAATACTTTAAGTTTTTTATGCAGCGTGCTTGGAATTTCTGTCTGAATGTGTCGTGTGTCTGAATACATAGTTTACCTCATTCGTAAGTCCTCCGTTTAAGTGTTTATATTTGATTAATCTTCATAAATTCATTTAATCATATTTAAATGTATCATGGTTTAACCGAGTTGTCAATGTTTAATTTCAAGTTGGAATAATTCTATTATCAGGAAGTTTATCATAATTCTTCTTGTGTATTTCCTTAACTACAATAGTCCTATTTTCCTTGTGTTTTATATATGCTCTACCATTATCACGAATTCTAAGTATAGCATCCATTACTGCATCTTCAATGTAGATTTTGTCCGTTGGCTGTGCGTGGTGGTTAGCGTGTAAGGTAACACCGTGGCCATCAACTAAGACATACACACCATCACCAGCGTGGTCTACTGGCATTCCATTATGTTCTTGCATTTACTTCTCCTTATGGTTTCATTCCACCAGTTGATCCTGTTGCAGAGTATGCATTCCCGCCAAGACCATCCGAACCAGCAACATATAGTCCTGAGTCAGAGTCTTTTTTAAGTCCATCAACTATATCCTGAGCATGAGCGGCAATGTTCCAGATTTTATAAGCTGGAAATAGAAATTCTTTTACCAACTTTCCATCCTTCTTTATTTCTATTAAAGCATTACCTGCGTCACCCTCAGGACCGGACAGAAATGTACCTATGAAGTTATATCCATCAGTGATTCCGTTGAAAGCTTCTTTTTCTTTAATTATGTCATCCATTTACTTCTCCTTTATAATAGCCATAGAGCAGGCAAGTTCAAACTTCTTACGAATACGCATTAGCTTTGTGTACCTCTCCTCAGCAGTCCTCATCTCGTCATCCATCATGTCTGCGTCCGCCCCAGGATGAAATTGTACCATTTGAAGAGATTTCAAGGTGTCGTAGATTAATTCACTAAGTCCGTCGGTTACTGATTTAATAGTGCTACTTTTCATCTTCAAGTATCTCCTTTAATGTTAATGCTAATTTTCTGATCATAGCATTTTGCTTACCGTTAAACTCAGATACATTTCTACCTGTAAATGGTTTACCTTCAGCTTCATTAACGTCTTTCTCAGCATCATCAGCTATCATACCTAAGACTTTTATTACCTTTTCTTTATCCATTTAGTCCTCCTTTTCTTGCTGTACTAACCAGGAAATGTACCTATTATACAGCCTGTTTGTATCATTACTTGGGAACATAGTTTCTGGGCTTTGTCCAAGTAATAAATTCCGAATTCCCTTAGCACACCGTGGGCATAGGTCTTTATACTGATTGCCTATACAGACAGGGCCAACGAAATGGGTTTCTGCCGGTACTTCAGTCTTACAAAGTTCACAGATGTCATCTGCTTCCTCTTTTATATTAAAATGTGGAAGGATGTGCATCCAGGTTTTCATTCATCCCAACCTTCTTCAAAAGTAGTTTCACATCTCTCACACTTCCATCCAGTATATGAAGATGTAGGACTATTAGGATTATCATGAATGTGGTTATAGACATGTTTATGTAAACATATAGATCTATGCCCAAGAAAGAAGCAAATTAGTTTTCTTAGTCTTTTCATTAGTCCTCCTTTATAGTAAAGCCGAGATTTTTTAGGTTTTGCACTACAGCATGTTCTTTTCCCTTTATATCATTCATTTTAAGTTCATTCAGTTTGTCCAGTAAGTTTCTATGGTGCATAGTTCCAACAGTTTCTATTACTGTGTCAGAATCTTTGATAAAGTTTTCGTAGAAGTATAAAGGACTCCACTTTGCATGATAGAATCGTACAGTTGCTTGTGTGTCACCTATCTTAATTAACTTTCCCATCTTAAATCCTCCTTTACTAAGAATTACGATTATCTCTTTCTCTTACCATGTCCTTAATCATTAACTTAAAACAACCAGCAGGATAATAATAACACATATGCTTTTTAAACTTTGCTTCTATCTTAGTAACATCAGTTCTAAGATTCCATCGATAAGCATATCTTGCTCTTTGCTTATGTGTTGCTATTCTTAAGGAACCACCTATATCTACTTTAAATTTAATATAGATACTACCACTTGCTGCCTTTTTGTGTAAGTAAGGTTTTAAGTCAGCTTCTTTTAATTCCTTCATTACCTCAGTAATTGATACTGATCCCACTTATTTCCTCCTAAGTATTAGTCCAAAATGTACCTATTCTTACATATGTTTTACGATCATCCATACAAAGAATATAAATAAAACTATCATGCATACTGTTTCTACGCTTGCTTCTGACATAACTACTCCTTTATAGTAACAGCAACAGCACAAGTCGGAATTCCTTCAGTTGTAAGAATCTTCCCTTGTTTTGTTACTAAGGTTTTACCAATCGCCTGGTTTCTTTCATTCCAGATTATTTTCCTCTCTCTATGTGAAAGCTTTCCTGCGCCAACTTTAAACTGTACTCCATCATCACCTTGGACTACAAAAGCACCAACCATACCAAGCTTATTCCCATGCTGTGAGACTGCTTCAAGTATATCCACAATTTTGTATTCATCTATTTCACTTGGTTTATATTTCAGCATTTGGCGAACTAATCTTCTGGCTTCATAAGTTGGGTAAGTTTTATTCCTGAACATACCACCCTCAAAGCCCATTTGTAAGAATATATCAGCCATTTGCATCCAATTCTCTTGCGTACCATTGTAGGTTGATACTTTCTTAAGTGTCGAGTGTGGGCCAAGCTTTTCAAATGTTATATCAAGGAGAAGGAGTCTATCCTCTTGGGGAATTGGGAGTTTTACGTCAAAGATATGATATTCCAGCTTTTCAACATCAGGATTGTAGTTTACAGTTCTTCGAAGGGCAGAGTCAATTCTTTCCCTACTCCATCCATGTTTATAGATTTCACCGTCAAAGGGAATTTTCATGCCTGTTGCTTTCCAGGCATCTTTAATTCCGTTTTTTATGTTATCAAGGAACTCAAAGGAATTAGCATAAGAAGAGACAACAACTGGATGACCCTCAAAAACTTCTGTTAATCCTCTTTCTCCATTGAGTTTAGGCTGGAAGAAAAAGGATTCACCTAAGTTCTTGATTTTCTTTTCATCAGCTGGAACTGCCAGCATTACGCCTTGGCGTTTAAGTCTTGGCATAACCCTTCCTTTCTTTAAACTGATTAAAGGAGTCTTTATCAGTAAATTTGTGTCTACAATCTTTAGCTATCTTTGCTACAATTTTTACTGCTTCCAGTAGTTGACTTTTCTCTTCTGGTAGTATAGAATAGTAGTTAGTAAGTTGTTGTAGTCGATATTGTATGCCTGCAAGAGAACCATGTAACTCCCATTTTCTTTCTGACTGCCATTGTTGCTTAATACTTCGTGTCATTTGTTTCTCCTTTTTTCTACATAATCTGATATAGGTAATAAGTACTTCTCTTCCTTATTATGTGGGCACTGCTTGAGAATTCCATTGTAAGCTATAGTAGGAGTAGATTTAAGTTGTGAGCAGACGAAAATTGTAAGTACTCCGTCTTTCGTTTCTAACTTATGTGGGCAGTTCTCACAAACAGTTACATATGTCCTGGCTACGAAGGGCATTTTTAAAAAATTTCCTTTTCAACTTCAGTAAGTTCACCTTCAATAGCTTCAACTTCCTCCAGTGTCATTCCATCTTCCTTCATTAACTGAAGCCGTCTATCTCTTTCAGCATCAATCTCAATCTCTACTCTTTCAAGTGTTCCATCCTTTGCCTTAACAAAACCAACAAGTGGATTTCCTTTTGTTCTTTCAAGGACAACCCAGTGTCTTCTATCCTTAAATATTGAGGCAACAACGATGGTCCCAGCCTTTTCGGGCTCCAGATCATAGAGTAAAATAAGCTCTTTTTTGAGGTCACGGACAGTTTGTTGGGCATCCGGCTTGGTTTCGGCGGGGATGTAGATTTTTTCATGGAGATCCCTTTCTAAGGTTTTATCAATCCATTTTAGAATTAGTTCCCTTTTCATTTACTTCTCCTTATGTAAGGCTTTACTTCAGGTTTGTCATTTAAAAGCCAGTCTTCTACTACTATAAGGCAAGCTTCCTTATCTATCTGTGTTCTACTTTTAGGGAACCAGTATTCCACATCATCATCTGTAAATATAAGAAGTACAGCTTTATCAGTTTCACGTTTAATCTCTACGTATTCAAGAGTAGTACCCTCTATCATAGAAGATTCATCAGGAAAATGCCTTCCATCACCTGATGTTTCTTTAATATTAAAATATTCCCAAGAACCCGCACCTTCTGCTGGTGGCTTATACTTTGATTTATGTGTAGCAAGGAATTTATCTATATCCACGTCTACATCTTTAAGTACATCCCATGCAGCTAAAGCATCCGTATGATTCTGAATTTCTTCTTTTGAATTAACTTCAAAGTCAGGTTCAAAGTTATTTGGGTCTATACTCTCTGGAAAGCCGTAGCTATACACTTCTCCCTTGTCGGATATATTAGTTCCCATACCCCAACTTAATGAATTCTTTTTGCTCATTTATTTACCTCCTATCAGTCAATCTTTTCTTACTAAGTTTCCATTCCATAACTGGTTTGGTATTCTTTGTAAGATCAATTGCTATATCTGGGTAGGGTTTTACAGTTAAGTTAGTATGATTCCTGGGTAATGCGTAATTAGCCCAAATTATTAATACTGTGAGGAGTAGCAAAGGAATTATGTATTTCATTCTTTATTCTCCTCAAGCCAATCTTTAATTGTTTCAGCATGACAGCGCTTAGGTGCACACCAGCAAAACAAACGTAATCTACCATATTGACGATAAAGTGTTTGAAGACGTAGTAGTTCAGTATAAGACGATAGTTGTTTGCTTTGTACTACTGTATAATCAAACCATTCCTTATACTGTTCACAGACAGTATCTCTTTGTGCTTCATTAACCATGTAGAAGATATTACCTAATGGACTATTTCTATCTACTCGAGCATCATAAAGTTTACTTGGCTTAGTATTTCTTAAATTCATAATTGCAATCATTCTTCATCTCCTTTAAAATAAGCCTCAATATCCTCCTCTTTCATTCCATCATCCCGCATTAAATCCTTCTGCCTTTCAAGCTCAGACTTCTCTACCTCAGGAGTAGGAGTATAAACAGTTGTTTCCTCCTCTTCCTCTGTGAAGGCAAACTGTTTAGTAGTCCCGTCACTTTTCTTTATCACAGCACCCATTGTACCGGGGACTTTGACAATCTCCAGTTTGTAAGGAAATTCACTGTAATTCCGTGTTATACTAATTTGGTCCTTACTGTTTGTCTGAGCAACCCAGTTCTTTCTTTCTCTGTAAAGAGCAGAGCGGAAGGAATCAGCAGAGGTAGTTAATGGAAAGGTTAGTTCTATAACCTCTCCATAGTTTAACGTAAGTATAGTGTCGAATATCTGTTGTGCTTCACTTTTGTTTGGCATTAAGTGTTCTCCTTTTTCATAGCTAAGTTTCCAAATAAAACTGCATTCCTATCAGAAATTCCATCAAAGCGATATTTAACAGCCATGTTACCTGCTTTTTCAGCTGTAAACTCAATATTATTCTTTTTACAATATTCAGTTATTTTACCAAGTTTATTCAAACCAGTAGTATCAAGTTTAAAGGAGATATAATAAGGAGGTTTCTTATTTTCAGCTTGTAAAGCCACTAATAATCTTTTTTGCTTTTCATAGCTCAAAGCAGCATAGTACTCTATGATATCTTGGTTTTTCATAGAAGCTCCGGTGAACTACTTAATATGTGAATGAACAGGAGAGAAGTAATATCTTTTACAAGGATATTTCTTACTATCAATATAACTGTTTTCTTCAGAAGAATTCAGCATATCACAGGTTTTTTGGGCGTACTTAAGCTGACTTCTCCCATAATCAGAAAGAATAACTTTATCAAAGCTATTCAATCTATTCTTTCTGTGTATAGAATAAAGATGAATTCGTTTTGTCCTTTTAACATTTACCTTCCCAAGAATTTTAACCATTTTACCTCTCCTTTTATAATAAGTCTTCAGTACTAAATACTGCAACTCTTTCCAGACTTGTGTGTTTTATCAATACTGTATCATAGCCTATAATTTTAATTTCCCTTAAATTAATAGGCCAGCCGAACAAAGGATTCCCAGCGTCGTCAATGGTAAAGTCCTTCTGCTCCATTAAGTCAGTGCGAAGTTGCGCTTTGTTTTTGTATTCCTTGTTTAAAGATGGAACTAAGTGGATAGGCCTGGCAGCTTTTAGTTTAATCATTATTGCCTCTCTTCAATTAGATTTAATAAGTCAACTAATATTTCCTTTACTTCTTTAGTAATTGAAAGAGCATAAATCTTATCTCTTACCATAGCAGTAGATATTGGGTAATGACAAGTACATAATTTATCTCCACAATTACTACATACTGTCCAATCAATTTCTTGTTTGCTCATAACCTCCAATCTCCTTTAAGTATTGCGTTACAATCAGGTTCTGGGCATTCCACTGCTTCCTCACCTCTGCCACCGCAGGTAAAACAAGTACTTCCATCATAGCCATTTTCACCAGAACCTGAGCAGTTACTACAGATTTCAACTATTACACCTGTATCCTGACAAGTATCACATTTTATTTCTTGCTCTTGTTTTTGCTTAAAGATGTGGAGTTTTAGAAGCAGCATATTATCTGTCACAGGAAACAAAGATTCATTCGCAAAAATATACCACTGACCATCTACATACTTATATGCGTTACCTAAGTATTCAACATCATATCTACGTTTATTTAAAACTTCACCCTTTGCTAAGTAAACTTTTTCCATAATTTACTCCCATCCTACTGCTTTTGAGGCAGAAACTTGTTCGTCATGTGATAGTTCTTCTTTCTTTTCCCTCATAACATTAACATAGTATATACCTATTTCAGCTTGATAGATTGGATCACTTATCGGAGCAAATCTCCATCTTTGTAGTAACTGATCATATGTTGCTTTATCAATCCAACTTTTTTGTTTCTTATTCATTCTTTAACTCCTTTTACTTAAGTTTAAATAACTTGTAAAAGACTGAAGCATCCACCACTACTTCAGTCTTTCGTAAGGTATTTAATTTCTCAGGAAACGTTTAACCTTTCGACAGTGTGACCGTTTAAGTTCTTTACGGCGATTCTGGGCAAATTTTTCCATCTTATTTCTCCTACTTAAATATATTCTTCTTCACCCATATATAACCATTATACCATGTTTTCATGTAACTGTCAATAAATAAATTCAAGGTGTGTATCTGCATCTACATTTGAACATGAAACAACAAGTATAAATAGGCCCAAGATTGGGTCCATTTTGGACTCATTCTTAGACCTATATAAGTTATTCCGCCTGTCGCTTTGATAAAGAGTTCAGTTGTGCTATTTCTTCCTTAGAAAATGCGGTGGTCTTATTCTGTTCCAGCCATTCTCTAAGTATTTTGTATTTATAACTCAAATTAACCCTCCTCTTCCTTTATTCAAGTTTATTAAGTATTTCCCCTCTAAAATCCTGAAGAAACCCAACCGCTGACATTTCCGCCGGAGAGTAGACCTGTTGATAGGCATTCATATCATACACTGCCATTACATTCTCCTTAGTAAATGGACAGTTTAGAGAAACACCACTTACCTGCCTATCATAGTCAAGGAATACCAAATACTGCCTTTTCACCCAGTTTGGGTAAACGACTATTGCGGCTATTCGCTGGCCAAGTTCAGAGTAGTTCCTGTCTGAGTTCCAGACTAAAACTTCCCTATCCTTTATTTTAACAAGCATTTCTTTCACCTCCTTAGTTGTCTCTTTCCTCCTGGTTAATTGGAAATACTGTAAAATCCGGGAGATCAAGCCATTCCACATTTATTTCTATTATACCCTTTGAACCCGCTACAACAACCAGCGAAGCATCAACAGCCTTCATTGCTTTCAAAATTGCTTGAAGCATTTCAGCATCATTAACTACCTGTGTCTTCTCGTTCTTTCCAGACTCAGCCATTCTTAAACCTCCTTTAAATTAAATTAATCAAGTATTAGTACAAAACGTACCCATTCTTACCTCTTTATTCAGTGTTAAATTCCGTAGTTATCCCATTCAATCAGTTCTGCATCTGCATCTGCATCAGTTCGTGAACTGCATCTGCATCCGCGTTAGGACCCGTATTTATCAATATATTTCTGTACTCATTCTTACATCTGTCTCAGCAATTGCTTGTACTTGTTTAGTATTATACTTATATAAATATATATATACCTTAATATACTACTAAGAACAATTACAAAAACACTTACACATAACCAAGAATGAGTACACATACAAATCCACATATAACGGTCCTACGACCATTGCAGATGCAGTTCTGGTTCTGTTGCACGTACACGTACAGATGCAGAACTTGAATGTTTTAACTAACTCCCTCCATTGGGCCCAGCTGTGGGTTTAAAGGTTAATTTTTAGTTTCCTTACTCAGTCTCTTCCTTACCAGTTTCCAGGAATTTCTCAATAACTTCCACTGGTTTATTTATAATCTTCGCCATTGCTGCTGCGTCTAAACCAGCTGCGTTTAAAGCAGGGATTAGGTTCTTCAGGGATACAGAAGGTCCTCGTTTGGACTCACCCTTCGGCATGTTCCACTTTCTGTCTACAGAGAGACGGTTCCACAAGGCTTCCTGGACTTCTCTCTTCTCCGCTTCTGTCAGCTTACAGTCTTTAGACCTGGCAATGGAGTCGTCTAACTTCTGTTTTACTCCATTCATAACAGCACCATACTGTGCATCATCGTACTCATCGATTCCAGGGAATAATACAATGAGATCTATCAATAGGTCCTTGGTCTCATCACTGTACTTCCGTGTCATCTCACTTCTATTCTCTTTGTTAACACTCCAATTCTTGGCCATAATAATACTCCTTATATTACAGCCGGAACCAATGCAGGGAGTTAACTATTCAGTTGTTCATGTTCAAGATAGTCCCATGATTAGGTGTTCACGGGCAAACCACTGGTTGTCAAAGACCACGGGTGTTTATACAGTCACCTCTTTTAACTGTTGCGGCCAATCCGCCTTCCATGATTTCGATTCCATCATACCTTGGGTAGTTTAAAATGTCAACAAACCCGCGCATTTCACAACCAAGGCCCCCCATGTACCCCAGGGGGTGGCCCCGACGCAAATTTAGATGACTCCCTCTCTATCCAAGTAAAAAAAAAAATAACCAATTGCTTAGGAGGGAGGAAACTTAGGGGGAATAGAGAAATAGTACATTTTGTACTCTTTCTTGGGTTTAGTTATTTTAAAGGATTGGTTTTTCTCCTTGACATCTTGGTTTAGACATGGTATTGATAGGTATAGGAGGAGGTACTGGTTATGGGAAAGAAAATTGGAGCGCCGAGGAAAGAAGTGGATACGGAGATTCTCTTTGATTTAATGGAGAAGGGGACTAATCGTAATGATATTGCGGAGGAGCTTGAGATATCTCCACGGACTTTGTCTACAAGGATTGTGGAAATTCAGGAGAAGCAAGGGTTAATTCTTAAATATAGATCACTGCAGAACTTACAACTAACTGAACTTCAGGCAGAAATCCTTGAGCATATAACTCCTGATAAGATTGAAGAAGCTCCTTTAAGGGACTTGGTTTTTGCGTATAAAGTCTTGAAGGATAAAGAGCTTGTAGAAGTCGGGAAACCTACGGATATTAAAGGTATGATGCATTATCTTGTTGAGTTGGAGAAACAGGAAATGGCTGTGAAGGAGCCAGTAAAGGATATTACTCCTGATGAAGATGTTGTCGACCTTGAAGAAACTATGGATGGGAATTTTGCGGATCTTAAGAAAACGATGCCGAATTTATAGCTTAAAAACTTGCCGCTATTAAGGATAGTCCTCCAACCTATTTTACTTGCGGCCTGAGAGGGTTTGATCCATCCCAAGCCCTCTCAAAACTTACTTTGTTAAATAAGTACTAAAATATAACAGCTTTAAAAGGAGTAGTTAAATGGAACAAGCAGAGAAAGTCAGGGATCATGTTAAGATCCACGGTTTCTTCAGAGTTAATCTTGAGAAAGATGGGAAAATAATTGGTGACTCTGGGTGGCAGAAAAACCAGATTACAAACCTTGGTTTCCTTGAATATCTATGTCATACACTTGGTGGAAGCGCCGGAAGTAAGACAGTTGCTTATGTAGCCCTTGGAACTGGAACAGTACCTGGAGCTGCAGCTACAACTCTTGCTGGTGAAATCATGTCCTCTACGCAAAGAGGTGCAGTTACCTACGCCGCCGTAGCAAGCACAACAGCTCAATTCACTGCAACATTCGCCTCCTCTGGTTCCTTCCTAACCGCCGCAGCAAACATTTCAAACATTGGTCTGTTTAATGCAACAACCTCAAATGCTACGTTATTCGCTGGGAATACCTATGCCAGTAGTTCCTGTGATACTAACCAAAATGTTAATGTAACATATCAGATTAGATTTTCCTAAGATTGGGTACATTTTGTACTATTTCTTATTAACTAATTAAGGAGAAAGTATGCCGTTAACTGGTAACAGAGCACTTAGGCGGAAGACAAGACAAACGCATGTGCGTGCTGGAAAACTTAGTACTATAATTGACTCTATTAATAAAATAGAAGGTAAAGCAACTAAAACTATAGAGGAAAAGAAAACTCTTATAGGACTAAAGAACCAGCGAAAGGCAGCCCAACAAGGTATTCGTACAGCAGAGAAGGTCGATGCTCAATTAGTAAAGTTACAAAGCCGGGGTTTAAAAAAGAAAAAAGTAAGTTTACTTGAAAGAGCAAGAAAGGCATTTATTAAAAAGTAAAGGAGAAAAGTAATGACAACATTTATTTTATTTCAAAGTGGCGTGACACATGAAGTTCCTGAGGAATATGCTGAGGAAATTCGGAAAGCATGGGTTGGTGGAGAAACTGAAATTAAACATCTTGATGTAGGAAAGAAGTTTTATGCTATTAAACTTGAAAACATTGACTTGATTTATGAAACTGAAATTGAAATTGACGACGTTGTTGAAGATACTGTTGAGGAAGTTCTTACTAATATGCCTGAAGAAGAGATGTATCAGTAAAGTAAAAGGAGGATACATTGAAAAAAGTTAGTAAAGACATAACAGCACAAACTCAGTACAGCGATGCCATGCAAGTATACGGCCCAGCACTTATGGTTGTAGAGGACACAAGTTCAATGAATATGACTGTAACTTTACAAGTTAGACTTGATGGGACATGGTTTTCAGCTGGAATTACAAGAACATCTGAGGGTGTTGCTAACTTAACAAATGGATGTGGTTTATATTACAGAGTAGGTTGTCATACTGGAGATTTTACTTCTGGTACAGCAACTGCTTCTTTAGTAAAACCTGGTAGAGTAACTTAAAAGGAGGAAGGAGGAAGGATGGAACTTCTAAGATTAGACATAGGATGTGGCGGTAATAAGCAAGAAGGCTTTCTTGGTATAGATAAAAGGGAACTTAAAGGAGTGGATATTGTCCATGACCTTGAAATATTTCCTTGGCCTGTTTCAGATAAAAGCTGTTATACAGCAGTTGCTTCACATTTTGTCGAGCATTTAAAACCGTGGCTTATGCTGGAATTCATGGATGAAGTTTGGAGGGTGTTGATGGAAGGAGGAGACTTCGCTATTGCAGTTCCTTATGCTGGAAGCAGAGGCTATTGGCAAGATCCAACACATATTAACGGCTGTAATGAAGTAACATGGCAGTATTTTGATCCAGACTTCCCTCTCTACAACATCTACAAACCAAAACCCTGGAAGATTCATAAAGGCTTTCCTGTTTATCAAGACCAAGGAAATCTTGAAGTTATTCTCCGGAAAATTCCTGAGGATGTTGGAAAAGCAAAGTCTGATGTTACTGGAAATACTTTAGGGATAAGTGTTGCTGACGGCACTGATGTAGGTGAAGCCATTGGATAAAAATACAACTAAACAAATAGAGACAAAAATAGGCCCTGGTGGAACTGTTATAGAACGAGAGAATAATGTCCTACTTAAAAATACCGGGCCTCTTAAGCAGAAAAGAATAATGATTGGTATTCCAATGACTGGGCTTTTACGCGCTGAATGGTGCCTTGCTCGTTATGGCCAAGTTATTCCATGTAACTGGAGTCATGTAGATTCTCTCCATTGGATTGATCAGTATACACCAATTGACTTCCTTGTCGCCGATGCAAGGAATGTAATTGTACATAATTTTATTCAGCAAGGTTTTGAATGGCTTTTTCAAATTGACCATGACGTTGTCCTCCCTTATGATTGTTTTATTAAGATAAATGAGTATATGCTGAAGAGGGAAGTGCCGATGATGTCAGGGCTTTACTTCACTAAGTCAAGACCTTCAGAACCTTTGATTTACAGAGGTCGTGGTACTTCTTACTACACAGATTGGAAACTCGGTGATAAAGTCTGGGTTGACGGAATTCCTTCTGGGATTACTTTAATTCACAGGAGTTTACTTGAAGTTCTTTATGAAGAAAGCGAAGCTTACGAAGTAATGCCTGGGTTGAAAGTAAAGGAAGTTTATGAAACACCTTCTAAAGTTTGGTATGAACCTGAAGCCAGGAGTTGGTATGCAGCTACTGGTACAGAAGATTTAACTCTTTGTACAAGGATTATGGAAGAAGGGATTTTTAAAAAAGCTGGATGGGATGAATTTGAAGGAAAAGAATTTCCTTTCCTTTGTGATACTGGGATTTTTGGTAAGCATATTGATAATGATGGAATTCAGTATCCTGCTTATGGTGAAGAGCAACAATTTATTATTGGTGATTAAAATGGCTGAAGTTGTAACAAAAGTTGGTGATTCAATACACCCTTTGGGGTATAAAGATGGTGATATTCTTTGTGCCTTTACGGATCGCCATATCTCTTGCGTCCATGCTCAAAATATTTGCAATTCTCGTCATATAGGTTTTAAACTTAACGGATTAAGAGAAATTGATTCTTTAACCTTTAAAATGTTTTCAGAGTTTTGCCAGTATAAATTTGAAAGAATTTCCAATAAAGAAGTCAGAAGAGTCAACCTATTCACAGGCCAAAGAGAAATTTTTTCAGATCAAACAGACGAGTATATTGATGTAGATCTATTTATCCAAAGAAGGTTGAAACACTCTACTCATTTAATTTTTGGAGAAGTTGGAAATGAAATGTGGTTTGGAGGACGATCCAATTTTAGTCAGCGAAGAACTAATAATTTATGGCAAAATATATCAAATCGAACTGGATTGATTCAAGCATACCACAATTTATGGCCCCTCGGATATCAAGATATTAGAGATCATTTTAGTTTAAGAATTAATAGGGATTTAACAGATTTAGAGGCTCAGGAATTAGTAGAACCAGAATTTGAGGATAGATTGATAGATGGTAGGATCCAATCTGTTATGATTAAAAAAAGAAAATCTTGGTTAAACAGAAGGGATATTTTAGCCATAACAGATGAAAGAGACTCTAAAATAACTGATCGTAATGAACCTGTCGATAATAGGTCAAATGATGTTATTTCAACGGATATTATGAGAGTTAGATAATGGCAGATAATGACAAAACCATAGGTACAGATTCAAGAGATTATTCTACCTTCACTTTACACGAGGCTTCAATGAGCGGAGCATCCGGGGGTGCAGGAAATAATGCAAATGGCTTTGCTTACAATGATTCTGCTTTTGATGAGGCAGTTACCTATAACGATACGACCCCAGATGCGATTAATATTACTGCTGCCTCAGGTGAAGAACATGACGGAACTGCGGGAACCGGCGTACGATTAGTACAATCATCATTCAATATTATTAATGTTGTATGCGGAAGTGACATACCCCATACAATAAGTTGGATCGAGATAGATGCGGGTGCTGCAACAGGCTCTTTAACAACAGGGCTTATAGCTGTTACAGGTGGTGTTGATACTACAGATCAGATTTTTAGAAATCTGATTATACATGATGTTGCAGAAACCCAAAATGGTGGACCAGGACCAAAAGGGCTGGGAGGCTCTTTGGGTGGTGTGGAATGTTATGCATTAAATTGTTTTGTTTATAATATTAAATCATCAGGAAACAATTCTGGCCCGATAGGTATACAAAATATTATAGATAATTCATTCAATTGTACAGTTTTCGGTATTGAGTCAACCGGAGGTATTGGTGATGTTGATGCTATAGGAATCAACTCTGGAACTACTAAGAACTGTATTTCAATGGATTCGGCATCTCTAAATGGGTCTGCGTCTGATTTTTCATCAGGAACTCAAGAGTACAACCTATCCTCTGACACAACAGCCTCAGGAACAGGATCATTAATAAGCAAGTCAGCATCAAATCAATTCGTATCAATAGTCGGCGGCTCAGAAGATTTACATTTAAAAACCGGTGCTGATGCAATCGATGCCGGTACGGATCTTGCCACAACCCCGACCGGTGTTAATATAGATATTGATGGCAGAGATAGAGATTCTGAGGGGGATACTTGGGATATTGGGGCAGATCAATCTGTTAGTGCTGATGCAGATTATAGTATTACTGTACAAGATTTAGTAGGCGTACAAGAATTCTTAGTTAGTACTAATCAATTAAGTGGTATAAGCATAACTGAGAATATAACAATAGCAGAATATATTAGTGTATCAGCTGTTACTGCAATTACAGTTAATATAGATGACACGGTAAGTATAGTTGATACTGTAACAGTTGAGTTAAGTTCTTTATCACCTTCTGTGTATGATAATATAAGTATAGTTGATGTACCAAATTTTTCCTTTGATTCATTCATTACTGTAAATGATGAAATAACTGTAAGTGAATATAATTTAGTAAACGTAACAGCAATAAGTGATTTGAACATATCTAAGTTTGATGCTGTATCAGTACTTGAGTACGCTGAAGTACAGAACATACTTGGAAACATATTCACTTATGACTCAGTTTCAGTAGTTGACACAACTGATGTAACATGTGAGCTATCCGGAATATCAGTATTTGACAGTATAACTATTAATGAAGATATAAGTCTTGACGTAACTGTACCAGTTGGTTATCAAATAGCTGTGTCAGATATAGTTACCATAACAGAACAGACTAATATCTTCTCCCCTGAATATAGAATTAACGTAAGTGATACGATCACCGTTTCTGATGCTGTTTATTTCTTAGTAGCTTTTATAATTGGTACGTTACATATTTCGGTAACAACAGAATGTCTTGATGTAAGCACAGAAGTTGAACAGCTTGAAATTTTTGCGGAGGTAGCCTAATGCCAAGGATACAACATCTTGATAAAATAGCACAGGAAGAAGGAACGTATCCTGTGAAGTTTAATTTCAAGGATTCGTTAAGACAACTAATTGAAGCATCTGCAGTTACTGCAGTTAATTGGTGGCTTACTGATATGACAGGAACTATTCTTAACAGCAGAAGTCAAGTAGCAATTTCTGAGATAACTAATCCACTTTATATTGTCCTGCAAGGTGATGATTTACAAATACTTGATAAAGAAAATGGTTATGAAGAAAGGCTTGTTACACTTAAAGGTAACTATAACTCAGACCTCGGAAACGCCCTTCCATTTACTTATGCTTTTAGCTTTACTTTATTAAATAATTTAATTGTAGCAAGTAATTTAAATGTTTCAGTAGTTGATGTAATATTCACTGGAGACGCAATTTATGTTTAGTCCTTCTGTAATGGATAGATTTAAAGAATGGAAACATTCTCCTGTTGCTTTTGTAAGGGATGTTATTGATGTAACTCCATCAGAACAGCAATTAGAATATCTACATAGAGTTGCAAGGGAAAAGCGTATAACTATCAGAAGTGGTCATGGAACAGGAAAAGACGCCTCAACTTCCTGGGTAATAATGTGGTTTATGTGCACCAGGGCTTACGCCAAAGTAGCTTGTACAGCACCTACGGCGAGGCAATTAGCTGACATCCTCTGGAGTGAATTATCTAAATGGTTTAGGAAGTCAAAAGTAGCTGATGAATTTGTTATACAGAAGGATAAAATTTTCCAGAAAGATAATCCAAAAGAATGGTGGTGTAGAGCAATTTCAGTATCTGCAAAAGCATCTAAAGAGGAACAGGCGGAGACACTTGCAGGTTTACATGGGGATCACTTACTTCTTATTGTTGATGAGGCAAGTGGTGTAAATGACCCGGTTTACATTCCCTTAGAAGGAGCATTAACACAGGAAGATAACAAGGTTGTCTTAATAGGAAACATGACCAGGAATAAAGGTTATTTCTATGAGTCACATTTCCATCCAACTATATCAAAGAATTGGTGTAAGCTTCACTGGGATTCAAGGAAAAGTACAAATGTAGCTCCTGAATACCCAAAGTATATGCTTGAAAAATACGGCGAAGATTCTAATGTATTTAGAATTCGTGTTGCAGGTGATCCACCAACTGATAGTGAAAAGACATTCATTCCACTCCATTGGGCAACTCAGTGTATCGGTGTTGAGTATGAAGAAGATCTGGAAGCTCCTTTATACTTAAGTGCAGATGTTGCTCGCTATGGTGAAGATAAAAGTATTATACTTCCAAGACGCGGATTGATAATCAAACCTTGGGAAGAACACCAGAAGATGTCAACAGCAGAACTTGGTGGTCATATACTTGCTGATTTCAGAGAAATGGAAGCTGATGGAATTGCAATAGATGAGATTGGCGTAGGTGCTGGAACAATTGATTGGCTTATGAAAATACCAGAAGCGATGAAATTTGTCTACGGTGTAAATGTTGCTAATTCTTCATCAGATAAAAAACGGTGGTTTAAACTTAGAGATGAATTATGGTATAGAGTAAGGGAAAAATGTCAACAAGGTATGTACAGTTTTCCTTGTGCGAGTAGAGAAGAAGAAAAAATGTCTAATGAATTATGCAATGAGCTTAGCTCACTTCATTATGACTTTAATAATAGTGGCGCATATGTTCTTGAAAGTAAGAAGCAAGCAAAAATGCGGGGAGTAGCCTCTCCAAATATAGGAGATGCATTAGCTATATCTGAATACTTCTACGACTCTGCAATGACTTTATTTCTTACTAAGGCTAAGGTTAAAGCAAAGAAGCGAGAGAAAGAAAAAGACTTTAAGTCATATGAGGGAAATAACCAAGCATGGATGGCAATGTAAGAATGGGTACAAAAAGTACTAATTCTGGGGATTATTTATGAAAGCAGAAAGAGTTGATTTAAGAGATAAAGTTCAGATTCTTGATCCTGCATTGGAAGGTGACGCGGCACTTGCTGAGGAATTCAATAAGGTAATGGAATGGCTTCAGGAAGGAGAAAGTGCTGTTTCTGAAACCTTGTATAGAACTGAGGCTGATGAGGATTATAAGTTCTACGCCGGTGATCAAGATACAGTAATGGTTAAGGCTGCGTTAGCAGATGCTAAAAGACCTGATAGTACTTTTAATGAAGTCAAGCCAAAAATTGACATGTTGATTGGTTTAGCCGCGCAGGTAAAATACGACGGCTATGTTGTGCCAGTAGGTGAGGAGGATGAACCACTTGCTGAGTTAATGCAGGGAACTATGCTTCATTATAGAAAAAAACTTAAGATGAGTAGAAAAGAACTTGATTGTTTTGAGCACTCTACTAAATCTGGAAGGTCTTTGTTATACTTTAGAATTGATACTTCTAATCCTTACAACCCTAAAATTGTACCTGTAAGAGTTCCTGGTTATAACTTTATTGTTGACCCAGCAAGTCTTGAATATGACTTAACAGATGCTAAGTATTTATTTATTTGGGCTTGGGTAGATGAAGAAGATGTAAAAGGCATTGATCCTGATATAGATATTACACAACTTAGTAACGCAGTAGGTGGTGCTGGAATGCCTTCTTTTCATGATTCTTTAACTGGAAAGTATAGAATTCTTACTTGTTGGTATAGAATGTGGGAACTTAAGTTTCATATAATTAATCCTTTTACTGGTGAAATGGAAGCACTTACAAAGGATCAGTATAGGCAATTTAATAAAGCTGCTATGGCCGGAGTTGAAACTGAGGATGGAATGTTAAAAGTTGATGAACCAATTCCTTATGCAAAAGGTTACGCTGTTAGTTATAAGTATATGACATTTTCAGGTAACTATTTACTTGATGCTGGCTATAGCCCACATAAAGATGAAGTTGAATTTCCGGCTGTGCTTTATGGTGCTTATAAAGATGATGATAATAACAGATGGTTTAGTGCTATTACTGTACAAAAAGATCCTCAACGTGCTATGAATGTAATGAGAAGGCAGTTGGTCCATTTACTTCAGACGTTACCTAAAGGTATCTTAATGCATGAAGTTGGAGCTATTATTGATATAGAGAAATATGAAAAGAATTCTGCAAGTCCTAATTATCATATGGAGTTAAGTAAGGGTGGACTTGATGGAGTTAAGTTTGAAAAACAACCTACTATATCTAATCTCTATCAACAACTTGATGAAGTAATGAGAAGTTCTATGAAGGACTCAAGTGGTATTAGTGATGACATGATGGGTGCTTATACATCATCAAGAGAAGCTGGTGTTACAGTAGGTATGCGTAAGGAAAGTAATATAGTTGTTCTGTTTATTTTGTTTGATAATTATAGAGAAAGTAGATTAGCCGGTAATAAAAAGCTTATGTTTTTAATTCAGCAGTATGCAACAGAAAAAGAAATAATCAGAATTATGGGTGAAAAAGGTGCTGAATTAGTAGCTATTAATAGTCAAATGAATCCACAAGTTGACGGATGGAATGATGTTACTATAGGTGAATTTGACTTAGAAATGGAAGAAACTATAGAAACAAGTACATTTAGAATGGCAATTGCTGAGATGCTAACAGACCTTAGTCATCAGAATCCTGGTAGTATTCCACTTGACGTAATCATGGACTATATGAATTTGCCATTTACAGTGAAAAGGAGAATTCGAGAGTACTGGGAAGAGCAGCAAAGGATTGAGCAGGAAAATAAAGATGCTGATCGTGCTCTTGAAGTTTTGAAAATAAAACAGGATGGGGATGAGGCAGCCGCAAAAGCAGATGCTGATGCGTTAAAGAATAAAACAGAAAGTAAACAGGAGGACTAACTCATGGGTGATGAAGTAATTGTAAAAGATGACTATGACGAATTGGCTAACGTATTTAATAAGGATGCTGAAATTCCTGGTGATAAAGTAACAGGAATTATTGGTGAGCCTAAAGGAGATGATGATGATTCTACTGATGATAATAATGATGATAATTCTGATTCTGATGATGATAAAACAGATAAAGATGATAAAGACGATTCTAATTCAGACAAGAACACTGACGGAAAAGATGACGACGGAGCGGCTGCGGATAATGACGCTGATGACGACGTTGGGGCAGATAAGAATGCGGATGACAAGGATGGAGAAGATGATGAAGAAGACTCAGATGATTCCTCAGACGAAGACGATGAAGACGATGAAGCAGACCTCAGAGCACAGCTTAGAGAGCAGCAGAGAAAAGTAGCTCTTACAGAAGCAAAACTTGATACAATGGCTCGGCAGAATAAAGCAGATAAGGACGACGCTGCAAATGAAGATGATGATGCTGAACCTACTGTAGTTGAGCCTTCAGCAATAGAAGCTCATCAAATAAAGCTGAATGAAATAGCTGAAACCCGTGGTGAGATTGTTGCAGACATGCTTGAGCTTATGAAAGTTAACCAAAAATTTGAAGATGTTGAAGAAGTATGCTCTAAAAACAACCTTGATGATACTATAGAAACTCTTGCACGAGCACATATAGCCAAAGACGGCGGTGACTTAGTGGAGACCATGATGGGTCTGGAGGTTGATATTTGGAGCCAGAGAAATCCGTATAGTTATATGTACGGCTTAATTAAAGATGTCCATCCTACTTATGCGAAAGCAAAAGGGGACGATAAAGCTGGTGATGATAAAGGTGATACCAGTAAGGATAAAAAAGACAAGAAAAAGACACCTAAAAAAGCGCCGTTATCTGCACTTGATTTAGCCAGAGGCGGTGGCGATAAAAATGCTGGTGAGTGGACAGCTGAAAAGATTGACAATATGGATGAAGCAGACCTTGGTAAAGTACCGAAAGACGTATATAATGCTTATATGCGTGGCGATCTTGATAAATAAAGGAGAGTCTAAATGGACCCGAAAACTCAATTCACAACAAGTAATAACTTAACCCGGAAGCGCTGGGCACGTGATCTGTTCAAAATTATACTGCCCGGAATGGAATTTAATGAACTGATTGGTACGGGTCCTGATGCTATTATTCAGATTCGTACAGAACTTGGTAAAGGTGAAGGCGATCAAATTACCTTTGGTATTAAAAAACCTTTAACCGGTGAAGGTCGTGTCGGAACTCAGAATGTTGAGGGTCATGAGGAAGGATTGGTATTTGATGACTTTAACATGACCATCCAAGAGTTACAGCACGCTGTTGATACTGGTGGTAAAATGGAAGAGCAAAGACTTCCTTACAACCTTGTTACTGAAGGTAAGGCTTCTTTGAGTGAATGGTGGCAAGATAAATTATCAGATATTGCTATTAATTATCTGTGTGGTAATGCCAGTTTTAAAATTGCTGGGCAAATTTTTGCACAAGCTGCAGTAGCACCGGATACACGACATAAAATGCTGGTAAATACTACAGCAGAAGCTTCTATGACTGAAACTGACGAACTGGATCTGACCTTCCTTGACGCCATGAAGCAACGGGCTGAGATGATGGATACGTATAGCAAAAATCATTTCAAGGTTCGTCCTCTGAGAAAAGGTGGAAAGAAGTACTACCGTGTTATACTTCATAATTATGTTTTTGACAGATTACGGCAGGATACCAATGTTGGTGCTTGGGGTGATATGCTCAGAAGTGCAAACAAACTTCAGTTTCCAAATGTAGAGATTGAATACAACGGTATGCTGATTTCTAAATCTGAGCGGATTTACAGTCCAGCAACAGGTGTTTACAGAAATATTCTTCTCGGTGCCCAGTCAGCATGCTTTGCATGGGGTGGTGCTGGTGAATCCAAATCTACAACAATGTCTTTTGTTCCTTATACAAGAGATGCCAAACGTTTCCTTATGATTCGTGGTGGCGGTATCTTTGGTATGAAAAAGACTCGCTTTTCCAATATTGATTATGGTGTTATTACTGGGTCAAGTTACGCTACTGCTCTTGAATAACTAATTCTTAAACTGTTAATTTATTAAGATAAAGGAGATTCTTATATGGACGGTGCAATGAGAGGAAAATACTCAGACAACTTCCGTATGACCAGAAGTGGTAAGCTTGTTGAAAAAGCAGATGGTACTTATGGAGCAATTGCTATTCCACGATATGCTTTTATAGACCAAATCTGGTTTATTGTGACTCAGGCATATGCTGCTGGTGCTTCAGGTTCGGCTACTCTAGGCTGGGAAGGAAATGCTGGTACAGCAGATCCTAATGGCTTTATGGATATAGCAGCTTGTAGTGCCCGTACCACAGGGACAAGGATTATGACTGAGGATTCACAGCCAGGAAGTATTGGTAAATGGTTTAGCGACGGAAGAGGTTATGTAACTATAACACTTGCTAAAGGAACAGATACTACTCTGCTTATTGCTGAGGTATTTGCCCGTTACAGTGTTCTTCACTAAAATTTAAAGTATAAAACTTTTTAAGGAGATAAAAATGACTGATATTCTTGCGGACTTAAGACGCACAGATGATAACAGAACAATGTGGAACCCGTACTGGCTTGTATCCAGTGAGCTTACTTATGCTCACACAGATGGTACTGACGTAGCTTTGCTTTGGTCTTTTCCGGCAGCAAAGTATGGGAACAGTAAAATTATTATCCAAAAATTTGCCATTCAGGTTACCACTCTTTTCTCTGGTGGTACCCCATCACTTGATATAGGTGCCTGGACCATTGCGACGGATGCTGTTACAGTTGGCGGTACAATTACTGTGGTAGATGCAGATGAGTATATTCCAACTGCAGATATTACGGAAGCCACAGCAGCGTTGTACTGGGCAGCAACTGGTGACTGGATTACTTCGGCTTTACTTGGTACTCATGTAGCTCCTGTAGTTATTACACCAGCGGATACAACAGTACCTTGTGTTGCTGTTTCCGGAGCTGCATCTGTAACTGCTGGGGCTGCTCGTGTGCTGATGCAGGTAGTTGAAGTTCCAACATTCTAAGAAAGGGTACATTTTGTACCAATTCTGATTAGGGGGTTCAGGATGAAATTAGAGCAGATGAAGAAAGAAGTAAAAAGACTTGTGGATGATCAGTATTACGATCCAATTACCTTACAGGAGTTCCTGAATAAGGCTGTAAATATGTGTGCCTTTGATATAGATATTCCTGAGTTTAAACGTGTAGCAACTATTGAGACTGTAGCTGATGAAGCGTATACATATCTCAATGAGCAAATTCCGCAGTTTGGTGGAAGAGTTAGACGTGTTAAATATGATGGTGCTGATCTGAAAGTATACTCAAGTCTTGATGAATTACTTGATAACTATGAGAATCTTACTGATGAAGGGGATATCGAAGCCATTGCCCTTGAAGGTCGTATCCTGTGGTATGCTAAGATTCCGGAAACAGTTGCTTCTCTTCTTCTGCTTTATTTTATAAATCCTGACCCCCTTGTAGCAAAGGTTAATGAAGAATTAGCTTGGTTGCCTGAAGCTTGTCAATTAAAGATAATTTGTCATGGCGCTGCAAGTCTTATATGGTATGAAATTGAAGAGGAAGATAGTGGTCAACCTGTAGCTAATCGACATAGAGCTATCTATGAAGAAGGTATTATTGATTTTAAACAGTGGATATCACGAAACAGACAAAATTTAACTTATAGCCATTGGAGTAACTAATGCAACGAACACTTTGGTTTAGTTCATCTACTGGACTTGATACAACTTCTGATCCTGTAAGGGTTCCTTATAATCCTGAAACAGGTGTACAGCCTGCATCTATTGCTGTTAATGTTGATATATCTAAGACAGGTAGAGTTAGCAGGAGAAAGGGATGGGAAGGTACAGATATAACTGATTCAAGTCATAGTTTATTCTGTGATGGAGGTTCTGCATTCTTTATAACTGGTGATGCATTAAAAATGCTTGCTCCTGATATGAGTGTAAGGAATTTAAGGAATGTAACTGTTAATGCTCCAATGAGTTATGTACAAGTTGGTTCAAGAACATTTTACACTAATGGAAGGGAAAATGGTTTTATACTTAATGAAACATCTTATGGATGGAATCAGGCAGTTCCTAATCAGAAAGATTCTACGATAGTATATTCTCCACCCCCCATGGGTACATTACTTGGATATTATAAAAGTAGAATGTATGTAGTCCAGCAACATATACTATGGCATAGTGAGGCTAATAACCTTAACACATTTAACCTTAAGAACTACCACGCTTTCTCTTCTTCTATTACAATGTTTAAAGGCGTATCAAATGGTATCTGGTTAGGCACGGAGAATCAAATATTATTTCTTAAAGGTGATTCACCTGATAGACTGGAACAACAGAGGAAAGCCCTTACAGGTGTTATTCAAGGATCTGATACATACGTAGACTGTACATCAATTCCTGGACTTGTTGATGAGTATGGTTATCAGATTGAAGGTGTTGGAGTATTATTTAGTACACCTAAAGGAATTTATATCGGAACTGAAAAAGGTAAGTTAATGCAGTTGTCCAAGGGTAAACTTACTATTCCTAAGTCTTTATTAGGTGCAGGAGTTATTATAGGTAACAGGTATATTACATCACTTGGAGATAGTTTATACACTGATAGGTTGACTATTTGTCAGCAAGTTATTACACCAGCAATTTCGCAGTACAAGAATTATTCATTTAACTCCTTTGCTGTAATAGGAGATAATACTTATGGTGCTAATACAAATGGAATTTTTAAGTTAGACACAGCGGATAATGATATCACTGCAGGTTCTGCTGCTGTAATAGAAGCTAAGTATGAATCTGTATTAACAGACTTTGGTGTTGCTGCTGAGAAAAGAGTAAGGAAATGTAATGGAACACTTGAGGCTAATGGAGCTCTTAAATTCTCATTTAAGTCAAATGAAACACATGAGCTTATACAACATACTGTTCCTGATTTTAAAGATAATAGACAACATTCTGTAGAAATTCCTGTAGGTAGAAGTATCAAAGGAAGATTCTATAGCTTTGCTGTAGAAAATATAAACGGCGCTGATTTCAGTGTTGATAACCTAGAAGCTTTTATTGAAATTCTTTCAAGAAAACCAGAAAAAAGAGGGAGTAATTAGTTATGACTATTAAGTATTCTACTGGCCTAAGAGATAAACTTCAGGGCTACAAAGCAGTAGTAAAAGGTGCTGTAGTGGGTGCGGGCTTAACATTTGTTGATGGTGGTGGAAGTGCTGATACTATTACTGATAGTGGGAGTGGATTTATTACAGCAGATTTTGCTCCTGGTGATATATTATTCTGTCAGGGTGCAACAACGGGTGCTAATGATACAGCACTTAATGGTATTGTTATAGCAAATGTTGCAGCAGGGACACTTACTATTCCAACAGGTTCTGTTAATACAGGTGAGTCTGGTGCAGCTGGGACAGTAATCGCTTGTGCTAAAGGTGGTTCTTTAAAGGATATTTTTAAAGACTGTGTTATGTATATCTATTCAGGTTCACAGCCAAGTGATCCAGATGATGCTGTATCAAGTACTTTACTTATGACAGTCACACAGGATTCTGGTGCTTTTGTTGCAGCTGCATTTGACAACGGACTTGAATTTGAGAATGATCCTACTGATGGTGTTATTGAAAAGGCATCAGGTGAAGTATGGTCAGGTGTATGTACTACAGCTGGACAAGCAGGCTGGTTTATGATTTGTGGAAATGAAACTGATGCAAGAGCTGCAAGTACTACGTTACCAAGAATGACTGGTTCCATTGGAACTGCAAATGCAGATGCTATTATGCCAAGTACTACTCTTGTTGCAGCTAAGACGTATACACTTGATTCATTTGCTTTAACTTTGCCGATGTACTACGGGGCATAAATAATCGGAGAGAATAAATGAGTGATTTAACATTAGCCTTAAGTGCTTTAACAGGTGGTGCAGCTGGTGCGTTAGACGCAATTGATGGTGCTGGCTTAGGTGCTGGTGACGCAGCAGTTGTTATTATTTCTTCCGGTGTGTATCATTATACTAATATTCAAGATAGTGCAGCTGAAGCCATTCCTTATGTAGTTAGGCCTGATAATAACCCAGGAACTAATTCATGGCATTTAGTTATTCCTAAGGGACCTTTTACAAGAATAAAAGCTAACAAAACTGCAGCATTGAATGCAAATCATGATACAGAAACTACAGTAATATATAATGTAGAAAATGGTGATGTACTTGCAGAGTATAATAATACAACTGGAGTTTTTACAGCTACCTATGATGGACAGTATTTGTTTACAGGTGTGTGTCGATCTGCATCTGTGGCATGGGGAGCTAATAAATTAGCACGCTTAAGTGTTATTTCTGAGGGTACTTCATATTATGGGGTATACCAAAATTCTTGCGGTGGTTTTACTGGGCGCTTAGGAGTTATGTGTGCAATTTCAATACCAATGAGTGCAACAGATACAGCAATTTTTTCTTTTTTACATGGTCAAGGCGGAACTATAGGCACGGATACTGAGGCTAACTATAATCATATGTCAATAGATAGGCTTACATAATGTCAGATATTTGGACAAATACAGGAGATGATTCGTTTGTAGATACTGGAACAGACGCATTTATTAATAATACTGCTATTGGAATATACACTATATTTGTATCAGATAGTATAGCAGTAAGTGAAAGTATAGCCTTTAAATTTAGTCTTCTTAATATTTCAGTAGTAGATTCTATAACTGTTACTGAGAGTAATACAGTACAGCAAATAACTTTCCTTGGTACTGACCCACGTCCATCTCACATACCAAAACTTCCTACAGCAAAAGGGTCAGCTACTTTTAGTGAATCCTTTGTTGTTACAGGAAATATACCAACTGTTAGTTGTGTAGGTTATTTTGGCTCTGTCGTTGAAAGTAATGCACCTACACCATCTGCTGAAATAGCACTCCAAGGTTTATTTGCTGGCTATATTTCTGTCAGTAGTAAAGTACCAGTTACTGAAGGAGAAGGACGCTTTGGTAGTAAAACTACAGGAAAAGTAGCTACAGTATCTTGTAACGCTGTTCTTTCTGGCAATACAATAACAGTTTCTGGTTATGCTCCTGTAGTAACTGCTGAGATAGAAATACCTAACTATTTTATATCAGTAATAGGAAACTCACCATTTCCTTTAATAGAAGCAGAATTAACTACTGCTGCTTATATTACTATATCAGGAACAGCACCTCCAGTTTATGGCAATGCAGTAATAACAAAAGCTGGGCTTATTGATATTACTGGTATATCTCCTGTTGCTAAAGCAGAGTATAATGCTATTCAAGTGGGAAGTAGTTCTATTGTTATTACTGGTACAGCTCCGGTTGTAGCAACATATCAACCTACTGGAGAAGAAGACCCAGGTGGTATTACTTTGTCAAAGGGAGATAGATTTTCTGATATAACTCTTCAGTATAGTAGGTGGCCTGATGCAGTTTAGAGGAACTAAAGTTATTCTCCGTGATGGGCTTGATGTTACTGATCAAGTACGTAGAGATATATACAGTGCTTGGCTTCAGCTTCAAAATCTACACAGAACAAATCCTGGTCCTCAGTATAAAAGTATTACATCTGGTAAAGGTTGGCGTATAAGTAGTATGGATGGAAAAGATAAAATTGAAATACTTGGTTACTATAAAAAAGAAGCACCAGAAGTATCTTTACCTCGTGTGAAAGTAAGGAAAAAATTTAACTATTATCCTACAATAGATGCCTTTGATAGTCAACAAAGTAATTCTAATCATATTGGTTATGTGTTATGTCTTGGCGGTGGATTTAATCCTCCATATGAGTTTATTGAAATAGACCCAGTTCCAAGGGCTGAGTATAATTGTTTTGATGTACAAGAAACGGGAGGTTATTACCATTGGGTACCAGATGATGGAGAACTTCCTGCTTTATATGAACGCCCAGAGAGAGAATTATTATTAGTTAGTAACTATAATTTATGGCATATTAATCCGAGGGCTATAGTAGATAAGTTTACTATGACAAGTTCAGATCAGAATAATCTTAATACTTTTATCTTTATAGAAACAGGTGTTTTTCCAATAACAGCACCTCGTTGTATGGATTATTATCATTTCTCTGACTCTCCTAATAGTAATAATCCTACTTATACATTTTTTTGGGCTGGCGTAGAGGTAGATATATCTCAAGATGTTGAATTTATAGATGATGTATACCCAAGGTATTATGAAACACCAGCTGGGGTTATAGTATTAAGTTCAATTGAGTGGCAGCATATACCACAAGAAGGCTATCCTATATTATATCTTAGTTTTCTCTCCGGGATTTTAAATGCTAATGGTTACGCACCATATCCTACTGTAACTTTTTCCGGTGGCTATGATAATTATGGTAGTAGTTTTCCTGGTATTGAAACAAGTAATGGTAGTGTTGTTTACCAAGGCACAATGCCAGCCTATAGAATGACAGCAAAAGAAAAAACTATAATAGAGGAAATTGTACAATGATAAATCCACCTACTTATATTAATGTAGCTGATCCTACTACAATTATGGATTTAGTAAGTGATCAAATTGGCGTAGCTTCTATATGGGCAACAGATTCACTTACTGATGCTAATAGTTATTTAAGTGCATTAGCAGGACTTAGATTTGATGTTAATTATGAAACACCAGTAATTGGTACAGTCAGTGGACCTTCCATAAATCCTGTAAAACCAAGTCCTATAACTATAGCAGATATTGAAGTTGGCACAGCTGAGTTTATTGGGACAACTCCTATTATACCAACCTTTGATTTAATAACTCATACAGCACCTGAATTTGCTGAGAAAGACTACGGCATAAATATCCCAGATGCACCTTCTGTAGTCTGGCCTTCATTCACAAAAGAAGCTCCATCAATGCCCGATAGAGTTATTCCAAGTGTACCACTTACAGAACTTCCTCCTATTCCTACTATTACAGATGTAGTTATTCCATCACCTCCTACTTATGACAACCCACAGTTTACTGTAGACGTACCTGTTGCAGATTTAACCTTACCAACTATAGCATTTAATTGGGGAGAATCTGAGTATGATAGTACTTTAAAAACTAAGCTTGGTGATACACTATATAACAACTTAGTAAGTGGCGGTTCTGGTCTTGATGAAGCAACAGAACAAGCTATTTACAGCAGAGCAACTTCCAGGCAAGAAGAGGAAGAACAAAAGCTTGTTGATTCAGTAAATGATGATGTAGCACAAAGAGGATTTGATCTTCCTCCTGGAGCAGCAATAACACTTGAAATGGAAGTGGAAAATAAAATTCTTCGTAGTAAAGGTGATCTTAATAAAGATATACTTATTCAGCAATCAAACTTAGCACAAGCAAATACACATTTTATTATTACCAAAGCTGCTGAACTTGAGACTGTTTTAATAAAGTATCATGACAATACACAGACAAGGGCATTAGATGCTGCAAAGTATGTAGTTACTACAGCTGTTCAAGTGCATACTTTAAAACTTGCAAACTATAAAACTAAACTTGATGCTTATCAAATACTTGCTCAGGTATACGGTATTAGAGTTCAGGCCGAAATTGCTAAGGCTGAATTTTACAGAGCTCAAATTGAAGCAGCTAAAGTATCTGTTGAGGTGCAGGAATTGTACCTTAAAGCTTATCTTGGTCAGCTTGAAGCTATTAAAATGACACTGGAAACTTATAGGCTTCAAATGGAAGGAGCTAATCTTACTGCAAGTATTGATAAATTAAAACTTGACGGTTACGCAATAGAGACTAATGCTTACAGTACAAAGGTTAATGCAGCAGCACAAAGATACGAGGGTTATAAAGCACAGCTTGCTGGTGAGAGTATAAAGGCTGGAATATACCAAACTGATGTTAATGCATTTGCAGCTAAGTCATCTGCTTACCATACTAAAACACAAGCAGAAGTAGCAAAGTCTGAAGCATTATTAAATAAGGTAAGGATAGAAGCAGCTGTTTACGAACAAGCAATTGAGAAATATAAAGCTGATATAACTAAGGTTGTTTCAGATGCTGAGACACAAGCGCGAATTGCTGGCTTAGATGTTGCAACATATACAGCTGAGGCACAAAATTATAACTCTGAACTCAATGCAGCTATTGGAATATTCAGTGGTAGAATAGAAGAGATGAGAGCACAATCAGACTTATCTATTAAATCTGCAGATCTCGCAATAAGAGCAGCTCTTGGAGAATACGAACTTACAGTTGAAACATCTAAAGGTGTATCAGCAGTAGCTGGCCAATTAGCAGCAGCGGCTGCTGGAGCTGTTAATGCATCACTTCATGCAAGTAGTTCTGAAAGTAAAGCAGATTCATATAGTCAAGCTAATTCTACTTCATGGAACTTAAATGGTAGTGAATCTGAGTCTTTTATTGAAGAACATATTTATTCATACTCTAATTAATAAGAGGTTATTATGGTTGATGTAAGCGCAAGAAGAAGTCAAATAGCAAGTCTTATAACAAGTGATATAGAAAGAAAGCGCGAACAGAAAAAGCGTCAAACTACAGCTGATTTATTAAAGGCAAAAATGGGTATAGGTGGTAGGAAAGAAGTTGCTCAGATACAACAAACTGGCGCTATGGAAAGAGAGAAAGCTGGACAAACTGGTGCGACTTACAGAGCAAATATTGCTGCTGCTGCTGATAAAGCTATACAAGCAATGCGTGGTAAACAGGCAATGGGTGTACAAACTCTTAGAGGTAAACAAGCAGTAAGTCTACAAGATATAAAAGGTGGACAAGCCGAGGACTTAATTGAAAGGGAAGCCTTTTATAAAGGAAAACTTGCGGAAGAAGAATCTGAAAGAGAGATTTCCCAGACAAAATCAATTCTCGCTACCATTCCTACTATGGATGTTGAGGAGTATGAGTTTACTCCTGAAGGTACACAAAAGAAAAAGAAAGATTCTCAGCGTTTATTAATGCCTTAAGTAGAACGAAGTAATGGTACAATTTGTACCCATTCTGGAGAATATTATGGCTGAACGAGACCAGTTAATAAGAGATAGATTAAGTAGTTATAAGAAAGCAAGTAAGAAAAAAGTTGCTTTACTTTCTGACGCTGCTAAGATGGATAAGTACGTATCCGGAATATCTCAGCAATTGTCGCCTACAATGAAGATGGCAAAGAAATCAAAAGCTGATCTGCTTGTAGATAGAGTTGATAGAAGTATTGATGATAAAAGTTCTATGAAAGGCTTTGGTCCTGAGTTTAGACAAAAGTTTGCTTCTGAATTAGCAAAGCCTGAGAATGCTGGTTACTCTGCTCGTAATATAGCTAAAGGTATAACTAAAAGTATGCTACTTGAAGTTGGTGAAAAAGGTAAGACACGACTTGAAAGAGCATATGAGGATTACAGGGTTGAAGAATCCAGCAGAGGTTTCTTATTTCTTGGTAGTGGTAAACGTAAAAGTGCTAAGCCTCCTGCTGCTTTACCTGGGATGAAAACCTATGATGAATGGAAAGCTGATAGAAGAGCTGAAGAGGATGTAAAACTTGGTGAGGAATACACAGGTGAGGGTTATATTAAGTCTGTAAAAACAGCTACACAAATAGGTGCTGGCATTGGAGCAAGTGCTGCTGCTATTGCTGGTCAATTAGGTCCACAGGTTGCTACACCTGAAGAAATTGTTACTGTACCTACGGCAGCTGCTATCGGTGGATTAGTTACTGGTGTTGGAGAAACACTTGCTTATCCGTTTAGGAAATTAATTGATAGTACCGAATGGGGTAGAGCAAGGAAAGCTAAGGGTGGATTTAAAAATATTGCTAAGTTAATGGCTGTTAAATATGGACCTGATGTTGCACTTACTGCAGGTGCGGAAGTTAAGTTGTTAAAGTCCGTTGTACTTGCTGATGCGGCTAAGCAAGCTGCTATTGCTAAACCTACAGCACAAAGAGTTACTATAGCTAAAGAAGCTGATGATTCTATAGTTAAAACTATGAAGAAGCCAATGAACATGCGTAAGAGTGATGGTGTTAAGCGTGTTATGAGGTATGTTAAGGATAATAACTTGGACGTACCTAAGGATGAGTTAGTTGATGCTGGTAAGAAATATGGTACACTTTCTAAGGAGGGGATGGTTGAAGCAGTTAAAGACCCAGAAGGATTGGTTAATGGTATTGCAAAGCAACATGAGAAGGAAAGTGCACTTAAGTTTGCAGAAGGGAAGACTACTGCCGACGCTGTGGTTAAAACAAAAGTTAAGCCAAAGGCAGTTACTGAAGTTAAGAAGGCGAAAACGACTACGAAAGTAGAAACTGCAAAGACTGAAGTTGTTACGGAAAAAGCTGCTGACACAGTTGTTACTCCGAAGCCTAAGGTTACTGACGATGTAGTTGATAAGACTACTAAGGTAGAGGCTAATGTGCAGGAGAAGGAAATTAAAGAAGTACCTGCTGGTAAGGATATACTTGATCTTACTGGTAGGAATAGTGACCGGGAGAAAGTTTTGGTTGCTTCGCAGAAGCCAGTTACTTCAATTGTGGATGAAGTGACAGAGGGTTTAGTAAAAGGAGAAAAGAAAGTTCTTGAAGAAGCAGAGCATGCTTACTTACCAACTACAGTGAAAGGATTAAGTGAAATTATAGAAGGTGGACTCACAGGAAAAAAGAGTGCGTCTTTTAGATTTACTGAAGAATCCGCAAGTATAGCTCGGAAAGGTGGTCAGATGGTAAGAGTAAAGAAGGATGCTCTTACCGCTGAGAAAGCCACTAAGAAAACTCTTACATCAAAAACTGCAATTGGTCCAGAAGATATTGAAATTAAATCAGGTGATAGATGGTTATCTCCAGAGGATTATAAAACTGAAGCTAAGTTAAAAATGCAGTATGATGAACTCGGAACTTATTATGATGAACTCCTTACAAAATATCATCCTGAGTTGGATATTGCATCTACTAAGAAACCAATGATTAAGCAGGTTTTAAAAGCTGCGAAGGATTTACCAGATAAGTTAAGCCCTGGTGAGACAAACATACTTAATGAAATGATGACTAAGTATGATGATGTTGAAAGGGCTGTTGTAAAACTTAAAAAAGAAATACCTGATATATCCTTAGATAATATGCGTTCAAGTATGGTTTCAATTATGAAGGGAGAAAAAGCAGGCGAGCTTGCTGCTAAGGATGCTATTAAACAAGTAGAGGAATTATCCCTTAGAGTTAATAAATCTCCTACTATGGCAGGAATTGATAAGAATGAGTCTATGGGAGCAATGGCTGAATATGTTGCGAGGTTAAGGAAACAATCAGGTATTACTTCTTTCATGACTGCATTTGGTGTAGGTGCAGCTACGCTTATGTCACTTACTGCGGATGAAGCAGAGGCTGCTAATTATGGAGGAATTCTTACTAAGTCTTTTACTAAAGAAGCACTTGAGGGTTTTACAAAGAAAACTATATCTGCCTTGGAGAGAAAACAACTTGCTGTTGGGCGGGTAATGTCAGATGATGTTATGTTTATTCCTGAGAAGGCTTTTCAAACTGGGCTGACAGAAACTCTTGATGGTGGTGCTAAGTATTTTTTAAATAATATAAATAAAGTTTACAGAGCTTCAGGTAAGTCTATTAGAAGATCTTTGATGTCACCTCAGATGCAATTTAATGAGATACTTAAAGCAACTGAAGGTAAATTAATAAATCCTGCTGTATTTAAAGCTACGTTTTTTAACTCAGAGGCCCTTAATGTAAAGAATGGTTTACGCGTTGCTTCGAATATATTTAAAGATGGTAATATTGCATCAGCTAAAAAAGAAGTTATTAAAATGTTTGATCCTTTAATTCCTAAAGCTGAGCAGCAATACCTTCATGATTATCATAAGCAAATGGCTGATGAACTTGGAACTAAACTTAAGAAGATGAAGAAACCAAACAAAGCAGTTAGTAATGAAATGAAGCATGATATATACAAGCATGAAGGTGTGGCCAAGAAGCTTGAATCTGATGTTGCTGATTATCATACTTCTTATCAAGAAATTGCTGAGGAGGCAGCTAATAAGTATTCATCTGCCAGGGTGTTCTTTGCTGCTGATGATTCTGTTAAGTTTAAGAAATACCCCTTCATGAAGAATATAGATTTAAGTCAGGATGAATTACTTGCTGTTGGTAGAATGAAAAGACAGATGGCTGAGTATAGACTACGACTTGAGAAGAATAAGGTTAATACTATTTCAGGTGACTACATGCATTACTCTTTACATCCTAAAGTAAACAGTGATATGCTTGCGGCGAGAACAGGTGATAGTACTGCAGCACCATGGATGAAGAACTTTTCAAGATCAGCTAATGCTCGACCACTTATACCAGATGCAGTTGAGTCTTTAAGTAAGTATATTCCTGACGTTGAAAGAAGAATTCAAACACAAGCTTTTTGGAACTCCGGTTGGGATAAAGTTATGCAAAGAGCAGGACATATTGATCCACTTAGAAAAGCCTTTGAAGCATTGAAAGAAGGTACAGCGCCTTTTGAAAATACTTGGACTAATAACATTGCAAGGTGGTATACTAATGTAGAGGTTTTTAAAAGGCTTTTTCTTTCTCCCTCTGCAGGTTTAAAACATCTTGTTAAATTAACTGGTGATATGTCTACACTTGGAGTTAGAACTACCTTGAAGTCTTTACCAAGTTCTGTTAAAGGCGTATCATATAGGATTATAGAAGACACTCCATTCATGAAAAAAATTGCAGGAGATTTATATAATCCTAATCAATATACTAAGATGAAGAAGCAATTACTTGATTCTGTAGCACCTGCAATGGATACAAGGTATCGAATGATGCAGATGGGTTATGGTAACTATGATACTTATTTTAGTAAATTAGGTGTAATGGCTGATCAAGTTAATCATGTTGGTGGTGTGTGGATTAATCTTGCAGAGTTAATTGATAGAGGTACTACTATGGAAGCTGGTCTTAGGATTGCAGCTAAAAAAGGTATGACTCCGGATCAGTCACTTTATGGAATTTATGATACTATACTTAAGAATAATTTCCTCGGTAGAGAGTTTACTCCGCAGTGGTTAAGGAACCCAAAGTTTAAAGCTTTAACTATGTTTCAAACTACCCCATATAAGATTATGGAGAAAAGAGCTATAGTAGCAATCCGTACTGGCAGAGCTGTTAAAGGTATGGGAAAGGATATCTTTAATGCAACTAAAACTCCGGAAGGAAGGCAGCAACTTCTTACAGATCTTATGGATATTAAAAGGAATATACAAGTATCTGAACAAGAGTTAAAGTCTAATTTATTTCTTGATGCTTTAAGAAGTGAAAAAGATTTCTATGGTAATTCAGTTGTTAAGCAATTTACAAAAGATCTTATTATTATGGGAGCTGGTACAGCAGCTGCAGGTTCTGTTGGACTGAATATGCATCACCACTTTTTTCACTTACCATTTATGAAGTCTACTGATTACGGAGATGCTTATGGTACATTAGCACTTTCTCCTGCTGTTAGAGCTATAGAAGAAGGAAGAAAAGAGTATCACAAAAAACTTACTGATGATGAAGATAGTTTTATGCTTTCTGAGATATTACAAAAGTGGGCTGGGAAGAGTGGTCCATTTCCTGATACAGTGTGGAAGTATAATAGAATAAGCCAGGATGATATTCCTGCTGTTTACCAAGATAGTCCATATCAATACTTATTTGCAATCCCTTCAAAGGAGAGAGATTAATGACAAATGGCCTAACATCTACACAGACCAAAATTCTAACCTGGGTAGTCTATTGCTTAATTGTATTCCTAACAACTATTACTGGCTGGCAGCAAGTTAAGTTTACTAATCTTTCCGGTGAGTATGTACGACTTGAAAGGTATAAAACAGACTCAATACGAATAGACGTAACACTTAATCGTATGGAAAGAAAATTAGACCAGTTAATTATAAAAACTAAGTAGGAGGAGTTATGCTTTTAAAACTTGGTGCGTGTATAAGTAGACTTGAATATCATTGCAGAAGAGCATTAAATACTGTTGATAAAATATGGAAAACGCAAGGTTATAGTGAAGCAGTAATAACAAGTACTTTTGAAGGTACACATTCAGCAGCCAGTCTTCATTACCAAAATAGAGCATTTGATGTAAGATGGCCTGTTACTAACAAAGCTAAACGTTCTCTTCTTGTAGTTACATTAAAAGCTGCTCTTGGAAAAGACTTTGATGTTATTGCTGAAGCTTCGCATATTCATATTGAGTATGATCCTAAGTAAAGGAGGGTAGGTAAATATATGACTACATAAAATTGTGGTAAAAAGAAACAAACCTTAAACTTTTAATATAAGGATTTATTGTGAAGTCTTGAATGAACCTGAAATTGAAAGTAAAACAGAAGAAGTTACTGAAGAAATTCCTGAAGTTAAAGATGATAAAGTAGTTGAAGAAGTTAAAGAGACTAAACTTGTTAAGAAGAAAGGTTTAGTTGATACAATTGTTACAAGTATTATAGGATAAATAAAAGAATTGGGTAAGGCAGATAATGTCTTACCCAATTCTTTTATTACTCTTCTTCTGTCCATGTTACTGTACCGTCAGCCCAAAAAAGAAGAGTTACAATAGTTTGATTTCTTTCCTGGGAAAAAAAGGAAGTTAACTGAAATGAAGATAAAATTTTATTACCTGAATTAATCATATTTCTTGTTTTATTTATACCAATTTTTCCTTCCTTTGTTTTTACTTCTTGTTTCATATTTATTCCTCCTTAAAAACTTTTAAGAATTAGTACAATTTGTACCTATTCTTAGTTCTATCTACCCTTACATTGTTCTCTCGGTCCTTTACAACCAGCGCATGGGTCTCTGCCTTCTGTAATTTCTGTCCAAATTACTCTTCCATTAAGTAAACAGGTTGAGGGGACATACCCTTGTCGTATAGCCATTTTAAGTTGAATGTCATCTGGGTCTGATTTTTCTTGGTTGAAGTAGTGTAATTTTGTCATTATGTCACCTTCTTTACACTACAGTCTATATAAAAACAGTCTGTACTGAGACAAGGTTTATCATTACTTAGATGATCCTCCTCGCAGCAACCACAGCATAAATTATTTAAGCAATACTCAATTTCTTCGTCTAAAAGAACTAATGCACAGTCTTCACATTTTTTCATAGATTCTCCTTCTTACAAAAGTCACAAATTCCAACCTTAGGATGATGACCAAAGACGTCACAGATGTGCCCACCTGCTGCAAGGTCTTTAAGTCCTGGTGTAATATCAATTGGGTTGTTAGTGTTAAACGGACGCACAGCAAGAAATTTAGTTTGGTTGTAGAAACTAAATGCTTGTGATGTATTATCAAGGATGCCGATGATAATAAAAGATTTTGGTTGTTCTGGTTCTTTTTGTTTCTCCTCTGCCCAAAGAGCTACTGAAATAAACAAGATACAACTTATAATTACACTAATTAAATACTTCATTTTACTTCCTCCTTTATTAATTAGAACCCCAGTAATACCAAATACCTTTTTCTTTTTTAGGGCCTATATATTTCCTTGCTGCATCACCTGCCTTTACAATAGTATCAATTACTGAAGGGAACTTCTTATCATCTATATCCCTCCAGACCATTCGTCGTAACTGTCTTTCTGAAATAACTTTATACCTCTCAAGTATCTTCCTCACCATATCTATGTCAGCGGTTAATTCACTTCTACCTACTGCACTAAAAGCCCTACCCATATTTGGTTCTACTTCTTCAATCATATCCTTAGCTGTTTCTAAGTCAGCTGTCTCAACAAGTCTATCCTTACGTTTAGATGCTGATAAGCAGGTGGCTATTTTAATCATTAATAAAGGTTTCCTTGAATACCAACCCATAAATGCTGGATCTTTACAAAGCCTTTTTGGATCACGCTCTTCGAATTTATTATAGAAGTCATACCACCAGTCTTTTCCTTCTGGTGAGAAGTTAAATCCCCCAGACATACGTGCAATTATAGAGAGGTCTTTCATAAGTGGTTCAAACATTGCTTGTCTTTCAGCACTTAATTCTGGAATAGGTATTTTCATCTCCTTATCATCAGCGAATACAAACATAATCCTTGATGATAAACCTCCACCTATTGCAGCTGTTGGAAAGCATTCGGATAAAGAATCCGGTGTGGTTGCTGCTATTAGGTTAAGGAATGGAAGAGGAAGTACGTTACTACCAGAATGTTTTGTATTGTACCTGAATGGTCTTGCTTTACAATCAAACAAGTCTGTTAGAATTACTATCATTCTACTATTCTCTTTTTTATGTCCAAGGAAAGATTCAAATTCGCCTGAGCAAATGGTAAGTGAGCAATGGCGGATAGAATCTCCGTTGTTCATCTGAGCGTCATCGGCAGCTTCCTCAATGGCGTTTAGCAAAGCTTGAGGAGTTGTTGCATCTGCGGCTAAATGAATACCATAAACTTCTGCAAGGAAATCCTCAGCAAAAGTAATTGCTTGGGTTTTCCGCGCTATACCAGGTTCTGCTACGAGGACTATGTAGAGATTAGGATGGATTTTAATCCTTCCAAAGTTAAAATGCACCTTTCTTCGTAAACAACCAGCTATTGTAGATATGGCTGTCCACTTATGAAAGACTTTTGCACTCTCTGTCTTTTTGTTGTACTTTAAATATGCTTGTATCCAGTCTGGATATGTTCTACTCATTTAGGAACCTCATAGTTTAGGTCAAATTCCTGAGTAAATTCAGGGGTAAAGTCTTTAAGCTCTCCCCAAGTTGGTCCTACTTTAAAATCAACATCTATGTAGTATACTTCTCCGTGTGTTGAAGTGAGAGGTATTAACATACTTTGTTTCATAACAGTTGCTGTCCAATTAGCTAATTCAGGTTCTGTCCAGGCATAAATAGCATCATGAAGTTGGAGGGATATATCAACTTGATCTCCGTAAGATTCGTATAGGCGAACTAATGCAAGATTAAGTAAATCACCAACAGTAGATTGTGGGATGAAAGAATAAGCACTTCTGAATAATTCATCTCCCCATTCTTTTAAGAACTTATGTTTCCTACCTAAAAGGTTGGTAAGTGTTCTGCCTTTTCTTAATAAGTCCTGTATTTTCTTATGCCACATACGAAGCTGAGGTGTTCCAGAATGATAAGATTCAAGTAATGCTTTTGCCTGGTTTATAGTACAGCCTAATCTCGCAGCTGGTACTGCCGGTCCTGCAGAGTAGTTAGTAGCGTGACGGATTGTCTTACCTATATCTCTAAGTGCTTCTGTAACTTTTGCTATAGGAATCCTGAAGTTCTTCGCTGCTGTTAACTTATGTATATCAAGATTCCTTTCATCACACTCTTCTTTTGTTAAGCCAAAGGAGTCTTGAAATAACTTAATCATTGGATAGTCAAGAATTTCATAAGAAACAACAACAGCTTCTGCTTGTTTATAATCAGCCTGTATCCATATCTTTTTCTTAGGTGGGACGTACATCTTCCTGGCCGATTTTGGAATGTTTTGTAGATTTCCGCTGCCATAAGGAAGTATAATTGATTTACTGGAACTCCACCTACCAAAGGATTGATAATTTTCCTCGTCATCTACAACTTTATTCTTTACAGTTCTACTCATTGTAGCGCCAGTTATGTTGTAACTTGTGTGTACTCGATTTTTGGGGGAAAGCTGTATATCAACAAAGGAGGAGATAAGTTTAGCAAGTTTCTTATACCTCATTATTTTTTCAAGTATAGGATTTTTTGTTTTTCTGAATAACTTACTAAGTGCTTCCTTATCTGCTGTTCTTTTTTGTGGATCAAAGCAAGATTTTCTGCGCTTGTATTGAACAGGAAGTTTTAATTCTTCATAAAGAAAGGCTTGTAATTGCTGTGGAGAGTTCCAGTTTACTTCATGACCGATTTCTTGAAGTAGTTCTTTCTTTATATAATTCCTTTCTGTTTTAGTATTATTAACAATCTGCTTTTGTTTTTCAGGATCTACTTTTACACCTTGGAGTTGAAGCATACTTGCAGGCCAAACTTGCTGCATTTCAAAGTTAAATGTATCCCAATGTTCTCCGTTGTCCATCTCCCTTGCCATGAAATCCCAGCAGCCATAAGTGTTTGTTGCGTCTTCGCAGTTATAAATTGAAGGAGTAGATTGAGAAGTGTGCTTCCATTTAGGAACTGAGAGGCAAATAGAAGATAGATAGGATAGGCTCCTTGGGGTTTCAGGCCAACAGATGTGAGTTGCTACCATTGTGTCTTTGTTGTAACCAGTTGCAAGAATTCCTAAGTACCACCACATACTGGCCATGTCAAATAAGCCATTATGCATTATTAAGGATTTTGTCTTAAAGAGTTTGGCTAACAACATCCAGATTTCAAATTCATCTGACGGACGAAGAACAGGTTTACCTCCTTTAAGAAAGGTAAAAGAAATTCCCATGTTTGCATTAGCTGCAAGGCCAAGAATGTCTAAGTGTCCTGTCATTGTTGTTTCTATATCAAGAGCTATTGGACCATCATGACTGTTTTGAAGCCAGCCGAGGTAGTCTATAAACTCACGTTTGCTTGGGAAGGCATTAAGAGATCGAGAGTCGGGCTTTACTAAAGGGGTGTCAGATTCACGAACGGCTTTTCTGAAATCCATAATAGTTGTGAATCCTAAGTGCCATTCGTAGTTTATCTTTTGTGGGTGGAAAGTACAGAGGATTTTTTGTTTAGGAACAAGTTCACATTGGAGGATGTAACCTCTGTTAGCTGTTATCCCACGTTCACCAGTTAGGGCCCAAAGAGCTGTGTCTCCAAGGCCTACTACAATGTTTGGTTTGTATAAGATTATGTCTCTTCTAAGCTCTTCCACCCACTGCTGCATGACTGGTTTAGGTCTGAACATCTTTTTATCTTCAAAAAACATTCCAATTTTATTTCCTGGTGGGCGTTCTTTAGCTACATTTGTTACTGCTACTTCGTAGCGAGATAGTCTTGCATTGGCCAAGAGTTTGTCGAACATTTTCCCAGCTGGGGCATGTGGGTGAAATGGTTTTCCAGTTATATCCTCCTTTTCTCCAGGAGCTTCACCAACGAACATAATCTTTGCTCCTGGAGGTGCTATTGTTTCTACTCTCATAAGGTTTCCTTTGTTTAACGTAAAGATAATTTAATTATTGGACATAATTCACAAGTTCCATAATTCCATTCTGTAAGTGTATTCATCATTTTTGTATGCTCTATTGGTGTAGTTGGATGAAAAATCTTTATCAATTCCATACTACCATTTAAGTCAATATACCAAGCCTCATAATCTATATGCAACCCAGCAACACAGCAATACCAGTGCTTCCCTCTTCTTATAATATATAAGTTGATAGCTGGTAAATATTGATTCCAAGATATACCACCAAATCCTGTATTTGGAATTTCTGGAAAGTCTTTAGATCGTTGTTCCATTTTATCCTTAAATAAAAGGGTTCATAGAAAGTTCATCTATTATCTTATATCTATTCAACACAGGTGTGATCATACCAATGGTCTTTCCTTCCTCAACAGCAAAATCATATTCATTATGAACACCAGTAGATTCTTGCCAGCCATCTATAGCTGCAATCATTAAATCACTACAGGATATAATGCAGCATTCATTGTACTGTTTCCAAAATTTATAATCCTTAGGAAGATCATGTTTACATGCTATAACGTGACAGTGCACTATAGGAGAGAATACTGTATAACCTTTATTTAGAAGGTGTGCTGTAACATCTAAAGCATATTCATATCTCATCTGCATAACCTCAGGATATTCATGTGTATATGGGCTTGCTAAGTAGATCATGACGGAAGGCCTCCTTCTTTCTTAGTAAGTTTTTCAGCATCTTCCATTGATATTAAGGAAATATGAATACCATCTGAATATTCCTGAATAGAAACAGCCATGTTTGATACAGCTATAACATCCTTTTCAGTGATAACAACATTCTCAAGTTTTTGTTTATGCATAATAAGAGCTACAATCTTATGCCATTGAGTACTTACCTGTTGTGTTACTGGGTGGTTTGGATTCAGTTCCATTAATTAATATCCTCATCTTTCTCAGGCTTATCATCAGAATCAATAACACCTTCAATAGTGAATTCATTTACTGCGCCACATTTCAAGCAGGCAAAGCCGTTGTTAAAGTTTATTAACATAGGCTGTCCACTGGTGGTTTGTAAAGGGGATGCATGACGGAGGACTGAAATAGCAACAAATCTCTCCTGTGGTTCGTCACATATTTTACAAGTTACTGCTTTAAGATCATCTGATTTAATCCCAGGAAAAAGTCCAGGTGCGATTGTTGGTGTTGCAGGCATTTTCATGTTAGGGAAATTATTTTGCTTTTTCATTTTTCTTTTCTCCTTTATTATTAATCATAAATGATCATCTAAAGTATCATTATGTAAATCTTTTGCCGTTAGTTTTATTGAGCGGTTATCACAATCTTGTAATAAAAAATCAAAATTTTGGAAAGAAACTTTAAATGTAGTACCTCCCAATTCTTTTAGTACATCTTTTCTGCCCCTTCTATAAGCTAAATATAAAGCTTGTGCTACCTCTGATGTACTATAATTGCAAATATTATGCTCAAAACAAATCTGTTGTTCATTTGTACCATCTGGTCGTTGCATTTTCTTTTCTCCTTTTATTATTTACAGCAACACTTTTTAAAAGACTTTCTACTGCCACAAGGACATGTACCATGTTTCATTAAAAACTTTCTTCTCCTCCTTGACAAAGGCTTTAAAATCTTATGTTGTTTTGAGGTTAATGGTACAAGTTTTTCATTCAGCCTTTCCTCTGTTCTTTCAAGTTCTTCTAAATTATCATGATAAAAAATTTCACCTGTTAATGGTTGCATTACTTCTCCTTTTCTTCTTTCTCTTCCATTAAAGATAAACGTTCAAGTATATTTGCATAAGCCTCAACTGCTATTTCAACGCCAATAGAACGGAGCATCATTTTAGTAGCAACTTCAATGACCGGGCCACTACCAGCAAAAGGATCATAAACTAACATTCCAGGAAGTGAAACTCTCTCAAGCATCATTTGAATTAACTTAACCGGTTTTTCATAGTCATGTCTTCTTTCAGATGGAATAACAGGCTTACATTCAAACCAATCAGGTTTTCCTTCCTGCATAAGTCTAGAATCATCCTTCCTCATATACATCATCATTTCATAGCAGGAGGATGGCCAAGCATGTGGGACATTACACTGCCCAACTTCGCGCTTAATCCATATTAAAGGTTTAACATGAACTCTCCAGCCTTCAGATATAAAGATTTCTCGTAGAATCCAAAAGTATTCAGGGCCGATAAAGACAAAGCCATGGGCGTCGAGCTTTGTAAAGCGGTAAGATTCTTTTGCTAAAAGCTTGTAATAAAGCATTGCCTTGTCTGTAGAATCATCTATTTTATAGCCACTTGTGGAGAAGGCTCCTCCGGTTACACCAGCTACCGATTGCATTAATTTATCTGCTTCAATACCATAAAGTGGGTCAGTTAAGAGGATATCTACTGAGTAGTCCGGCATAGTAAGCATATGATCTACAGCATCACCAAGAATAACTTCATAGAGTTTTGTTCCACTTTCAGTTACTTCTTTATGCTTTGCAAGACCAGATATAGTTTTTTCAAGCTTCTTTAGGCCGTTAGCAGCTTTGGTAATTTCGGATTTTGTTTTTGCTGTTTTTAACTGAGGGAATTGGTCAATTAAATCAGCCATTTCAAGGGCACGGTAGACTGAGGTCTTTGTTTTGCCTATGACTTTTGCAGTCTTTTGGGCATCCCAGGATTCATCCCCTTCAGCCTTTCTCCCGGCCCCACCTTCACCATATTTTTTAATCTTCATTTCATGTAGGTCACGGACTGCCAGTGCGTATTCTGCCGGTGTGAAGTCTTTTCTATGGAGGTTGGCTTCAACTTCCAGCTCTCTCATTTCATAAGGATCAGCACAGTCTTCATACACACACTTTACATCCATTCCAGCTATAACACAAGCAGCAAGTCTTCGACCACCGTCTATGAGTTCATTGTCTTTGTTAATAATAATAGGAAGGATTTGGCGTGTTCGCTTAAAGGATTCAGCTAAGTCTTTAAGGCCGCCCATATCCTTCCTGTAGCGTTCCATGTCTTTGTTGACTTTTATGTCTTGGGGTTTGAGTAAGACAACTTCCATGGTTATTCCCATCCTTTATCTATCGCAATTCTTACAGCTATAATCAAACCAATAAAGCCAATTAAGTATGCTATAATCATAATCCAAAATACTATTCCACTTGCTATAAACGAAGCGTCATTTATCCATTGTGCCAGAAAAGGCCATAAGGCAAATAAAACTACCATTTGTACTGCATTAAATGTTCTCATTTTATCTCCTTTAAACCAAACCAAGTTTTTTAAGCATTTCAAGATCAGAAGGACTAACAGTAACTTCATCCTTTTTCTTTTTCTTCCTCTTTACTGCTTTCTTCCGAGGCTTAGATATAACTACTGTCATCATTTCAAGATCTATTGTCCGCCTTTCATAATATTCTTCGAAAAGCTTGAAGCCTTCATCTCTTGGAAGCTCGTAAAGATTTGGTCTGAGTTGTTCGAGTTTCATTGTTTTGTTCCTTACATAAACATTAACTCCAGACGAGTTCATGTACTTAATTGTTCATACCAAAGACCACAAATCTCACTTGAATAATCTCCACCATAAGCAAAGTCTATATGTAGCAAAAACATTTTATTCTCCTTTATTTAAGGATTAAGTGGGCAGGGATTTGCCGAGTAAGGCATCCAGAGGATGTTTCATGTACTCGTATAGTCACCCTGCATATTGGTGTGTCTTTTCATCAAGGTCTGAACGGAGTTCTCATTGGTTTCCGCCTTTCCTATCCTCAATAAAGCCTTGCCATATTCAACAGGTTTTTTGCGACCTGCACTCTTGCGTCTACCTATTCCGCCACCACTTAATTGAAGGTCACCGTTGCCCTAAACGGTTTCTTCACCTTCCTCTTCACCATATTCAGGAAGGTCAAACTCTTCCTCAGCCCTGGTCATATTATCAATCTGGTTTGTTGTGGTTCCTTTGTAGACATTAAAGCCGATGCCCATAAGAACAGAGATGCCGATCCATTCGCTGTTTTCAATTGCTTCAAGAACAGCCTGAGGTGTATTCATATCAACTTCCATAACATCCTGGAATTTTTTCAGCATGTTAATTTTGGTCTGGCGTTTTGTGGACTTCCCATTTTTAGATCTGATTTTATCATCACCGGGTTTTGGCAGCCAGTTTTTAAACTGATACTCAGTGCCATCAATAGGCGTTTCACCATCCAGCAAAAGAATTCCGGAATTTTGGACAGCTACAACAGTCCAGGAAATAGCATTCATTTTGCTGAGGAACTCAACATTCTTTACAACGCCGTTATAAGTTCCTTGTGGTGCCAGTGGGTCTTCTTTATACTCATCATCCAGGTCGAAACCTGTGTCAGTGAGGCCGTATTC
>PJEL010000452.1_pt1 | contig 47701 bp, 36 predicted proteins | sample 1853271 | NCBI WGS metagenome assembly PJEL01 (sample SAMN08108733, study PRJNA415343) | Invertebrate metagenome, whole genome shotgun sequencing project. | host: Globobulimina | place: Sweden: Gullmar Fjord | collected 2015-08
GTAAAACAACTCATTTTTTAATTGACGTAATCAAATATATTAATATTTTAAAAGGACTATAATATATATATGCTATTAGATAATAGCTTTTTTTTTAAACCCACAGTAATAGACAAAGTTAAATCTATTACTTGATATTTTACTTTAACAAAAGCTTAATAGTAGAGTATAGAGTTAAAATGTTTTTAACTCTATATAATTTTAAATATTTAATTACCTTCCCCTACCATACTTTTTTACATCCCTTTTAGCATATTCAACTATATGACCTAATCCTTTATCATAAAAAATTGCGTATGCAGTATCATGCTCCAAACCAGCGTGACCATCTGCTAAGAGATATGAGTTAGAAACTCTTCCTCTTTCATCTGTAACAATTTCTAAATGGCAATATTTTACTTTACCAGGATGTTCTTTCTCTAGCTCCTGAAGCTTCATTAAGTGACCTGCCCACATAGTAAATGTTTTATTAGGTTTCCCAGAAGGATCATCGTTTTTATTAATTAAATTAGCTATAATCCCTTTCATTAAGGGGCCTGCGGTTTCTGGTTTTGTTCCATTCGCAGGTTCATCATAAACAGAAAAGAATATCCTTCCAGAGTTTAATACTCTTTCACATGCAGCTAAAACTTCTGCTATACGATCTACTTGAGCAACAAAAAGAGACTTACCAGAAGAAGGATCATCTATTGTACCTAGACATGTATAAATACCTCCGACAATAGGAACTATTCCTTCTTTGCAAGGTATTATTGCTATCGATTGTGATAGTAATAAAGCTAGTGCTACTGCTTTAACAATATAGCTCTTTCCTGAACCATTAGCACCAGTTACACCTATTCCACTAACAAAATCATTAAACTCTATATTATTAACAATTGCTGAGACTGCTTTAACAATTGCAGGATCCCACAAATCAGTCAATTTAAACCTGTTAGCAGCTCCAGGTAAAGAAAACTCTGGAAGTGAGAACCCAGGAACGTTTTGAACTCTGTTGCTTTCTCTATTAATTTCGGTTGCATAAAAAGGAAGTTGTACTCTTGCATATGAAGATAAAGGCTCTCTAGTTGCATCAAGCGCCTTTTCTAATAACTCAGAAACTTTAAGTACTTCAACTGGATTCTCGCAATCAGCTACTTCCAGACTAGATAAATCTAGTTTATCTAGTCTTTCTATAAATATTTTTAAATACTCTCTAGACGATTTTTTTTCATTAGTATTATCACTATCTACTAAATCAGAAAATTCAAAAAATTTTCTAATACCTCTTAACTCTTCATCGAAAAGAGAATTTAAATCTGGATCTTCCGTTAACTCTTTATTAACATCTTCAAGTATTGCTTTAAATTTTTTCATTTTTGCCAAAATATCAATAACTTGTTTTAGGGCTGCTGGTCTTGGTGTTCTACGAATATACTCTCCAATAACAGCACTAATAACTGTAGTAGAAGCAAATAATGCTCTAATGTAATTGAGACCACCAATCTTTTTGGTAATATAACCACCAACTCCATTATGGATAGTAGCAGAACCAACAGCAAAAGAGCAAAGCAGAGCAACCAAAGACATAACATACCCAGTACTATAACGAGTGACTCCCTCTTGTTCAGCATCACCCTCTAGATAACCAAAATTGCTACTCTCCATGCTTCTTCTAAAGCTAGAAGAAAAAAGCTCCTGTTCTTCAGAAAAAAGTTGAAGTATAGGACGCTCAATATTTCTATATCTGCTCACTAATATATCCATCCTATCTCTAAGACGATGTCTTTCACTAATTAGCTTTATTGTTTTTATTTTATCCATGATAATACCTCTATCATAGCTTGGGTTAGAAGTAGATCTTAAAATCTCTGCTCTTAACATATAAGTTTGCTCAACAATATTTCTTAATTGATTAATTAAACAAAAACTTTTATTATGTTCACCTCCACAATAAAGACCTAAGTTTAAACATGTGTTTGCATCTATTGCGAAACTAAATACATCTTTGTCTAATTCTGAATATTCGTGAATCTTAGCGGTTGAAAGATATGCGAGGTCTCTCTCTGATGACTTCTTATCAATATCTCTTTTTTTATCATTCCCTGAATCATTCTCTGCATCATTCCATGCATCATTCCCTGCGATTTTTCTTTCTCTCTCAAGAGCCTTTTGTCTTCTTCTTTCCTCATAACCCATCTTTCTTTTTTTTTCATCCTCGGAAACATGACCTTTTATAAATTGCTCTCTTATATCCATAATTCGCTTTAGCCTGTCTTTTTCTTCTCGCTCTTCTTGCTCCTCTTTTTTCTCCAAATCTTCCTCCTTTTTATATTTATTTTTAGTTTTTGTTTTTGCCTCAATAAAGCAAGCACTCTGAAAAAGAGTGAATATTATAGAAAACCTTATAAAAGTCCTAAAAAGGCTACATGGTTTACTTCCTAGCGAATTATTCTGTATAGTCATATGATTGTATTTAAATAAAAAATATTAATGTAAAAACACATTGTAGTAATTTGCTTTTTTAATTACGTATTACTTCGCAGCAAATGTAATACACTTAGAGCAAAGGCACAAGAAGTTTATTGTGTTTTTATTAATTTATTTTTAAAATTGCAACTCTAACACTGTCGTATAATAAAAAAAACATCTAATCAGCTTAAGTTAATTATCAATACTATAAAGCAACTTGTTTATATATGAATAAATATATCCTACGTGTTTTTTGGAAAATTATCAATAATCACAAAATTTTAACTGACTTTATAGGTTGGATAAGTTTAAAAATACCTGAAGGTCTATAAAAATTAGCTACTTGTTTACAACTACCACAAAATATAATATTGACAGAATCTATGAAAAATAAAATTTTAACTTTGTTAATAACTTATTCTTTTTTTATCGTAGAGAACAATAATTATTATATTAACAAAGAAAAAGAAAGTAAACAAACTGAGCTTCAATATAAGATAACTACAAATAGGATTGATAAATCACATATAGTAAGTAAGCAAAGTAACTTGCTTACAAATAGTAAAAATTCAATTTACTCAATGAGAACTGGAGGAGTTGATAAAAAATCTTTAAGTTTGCCACCCTTATATTCTAAAATGAAAAAAAACTCAATCTTATTAATTTCAGCAACAAATAGAAAAGGCTCTCTTAGCCTTGTAATAGCAACATATTACGCGAATATACTAAAAGAAAGGGGCATTAAAGTAAATTTACTCTCATTAGAAGAATTACCAAAGGACTTTACTTCTACAGCACTATATGAACAACAGGGAAAGAGTGATGCTTTTAATAAACTTAAAACACTAATTGAGCAATCACAGAGAATGATTTGGATTGTTCCTGAATATAACTGTTCTTTCCCTGGAGTATTTAAAGCATTTATAGACGGGCTACCCTTGAATAATAAAAAAAACATCTTAAAAGGTAAAAAAGTAGCTTTTGTAGGGGTTTCTAGGGGACTTGGAGGGTGTCGCTCTGGATTAGATCATCTAACAATAATAGGAAATTATCTTGACATGCAAGTTTTACCAAAAAAAATATATCTCTCAGGTATTAAAGAAATCAATCTTGAACATATCAAAAAAGAATTTCCACATTATTTGGAGCTTATTGATAGACAGGTTGATAATTTTCTAATTTGGAGCGAATCTTAAATATTGTAATCTATTTAAAACAATCATGAATATAAAAAACAAAAGAGAAACAAAGTCATTAGAGAAAAAAGTTATTACAACTCTTAAGAAAATATATGACCCAGAGCTTCCTGTAAGTATTTACGACTTGGGTCTGATTTATAAAATAGAAGCTAAAGAGAAGCTCTCTGAGGTCTATATAGAAATGACGCTAACAACACCAAACTGCCCATTTGCAGAAAGCCTTCAAAAGGAAGTTGAGGATAGGGTCAGAAAAGAGAGTGGAGTAAAATCAGTTAAAGTAACTCTTACATTTGATCCACCTTACAATATGAACCTCCTCACAGATGAAGCAAAGCTTACACTTGGACTACTATAATAATACAGGGGCAACCTAATTTTTAGCTAATAGTTATCATCATGCATCGTAAAAGCACACCTATTTTGGGATGGTAAGAGATATAATCTGTTTATTTTAAAACTTACTTAGTCTTATCTCTTGTGCTAAAAAACACCTAATAATTCTATGGAACTGTTTAAAAAAAAGAACACTCATAGCATTATTAATACAACAATTATAATTGTATATGATCTACGCTGCTAACAGAAGCAAAATAAAACAAGCAAGTAATTTAGAATCCTAAATCCCCTTATTTATTTTAAAAATCCATGCTCAAAGCTTCTCATATATAATGTTTACAAGGAAGGGTTGAGGCTTTTTCTCCTACATATATGTGAATTACTACAAATTAATGCTCTTGAATGCTTAAGATGAGACATAAATTTACTTTCTTTTTCGCATATTACCTGCTTATGGCGCTCCCTAGAAGAAAGGTTCTTACCTCTTAAGTTGGCTACATAGCCACTATTGAGGAGATAATATCCCCTTCCAATAATTCCTTAAATATAAAGTTTAGTCTTAATTTTACCGCCAGAGTTTAATAGCCCACTTAAGCGTTCTTGTCTGCATTATCTCTATGTTGAGCATTGGTAGGTAAAATAGTTAACTCTTACTTACCCAGGTGGAATTAGTACATTCCTAGGGTTATGATAAATTAACTTATTTTAAAGATTGTTTTATTTGTTTTTTGGCTTTGGTGCTGGTGAAGGCTTCTAGTAAATGCCCCCCATTATCTAATAACCGTTTATTTAAGCCTGCATTACTCCTCTATTTATTTTTTATATAATTATCTGTTCTCTGCTTTCTTTATTTTGTCCTTTAAATTCTAGAAGATGAAAGCTTTTGCTTCTTTATTATCAACTAATTTGTGGCTTGTTCGGTGACAAAAATTTTGCCCTATTTGCTCTGCTCTTCATATATTAAGAAGGCCTTACATTTGTTTTACTTCCTTTTTTTGCTTTGAATGTTTTTTAAAATGTCTTATGTGAAGTTCTAAAATAGTTTTTTTATCTCTTCTTTGTTAATGTCAAAAAGAGCTTTCACTCTTTAGAATACTTGATAGGTATCTTTACTCCCTTCTGTCTATGCCTATGGTATGTTTTTCGATAGCAGTCTTTTTTTTTGCTTTTTTAGAAATTCTATTTGTTGCCCTAGTAGTTCGGTTGTTGTTTGTTATGTATATTTTTTATGTAATGAGAGTTTGGGGCTCTGTGAGATATGATTTTTAACACTAACTTAGGGTAAGTTGTTTTACAACAAAAATAAAAAGTCGTACTAACCCATCCTTGCCTTTAATGAACAAAGAATAACTTCTGAGTTAAGAATGCTTCTTGAGTCATCTTTTCTTTTGTTTTCGTAGTTGATGACAACGTTTTTTGTAAAAATTTTGGTCAGTGTTATATCCTTTGGAAATGTAATTATTTGGGTAAAATACTTAAAATATCTAACAACCAATCTGGTTCTTCTTTTATATTGGGAATATGTTTGAGCTAAAGTAGGATATTTACCTTCTTTGGATAATATGACTCTTTGTTATTTATACTATCTATTTTTGGCATTCCAAATACAACCTACACAACCCTCCACATAGCTTAATATCTTTTTTTGCTCCTGTGTAGGCATAGATTTTAAGCGAATTCCCATCAACATAACATATCCTTACAATTAAAACAAGTCTTCGTGCTACAACCAGAAGTTATAATTGGAGAACTGGCAGATATGTGTATGTAAAAAACTTTTTACACTTAATTTTTGTAACTAAAATACCGCCCAGAGGTTTTACTAAAGAAAAAGAAGGCTAGAATGAAAGAAACCATTGAAGTATTGAGTAAAAAATAAATGAAAGGGGAGATTTTAGAACTTAGTGGTGAAGATGCTCACATAAATTTAATTGTTTCTGCACAAAAAATAGCTAAAATGTAAATTTTGTTGAACGGTTAAAGAGAGGATTATTTTACATGAAATAAGAAAAAAGTTTTGTAGTCAAATAAAAAAAGTTACGGAGTTCTTACTTTACAGAATTGCAGTTATTTAAAGAGATTTTCTTGTTCTGTAGAACTCATTGAATGTATTTAAATAAAGAGAGAGAACTCCATCCCATAAATGGTGTTAAGCTGCTCTTGAGAATAAAGAGGAAGGATGCCTGCGGAAAGAAATAGAGTAAGTAACGAGGTAGCTAAAGCACCAGATATTACCTACGCACTTTTCTCAATAAATGCTTTTCGTAGCTGAAAACCAAATTACTTTAGTGATGTGAGGATTCCGGATAAACTCTCATACTAGTCAAAACAATCTGAAAGCGGCTCCTTTTTGCTACTGTATTTTTTATGAAATACAAAATACAGTAGCATTAGTGCTAATGTTACTATAACCTTAACTAAAATTATCTCCCAAAGAGGAAAATCTTTCGATACAAAAAAACAAGATGAACATGTTCCTTTGAAGGAAACCCAAACAGTCATTATTTTCATAAAAAAAAACATTTTGGATTTAAATCTCCATAATATATCATTAAATTGACTGTCGGATGGATAAAAACTTGGAATTTTACTACCAAATACTATAGCTGGAAATAAAAAAAAGAAACAATATCCAACCGTTATAATAATAGCAGGAATCAATAAATTTCCCCATTTAAATAGTGAGATATATAACCTTACCATTAACACAGCTGATAAAATTACAGGGATACCAACATATGCATACCATGCTAAAAAAAGTACTTTTAATGAATAACCACAATACCTACAACCCAAAGCACAAACCTTTAAGTAAGTATAGTAAAAAAAACAACTACTACCACCTACTATAAAAAGAACAAACCCCAAATAGTACATAACACGGAGAAACAAACTATCTAACGTTTTTTTAAAAAATTCTACCATTAATATGGTATCCAATATTTGAGAAAAGCTTAATTTTAGAATTTTCATTAACCAAAAGATTGGTAATAGTACAAATAATAACAATAGAGAGAAGTAAACAAAATCTAAAAATGATACAAGAATACTGTAAGTCAAACTTACAGGATGAAAATCAGCTATCAATCTATCAATATAAACACGAGTATATTTATAAAATTTGTAGGTTAGCAAAATACATAAAACAAAAAAACATAATACAACTAATACTTGAGTTTCTAAACTCAAAGCAGATAAACTCTCTTGTAAGTTAGCTAAAAACATAACTACTTCAACTCTGATTTTATTTATCATTTTATATAATTTTTAATTTTAGGGTTATTTACTCTACAGTCTATACTGCTAATATCTTTTAACAAAACAATATATGCCACTTGATTTTCATGCAAAACACTATTGTGCTTGCTTTTTTACAATACAAATATACATTATTTACACAATAAAAACTAATTTCAATTAGTGTGGGTGAGCAACTCTTAAGAGTAATAGGTAAACAATCATGGTAAATTGCACATTTACCATGATTACTCAAAAAAGAAAGGTGAATTTGATACTGAAGGTTCTTTTGAGAGCTTTTAAGAATATTTTAACAGTAAAACTAATAGGCAATTTTGACTAATATAAGTAGAATATGAGCAACATATATACTTTTTTATATTAATTTTTTTTGTTTTATAGGCTCTAAAGACTTCTTTCTAATGTCACCCCTTATCAAGTAGGGCGTTTTTTTAAGCCTGCTTTACACATCTCTTTATCTTTTATCCATTTTGTTTTTTCTTTTTTGTTTTTTCTGATTTTTTACTTAGGTTTTTTGTCATTTGTTTTGTTTTTAAGTACTCAAAGATAAGAACCTTATCCTCTTTATTATCAACTAATTTACAGGTTGTTTGATGACAAAAATTTTCCGTTATATTTGATATATTTCTTTGAAAAGATAAAGAATGCCTTGCATTTGTTTTAAATATTGCTTTACTTCCCTTTTTTTACCTTGTAAATTTTTTTTAAAAACGTCTTAGGTGAGGTTCTAAAATAGTTTTTTTATTTTTCTATTCTTTAAGTCAAAGTCAAAATAGCCTTCAGTTTTAATATTTTTATTATATCTCACAGACTTTTTTGACTACTTGAGAGTTTTTAAAAAACATAACATGGAGGATTACATAATTCTTCTAAACTTTGGATGTTTTTATAACAAGCACCTATCCTTTTTTGAAAAACTTTTTAATTCTGCTACAAAAAATGATATAAAAGATCTGTTTTTCATAATTAAAGGAGGCATACCATAATAAGGCGGTTTTTTTATGATGATTTTCCTAAATTTGGTGGAGTATAGAATCATTAGCTGAAAAGGAAATAACCACCCGTTTGATTAATGTCTTATCCGAAAAAAACAAATGCCGTAGACTCCATTTATTGTGGTTTTAATAATAATGTATTAAAGTATGTGTTTACTTTAAAATCTGTCCCAGACAGACAGCGTTTGGCAAGAAAGTGGATGATAAATATCCTTCAAACTTTAGCATAAAAATCAAAAAATCCTCTCTTTAGAAAATAGGGTTTTTAAACCTTTCAAGTAAGAACACTATCAATGATTAACTGTAATTAGTTATAATTTGAAGATTGTTTATAACATAAAAATTAAATAGAAAATCTCTGAAAGCTAGACATTAAATGAGGTCAACAACAGCTTTCTGCACCCTTAACCTGTATGTATTTAGACACTTCCCAATTAGCATGTTGATTTGGAAAAGGAATTAAGATATGGTAAAATGAATCCTAATAAAGTTAGTAAAAGCAATGCTTACTTTTCCCCCAAATTATAGTACTAATAATGCTTCACAGATTAAGTAACATATTTAAGGGTTTGATACCAGATGAAGTGATGAATATAATAAAAAAAAAGGTTGTTTGTGCGTGCTTTTAAAAAGGGTATTTATTGCATTATTTTTTTAATATCTTTTCATCTTCCACCTTACTCATAAATCCTTTTTTTACAAGCTGATCAATAGCATATTGTATTCCCTAAGCCATTCCTTCTGCTTTTCCTCTTTTTTTTCCTTGCTCTACTGCAAAATGGATTACAGAGTTATTGTCTCTTACTCGTTTTTCTTCACTCTCATATAATAATATTTCCTTATAGCTCCAGGAAAAACGATCTAACTCCTCATAAGCTTTTTTTATCACTTTATTTTTTAAGGTTAGTGGTTTTAGTTGCTCTGGTGTTATTTGGCTAGCATTTGACAAAAAATAGTAAAAATTTTCCTCTCTTGATAGTTTACTTATCTATTTTGATTTCTGTTTGTTAAACTTATTAAGTTCAACAAAAGTAAAACTAAGTTTGTCTAGATCCCAGCTTCCTGCTTTTTTATCAAGTGTTACATGCTCACTTTTATATGATTGCTTTTTGGGAAAAACATTAAAGCTATAAAAAGCTGAACGCTACTGTTAAATAGCATATGTCAAGTCTCAAAATAACCTATACCTTAATCGAAGCTAAGAACTGAACTCGCATTAAAACAAGGGTTTGATCTCTGATGTAATTATTGGAATAGCTAAAACCATGGGAAATAATGTAGCAATGCTAGAAAAGTATAAAAAAAGCCTAACAAAAAAATTGCAATATCTTTCTTTATTTTTACTCTTTGTTTCTAGCTCTAAAAATTTTTGTGAGTTGATTTCTGCTTTTATATAAGTAGCTATTACACTACCAATATCTTTGGGAATTGCTCCTTCTTTAGAAAGTTCACTAAATAGGTAACAGTGCATAATTTTTTCAAACTCTCCATCTCTTAGCAAGCCATATAATATTAAATTTGAATTAAATTCTTTTTTGATATTCATTCTTTCACATATAAGTTGTTTGTATTTTTTGTTTATTAAATAGCAGAAGTAAAATAAATGATATAAACTATAAATGTTTGGCACTAACCTTAAAAAATATTTTAAATTTAAGTAATCAAATCTTTGAAAAAGATTATTAGATATTTCACATTGTTGCTCTATCGAATAGTTATTTATATTCATCAAATTAAATACCTGGGTTTCATAAAAATAGCAACTGATATATTTTAATAAAGATTGAATATTAAGCACGAAATAAGGAAAATAGAAAAACAAATAATCTGAGTTTGAAATTAAATATTTTCGTGAAAAAGCTGTATTACATTTACATTCTTTAAAATAGAAATTAATAGCATATAATAAAGAAAGAAAATACTGAAGCTCTAATGGGAAAAATTTTATCCAAGTTGAATAAAAAATTTCACCTTTTACAATAGTAGCTCTCAAACTTAATTTTAAGTTAAGTATTTTTAAGTCTTCATATTCACTTAAACTTTGAAGTTGTTCGTAAATTTTAATTTCCTTAGATTGTATGTATCTATTTAATTGCAGTATTCTATAATTATTTCTACATAACATCTCTTCTTCAGCAGAAATGCGTTTTTGTTCAAAAGATTTCTTGCTAATATTAGCAGAAGCATCTATAGGTTTAGAATAAAGAGATAAAAAATAAATAACAATAAGAGCCTTTTTAATAGTAACAAAAATCATTCTACGCATAAATTAGATAGTTTTTTATGGGGAATATACATTTTTTTGTTGTTTATGCCAAATATTTACATAATTAACGTAGAAAGTACAATTGAAAAGATAATTAATAAAGTTGTACAACAATTTATAATACGTGAAGTACTCTAAGCTAAAGCTCTTAGATCTGTAAGAGGGGGAGGTGAGGGGGCTTCTTTTTTGACTATTTCCTGCTTCAAACGCTCCTTAGAAGAAGGTTTCTTACCTCTTAAGTGACTTTGGGTCACTATTGAGGAGAGAAATCCCATTTCCAATAATTCCTTAGATCTAAAGTTTAGTACTAATTTTATTGACCGTTGGTTAATAACTACCTTAAGCATTCTTATCACACATTAGCTCTATTCCCACAATTAGTAGGTAAAAATATATGTTGACTTTTACGATTACCTGCGCTAGGGAGTGAAGAGTTAGCACATTCTTTAGGTTTATGATGAGATCCTACTTTAAAGACTGTTTTTTTTATTTTTTTGCCCTATAAGTGGTAAATACTGATAGTAAATGCCACCCCTTATATAAGTATCGCTTTATTTAAACCTTCTTTACTCCTCGCTTTCTTTTTTATCTACTATCTGCTTTCTTTACTTTTGGGTTTCCTTCATTTATTTGACATTTAAGCCCTAAAAAAACGAGAACCTTTATTTCTTTGTTATCAACTGTTTTATAGTTTGTTTTATGACAAAAATTCCCTTATATTTGTTTAATATGCTTATTTGATTTGTGAAGAAATCATTACCTCTGTCTTAGATATTTATTTTACTTCATTTTTCCCCCTTTGAAGGTATTTTTGAAACCTCCTTAGGTGAATAGTTTTTTTGTTTTTATATTCTTTGTAAAGGTAAAAAATAGCCTTCTCTCTTTAGAACACTTGAGGGGTATTTTTACTCCTTTCCATCTATGTCCATAGCATGTTTTAGTAGACTTTTCTTTTCTTTTTGCTATAAGATAGCAGCTGCTTGGCAGTTCGGTTTTTTTTTATCTTGAGCTTGGCTTATATAACAAAAAGAATTTTTTGTTTATTATGCCTCTTTTTTATCCAAATAGAGTTTGGCTCTCTAAGAGATGATTTTTAACACTAACTTATGGTAAATTATTAGTTTCACTAGTTAATAAAAAATCGCACTACACCATCATTGCCTTTAATTAACTGAAATAACTTCAGAATTAAATGCATTTTTCTTGTTATTTTTCAACAAAGAGCTAAGAGGAGGTATGATATTTTATGTGAATTTTAACTTGATTGGTTGTCAAGTTTTTTGAAGGTGAATAAAAAAGGGCGTATAGCATGCTATACGCCCTTGCGAATAAAACATATCATAATTAAATGAATTGTATTAGGAGTATTGGGGCCGAGCGCCCCCCTTAAAATTCTTCTATACAATAACCCCTTTTTTTGAGGTGCAATTGAGCTTTTAAGCGAATTTCTATCAAGATGCCGTAAATATAGCATGTTTTTATAGCTAAAACAAGCCTTTATGCTATATCTAGCAATTATGATCGGAGAACTGCTATGTATTGTGTATTTAAGATTTTTTTTCACTTAATTTTTGTAACAAAATACCGCATGAGATGTTTTATTAAAGAAATACTCTCTGAAATAAAATGTGAGATTTTAGAATTTGAGGGGTTGAACACAATCACATTCATTTAATGGGTTTCGTTACCCTCACAAAAGCTATATGTAATTTTATTGGCTCCTTAAAGGGAGGATTAGTTCACATAAAATAAGAAAAAAGTTTAGGGGCAAATAAAAGAAAAATTATTGAGCTAGCACTTACATAATTCTAGTTATTAAAGCAATGTCTTGTGTGGGAGAGCTCCAAAGATGAGAGTTAAAAGAGTATGTAAGTAGTAGGCCAAACTCCATCATCACCAAAGGGTGTTAAGCAGCCTAAGAATAGAAAGACCTGGTTGGTAATAATCCCATAGTAAGGTAAGAGAAAGGAATAGATATGGGCTACAGGAGTAGCTAAAGCATAGGAGATTACCTACGCATTTTCTTCAAAAAAATCTATCTTCAGAAAATAGAATTATTAGACCTTTCAAATAAGAATACTATCCATGATTCATTGTGGATATTTATAATTTGAGGCTTTTTATAATATAAAAATTAAAGAGATACCCTCTGGAATCTAAGTATATATTAGACAAACAAAAAACTCTCTGAGCGCCTTCACTGTTGAACTATAGAAACTATACACACAATATTTTTCTTGTCAAAAGTAGTTAAGAGACAAGTAAGTAAGTCTAATAAATTGGTAAGAGTAATGATTATTTTTGATACAAGTTATAGCTTTAGATATTAAGCTAAACTACAATTGGTCTACTATAAACTATATTACTAAAAACTACTTTTGCTGAAACCTAATTAAAAGATACAAATTTTATAAGACTCTCACAAATTATTTCTTAAAAATCAGTTCTAGATTCAGTAATAACTTTATACACTAAAAAATAGATAAAGATATTGCATTTAGACTAACTTATGTTAATATAACCACATTCTATAATAATTATTATGGTAACTAATATTAACTTGAGAAATAAACACTAGTCTATGAAACTTATTTACATCCTAATATTATATTTGTGTATATATAATTATTCAATTTCTAAATATAAACATATATGTACAATCATAAAAATTTCGCTTTCTTGCTTTTTTTTCTTACAAGCTATAAATCTTATGCTTCATCATCAATTCAAAATGCAAAAAACCCTCAATTAGTTAAGTTTGCTTATTTAGAAACCTTATCAAAAGCAAAGCAAGAAAACAAACGTTCCAATACTGAACTATTTGAAAAGATATCTGATGATGTATGGAAACTCATGATCTATAAATACTTTAATCTAAAAATGCTCTCTAACTTTAAATCTACCAATAATCGATTCCATCACATATGTAATAATATTGATGCTCAAATTGAGAGTGAACAAAAAGAAAAGATACTTTCATCAATAGAACCTGAAAGGCATTTTAATAATAAATATCTCGAAATTAAAGAACCTCCTTGTGATATCTGTATTAATAATATTTCTCATATTAAGACTTTTGAGGATATAGTTACAAATAATAGCTTTGCTTTTAAATCGAGTATTGATTGTTTTCCCATTCTAGATTTTTTGCTTGACCTTCTTTGTGAAGAACTTCCAGACGAATTTTATTATTGCGGTAATAATAAACCTATAATTCGAATTAATAGAAAAATCACTCTATATCTCAATGAAAATCACAAGCGTTTTTTAAAAAAAATAGCAACAATGATAAAAACCAATCCAGTATTTATTAAACTAATTGCTAAATCAGATTCTTATAAGAAAAAAATTGAGAACGACATAAGAGAAAATTATCCTTCTCGTAATGAGTGTTATCTTGGTAGCAAATTTTATGAGTATCAAATTTTTGGTTTGTATCCTAGACTTTTTTTTAAATACTTGATAGTATTTAAAAAACATAAGATAATAGATTATATAATGCTTCGAGATTATACGATCTGTTATAAGTCTAACTGTGATGATTGCTATAGTTATGATTCTAGGCACTCAGTAGTTTTCTTTAAAAAGCTTTTTAACTCAGCTACAAAAGATGATATAATAGAGTTCTTTTTCATATTAAAGTATACATACCATCTTAAACGTTATTATGATAGTTTTGATAACTGCGGTGATTGTGCGTGTGGTGGGATTATCGATTCATTAGCTAAGAAATCGATAACCTTATTTTTGATTAAATGTCTTATTCGAACAAGACAAATACAGCTGATAGCTCCATTTCTTTGTGTTATTGGCAATCAAATTCCATATAATTACGATGAGGATTATAATTATCATTCTTATCCTCTGCCATTAGAGCTTGATTTTTCCAGACAAACTGTGATAGCAGAATGGATGGACAATATCCTTGGAAATTTTAATACAGAAACAAAAGAATATGCTTGGGAGAACTTCAAGTGGAGCGATTATTCATATAAAAAAACAGATAAAGTTTATATCAAATTAGATTAATCTCGCTGCCTTTTATAATAATAATTATTCAATTTCTAAATATAAACATATATGTACAATCATAAAGATTTCGCCTTCTTCGGGTTTTTTCTTATAAGCTATAAATCTTGTGCTTCATTATCAATTCAAAATGCAAAAAACCCTCAATTAGTTAAGTTTGCTTATTTAGAAAACTCATCAAAAGCAAAGCAAGAAAACAAACGTTCCAATACTGAACTATTTGAAAAGATATCTGATGATGTATGGAAGCTCATGATCTATAAATACTTTAATCTAAAAATGCTCTCTAACTTTAAATCTACTTGTAGAAGATTTAATCAATTATGTAGTGAAATTGAAGAAAAAATTGAGAAGAAGCAAAGAAAAAAGCTACTTACATTAATAGCACTTAAAAAGCATTCTAATAATAAATATAACGAAAATAAAGAACTGCCTTGTGATGTCTGTCTTAATAATATTTCTCATATTAAGACTTTTAAGGATATAGTTACAAATAATAGCTTTGCTTTTAGGGCTACTCTTAATTGTTTTGATCTTACAAAAATTTTATTTAACCTTATTTATGGATATAATGAGTTAGAACTACATTCTGATTTTTTTTGCTGTATTAATAATACAACAAAATCAACTAAAATCATTGATTCTATAAATGAAAATCATAAGGTTTTTTTAATAAAAGCAACAGAAATGATAAAACAACATCCACTATTTATTGAAATCTTGGCTAAATCAAATTCTTCTTATATAAAAAAAATAAATGAAGATATAGATCAAGCTGCAGAAAATTATCACCAATACGGAGAAGGTAGCCCCCTTGGAGATAGATTTTATGAGTTTCAAATTTTTTCTCTTGAGCCAAGTCTTTTTTTTCTATACTTTAGAGTGTTTAAAAAAAATAATCTGGAACATTTCATAATGCTCCGAGATTTTTCTCTCTGTAATAAATATAAATGCGATGATTGTTATTACACTAGTAAGCATCAGTTAGACTTTTTTGCAAATATTTTTAAGTCTGCTACAAAAGATGAGATGGAAGGTTTTTTTGAGACATTAAAGAATTTCTACCATGATAGGGATTATTTTGCTTCTTTCACTCAAGACGGTATGCCTTTGTGCAGTGGGATTATCGATTCATTGGCTAACGCTGAAGTAGCTTTATGTTTGGTTAAATGTCTTATTCGTACAGGTCAAGAATCACTAATAACTCCTTTGCTTTGTGTTATTGGTAATCAAATTCCATGGGATCAATTTCTTGAGGATCATAATGAAAATGTATTAAAATATGGATTTTCTTTAGAAAACAACAAAGACAGACAGCATTTCGTAAGCAAGTGGATGAATAAAATTTTTAATCAACTTGATGATAAGTTACAAATAGTTCTTCATAATAACTTTAGATGGGACACCTATTAAGCTTTTTTCAAAAAAATATTTCTATAAATAATAAACTCTAGTATTATATTTTAACAAACTTCATCACAAAAAAACTTTAATACATTTCCCTCTAAATCATGAGTTATTGTTGCGTCTATAATTTTTTTAGTAGAATTATTCAGTATTTCTAGTATTTCTCTAATAAACCCAATTAAAGGCAGACTATTAACTTTAGTTTTGTTAACCCATCTTAACTCTCCCTCTGGGCAGCTTATAACTTTTTTATGGGGAGTCACACCATAGTAGATATAAAGAATCCATGCAGAATTATGACCATCTAAAATTGTTTTTACTACTCCTTTAAGGGTTACTTTTTTTAACCTTATGCCTGTCTCTTCTTCTACCTCTCTTAAGCAAGATTGCTTGCCATTTTCATATAAGGTTGCCTTGCCACCAACACCAGTAAAAAGCCCTTTCATTGGACTCCTGCTTCTTTTTAAAAGTAAAACGTCTTGCCCATTAGGTGATTCTAAAAAGCAAACATTTCCTATCTCCCCACTCGTTAATATGCGTATAGACGCATATATTTAAGCAGGCAGCTCGAGGTTTTCTTGAATTTAAGGCTGTCGCTTAGCTTAATTGATATATACACTTTGCGTCCTAAATATGACCATAAATCAAAAAATTGACCATCATTAAATCATTGATTAATATTTAGTATGGGATTACTCTTCAGCAACTAAACATCAGTTTCTTTGTGCTATAACTCAGCATAGCTTAGAAAAAAAAATTTGTGTAAATGAAGCAAAAATTTTAAATAATTTTAAAAAATTGTTTTTAAAGGCTTTTAAAGACAAAAATGAAAGAGCATATTTTTTAAATACTACCTACTCTGTGGGTGATTCCAAGTTAGGTTATGGTATTAGTTTTGGGTATGGAGCATACTTAGATTTAAGGACTTTTAATGATATCGTATGTGAAATAGAACATTTTGAGTCACTGATTGACAAGGGTGTAATTACATGGAAGAATGGTGAGTTATGTATTCCTTATATTTCTTTAGGGTTCTTAGATATTTGCTTAAATTTTAATTTAATAAGCAAGATAAAGTGTAGCCACTGTAAACCAAAAGGAGTTGGGGTATAGTGTTTCTTAAGTTATTTTGTAGTGGGTTGTTTTTTTTAATATGCTGTGGATCAGCTTCATGCAACAAGGAGTGACTGTGTTACTAATAACTTCAATCACTATGTCTGCGGAAGCCGCAACAATCAAATAGAACTTTGTTTTTTATTATAATTTATATTTCTAATAATAATGGGATGAAAATACTTTTAACTTTATTCGTATGTTATTTTTTAGTAACAATATTTACAATACGTTGTGGTATAACAACAACCTTTTTAACTTCTCTGCCATTAAGCCACTTTTTAATCTTAGGTAAGCCCAAAGCACGAACTTCTACCTCTTCTTTAGCTGTATTTCGTGGTACAACTAACTCTCCACGATGCTTCCCATCAATTGAAATTGGATAAGTAACATCAAGCTTTATCAAGAGTTCTGGGTCAAAAGAAGGGATTTTCTGTTCTGTTATTGAATTATTTTTACCTAAAATCATCCATAGTTCTTCGCAGATATGAGGAGCAAATGGAGCCAATATTTTCAAAAAATCTTCTAACAAAGATTTAGAAAGAACCCCCAAACTAGAAAGCTCATTAACACAAATCATAAGCCCACTAATTGCAGTATTAAACTTATAGGTCTCCATACTATTGGTAAATCGACGAATTGCTTCATGAAGGATGCGTCTTGACTCTAAAGAAGGAGCAGCATCACTTAACTCAAGTTTGCCTTTATTGTTTGGGAAAAAAAGCGACCAAGTTTTCTTTAAGAAACGAACCATACCCTCTATTCCATGTGAGTCCCAAGGCTTAGATTGTGTGATAGGCCCTAAAAATAGCATATAGAGCCTAAAAGCATCAGCACTATAGGTAGAGACCATCTCATCAGGGGAAACAGTATTATACTTTGATTTTGACATTTTTTCCACCTCCTTACCACATTGATAATCACCATTTTTATTCAACTTAAATTGAGCGCTAGCATACTCATCACGCCATTTCTTAAACTCAACAATATTAAGTTGACCTCCATTTTTTATCAATCTATTATCAACATAAAGTGCTGTTGTCTCATATTTATCCCTCTGCTCATAACTTACCATCGTGTTGCTACCTTTGATTCTATAAACAAAGTGAGATATCCCCTGAATCATCCCTTGATTAATTAACTTTTTAAAAGGCTCTTCAAATGATAAATAGCCCAAGTCATACAAAAACTTTGTAAAAAACCGTGCATAAATAAGATGGCCTGTTGCATGCTCTGAGCCTCCTATATATAAATCAACACTATTCCAATAATCTAATTTTTCCTTAGATGCAAAAAAATTCTTATTATAAGGGTCAACATATCTCAAAAAATACCAACTCGATCCTGCCCATCCAGGCATTGTAGTCTGCTCAAGTGGTGATCCATCAAATTCCCACCCCCTAGCACGTGCTAGGGGAGGAAGCCCATCTGAGGTCGGACGATACTCATCTATATCTGGAAGCTGTAGGGGTAATTGAGTTTCACTCAGTGGGCTAGCGATACTATCTTTAAAGTATATTGGAATTGGCTCACCCCAGTAGCGCTGACGACTTAACCCAGCATCTTTTAAGCGATAAGTTGTTTTTCTACTTCCCTTTTCATTATTTTGCAGTAAGTCTATCAACTTTCGCTTTCCATCTTCTGCTCCTAGCCCATTAATTGGTGGAGAATTTATTATTTTGCCTTCATTGTCATCTTTGTAATTTATGACCGAAAGAATAGGTAAATCAAAGTGAGTAGCAAATGCCCTATCGCGCTGGTCATGGGCGGGGACGCCCATGACCGCACCACTTCCATAGTTACCCAAAACATAATTAGCTACCCAAATAGGAACTCTTTTTTTTGTAAATGGATGAACTGCATAACAACCAGTAAAAACTCCTGAAATTTTATCATTATTTTTGAGGCGTTCTCTTTGAGAGAGGGAAAGCTCTTGTTGTTGGTATTTAATCACTTTTTCATACCTCTGAGTTCCCTTAAGAGTTCCAAGCAGTTGCTCCAGATAGGAACTATCTGGAGCAACTGCTATAAATGTCACACCAAAGAGAGTTTCTGGCTTTGTTGTAAAAACTGTTAGTTTGCCTCCATCCTCTAAGATAAATTCTACTTCTGCTCCATCTGATTTACCAATCCAATTTTTTTGCATTTCTTTGACTGCATGACTCCAATCTAGGCTTGATAGTCCCTCCAAAAGTCGATCAGCATATGCTCTTATACGCAAAGCCCACTGTCGCATTCTTTTCTGTTCTACTGGGAATCCTCCTCTTTCTGAGAGGCCTTCCTTTACCTCTTCATTTGCCAAGACAGAATTAAGAGCCGAGCACCAGTTAACAACACGCTCTTCAATAAATGCGAGACGGTAGTTATTTAAGAATTGCTCTTGAGCCTTTGTGTTTTTTTGATTCCATTCAACTGAACTTATTAACTCAATTTTATCACTGCAAGCTGCTTGAATTTTTTTATTTCCTTGAGTAGATAGAATCTTTACTAACTCTTTAATCGGACGTGCCTTTTTTAGTGACTTGTCATAGTAGCTATCAAACATTTGCAAAAATATCCATTGAGTCCAGCAGTAGTAGTTAGGCTTAGAGGTCCATACTTCTCTGCTCCAATCAAATGATAGCCCAAGAGATTTTAGCTGTTCTTTATAGTGCTCTATGTTAATAGCAGTAGTTACTTTTGGGTGTTGCCCATTATCCTGTGCATATTTCTCTGCTGGAAGTCCAAAAGCATCAAATCCCATAGGATGTAAAACGTTAAATCCTTCACTTCGTTTATAGCGAGCTAAAACATCACTTGCAATATATCCTAGAGTATGTCCAGTATGTAGACCAGCTCCTGAGGGGTATGGAAACATATCCAAAACATAGTATTTTGGCTTTTTACTATTTGGTTCTGCTTGAAATTTTTTTTGCTTTTCCCAGTAAAGTCTCCATTTTTTTTCTATGGATTTGAAATTATAAGGTAGTAGTTTGGACATAAAATATTTTTAAAAATAGGTGAAATTTTATTTAATTTAAAATAGATATCGATAAAGCATTTACTATTTTATAATAAATCATCTTACTTACCTGTTTAATTAACTAAAAATAACGCTAATATAATACATTATTAACTTTGATTAATATGAGCGTGTTAATTTAGAGGGCTTTTTGAAAAAGTTTATAACCTACTAAAAGTATCTTCTATAATAGAGCATCTAGAGAAGCTAGCTCATTTTCTATTAATTACTTCTATTCATTTTTTTAAAGAAAGTAGCAAAAATCAAGGTGGAGTTAGAACACTGTTGTTTTGCCTTCAAATACACATAAAAGTGCTTCAAAGCCAACTAACGCGGTCTGCTAAGTGCTTTAGAACCTTCGTATATGACTTGGCAGAAGCCGAAAGCATAACTAAATTGAGGTTAGTTAAACTAAAAACAATCAATAAGATTATGGAAAGGATTATCTCTTATGAAGCCGATAGGATTTTTTATAGGAGGGTACTTAAATGAAGTTTTAGTTCGATCCTCCATTAAAAAACCCTGCAAAGAGTACTAATCATTTATAAAGAGGAACTCTATTGAATGTTTTAAAAATTGTAGTTTTGGGATCTAACAAAAAAGGCTTAGTATTGCGTTATTTTTTTAATACCTTTTCAGCTTCCGATCTACTTACGAGTCCTTTTTTTACAAGCTGATCAATAACATACTGCCTTCCTTCGGCCTTTGCCTTTGCAATTACTTTAGCCCTTCCCTTTGCTATACCTCTTTCCCTCGCTTGTTTTATGGCATAATTCATTGCAGCTATATTGTCTTTTGTTCTTTTTTCTTCTCTCTCATAATGAAAGATATCATCACCAGTCCAAAAAAAACTGTTTAGCTCTTCATGAGCTTTTTTTATCACCTTATTGTTTAAGGTTAGTGTTTTTAGTTGTTCTGGGGTTATTTGACTAGCATTTGTTAAAAAGTAGTAAAAATTTTCCTCTCTTGATTATTTACTTATCTCTTTTGGTTTCTGTTTTTTAAACTTATCAAGTTCAATAAAAGTAAAACTAAATTTGTCCAAGTCATTCTCTATTTTTTTTTCTTCAAATGTTATATGCTCACTTTTATAGGATAGTTTTTTGGGGAAAATATTAAAATTACAAAAAACTAAAAATATAACCCCTTTAACCCCCTCATATAGTCCTCCAGGGTTCATTTGAGATATAAAAGCTTTTGAAGCATAATATTGAGCTCTGCCATAAAACACATCAGTATTTGCAACATCCATTTCTATTATATATTGTGTTCCTTTGTCGTCTTGACAAAGTGCATCTACAATACTTTGTTTGTTTACCATTAATTCTGGCTTTTGTTCAGGACTAAGGAAGGTAACCTTTTCTATTGGGTTTTTTAGCTGACTCTTTAGCACTTCATTAAGAAGAGAAATAAGGATATCTTTATTTCCTTCTGTTCCAAAAAGTCTTTTAAAGGCTATGTCGTTTTGCGGATTTAAATACTTACTTAACATGATTTTTACTCAGCTCAAATATAGTATATTTTTTAAAAAATAGTCATGACTTTTAACTAAAATATTGATTTAGATATATGTGAGACTACATAATAATGTAAATTATCTCTGAAGGTAATGTTTAATTAACAAAAGCAAATGCCAAAGGTACTTTTGTAAGTATAATTAAATTTGTGATCAGTGCAGCTTTAGAGTAATATTAAATTTAACTTTTTCAAATACATTCTATATTCCTCCAACCACATATACATCCGATATAACAAATCGGTGCTTTAAATAAAGATTCGACTAAGTTAATATTTAGATAAAATAGCTCTTATGGGAAATAGCTATTTTTGTTTTTCCCCCTAAAAAAGATACATACATAAAAACAGAAAGCCAACTCTCAAAAAGATAGAAATTTCTATCTTTTATAAAAGTATAATAAAAACATAGGTAGCTTTGTTGTAATACGAAAAAATACTGTTTGTGAAATTATATTTAAACTCAAACACTACTTTTTTCTCTCAATTATTCTATCTATATTCCATAAATAGACATCCTTACTTAAAAAACTAATACCAATACTACTACTGTTGCTAACATCACAAAATTTATAAATCCAAACATTTCTTAAAAACTTTTTTAACTTTATATTCAATTTAATAAAAAAAATATTCCAATAAAAAATACTTTACTGTGCATACTATATATAATAGTTTATTAATTATGATGAATAAACAAGTGAAACTTTTACCAATGTGGATATTAGCTCAAAATACTCTGACGAAATCATTGAAGCTTTTTCATTAGCAAAGTAATTCAAAAAAAAACTAAATCGAGAGTTTAAATATATAGGTATATCGATAATGTTTGAATTATATGATTATTAATGCTTTTAAAGTTGTTTCCCCCTGGTTCACTTCTTTATTTTTGCTCTCTTCTTTTCGATTCTATTCTTTCTTTTTTTTCGATTCTCTTCTTTATTCTTTCTATATTCTATTTCTCTTTTTGCTCTCTTCTTTTCGATTCTATTCTTTTCGATTCTATTCTTTCTCTTCTTTCGATTCTCTTCTTTCTCTGTTTTTTCTTTTTTTTGCTTCTTTTTTGTTTTCTTTTTTTTTTTCGCTTTTTATATTTTCTGCTTTTTTTTTTCGATCTCTGTCTTTACTTGTTGTTGCTCTTTTTTTTCTTTTTCTTTCTACTTTATCGTTTTCTTTTTTTATTTCTTTTTTTCTTTCTTATGCTTTTGTTTTTCTTTTTTGTCTTTTTATTTCATTGAATTTTGAAGAAACTATGTTGTGGAGTTTTTCTTTTGCTTTGGGAAATAATGATTTTTTTGCATCAATAAGTATTTTTTCACTATTATCCATTTCAGTTTCTTCATTACGAAACATAAACTTACATTCATCTAAATACTTATTTAGATCTTTTTGATTCTCGCCAATAAATTTTTCATAATTAAATTCTAGCTCTCGATTATTAAGGTTGCTAAGATCAACGTTTAAATCTTTCTCTAGCTTATTAATATAATCAACTCTTTCATTTTTTCCAAAATTATAATAATTAGTCGAGATACCCAAAGTATTTGCACTAGTTAACTTTGAAGCTAAAGTATCTCTATATTTATAGCATCGTTTACATTTACCGAAATATCCATATTGCTCAGGAGAGCAGAGAGTATCAACAGTTTTTACATTAGTAGAATTAAATAGGTAGTTATCATGAAATATATATCCATAATAAACAATATTCCCAAAAAATAATGCAGCTGCAATACATTTAAATATTGAGCTAAATGATGGAAAAATTGATTGTATCCCTTCAGGTTTTTTTTTATTGTTTTTTAATTTAAACTTTCTGATTTCATCAATTGTTTTTATTTCATCAATTGCTTCGAGGTTGAGGATATTTGTGGAAAAATTATCACCTATTATAGGTGTCTCTTTATATCCAGTAGGATCTTTTCTCAAAACCTTTTTTGCTTTCGGATCTTCTTTTGCTGAGATCGTTAACTCTGGTTTTTTCTTTAATTGCTTTGCTTTCGGATCTTTTCTCAAAAGCTTTTTTGCTTTCGGATCTTCTTTTGCTGAGATCGTTAACTCTGGTTTTTTCTTTAATTGCTTTTTTACTTTCGGACATTGTTTTTTTAACACCGTTAACTCTGGATTTTCCTTTAATTGCTTTACTTTTAGTGGCTTTGATAGCGATTGTTCGAGTCTCTCACTATTGCCACTTAAAAGTTTCGTATGTTGGGTTTTTGAAGTTTCCTCATCAAAATATTTCTTTCGAAGGTTTAATTTCAATAAGAGATAACCAAAGGTAAAAACAACAATAGTAATAATAATGTTATGTATAGTAAAATAGCAACTATATGAACTGTTCTCAGTTTCTTCTAAACTATAGCTATTATAAAGTTTATCAGATTTTATATTACCTTTATATTTATTTTCTAGCCGATATTCTGTATCAGACTTAGCTTCTGTATTAATTGTTGTTAGTAAAATCGTTGATGTTGATAGAAAGACTATTGATAGTAACTTTCTTAATATTGTATTCGGTGTATTGTAAATCATAATTAATGTGTTTCTTTTGCAAATATACAACTTTATTGCCAATACCACAAATTGTGTTTGTTAAAATAACAAAAATGTACTTTCTTTTTTTATATGGGGAGCTATGATTGCTTGGGAACAATAGTTGTATTGTAGTACAATTTTATTGCACCTTTAAAAAAACAGATCTGATAATTACTTTAATATTTTATTTATTTGAGTTAATTATTAAAAACAAAAAAGTGTTTATTTATTTTTATATGCAGATTTGATAAAAGAAATAAATAGAGGGTGTGAAAAAAATGGCTTTGATTTGAATTCAGGATGAAATTGAACTCCTATACCAAAAGGATGACCTGACCACTCTATAGCTTCAACCAACTCATGCTCATTTGTTTGAGTTGTGGAAGATATGGTTATTCCATTTTTTGTAAATCTCTCTAAATAGTTGTTATTTACCTCATAGCGATGCCTGTGTCTCTCATAAATAGTTGATGCTCCACCATAAATACTTGATAGCATTGAACCTGTAACCAATTTTGATCTATAGTTGCCCAAACGCATAGTAGCTCCTTTTTCTTTAATATAAGTTTGTGACTCTATTAAATGAATAACAGGATTAGGGGTATTTTTATCAAACTCAACTGAGTTTGCATTACTTAATCCTAAAACATTTCTAGAGTACTCTACTATCATCACTTGCATTCCCAAACAAATCCCAAAACAAGGTATGTTGTTTTGGCGTGCATATTTAACTGCTAATATTTTTCCTTCTATATCTCTATCTCCAAATCCACCAGGGATCAATATGCCATCTAAAGAATCCAGTTTTGAGGATAGATTATTATCAACCAACTGCCCACTATCTATTGGCTTTATGTTGGCCTTTAGCTTATTAGCAAATCCTCCATGCCTCAATGCTTCATAAACAGACTTGTATGAATCTTGCAAGCTCATGTACTTACCAATAACTCCAATATTCACCTCATCTAAAGGGTTTATTATTACTTCCATAAGGTGATTCCACTTAGAGGTATCTTGTTTATTTGGTTTAAGATTTAGCTTTCTCAAAATAACCTTAGTTAACCCTTCACTATCATATTTAAGAGGAAGTTCGTAAATACTATTTGATATATTGACTGCTGGAATTATATCCTCTTCTGCTATATGAGTAAAAAGAGAGATTTTTTTTTTCATACCTACTGGCATTGAAGAATCTATTCTACAGAGCAAAATATCAGGCTTAATTCCAACTATTTGTCTAAAGTTTTTTACAGAATGTTGGGTTGGTTTTGTTTTTAATTCACGAGCACCTGGCATTCTAAGTATAAGGGTCATATGAGCAAATACAACATTTTCTCTACCAACATCAGCAATAAATTGCCCAGCAGCTTCTAAAAAAAGAGTTGACTCTATATCACCAACAGTGCCTCCTACCTCTATGATAACAACTTTTGCTTCTGGAGTTACTGCACTTAAGATGCGTCTTTTTATCTCATTGGTGACATGAGGTATCATTTGTACGCATTCCCCCAAGTAGTCTCCTCTACGCTCCCTGTCAATAACAGATTTATAAACCTGCCCTGTAGTTATTGAGCTTTGTTTTGTGATTGTACTATTAGTAAAACGCTCATAGTTACCTAAATCAAGATCTGTCTCCGCCCCATCATTGGTTACATATACTTCTCCATGTTCAGTTGGACTCATTGTGCCTGCATCTGTATTTAGATAGGGGTCTATCTTTACCATGCTTATTTTATAGCCACAAGACTCTAATAATGCACCAATAGAGGAGGCTAAAGAGCCTTTCCCTAAAGAAGAGCATACTCCACCTGTTACAAAAATGTATTTTTTTTCTTTCATTATTCTTTGATTTAGATTAGTTTTTATTATATTACGTTTTTGCTTCAAATAATTAACAAATTAGAGTACACTAATAAGAACTTAATAAAGTTAATCTCTATAAAACCAGTTTTGGTTACTTTAATTTGTTTTTTAATATTTGTGTATTTTAATTGCTCATTACAAACTCAACACAATAATAATAAATAATAATCCTAATCCTTATACTGAGCTGCTAATATTGTCTTCAGCTTAGAGCTTACATATATATAGCTCAACCTTCTAACTTTGCACTTCCATCACAACACACACAACCACCAAGATTTTTACATTTTGTGTTTTACACAACCCACTATTCATAGATTTTGAACTAGTTATAAACTCTTTCTTGTTACATTTGAGGACAAAACTATAGTAACCCAGAAATAAAGATAGAAGATATATGAAAAGAAAGATCAAGAAAAAAAGAAAAGGTAAAAATAAATTTTTATACACCCTATGTAATATTATTAACTTACCACTTGGTATTGTAGATAGTGTGATTTTGGGTTTTTTTGGGATTATGTGGTGTATTACTATCATTGGTATTCCCTATGGTATGGTATGCTTTAAGATGGTAAAATTGGCTATCTGGCCTTTTGGCAAAAAAATAGTTTTGCATCCAACAAAAAACAATTTATCACTTTTATTTAATATTATCTGGCTTCTTTTAACAGGAGTTGAAATTGCTCTTACTTACTTTTTTACAGGAATTTTATTATGCATAACAATCATTGGAATTCCTTGGGGAATTCAAAGGTTTAAAATGGCCAGGCTCGTAATATTCCCTTTCGGAGCAAAAATTACTTAAAGAGATTATTTATGTAAACAATCTAGTTAATTGTTTAATCTTAGTTTCTTATATCTCTTAGGGATTATAAAACTTTGCTATAGCTAAAAGCAATAAAAGATAGGACATCTATTTTTATTTTCTCTAAAGCGATGCTTTTTTAACGATTTTTTAAAAATTTTCTGTTTTTTTAACTATTACAAACTTTGCTTGGTTTCAGAAAACATTCTTTAAACGTCTAAGGTGGCTATTTTGGCACTTTCTATTCCCCTTTTTCCACAGCAATTCACTTCTTTACATTTTTCCAATAATACTAGGAAAAATGTAATATTAAAGCAATGCAATAGAATTTAAAAATAATACAGTGTAGTTGCAATATATTAGTCTTAAAGAAAATCAATTTGCAATATTTTAAGAATAGGATTAGGTTTAACTAACTATTTTGGTTTCGTATTTATGGTATATTGGTTTTCATAAATATCAAAACTATAAATCACATAACCCCTATAAGCTTCATCTATCGAATTATCCAACAAAGCCACCATACCATCTGATAGGGTTTTTTCAATTAGACTTTTGGATTTTTTAGAAGCATTCGAAAGTTTTTGGAATAATTTTTTAAGCTTAGCTCAAAACTCACTAACCTTTCCAAAGAACAACAATAAACAATCTGCCTTAGAACTTAGCCAAGTATTATAAGATCTGCAGAGCCGCAGGCAGACAGAAACATTACTATCAACCTTTTAGAAGCTGCTGAAGAAACTCAACGAAATACAAAGTCTATAGGCATCCCATTACCCTCACCTAACATCCTTGAAGCAAAAGAAGATGACATACCATCTTCTTCTGAAGACACAATTGAGATGAATCTAGCGAAAGAAAGCCTAGTAGTCTTGCACTTGAATCTAAGCTAAAGATGACACTATATCATTCACTCCTAACCCACAAAGCTCCTTAAGCGAGGAGCTTAAAGCAGCAACCCTAAGGATCTACATATTATTCCTTAGCTTTTTTATTTTTGTTATAATATTCTTCTCCCTTTTACTTTTATGTTAGGTTAAAAACATAATCTGTTCTTGAAGCCATTAGAATTTCTAATTTTCCCAAGCAGGTCAATTACTAAAGCTCGCTTTCTTCTACACTCAGCTAATCATTAACTTAGTTTTGATATAAATAACGTAATACATAATATATTCTAAAAACATAGACTATATCTCTATTTCTTGGTCTTCAGCACCTTATCCACAAAAAAATATAGAACATTCCTGCTTTTAATTTCCAAGTCTAAAACACGATAGTACATTATATGCCTCTCATAAGATCCCTTAAAGGCATCCTCCATCTGAGCATTAGCACATGTTCTAATGAGCATACTATCGTTTTTATATACTTTTTGTTTACCTTTTGGGTTAACTCTGCATACTGCCCTTCATACAACAAACACAAATAAGACCATCTCTTTGTTCGAATGAATCTTTTGCTTCATCACTCAAGAGCAACGTATATAGATTGTTTTTGTGTTGCAGGTAATAAGAATCAATAGGCAGTTTATGAAAATTCACATTGGCGTAATGAAAAATTTATAGAACTTTACTTCCAATAAAAACTAGAAGTAGGAAGTGGTTTATATTATACAAAGAATAATGGGATTTAGATTGATTTCTGTATTGGGATTTTGCCACTTAATCCTGTTGCCTTAAGAGCAGCTTTAAAACAAGCTTCTCTACGTTCTACACATTTTTTACATATAATTTTTTTGTTATTATAACAACATCTATTATCAATGCCATGATTCTTTTTTTCTTTATCCCAAGCACTCTTCCATTCGGAACTAGTTATAAATCTAACATGTAAATGAGGTACAGTCTGATTATTTTGACTTCCTGAGTTCATATGAACACCAACAATAGCTTTTCTAAGTTCTGTAAATCTTGCATAAAATAATTCCCAAAATTTAACAATCTTTGTTGTTGGAGCTTTTGAAAAATTATACACACATATAGATTTATCTTGAGGAATAATAAGTATTTTGCCACTACTAGTTGGAAATGATGTAGCATTTTTTACATTTTTTAAGTATTTATCAAAAACCGATCCACTGTATTTATGATTTAGTAGAATGTTATTATTTATATTCCCATTACCATTTTTATATCCAGATATTTCAATATAAAAAGGATTTTCATTTATTTTTAACTCAAGATAAAAGCCAAATATCCCCCATTTATGAGCATCAGCTATAACTTTTATTTGTTTTGTAAACTTCGTTATTTCATCATAGCCCTCCTTACCACTTATTAAATCTAAAAATCCTTCAACATCTCTATACATACTTTTATGTTTGAAGTTATATTCCTCAATTCTACTCTTTCCATTCTGTGGCTTATAAACATAATATCTTACTGTTGTTTTTTGATGCTCTTTTATTTTTTTTTTATCCTGATTCGTAAATTCTCCTTTATTTAATTTAACATTATTTACTCCTCTATTAACTAGAATGCCACCCTTTTTACCACCTATGAGACCTGTAATTTCTTCAGTATTAGCGTAGCTTCCCTCATGTTTTCGGTTATATTGATCAATCCTACTCTTCTCTCTTGGGGCTTTTTGATAATCCTTTATTTTTTCTAGATTTCGATTCATATCTTCTGAGTAACTTAATTGAACATTATTACTAGAAGTACAACTTTTTTTACTTAAAAAAATTATTCCACAAACAACTACTAATGCTCCTAGCAACACTATTACAATATGTTTTTTTACACAATCACTACCTTCATAATTGTCAATAGAGTCACTATCAAAATTATTTTCTTCGTTTTTAAAATTAATATCACCCTCATACTCATTTAACTCAGTTGCAGCTACACAAAAATTACTAAGAACAAAAAGTATTACAAAAACGACTCTTGAATTCGACATGGAGATAAATATTTATTAGCAGGTAGAATGATGTAAGGCTACAGGGAAATTCCCAGCTAAGAGTAATACATTATACTTTCTAGGAACCTTCTTACTATTTAAAACAGAGTATCCTTCTATTCTTCCATTTTCTTTTAATTCATCAAGGTATTGAATTGCCTCATCACTACATCCAAGTATTTCATCCCTACCTGTTGAGATTATAATATGAGTTATTTTAGGAAATTTTTCCATTAACTCTTTTATTGCATATGAGAGTACTCCTGTCCCATTTACTACTTTCACATTTACTCCTGCCATCTTAAATTTATGTGATATTTTAGTTTTGTTTTTTATATGCTTTTTACCGAAATTTTTATAGTTCCATTCAATATGTTTTTCTTTTGAAACAACACAGTCAACTTCATTATATTTTCCACAATATTTATAAAATTTATTTGTTTTAAAGTTCCCCACCAATGTTTCTGCTCTTTTTGTTGCTATAAAAAAATATCCATCTATACCATATTTTTTTATTTTTTTTATTTTTGATTCTTCTAAAAAGTAGTCACATCCTGATCCTGTTTGTTTCATTCTTTCTAACTCCTGTTTATAATCATCTAGAGAATGAGGTTTTTTTAAGTGCTTTCTTTTTCCTTTTGATTTTTTTAAAAAATTTATATTGGATTTATTTTTGCCAGCCATCTTATCATCAGTAAAAAAGCTTTCGGCTAATTCATTATCAAAATCATTAATGTATTCATTCTGGTCATTAGTTGCATAATTTGACTCCACCAATAGGCAAGAATAAAATAAGGTTAATGATAGCCTCTTTCCTAATTTTTTTAATATTAAACTCATAAAATTTAAATTTATTTTTGTAACTTATAATATAAGTTCTAAAAGTAGATAAAGTTTTTACATCTCTTTAAATAAGATTTTTACCCTTCAGTAAAAGCGCTAGAAGCTCAATATCCTGCTCCTTATGAAAAACTTTGTAGGGTAGGTAAATAAATTGAGCTTTCGAGAGAAAAATAATAAAGTAGTTTTTACCACGCTTTGCCGAAGAAACTTGCTTCCATGGAAATGGATGGCCTTGTTTTGTAGAAAAACAAATTACCAATTGTTGTGGACTAATTTGGTAGAAAGTTTTACTAAATAACATTGAGTTTTGCTCAAGCTGAGTCATACTATAAAGCTGTGCTAACCAGAATAAAATATATAGTATAAAAAAAACTATTGGTAATATACTCCAAATAAAAAGCTTAAACCCAAAAAGGACTACAGTTATTAGTATAAGTGAAAAAGGAATAAACCACTGCTGTTTTATAATATTCAAAAAACAAAACTTAATATATGTAGAAGGTTTTAGAGCGTATTTTTTTGTTTTAATAATCATAATAAAAGTTAAATAAACTAGACTGCAAATCTACAAGAAAAATAGTTTATTACAACCCAAATAATTAAAATAGTTAAAAGCTACTTATAATAACAGCTTTTTGTTCTTAAATAACTAACTTAAAATAATAAATAAATCATGTTCTAATACTATCTGTAATGGTTTGAGTTGACAAATTCATGTTTTTTGTTTGTTTTATTTTGTGAAAACAAATAAAAACCATATATTTATACCAAATTAACAACTAATCATAACAATATTTAATTATAAATACTAACTTTTATGGATAATTATCAGCTTATTAGTACTTGCCAAATGGTAAGACCACATATTATTAAAAACGCAACCTAAAACTAACTATTATTTAATATTATAATTTTGAACCAGTATGAAGCTAATAAATAGAAAGAAAAGTAAAAAATCTGTCTATAGATATAAAAAATATGAAACAACCTTAGAAGCATTTTGTATTCAAAGTCTAGAAAAAGTTATGATTCTTGAGAGAGAAAACTACTTAAACAAAAATAAGTCAAAAAAAGATAAAGGGAATGGCTTCTACTCTCGTTGTTTCACATCTTGTGAAAAAAAAAGATATAAACTATATATTCCTAGAACAAGAACAGGTCACTTTATACCATTATGTTTAATCTTGTTACGTTACAACCAGGAAAAAATGCAACAATTACTATTAAACTTATATAAAGAACCTATTGACTTAGTTATGATTAAAGGTCTTTTAAAAAATTATTTTGGTGAAAAGCTAAGTAAGACTGAGCTAATAGAGTTAACTGAAATATTTCAATATGCACGTATTGATTGGGGAAAGAAAGTTTCTAGATACTTAAAAAAAACTACCTCTAACTCACCCAAAGTTATTAATGAAAGTTCTTTAGCAACGTAAGAAGTAATCTTTAAAATTAACTTTTTTAAAAATTTTAATTTTAAAACACCATCCTCTTTTTATCTTAAACTCTATATTGTATCTATTTGGGATTATCTTACTAGGAGGATTTGCTATTAGGGGTTTTCTTATTAGGAATACAAAAGTAGTTACTTACGCGAGATGGTGCGTTACTAAATAGTGAATTAACTTCAACAGGATCATTAGGGTCATCATCTCTATAGCGATTTTTTTCATCAGAGGCAACTGAAAAAAAAGTTGCCTCTCCATCTATAGAAACACTTTTCAATTCTCCCATCCAATCAATCATTTTACCTAGCTCTTCTGAAATAAAGTTATATTCATCTTCATTTAACCTAAGGCGAGCCATTTTCATTAGTTCTTCCATTCGAGATTTATCTATTTGCATAATAATATTTGAATAATAATTTTAAAATATAGGGCTTTGTTAAAATATAAATAGCAGTAGAGCAAAAAATGCACCTAGTGAAATCATCAACACCTTTATAAGATTAAATTTATGATCAGAGGTAGCCTCAGAAAGTATCGTAGTAGCTATATGAAGCAAACTTCCTACAGAAACTGCCCATAATAATCCAAGTAGTTGATAACCTCCAAGGGTGTAGTCACTTGGAATAACAGAACCAATCCAACAACCCAAAGGAGAGGCTAATGCAAATATTAAAAGGAAGCAAATAATAATCTTATAATTATATCTACGTTGCATTAAAATAGTTGTAAGAGCAAATGACGCTGGGATTTTATGCAAGATAATTGCACTCAAAATTTGATGTGAATGATCATGCTCAGCAATATCACAAAATAGATGAGAATATCCACCTAGAGATAGTCCATCCATAAGTGCATGGATTGAGAGTGAAGTAAGCAACCCTATTGAACTCCAAACTGGGAGGGGTTTAAAATCATTATTAGGTAGATGTCCGTGAGAAACTCCGTGGCTCCACAAGTCCAAAAAAAATTGTAGGTATACTCCAAACAATGTCGCTACAATAATATATTTTAATCCGCTTTTACTAGATATTGAGTATAATTCTGGGAGTATATCTATAAGTGTAAGACTAAAAAGAAAACTACCTCCAAAAAACAGAAGTGGGTCTGTTGTTTGTTTTTGTATTTTAGGAAAACATAAAAGAATTCCACCACTGAATACAGTTGTAAAAAAAAGCAACAAAGACGACAGATAGTTCAAAATATTGAAATTAATGTAAAATAGTAAGAATATTTTTTTTATTTAATGATACTTAATAATCATATTAAGTGCAAATATATTATATTTCGCCTTTAAAATACGCTTAGTATATATTTTATTTTTTGCTATATCTATAAAAAATACCCTCTATATATTATATCAAATCATGAATTCAAAATTAACTAATGTTAAAGAGAACCTCCTTTCTACTATTGATTAGGATTGTTTTAATCAACCCAACTATTAGTACAAACCTCTACTCAATACCTGAGGATAAAATTATTGTTGGTAGAGAGCAAAATGAACTTATCAAAGAATTTAATAATATTGTTGTTGATAAAAATAGAAGTACAAATTACCTATCTAGCCTACTTCGTAACCTTGACGTAGAAGAAAGTGATGACAATAGTAACCTTAATTTAGCTAAAAAGCTGACCTGTTTCTTTGTATGATAAAAGAATCACAAGAAGAATTCAATATAAATCAAAATCTACTTGAGGAAATAGCTTATTAACTATTTTCTCTATAACACAAAATTATAGACACTGCCACCGCTAAATAGGTTTTTTGATTATTTCTCTGAGTTTCTTGAAAAAGGCTTTATTGAGTGGAAAGTTCTGACTAATCCTGGTTGTGACTAAAAAAAATATAAATATATTACTATTAGATATATTGCTATATACCAACAAAATAACTATAGTAAAGGAATATTCCTGGCTTTTAAAGATACTTTTACTTGATATAAAAAAGCACGCTAAATACTTATAACATAAGTTCTTTATTTACTACGTTTAGAGCTATCCTATTATCAGATAGTTCTAAGGTTTCTATTGAATCTATAAAAAAGATAATTAAAGACTATGGTTATGATGATGGATGTGAATCTAACCATAGTAAAAATGCTGCTATTGTAGAGTTTCTAAGTCCGTATTTAGATAAAGAGTTTTTTTTTATTATTAGTAGATGTCATGAGTTTTTTTCGTAGAGTTGAGAAAAAAATACCCCGAAATTGGGTTACTGGTTATTATATAAATAATTTTGACAAAGTTTTTAGCAACCCTACTATTAAAGATTTTATCTTGAATAATAAAAAACATATCCCTAGTGAAGAAGCTGAAAATAATTCCGCTCTACCAAAAAATAGCACAAACCTTAACTCTAATGATTCTAACCAAATTACGCCCCCTAGAAATCAGCTTCATGTTGTAGTTGATAAAAAGCATAAAAGCATATTACAATTCATCATTAAAGAAACATGCTTTTTTACTATCTCAACTATTTTATTAGCTGTTATACTTACAGGTTTCTTATATTCAAGCAACTAAGAAGAGGATGAATAAACTCATCTATTATACATATTAATAGACTAAAAGTGTTGCTTCTCTAGGTTAGAACTAATCTTAAAAAACCTACTGTAATAAATACAGTTATAACTTCACTATATTATATAGTAGTTTTTGCTCTCTCTTTTACTCATTTTTTTGTTAAAATGTTGCATTTAAGATATTGTAATTCTAAGGCACTTGTGTTTTATAAATATTATTTATTTTGGATTTTTTTTTCTTCATGTTCTTATAGCAAGCTCAAGTTTATCAAGTACTCTATATGTAGATAATAGTCTTATAAATAGCTTTGAAGTAACTTACATAGAAAATAAAGATGAAATCAAAAACGCATTTAATAATGATAATTTTCATCAAAAATTAAATAGGATGAAGCTTCTACCACACAATGAAAATTATATTAAAGAAAAAGCTGAGTTTCTTCATTATCTTTAATCTGAGTCACAAAAAAAAGTTTTTTATTCTCCAGCTACTTTTGAAAATATAGTTTATGACATTTTTGACTGCACCAATAAGATTGATATTCTCACTCAACTCTATATACTTATGAAGGATAATCATATTAAGATAAGCAAAGAGTACTCTTGGTTTCTGAAAGGACTCCTATACAATAACAACTACAGTAATGATTATGTTGACAAACTTTTTCCAATATGAAGTACAAACCCAGATATTACAATAATATCTATTTTAAAAATACTTATTGTAACTGAAAACACTAAAATTTCAACTAATATTAAAATGGCTTTAGCCAATTTCCTAATAAAAAAAATATAATAACAAAGAGTAAAATTAATAAATTAAATATCACCAAAAAAGCTAAAACTATTAGTGTGCTTCAATCTTACAAAGATAAAAGCTCTACTGAGAATAGCTCTAACTCTGAAAATATAAATATATTTTTAGTTTGTGTTTTATTAATAGCTTTTACTTTAATTTTATACGCTATATACAACTATGAAGAATTTGAATAAGAGTATTATGATGAAAAAAATCCCAAAAAACAGGAAAGAAAGTCACCATAGTGATGATCGCTATATTTTTGATATTTATTTTGATTAATAAATCCATTAAAAGATACTTCAAATAATACCTCTTTTTATATAGATATATGTATTATACTGATTATAAAAAAAAAGAGTTTTTAAATTCTTAATAGAATATTGAACTATAGAACATAATCTCCATTAGTTTTTCATATTTTTGCTAAATATCTACATCAATTTTATTATGGGAAAAAAAATTAGAACACGCTTTGCACCAAGCCCAACAGGGCCACTTCATATAGGAGGAGTTCGTACTGCTCTATTCTCTTATCTATTTGCAAAAAAACATGGAGGTGATTTTATACTACGAATTGAAGACACTGATCAAACTCGCTTTGTACCAGAGAGTGAACAGTATATTTTGGATTCACTTAATTGGCTTGGAATTACACCAGATGAAGGTCCTAATATAGGGGGGGCTTATGGACCATATAGACAATCAGAGCGAAAAAGTATCTACGGCTCCTATGCACACAGACTAGTAAAAGAAAAAAAAGCTTATTATGCTTTTGATACTCCAGAAGCATTAGATAAAATGAGGAGTAAGTTAAAAGGCACAAAAGCTGCCCCAAAGTATAACTCTATAGTGAGAGAGATTATGCAAAACTCACTAACCCTAGGAGAAGAAGAAGTCTCATGTAGACTTGAAGCAAAAGAGCCATATGTAGTTCGTCTATTAATAGATCCAAAAAAGGAGGTAAAGTTTTATGATGAGGTGCGTGGTTGGATAAAAGTAGAGGGTTCAAACTTGGATGATAAAATATTACTTAAAGCGGATGGCATGCCAACTTATCACCTAGCAAGTGTTGTAGATGATCACTTAATGAAAATATCACATATTATCAGAGGAGATGAGTGGCTCCCCTCAACTCCTATTCACGCACTTCTATACCAAGCCTTTGGCTGGGAAATGCCTATCATTGCACATCTGCCACTATTGTTAAGATCAGATGGTAGTGGAAAGCTAAGTAAAAGATTTGCAGAAAAATCAGGAACTCCAATATTACCAATCAACTGGAAAGACCCCAAAACTGGTATTACTTACCCTGGGTTTAGAGAAGCTGGATATCTAAGGGATGGTCTTCTTAACTTTCTAGCTCTATTAGGTTGGCATGATAGAGGAGATAGAGAGCTTTTTACACAGAATGAATTAATAGAAACATTTTCCCTAGAGTGTATTAATAAGTCAGGAGTTAGATTTGATATGCAAAAAGCAAAATGGGTCAACAAACAGCACATAAGAAAACTTAGCAATAAAACACTGATAGAAAGATACCTTTTACCAGACTTACAAAGTAGGGGCATTTCTGCAAATAAAGATTATGCAGAAAAAGTTATAGCATTAATAAAAGAGAGGATAGAGTTTCCTGATGATATTATAAGAATAGCTCTTCCTTTTTTTAAAAAACCTAATACCAAATTAACTATCTCCGACAAAGATAAGCTACAAAGTTTTTTGCCAATATTAATTAAAGATTTAAAAACCTTAAGGGAGTTTACAAGAGATGATATTAATAATATTATAATAGGTTCAATAGTAGCTTCAGGAAAGAAAAAAGGAGAAGTTGTTCCTTTATTGAGAGTCTTATTAACTGGAGAAAAAAAGGGAGCTAATATAATAGATTGTATAGAGTTATTAGGAAAAGATGAGGTTATTGCTCGCCTATATTAGTTTTTTGTCTTATTTGGTCTATATTATATACTATAATGAGATCCTAGTTCTACCGAGATTTTTGTTCGTACTTAAGATAATGTTTTTTGCAGGATAAGGAAAGAGAGTCTTATCTAAATCCTGAAAATTTATAACAAAAATCATCTGCTTATAATTTTGGCATATTGTTTTAGTCAGTAAGAATAAATGTAAATCTATGCGAATCATAAATGACAAAAAGAACAAAGGTGAGAACCGATAATGGTTAAAAAATAAAGGCAAGGTACAAAGCATGTTTAAATAAAGCGATATTAGATAAGAAGCTTTTTTTGTAAAACTAAAACTTATTAAGTCATAACAGCAACAACATTTTTAAGAAAAAAAGTTGAAAACACTAATAAGACTATAACAATTCACCAAATAGTTTAATGGGTTAGAAAAAAAGACTTTGTAAAATAGAGTAAAAAGATCTATATAGTTAAAAATACTTCCAATCTCATCTAATGATTATAATTTGAAGTGCTGTATATTTTTTTAGAAATGATTCCCTGAAATATCATAGTTGATTGCAAGAAATCTAAGTAATTAAAAAACCAATAACTTATACACCTTGAAATATAGAAGTTTTTTTATTAAATACTTTTAAAGTATTACTATCTTTTAACTACAATCGGCCATAGTTCTTACTTTATCAAGCTATACTTCATGATAAGTCAACTTCAAATTTCATTTTTACAATTGATTCATAAGAAATCCCATCACTACTAAAAAAATTCTTTGAGTTATCTTTTTTTAGATCTATACCAAGTTCTAAGCTTACATTGTCACTAATATCAAAGATTAAAGCAGGCTTAAGATTATATTTTAAATCACTTCCTTCTTTACAGCCTCCAAAAGATATCTTAAAATTTCCTTCTTCCAAATTTAGTTTCTTTGATATGTGTGAAATATTACGCTCAATTCCAAAGTCAACTTTACCATCTTCTATCTCATAATTTTGTAGTTTTAATACAACTTTAGTATTAGATTTATTAAAACCTATGTTTTTTAAAAAAAAGTGGTCTAAGTTAAAACTTAAATCAATGGTTTTTTCACCTGAGAGTGCCCCAGATAATGATAATTTATCTAAGAACTTAAGACTTAAGTTCTTAGTAAATTCTGCTGAAAAATACTCATCTTTTTCATCATCTTTACCCTTAAAGATGTTGTATATATTACTCAGAAATAGTCTTGCTTTAACATCAATATTATCGGTCTTCTCATATTCTACACCAACCCCAAATGAATGGTTTTTTTTATTAATACATGATTTTAATTTACCTGAATCTATAAATAACTCTCCATCACTTAAATCAAATTTATATCCAATAGAAAGCATCTTGAATATATCTATTGCTTCTTCTGGTGCTGCTGCTTCTGATCCTGTTGGTTCTTGTACTGTTGTTTCTGGTGCTGTTGTTTCTGGTGCTGTTGTTTTTGGGATATTTAAATCTAATTTTAAATATATTTTTTCTAGAAACTTATACTTAAATTTTAATTCCAAGTTTTTAATATCCGAATCTCCAGACATTTCTTTATCTGACTCTTTTTCTCCAGCTAATAGTGAATGATTATGTATACATCCGCTAAATAATGTCAAAAGATAAATTGTTGTTTTTTTATATAAGTTCATAATTAATTCTAATATTTAGATAAGTAGGTATTACAAAAGCTGATATTATTTTTAATAGGTTCAAACAATACTTTCGTTCTACACATTGCATAATTAATTAAAATTAATTAAATAATCGATAAAGGAGCTCTTTATTTTAAAATAAATGTCAAAATTCCAAATACTATCCCAAAAAACATTCATATATATATACGTTTGGTAAAAATAACATACTAAGGATATCTACAAAGAAACTGCTTATAAAAAAATATAGATAATTGAATAGATGATATTTCATAAAGTAATTCTTTGCTAGACTCTTCATCAGTATTTACATCGAGAGCACAATATGCCAGAAATAATAGGATACACATGAGTATAATCTCTAATACATTATAAACGTGAACTACTCTTTAGATTTCTAGGGGAAGTGAGCCACTTTCTTTTTTTACGCTTGTTGTCACCAACGCAAGTTAGGGGAAGGCTTATTGCCTCTTAATTTTGGCTACAAACCCTCTTTTCACAAAGATAATACTACTCTTTGCGCTCAACTCCTTACATTAAGTTTAGTCTTAATTTTATTGCCCGTTGTTTAATTACAATAGAAGCATTCTTATCTGCATTATCGGTATGTTCACAACTTATAGGTAAAAATATAGGTTGGATTTTACAATTATTGAGGTAAGAATGAAGACTTAGCACATTACCAGGAGTATGATGAGCTCATAGTTTAAAGACTGTTTTTTTTCTTTTTTTTGCACTATTAATTCGTAAAGGATTCTAGTAAATGCCACCCCTTATCTAATATCGCTTTATTTAAACATGCTTTGTACCTTGCCTTTATTTTTTAACCATTATCGGTTCTCACCTTTGTTTGCCTTTGGTCTTTTTGTCATTTGTCTTGTTTTTAAGTCCTGGAAAACAAAACCCTTAGCTTCTTTACTGTCAACTAATTTACGGCTTGTTTGATGCCAAATATTTTACCTTATATTTTGCTATACCTCTATGACGTAAAGAAAGACTTTGCTTTGTTTTAAATATTGATTTACTTCCCTTTTTTTCCTTGTAAGTTTTTTCTGAGAATATCTTAGGTGAAGTTCTAAAATAGTTTTATTATTTTTCTCTCACTTGTAAGGTCAAAAGAACCTTCACTCTTTAAAAAATTGTATAAGTATTTTTGCTCCTTTCTGCTTATGTCAATTGCATGTTTTTCGATAGTAGGATTTTTTGCTTTTTTAGAAATGCTATTTGTTATCCTAGTAGTTCGGTTGTTACTTTTTTTGAGTTTGACTTTCATTATAAAAATAAACTTTACCTTTATTTATATAAATAGATCTTGTGGTCTCATATGAGAAGATTTTTAACACTTAGATATCCTATATTGTTATATTTTACAACTTAATAAAAAGTCGTATGACTCCATCGCTGACTTTAATAAAATAAAAATAGTTGAATGTTCCTTGTTCCGTATTTTCTTTTGTGCTAGGACAAGGACAACGTTTTTTCAAAAAGTTTTGGTAAGTATTATACACCTTAAGTAATGAAATTATTTAGGTAAAATACTTGAAATCAACCAAGCTATTTCTTCTTTTCTTTTTATATTGGAAGTATGTTTTAAGATAAACATGGTATTTACCTTACCGCAGATAAACTGGCTCTTCCCATTTTCATCTATCTTTTTTTACCTTTCAAATATAGGTATAGAAAATTGCTTTTGTTTGGTTATAAACTTATTCTATTGACCTGTTGTGACAATCTATATCCCCACAACAAGTCACTCTGTGGGCCTGCATGGATTCGAACCACGGACCTCTACATTATCAGTGTAGCGCTCTAAAACCAACTGAGCTACAAGCCCCAATTATTTATTTTTCCTGCCAGCAAAACTAACAAAATTAATACAGATTACCTAGTTTATTGACTCATTTTAATTGAATTAGATTCAATTAATGGTAGAAATCTTAAACGCCTAAATACCTGTGCAGTAACAACCACATCATCCATACAATACCTTAAAATTGAAGGCAAGTCGTTTTTTTCATAATAATAAGAGTTAACTTCTGAGCCTTTCATATTTTCCTTGCTTGATGGGATGTTAAATAAGTTAGCAAGTGTATCAAGAGAAGTAAAATTCTTCCTATCACCAAACTTCCACATTTCCATAGTATCAAGATGACTTACTTCCCACGGCTTTTTGCCACTTGTATCTAGTGAACTTGGCAGCACAATATTATTAATAGTCATACGACGTGAGATATATGGGAAATCAAACTCTTTTCCATTATGTCCACAAAGCTGTAGATTAGGATGATGGAATCCATCCAAAATTTCTTTAAACTGTGTAAGAAGCGTATGTTCATTATCATTAGCAAGTCCTCTAATGTAAAGTGTTGGGCTTGAGTTGGCATCTTTTTGACCAATGTATCCTACTGCAATAACTATTATTTTACCAAACTCTGCATATATCCCCGCTCTTTCATTGTATAATTTTTCTTCCTCTTTTTTATTACTAGCACCTAATCTGTTTGCCTTTTTGCACCAAAGATTTTTCATATTATCTGATAGCTCTTCAAATGAAGAGTTTGAAGAAACTGTCTCTATATCAATAAAAAGTGGGTTTGTAAAATAGGCTAATGGACTCATAATAATAAATATTTAAAATTGACTTTGTTGGTATTGGGATTGTTGTTGTTGTAATTTTTCTGAAATACCGTAAATAATCTCTGGTATAATTTGATAATAATAACTAAATACGAGTACTAAGTAGATAACTATCAAAAGAAACCAAATAATTGGCATAAAAATATTTTTAATTACAAAGTGAAGATTACTTATAAATTTATAGCTAATAGAAAATACAATTAAAAGAAATAGTGATGGAATAATAACCCTTTTGTACCATCCTGTTTTTTCTTGAGTAGCCAATTCTTCATCAACCTCTTTTGTCAATCTTATAATCATATTTAAAAATGTTTTTTCTATGGGTCTTCTATACATAAATTGAACCAATTTAACAGCAGAAATTACTATCCAGTTTGCTTTTAATGAAATGTAAGAATAGACTTTTTCATTTCCATACTTTAAATAATATGGAACTACCACTACTAAAGGTAATATAGTTCGACTTAAAAAGTTATCACTTTGAATTAAATTTGAAATAAATTCCTCTGATATAGCAGAGGTTTTAGAAGCTGAAATAAATAACAAACTAAGTGATATAAAAATTGATCTTGAAAGACGCATAATAAAGATTATTAACTAGTCCCACAAATGTATTATTTATAATCTATAATTAATAGCTTTTTTACTGATGATAGTAGAGATTTATTGATTTATTTTTTTTTAAGAATTTATTTGCGACATTTTTAATTTGCTCTTTTGAAATATCTTTAAGCCCCTGCTTTGTTTCTCTTTCCAAAAAATCAGGTGATTCCAACGCAGAAGAAAAAGCAAGATTTTCCACTACATTCAACAACTTCATTTGCTCAAATTCATATGAGCTTTCCAATTGATTTTTTACTCTCTCCCACATAAGCTCTGAAATATCACTATTTATTGTAGACTCTATAATCTCTGTAATACGACTTTCTGCTTTTTCTAAAGTAGACTTCGGTGTAAGTGATGCTTCTATTATAAATAGTCCGCAATTAACCATTTGAGTAGTTTGTATTGAAATTTCGCTCAATAACTTTTCTTCCTCTACTAATTTTTTATATAGAGGTGAAGATTCTCCGCCACCTAGTAATTCACATAAAAGTAAAATAGAGAAGTAGTCTTTATCTTTTCTTTTTGGTATATGAAAAGCTTTTAGTAAAAGATTAAAAGGAATATTTTTTTTAACGATATGCTTATCATTAATTTTAATATTCAAGAAATTATTAATTGGAAGCTTCAAAGTAGATTTTTTAGGTATTTTTGAAAACCACCTATCACAAAGAAGTCTAACTTTCTCCAATTCTACTCCTCCACCAATTACCAATACTGCATTACTGGGTGAGTAGAAATTTCTCTTAAATTCACGCACCTCTTGAAGTGTGATAGACTCAAGTTGCTTAATACTTTTACCTATTGTAGGCCAGCTGTATGGATTAGACGGTTGATATGACAAGCCTAGAAGATTTCCCCAAATATCACCATATGGTGTACCTTGAGTAGTTTCCTTAAGTTCTTCAATAACTACGCTACGCTGTACTTCTAATCCTTTTTCTTCAAAAATCAAATCACTCATGCGATCACTCTCTAGTCTAAAAGCGTCTTCTATATATTTTGAAGGAAGGCTAATATGATAATTTGTAAAATCACTTGATGTAAATGCATTATTCTGACCTCCAACTCTCTCTAGCTCTTTATCAAAATTAGGATATTTTTTGGAGCCTGTAAAAAGTAAGTGCTCAACCAAATGTGCCATTCCTGTTCTATTTTTATCCTCATAACTAGAACCAACTTGATAGAGCAAGTTTACAATAGATATTTTGCTAGCAGGTTGTGGATAAACAACAACTTGAAGTCCATTCTGTAATGTAAAGTAATCTAATTTCATCAATATAAATATCTATTTTTGTAGGACGAAGTTATATAGTTTGAATTTATTTTGCTAATTTTACCACACTATAAACTATATAATGGATTCTTTTTTACGTAAATCACTCGAAATTACTACTACTATTGCTGGGTTGTCTACAGTTTGGATTGGTAGTAGACGCTATATTATAATGTGGCCCATTAGTATACTAATCACTAGTGTTAATCTTTTTATCTGTTTTGACAGGCAGCTTTATGGAATTATTTTTAAGGGAATCACATCACTAATTTTATCCTCCTATGGATGGTATCATTGGAGTAAAAAAACCAGTCAACCAAGCCACCTACAGCCAATTAGCAGAGTATCGAAAAATGAGATAATAATTACCTTTATTATTGGTTGTTGCTATATAGCTATACTTTATCCTATTTTTAAAAAATGGGGCTCTGCTTTGCCTCTCTTAGAGGCAATTGGAAATGCTATATTTGTTATTGCAATGTGGACAACGGCGCATATGAAGTTAGAAAGTTATTTTTTGTGGGGGCTTCTCAATATTTTCTCAATCTACATTTATTGTGGTAAATTATTATTTTGGTTTGCAGCAAAATACCTAGTTTACCTATTACTTTCTTTTTACGGATACCTAAGATGGAACAAAGACTTTAAGAGGCAACAAGAACAAATCATTGCTGGAAAGTAGAGCTAGTCAAAGCTCATTAGATTCAAGTCCAAATAACACAAATACAATATTTTGCTTATTATAAAAAAATAATGAAGCTTCACTAATAGTTGAAAATGTAAAAAGTACTCTAATACTATTAGAGTAGAAAGTATAATTTTATATTATTGATCTATTTCTTTTGCTTGTAAGTTTGTATCATTATCTTTACTAGAAAATAGGGATATTATAAACTTAATTATATCTCTTGAAAAATATAAATTTTCTTTATAAATAAAAATAACTACAAAAAAGAACCATGGGTTTAGTAAAAACATTGACCAATAATAAATGAGTGAAGTAGTATCTTTTTTCTTGTCTGTGGTATTTGCCCCCTTACTTTTCAATATTTTTAAAATATTTGAATCAGTATCTTCAATTTTAGAATAATGAGCATAAATAGAATTATTAAGATAAGAACTTCTTTTGTTTAGAACTATATTTAGTGTATCTCTGTCCTCATCACAAATATCAAGTAATACAGATAGTACAGAACCAATTTTATTATAAGAAATTTTTTCTTTACGAAGATATACAAAGTTAAATACTTGAATTATAAATTCAGAAAGTTTATGAATTTTGGGAGAGTTTTTTTGTAACAAACTTTTTATTATTACTTTCATTTCTTCGGAGCTATTATTTGAACTTTTGATTATTTCATTTCCTAATTCTTCAATAATTTCATTTGGTTTATAGTATTGTTCTATTAAATATTTCTTGTCTTTTTCGTGGTCTTTAATAGATTCTTCAGTCCATCTATGGATTTTACTGAATCCTTTTTTAATTGCTTGACTCTTCATGTTTTCAAAAGCATCTGTTATTCTTTTACATATTTTATCTTTAGCTTGTTTTGTACTTAATTTGTATTTAGATTCAAACAATGCTATATTTTTGTCTAGATCTATTCTAAAGTCAGTGTGTTTTTTATTAACCTCTACGTGAAAAGCCAAAAACAATCCTTTCTCTTTACATTTTGCTTTTGCTTCATTTTCTTTATGCCTTTCATTTATATCCCTAATGTAGTATAAAATAGCAAATATAATAATTGAATATGTAAATAAAAATATTTTAAATCCATAGTAAATAGGACTCTCCATATTATCTTCCTCTATTCGCTCATCTAAGTTTGTATTGTAATCTTCTTCTCTTTCTTGTGATGATGCATAAGTTGTTTTATTCGACAAGTAACTTGAGCTTAGTAATAAAGCTATTTTTAAGAAATCAGAAAAACTTTTTTTAAATATCATTGTTGTTAGATTTAAGAATTAGTATACTCATAAATTAATTATTTAACAGAAAACTCTGTTACAAAGATACCCGAAATTACCCAATAATATATAATTTGCTCTGTTTATAAGCCAAGCTCCCCCCCTATCTTCTACTGTTTTTATAAGCTAAAGGTATATTTTTTAGAATTTTATTAAATGGTAAAATATATCTACATCGAAAGTAATTCTTAAAATTTATCAGGCCTCAATATTCATTTTTCTAAGAGTGATTTATAGATCTATTTTTTAATAAAGTAAAGGAGATATTGTCTACAACTAGTAGGCTCTTTTTTAACTAAAATCCCAAAAAAATTCTGCACAATTTGAAAAACCAATAATAGTTTATAACTGTTAAGATCAATATAAGAAAAATTTTGGCTTTGGTTTTTGCTTTGGAGTCATTATTTTTTATTGCATTATTTAAGATATAGGAAAAATTAACAATTCTAAATATAAAATATACAGCCAAGCCCACTATAGCTATTATTTTAAAGTATAGTGTATCTCTATTTCCTAGGACATACATAAACCAACAAGCATACACGAAAGGATTAGAAAGCTCAGATAGTAGCCCTTGTGCTACCTGCTTAGAATATATCTTAGTTGGAATAAGCAAAAAGATTGCAAATAAGAGATGGTGTAAGTAGTTATCTAATATAAGAGCTCCTATCTCTACAGGAGGGAGACCATTCCCAAAAAAATAGTAGTAGGAATAACAAATATTATCATATAAGAGATAAGCTAAACTAAACGATATTAACCTACGCCAACTATCCTCTGTTACTTTTCCCCTTAAATATTGTGATGCTACTACCACACAAATAATTGAGTGAAAAACAGCAGTAATTCTACTAACACCATCCAAATGTATTTTATTGTCTATAATGCCATAAAGGAGACTATCTGTTAGAAAAAATAATACGAAAAATCCTATAAAAGAAACAGCAAAAAATTTTATTGATATTTGTTTTTTAATGTATATTGTTAAGTTTGAAATTGACATATAAAATATAAGTAGATGATTTAGGTGATTTTTGATACTAAAGTATTGAATAGAGTTGTTATGAAAATTTTAATGGAGAAGCTCCTCCTATCTCATAAAAAGAGATAAAAGATTGTAGAATCAGAGTTGCACTAGCTAAATCTATTCTGTGTTTCTGGTTTCGTTTTTTTTTTGAAAGATTAGAGGAATAAAGAGAGCTTTCTGCAATACTAGAAGTGAATCGCTCATCATAGTAGAACAAAGGAATCTTTGGAAATTGATTATGAACTTTTTGTGATACTTTTTTAATTTCTTCTCCCATAGCAGAAGAGCTACCATCTAGATGATAAGGCATCCCAAAAATAATTCCTCTTAGCTCTTCTTTTTCTAAGTAAGCTTGCAAGAAAGTAAATATCTCTTTATTTGCTATTACCTCTAGTGGCAAAGCAATAATGCCCTCAACATCACTAACTGATACTCCAATTCTCTTGTGTCCATAATCTAGAGCTAACCAACGAGACTTCTTCATAATTAAGATAATAATATTGATTTATTTCATAAATACTAACAACACCTGTTCCACTTTTGCTTGAGAGTAGAATTTTTAGACTTTAAACAAACATAGTATTAAAAAACACCCTCCTTACCTTTGAGTCATTCATTACAGCATATAGAGAGAAAAAACTCTTTAATAATTATACCACCTCCTTTTAAGTAAAATAAAAAAAGCAGCCCGTAAGGGAATCGAACCCTTGTTACTGGGATGAAAACCCAGCGTCCTAACCACTAGACGAACGGGCCTTAAAAAAATATTAAAGCACTATTGTGGAATCCTATACACTAATTTGTACTCAATCCTGTTACAAATATAGAATAATTAAATATAAATACAAAGCAATCCAGTACCCATAATAGCTATTACCTATTACAAATACAAATACAAATACAAATACAACTTTTATTATACTAAAGTTATTTTCTGTAGTGTAGAGAATTTAAGTTTATTAAACTTTAGTTAATAAGCAACTATTTATATGCTCTATTTAAAAAACATCAAATATTAAGATGATTTTTTTAGTAAATTCTTCCAAAATAGTTGTACAATCTCCATTATAATTAACTTTCTGCTCAAGACGGTGATAAATATGGATAGGAACTCTAGTTTCCTTACAACCATCAAATATATATCTAATCTGCTTTTCTACTGTTACCAAAAAAGCGAAGTTAGGATGACTTCTACGTACATCAAGTGGTACATTTTTAATTCTTATGGCAAAGTCAAATAAGAATCGTAATATCCCAACTTTTTGATCTTCTGTTACAATTTTTGGCTTTTCACTAGTAGGCTTCTTAGCAC
>PJEL010000453.1_pt1 | contig 47691 bp, 72 predicted proteins | sample 1853271 | NCBI WGS metagenome assembly PJEL01 (sample SAMN08108733, study PRJNA415343) | Invertebrate metagenome, whole genome shotgun sequencing project. | host: Globobulimina | place: Sweden: Gullmar Fjord | collected 2015-08
ATTAGTTAAGTCTTTGGCCTCTACCCATCCAGTACGTGTCCATATCTTATGGTCAGCCGTACAGCAGACCTTAGTACCTCCTGCCAGCTCAACATCGTACACTTCTCTATCTCCCATATACTTCTTATGAGTTACCTTTCTATCACTTCTTAAATAATTATTGTCATTTATACTCCAGACTATATCGCCCACTTCTATATCTGCTATGCATTTCCACGTGCCATCAAACATTAAAACCTGCTGGCGGGATTCTATGCAGTGGCCTGTCCAGCCCTCAAATTCCTTTACATGCTGGTTAGTACTCATTATCTGGATCTCGTTTCCTGTAGATAGATCCTTCCATAAATGGATTACCCCTAAATTCTGCTTCTTCGTGTGCACTGGCCAGCTCTTAGGCCATAACTCCTCTAGTCCTTTTTCTATAAGCACCTTCTGGATATGCCCCTCCCAAGCCTGGCCTATCCACCTGATACTTATAGGCGGGCTCCATCCTCTTACATCCCATAAATGCGTCCCTACCTCCTTAGGATCTTCCCAAGGCCAATATCCTCGCAGCATTCCCATCGCTATACACGTCTCGGTAAGCGTTTTTCCTATCTGATTTGCGCCCGATAGTAAGACTATTCTCTTCTTGCCCGCCTCTATCGCCCTGAATGCCTTCTCCTGTAATGGATTAGGTCCCCATTTTCCGTATTTGCCTAAATAGCCTTTTCCTGACTGCCCGAAATATATGATCTTATTATTCTCTTCATACAGCCGAAGCTTACCCTTGTATTTCTCCTCATCAGCTATTAACTTGCGCTCTCTTACCTCTAACTCTGCAAGTCTAGCTCTCTTCTGTGCTAATAATTCTTCGTTGCTTATCGCTGCTGTCAATTAAGCTGTTCTCCTTGACCTCTTCTGTCGCTTGCCTGCCATCCCGCTAGCATGATGGCTACTCTTAGCCTCCGCGTGGGCTTTCTTGCTCTGCGCTAATCTTCTAACTCCACTACAGGCCATTAGAATATCCATCCCCTTACAGTAGGCAATAGGCACATGCCGCCTAATATTACCCCGTAGAAAATTAGTATTAAAATGAACAGTCCGCATAAAGATTGCCCTTTGTTCTTCCTGGCAAATACCTTTAGCTCAATATCTCGTAACTTTTTCATAGCGTCTTTCATAAATGTCTCCCTCCTTAATGTAATCTTGAAAATATGAACCAGCCACTAGGGCCTTCAATTAACGTAGGAAATTCTCTGATATAAAGTTCTGACTTGTCCCTGGCATCTAAAAAAGCTCTCAGGGTATTAGAATATGCTGCTCTTGCCTCCCCTATACTGTTATACGTCTGGTCTCCAATTCTAGGGTCGTAACTGTCATAAATAGCGCCAGAGCAGACTGTTATAAATGGCTCCATTTTAGCGTTATCTATATAATCCCCTCTCTGAGTGGCGTCTACTTCTAGCCCTCTGCCCAGAATCTCATCTGCAAAAGAGTCAGCTAATATATTCCTGGCAGTCTCAACGTCTCTCTCTAAAACTTTTTTCATTTATACAAGGTTCCTTTTTATGTTTTTTTCTGGCGAAGAAGGCGGGATTCGAACCCGCGATCTCTTGCGTGACAGGCAAGCGCTTTGAGCCACTAAGCTACTTCTCCATTAAATATGACCGTTCTTCTTCTATATCTAAATCCTTTATAAGCATCTGAGCTAATCCCATACACAAGGCTTGACTACCTAGCCATTCTATGTATACTTTGTGCTGTTTTACTACCTCCTGCTTCTGCATAGAAACTACTAGTCCATCTATTTTATCTGCGTTATCTATAATATCCTGGCCTGCCGCTTTAACCTGGGCTATGTGCTCCTGCCTCGCGGAGGCAAAGTCTAGTTCGTTCATTTAAGTTCCTTATCATTAAAAAAGTTGGTGTTATCTTTTAAGAATCGCCAGAAGATGTTCTCTATATTATGTATAAATTTCTCGCCACTTTCGCCTGATTTATCCGTGTCTAAACGCTCAATCGCGCCACTAACAGAAAATATATGATGTAATATTTCATGACAAACGCATTCTTCTTGAATAGACTCCACAGCTTCGTTTGAGTACTTTATTTTATTTAGCCATAATTTAGCGTGGCCAAGAGGTGCTCTGAATATTTCCTTGGTATCTTCCTCTGCACAATTTATTTTATGCCCACCAATAATTATTTCTTTAGGTATCACAATTTAACTCCTTTTTAATTTTTTGTACCTGGGTGTAGACCCAATACCAAACCAACGGCGGCGACACCCCCCTCCCCCTTGCCAAAATAGAAGGGGGTAGGGGTCCCCCCATCAGTACTCGCCATCCTTTCTAACGTCGCATAATACTTATTATGTAAACATAGTCTAGGCACGAATATCAATTATTATTCCCATTTAATGGTATTTTAATAGTTTTAACTATCATTTATTGCCCTCTAGATTAGTGATCTCTTTGTTCAGCTCTGCCTTCTCAGCTTGAAGTGAGCTCCGCCTATCGTGTATTTCGATGACCTTCTTGCCCATAACTGCTACATTCTCAGTGCTCTCACCTCGCAAGAGACGCGCTTTATCGATCAATATAGAGCCAGCAGTTACTAGCTGCAATGTTGACGCTTTCTCGATCTTATCTTCATCCTGAGCTCGAATTAGCAGCCTGTCAGCATTAACCATAAGCCTGTCAGTGAGCGATTCTTTTAGACGGTCACACAGCTCTGCAATTTCAGCACGATCTATATCCTGCCCGTGAACCCACTTATGGACAGTTCCTTTAGCTATGCCAACTGTGTTTGCTACGTTTTCCATTGAGTAGCCTAGTGAGTGTAATGCTATTGCGTGCTTCTTTAGTTCTACGGGTATTAGAGCGCCGTGTCCTAATTTATCTTTGGGGAATATGTCAATGGTCTTCGTTAGTGCTTGTGCCATAAAAATTATTATACATCATAATATACAGATAATATAGCCATATAAATATGTGTACTAATATATGTATAGATATGTGTATGATTATATGTATAAACTAACTACCATAATATTTCAATGTAACTTCCACTTGCTTCCCACCGATAATAGTTATATAGTTTACTCATAGCATACAATTTATGCTTAATAACGAGGAGGAGATAATTATGAAAATTACAAATTTATTAGAGTCTACAGCTAAAAGAGGTAAGCCTACGGTCTCGCATACCCCAATAAAATACCATTGTTTTAATATGATATGGACTAATACAGAGGCGGGGCTGGTAGACTCTATAATGATTTTAAGGAAGACGCAAACCGCTCTTATAAATAGAAAAATAAGCCCTACTAAAATTATTGGTAATGGTTATAAGCCTGAGTTTAAAAGGGAAATAGCTACTAAATGGCTATCTGACAGTATAAAAGACAGGCAGGATCATTTGCTAGCCTTGAATACTGAATTAATTAGAATATCAGATCTAAAAGAATGCCCATTCTAGGCCACAACCTAAAGGGGTCGAAATCGACCGGTTTAAAATAACGAGGAGGAGATAATTATGATAGTACTAAATAACAATACTAATATGACAAGGGAGGCGAGCTTCAGGAAAGATTACAAGACCTTATATGACATTCTAGAGTGTGAAGAAAGCTTAGAGGATCAAGAGCGAAATAGAGTAACTATATTATTATGTGAGTTAGCAAAAGAGATTAAATATCAAAAGAGGCGCAAATAAAATGAGAATATTAACAGTTATTTTGTTATTGGCAGTAGTAACAGTTTCAGGCTGTGGGGTATTAAATAATAGCGACCACGGCTCAGATATTGACCCTGTAATAGATGATATGAGATTTGTTCCTACTAGTGCCTCCGTAGGCGAGCTTGGCGAGACTAAAGAAGTTGTCGTTCTAATCGATTATTTCCATGAGACAAGAGATATTGTGAAAATATATATTAATGATGGCTCTGGTCTAGCCGATGAGATTGAAATAAGCGGACAGGATAGTGATAGTGGCATTATAGGATTTAAAACTAAAGTAGATATTAGCAGAGACTGGGTGTATCGCTATGACATAGTGGCCGAAGATTCAAACGGCAATAAATCAAAGAGAATAGACCAATCTTTTACGGTTGGTAATCCTTACTAAGTTATTGGAGGTAATTAAATGAAGAAAATATTATTAACTATTATAATAGCCTTTACATTGAGCTTAAGTGTTCAGGCAGGGATAGCAGAGCTATCCACGCAAGGGATTGGCGGTATGAAGTACGGGCGCTTGGTTGAGGCTAAGATACAAAAGTATCCTGTATCAGGCGGCGGTAATCTTTGGCTCTTAGTATTTGACTCTGAGACACACATTACATTTGCAAAGATCAAGCTATCTGATCTTAATAGTGTGAATAAATATAATGTCAGAATTATAATCTACGATGTAATAAGGGTGAAGAAATGAAAATATGTAAAAAATGTAAGCATTGCGAAAAATACTGGAAGGGTGGCGCACCTGATCAATGTGTTAAAGGCACACCCTTTACAATAAACCCAGTAAACGGAAATAAAAAATACGAAGAAAAAAGCTTTTCTTCTTGCAGTGAAAAAAATAAAGATGGAAAATGCAAGGATTACAGTTATAAATTCTTTTGGTGGTATTAAGGAGGTAATTAAATGAAACTAACAACAACATTCGCATTATTAAAAGAAAATGATGAGTGTAATAGCATATACTTAGCACTAGATAAAAAGCTTGGCGGTATGGAAAAGTATGGGCAAAATACAGAAATAACGATATTGACAATATACGAAACTCTTAATTTTGACGATGCTTTATGGTCATTAAGAGCGGTGCCTAAAGAGCAAAAAGCATATTGTGATAAGTTTTGCAGATTGCTTAATGAAAAAAAATACCCTACTGACAAACGACCAAGAAAAGCAGTTGAAGTGGCTAGGTTGGGCACAGCAACTATAGAAGAGACGGCTAATTATATTGTTGAGAGAAAAAGGCAGGAAAAAATATTTGTAAAACGTTTAAGTGAAGGTGCCTATGATGAATAAAACAATAGCAGTAGAACAAGAAGATATATTCGGCGTGTCATTGGCAGAGTGGGCCAAAGCTCAAGATTATTGTCGAGTGCTAACTAATATAAGCGCAGCTTTTCAGTTAGGAATGATAACAAGAGAAGACGCGTTTACTATGATGCAAAGTAAGAAAGGACTAATAAAATGAAATTAAGTGAATTTGAAAAGTTTTGCAGCGTTGATAAAGAAAAGCCAATGTTAACTAAATCATTTAATCAAGGTGACTATAGATATGCAACCGATGAATATATTGTGATTAGAATTTTAAATACTGAAGCTTGCAAAATCCTTGAAAATGAAAAATTGCCCAATATGGATGCTTTAAAATGGGATCATTCTGAAATAACTAAATGGCAAAGTTTAACAAACATAGATAGTAGCATGATAGATAAATGTGTGTTTTGTAAAGGAACTGGTCGTGTAAATGTTTGTCATGAATGTGATGGCGATGGTGAGGTTAATGCGGAAACAGAATATAGTTCATATCTTTGCGATTGCGCTACCTGTAATGGCAAGGGATCTATTGGCATAGGTGATGAAGATAGTAATGAATGTGAAGACTGTGAAGCATCTGGTTTGAATTATAGTTATAGGTTTAAAGTCAATAATAGACTTGTTGTATATCGCCAGTTAAAGAAGATAATGACATTGCCTAAATTACAAATAGCTGATTATGGTGAACCAAATGAAATAATGAGATTTAAATTTGATGGTGGAGAAGGGCTTATAATGCCCGTATATGTCAGTAAAGGTCAAGATTAATGCTAACTATTATAATAGGATTTGTGTATTTAATTTCCTTGGTAATCTTATTATTAGGGGTTGTAATTTCTTTCCGAAATAATGATAAGCAGGACTCTATAATATTTTTATTAATGGCTATTTTGCTGGCTATAATAGTTAAATGCTAAGTTTCGATGTAAGAAACCCACCAAGGGTAAGCGTGACACCACGGCCTATCCTAGCCCCTCCTGCAAGGCAGCCAAGGCTTAAGAAGAGAATCACGTTTTGTGCACTGCCTAAAGAGGAACAAGCTGCGGTATTGAGAGAATTTGAAGCTATAAGAAAAGAGCTGTTACTGGGAGAAAAATAAATGAATAATCAACGCACAAGTCTAGAGCTATCAAAGAAGCTTAGAGAGAATGGGTGTAATAAAATTGATAGGGAATATTATTGGCTAAACCATGGGGGCGGTTATGAGGATTTAGCCCCTAAACATTATGCTTATGGTAGTAAAAACCCTATCCCAGCCTACGATCTGCTATGGGATATATGTATTAAATTTGCAAAAGAGTTTTTCGGAGATAAATATGGTGATATAGAGCAATTTAATAGCCTAACTGGTGACCTAGAAAGCGATAACGTTGTCGCTTATGTAGTAGAGTATTTGCAAAAAGGAAAATATCAAGAAGCAGAAGATTACATATGGTCTAACTGCCTGTTCAATCCACTAAACAAAAAGGAGCAAACCAAATGAAAATATTTAACGTATTTAAAAAGAAAGAAGTTCCTAAACATATATTATTTGGAAGAGTGCAAGGATCATCAACAATCTCAACTTGTGATGTTTGTAAAAAACAGGTTGGATTTACTGATTATGTTTATTTATGCCGAAACTGTAGGGATTCTCTGCCAGAATACGCACAAAATAATCATCATTGGTTATTACCATATCCAGAAGCAAGGTCGGAATATTTAAAACAAGCTATTATTCAGGCTAAGGAGCAAACAAAATGACAGACGAAAAAACGATAAAACAAATACAAAGAGAAGCTAGAGAATTTGTTGTTCAAAATAAAAATGAATTAACCAAGTTTTTTCAGAAAAAAGCAATTGAATATAAAGCTTGCTCATTTAATCCAGAAACTAAAGAATTGGAGGAGCAAGCCAAATGACAGACGAATATTTAGAAGCCTTTATAGAAGAATCTAATAAGATAGAGGGGATAACTGATTATGATAGGGATGAACAATATGACGCTTATATGCAGTTTTTAAACCTAGATAAGATAATTATTGCGGATATACAAGGGCTTGCCTTTGCTTTATATAAATCATCTTATAATGCTAGTTTAACACCCCTAATTAGAGACCAAATAGGCTTTAACGTACGTGTAGGAACTCATAGACCACCGCCAGGAGGCCCGGATATAGAAAAGAAATTACAGAGGCTTTTAAATATAGTTAATAAGCAGAGTAATTCCTCTAGTGCTTATAGATTACACTGTGAATATGAAAAGCTTCACCCCCTGACTGATTGTAACGGACGGACAGGTAGGGCTATCTGGTTATGGCTAATGATGAAGGACGGAACCGATTTAAGGCTAGGTTTTCTGCATAGATGGTATTATCAAAGTTTAGATAGTGGAAGGAAGAGGTAGATAAATGAAATATATGAAAAAAAAGTTAAACGAAATAGCTCAGGAAATAGAAGACGAAGTGGAACAACGAGACCTGGAGTTTGATTATAGAACTATAAAATGGCAACAATCAGAAAAAGGTGAACTATATATGGATAAGACAGGTGATTTAGAATCATTATTATCTAGCATAGCAGATGCACAAAAATATTTAGCTGACTATTTAAACTAAAAAGGTGTCGAATCAGACAGGTTTAAAACTATCACGTTTTATACAGCAATAACGTGATGAGCAACACGAAACAACAAGGAGAGAGGTAAATATGAATGAATACGAAATAATTAAATCTGTTAATAATTCCATCAAGACTCTTAAGGATTTAACAGGTGATTTGTTGAAATATAAAAAATTAGAAGATTGGTTAAACAAAAAACAAAATAAAAAAGAAAAGGTTGTTAATATTCAAGATATATTTTTCTTTTTAAATAAAGAAGAGGTAAATAAATGAGTAACGAACATCAAGTAAAATATAACTGTGATTGCGAATATTGCGATATGATAGATCAGTTGTACTGTTTGACCGCGCTTACAGGCTGGGAGAGTAAATTCGTTAAGAATATGTCAATGTGGGGCTATGACAATAAATTCACTGATAAGCAGCAAGAGACTATCCGTAGCATATATGATAAACACGCTACTATTCTTATGTTGGTTAAACGTACATATTATTATTAACTAGCCATTGAACCTTAGTATATGCTTTTTTACATTTAGTACAGAGTCTATCAAATTTAATATCAGCAATCGTTTGTTTGAGGCAGTTACGGGGTTTTGGATCTTCACAGTTACAGAAGTTCTCGTTTTTAATCATTTCCTAATTTTTTAATCAGAAGATCTTTAAGGGCTATAAGTTCCGGTCTAGTAACGGGCCAGGTATTAGAAGCGGTTTTGTCTCCTATCTGAAGATAAAATGAGTTTAGATGGTCTGGATGTTCGTGAAGGATAATAGCTGACTCTCCTTCGTTAAGATCGGTCAAAATGGCCTCGATAGTATTCTCTTGTTCTTTCTTACCCTTAATATTACTCATGATAGATTATTACCTCTTACTTCTTACATGCTCTTACTTCTTAAAAGATGGAACTTACTCATGCTCTTACTATCGCCTTAACAGCCAACAGCCTTAATTTATCTCATAACGCCCCCTAACCCCCAGAGGAGCAAGTAGTCGCAACGCCAAGTACTTCTTTAAAGTCCTATGTGTACTTCCAGGCATCTACTAGAGATGGTTACTCCTGTCCTAAGGACTCGTTATTCTGAATTCTTGTATTTGCAAGACATTAACCTACGGCATATTGCAAGCAATAGGAGAATAACTAGCGCTTATAACTTCCGCTGTGAAGCGTCGAAGAGTATTCGACAGCTAACCATTTAAGGCTGGTAGCTAAATTACACCTTGAGAGGATTATAGCATAGGAGTTTATGTTAATGAAAGTTATTTTAAAGATTAATTGTAATATTCTAAATCATCTTCAGATAACTCTTTATGATGTATATAATGTTTAATGTTTTTTTCTTCATATCCCTTAATCCCATTAAGCGAACGAACATAAATATCATAATGATTAGTTTTAGTATCACAACGTTGCCAACATTTAACTATAACTCCAACTAAATTTTCATCAACAATTACTATATTCCCAAACTGATAGTTCATGCTTTTTTATACTTCTTTAGAAACTCTAGTAAGTCAAACCAATCTTCACTTATCTGGCCAGGTTTAATAGCTTTCAATATCTTCTATTATTTCTTTTATATCTTTGTTGTTTAGGCATTTGATATTACTTTTAATGTAATTAGCAATCATAAAGGGCGCACCTGTTGGCCTAGTAAGTCCATACCTAAAAGCAAATATTATAATGTGGTTATGGTTTCTCATAATTGGTTATCCCTCATCAAGCGCACATTCTTTACCATCAGCTATTCCCACCCATCCAGTGCTTGATTCTTTATCGGGGACTGCTCCGAAGCCTAAAGCTATTAGTTTTTCTAACATGCAAGTTGATAAATTATTTCCTTTTCTCTTAAAATCATCCTCAATATCACCGTAGTTTTCAGTTGTTATTATGTTGTATTCATCCCCATAAACAAACTCTAACGGAACTATCTCTTTCCCCTCGTGCATCATTGGTTTATCTAGCTGGGTATAGTCTTTGAGATATGGCAAGCAATCTTTGGGAGCTGCGGTATATAAAATGCCAAGCCAGGAGCCACCCTTTAGCTGCTCTTTTGGAACCCATGCTATGTGATTAGAGCACAAATGATTTAAAATAATAACTTGATCATAAATGCGTTTATCTTCATTAGGTTTGTTTTCATAGTTAATATACCCAACCTTTACAAATATTTTATTCCCGAAATACTTCCCTAGCGATTGCGCTGTGTGTTTTTTAGGCATTTTTAACCCATTTATTGCCTAATATAAGATGTTGCATCCAACGCCAAAAGAAGTTGGGAACCTTTCCTTTTTGGGGTACCCAGAGAAACCCATTCCCAGGTTTTGAACCAAAACAATAACAGCTCCATTCTGAATGCTCAAATTCTGAATATCCATGTTCGAAAAGATTTAACTCTTCTTTTTCTAACTCTTTTTCTTTTTCCATTATTTACTCACCTTCCTTATTTATTATTGGTGCGCCCTGATAACAAGACGCACCGAGAGAAAGCCTTAGAATCTCTCAACAGGTCGCTTATGAGTAGTAACTTACCGACCATACCTTAGTTTCAATGCATCTCCGCTAAGTAGAGGGCTGCCCCAGGTCACAAAGGGCATCATTAAGCGACCTGTTCAAAGATCCTTTTGTTAGCGGCACTGAAAAAATCGACAAAGTACTGAACGCGTATTGTTCCTAAGCCTACCTGACTATGCCACTAACATTTCAAAGGTCAATAAAATATATAATCCAGAGCCTAACTTCTTATATAATCCCTTAGTTCAGGAAATTTCAATAACAGTTTCTTTATAGGTACACGCAATTTATTTCTAGGGCCACAAGATTTTATTTTTATATGCGGGTAGGTCCCGTCTTGAACTTTCCTATATATATCAGAATAAGAGGTTCTTAATAAATTAGCTAGTAATTGAATCGTTATACACTCTTCTTTAGAAACGCGAGGTCTTTTTAAGTTAGGGTAAAGCGTGAAAAGCTTGTCAATATTAATTCTTAGCTGCGCCTTCTTGCCAGGTAATATAACTAAACATTCTAAAGGTATGGTTTTATCATTTATTTTCTGATAAACAGTCTGGCGGCAAAGGTCTAATTCGTTCGCTAATTCAAGAACAGAAACTAATTTAGTCATTGATTGTTTGTTGCTATTTTTGTTTTCATATTAATTTCTTCAAAAATTTCTTGAGGGACTAAAACGCTAACGCCGCCAATATTAACAAGATAATTAGGACTTTTATTCGTTCCGGTAAATACATCTCCTCTCTGAATATTAAGGATATGATCCGATGATTGAGCACGTAATTTAATTTTTTGCATAATAAACTCCCTTTAATAATTAAACATAAAGCATAGTAAAACATAGCAATATATTCCATGTCAAGTTCTTGCCATATGTAAAGTTACTTGCAAAATAAAACAGGTATTGACACCCCATCCTTTCTAGGATAACGTGTAGATAGTTATTTTTATCTATATGTTTTAATGTAGATAGACGGGGGAAATCTATATAAGGGGCGCACAATGAACGGTCAAGTTTTTGAAATAATATGCAAGAAAGACAGTAAGATAATCTCTGAGGAGGGGGAGTTTCTAAGCATTTTTAAGATCAAGCATTTCTTTATTATTCCTAAAGTTCATATAGAGGACGATTATTTTTTAGAGTTGCCTTTAGACGCGGACACTATGCCGGAGCATCAGGTCTGGTCAAAGAATTTTATTAATCCCCTAAAGGAAGGGGCTTATTACAAAACAAAACTAAGAAACCCCCTTATTATTGGCCAGAAATATAAATTATGTTCGTTCTTTTTTAAGACTATATATTCGATTGATCATAAGGTTATTCCTTTAAAAAGATTGACTTGTCTAAGATGTGGGAGAAGTTGGGACCCAAGAAAGCAAACTCCTAAGAATTGCAAATTCTGCAATAGTCCTTTCTGGAATAAGCCTAGGAAAAATAGGAGTCATTCTAATGAAAACAAAAAATAGAATCAATTATGAACAGGTAAAAGAAGATTGGAATACTCTTGCTATAGAGACAGGCTTAAGAACGATCATCAAATTAAATGATAAAAGGGTGAAAGGAGTTAAGAATCGATTACGTGATGATGATTTTGATATGAACGAAATATTTGAAAAGATTATAGAAACCCCATTTCTTTTAGGAAAAAATGATAAAGGTTGGCAGGTCGACTTTGATTTTGTTTTTCTATCTGATCATAACTGGGTAAAAATTATTGAAGGGAAGTACGACAGTAGAACAAATAAGAGTTTAGGATCTATTTATGCTGAACTTACTGAAAAAACATAATTTTTTAATATTGGGGTTGATTAAATGGGCGAAGAAAAAGAAAGTTTTAAAAAAGCAATTATTTTATTATTTAAATATTACGGTCAGGAAGAGAACATCGAGCTTATAAGAATGTATATAAGAATGCTATCAGATTATGAATATAAGTTTATTATTAATAGAATAAAAAATATTATTCTAACTAGTAAAGATCGTTTCCTCCCTAAGATAGCAGAAATTATAGACCCGATAGTAGCAAAAGAAAAAGAGCAGGCATGGTTAGCCTTTAGAGATTCCTTCGAGCGTAAATGTAATGGCAGTTATGAAGAAGTCCCACACGATGTATACACTATTAAGAGGATAGTAGGTTTTAGAAGAGTAGCAGATGCTAATAGGTCTGAATGGCACTGGGTAATGAGAGACGTTAGAGACGTTTGGGAGAAGATGCAGGCCGGAATATATCAGGTAGAAAATAACCCTTGTTTAGAAGAAAGGACATTAGCATGACTATCTTAATGGACACTTGCTCTATGTGTGGCGATGCTCTGCTATGGGAAGAAGACGAGTTCTGTAGGGCCTGTCTGGTATCCTCAGCTAATATTGTTCTAGGAATGAAATCATTGCTTAAGTCAGGGAAGGAGAATAATTAAATGTTAGATAAAATGGAACGGCTTAAAGACCAGAGGAATCAAATACAAGAAGAAATTAATAAAACTAGGAAGACTCTTGACGGGAAAGCAAAGGTATTAAATAAAAAGATGTCTTTGTTTGAAATAGAATTTAATCAAGAGAATCTTAGTTATCGAGGGTTTAATGCTTCACATTTTTTTGACCAGGAACATATCCCAAAAATGGTGAAAGAATTAGAATTAATTAAAAATTTTATGGAGAATAGCTAAATGTTTCTAATAGCGGTCTTTTTAATTTTATTAATGACAATGGCAATCACTGAGGGGATATATGAAATACACAAATAAATACCACCTACCTGAAACTGTTGTCAGTGCCGTCATAAATGACACCTATGACGTTTCTCAAGACGACCCTAATATACTTAATGTATCTTCCCTAATTAACTCGCCCTTGAGCAGACAGTTAAGGATAAGAAACTGGAATAATATAGTAGAAGATGTTTCTGCTAATATATGGCGGTTATTGGGAACGGCGGTGCACGAGGTCTTAGACAGAGTGGAGCATAAAGACTATATAAAGGAAAAGAGACTTACTATTTCTCTTGGCAATATCAGGATAACGGGGAAAGCGGATCTTTATAATATGGTTACTAAGCTAATCTATGATTATAAGGTGACTTCTGCTTGGGCTATTGTGAATAATCCTAACGGGAAAGCTGAATGGATAGCACAGTTAAATTGTTATGCGTGGCTATTTAGAAGATGTGGGTATGAGGTATTAGGATTAACTATAGTTGCTATATTAAGAGACCATAGCAAGCATAAAGCTAACGGGTCAGACTACCCCGCTATACCAATAACAGTGCCAAATATGCCATTATGGGAGTATATAGATCAATATGAGTTCGTAAAAGAAAGAGCCTTGCTCCATTCTGAAGCTAATGATAAGCCAATATCAGAGCTTCCTATCTGTAATGAGACAGAGAGATGGCGATCTGACGATGTTTTTGCGGTGCATAAGGGTGAGAATAAGAAAGCGTTAAGACTTTTTGATACAATGGAAAAAGCAGAGGCGTTTAAAGAAACCTTCTCTAAGGACAACCCTAAAGATACGCTTAATATAAATGTTAGGGCAGGCGAAGACAGGAAATGTCTTGAATATTGTAATGTAAACGGATTTTGTCCTTATTGGCTAGAAAATTATGGGGAGGTGAATAAATATAACAGATGAATTCAATAGCAGATATTTTAAAGAAGTTAGACGGGCTAGATAAATTCACATACGATCCTGTCGAGACTTTTCCAGAAAAAGAAAAAAAAGAGCCTGAAAAGGCAGAAAGGAATAATAAAATGACAACGTTAGATAATAAATTTGAGGTAGAGATAAAAAAAGCGACAGGCAATGGCGAACACGTTAGTTTTAAGGCCCTATTAAATGTAAAAGAAACTGTCCAATCTAAAAAGGATATTGATGCTTTCTTTACAGAATATGTAACACAAGGAACAGCAACTGTTGTAGCGTCTGCTCCTGCTGTTTCATCTGCTCCTGTAGCAAAGGAAATGCCTTGGGACGCTCCTACGGCACCAGCATACACGGCTTCGGCGACAACTCCCCCCCCTGCTCCTAGCGCTAGACCTGTAACAGAATTAAAGGAAGGCGTAGTGCCAGTATGTAATTATTGCTCTAGCGAACTTTGGGATAATAGAAATAATAAGAAGTCAGATAAAACACCTGATTTCAAATGTAAAGGGACTGATTGTGAAGGCAGATGCTATTTAAAAGGCAACTTACTTACTTGGCTTAAGTAGATGAATAAACGAGGCCCTGTGATGAGCAGGGTCTTTTTAAAACCTATAGGAAAAGTCAATAAAAAGAGGCATGGGCCATACTTTGATTTTTTAGGGCAGCGAGATTTAATGAAAGTTTTTATTGGTATTACTTTTAAGAAAGGAAAAAAATAACCTCATGACAAAGCTAACAAAGCTAACAAAAGAACAAGAAGCACAATTAGTAAAATATAGGGACGATGTTTTAAAGGAGCGTCTTTCATATAAAAAAATAGATATAGAAAAAAACAACGACTCTATAAACTGGATTTATAAAGAATACTTGAAAAAGGAGCCACCAAAAATCATTTGGTATTGTGATAGCCCTTTTCAGGCTAACTTGCTTTTTAATATTCTCCCCGTAATTTTGGATGATTTAGACCTACGGGCTAACCTATGGACTAACCTAGAGACTAACCTACGGGCTAACCTATGGGATAACCTACGGGATAACCTAGAGACTAACCTACGGACTAACCTACGGGATAACCTATGGGATAACCTATGGACTAACCTATGGGATAACCTATGGACTAACCTAGAGACTAACCTACGGGCTAACCTATGGGCTAACCTATGGACTAACCTACGGGATAACCTAGAGACTAACCTACGGACTAACCTACGGGATAACCTACAGACTAACCTACGGGATAACCTATGGACTAACCTACAGACTAACCTAGGGACTAACCTATGGGATAACCTACGGGATAACCTAGAGACTAACCTACGGACTAACCTACGGGATAACCTACAGACTAACCTACGGGATAACCTATGGACTAACCTACAGACTAACCTAGGGACTAACCTACGGACTAACCTATGGACTAACCTACAGACTAACCTACGGGCTAACCTACGGGCTAACCTATGGACTAACCTAGAGACTAACCTACGGGCTAACCTACGGACTAACCTACGGGATAACCTAGGGGAGAATAACATATTTCATAATATTTATTGGTCTTACTTGGATGTTTATTGGAGTTCATATTATATGTTTCCCTATAAATTCTTGGGAATAGATTATGGGGCTAAGTTAGGCAAAGATTTAGAAAGGATCTCTTCATTTATTAGGAATACTGGGTTTGTGTGGTTTTTCAACGATATTTGCTTTGTTTCAGAAAAGCCTATAACTGTGCATAAAGAAAATATTGTTTTACATTGTGAACTAGGAGCGGCCATTGAGTTTAAAGATGGATATAAACTTTGGGCATTAAACGGAATAAATGTTCCTCAGTGGGTGGCTGAAACACCATATGAAAAGCTAGACTTAAAAAAGATAATGGAAATAAAAAATGTAGATATACGAGCACAGGCACTGAAGAGATACGGAGCAGAAAGAATAATAGAGTCTGGATATGGCAAAATAATCGAGGATAAATGGGAGAAAGAAAAATATAAATTAGTTGATCTTTCAGAAATGTTTGAGACTTATGAGTATGCCCCCCATTTATTAATGGAGAACCCCTCTATTAAAGGGTTAATTCATTGCGAAGGGGTCCCCCCTGAAATAAGAAGTATTGACCAAGCATTAAAGTGGAGAGAGGATAGAATTAGTCAAGAGTTTGAAAAAGTTATACATACTTAAAAATAAGGAGCAATAACAATGAATAAATTATATGGCCACGGAGATGTAATCGTAAAACAGATTAAAGAAATTCCTGAAGGATTAAAAGTTAAGAAAACTACGGAAGGATTCAATGTTTTAGCATATGGTGAGATAACTGGACACGCACATTGTTTAGTTTCTGATAAGACAATTGTCTTTGAAGATGGTGAGAAAATGTACTTAAAGTGCACAGAAGAGGTAGAACTGAAACACCAAAAGCTAGACGGCACTCAAGCACAAGACGCACATCAAACTATAACGTTGCCTAAAGGCGATTATCAAATAGGGATTGTAAAAGAATTTGATTATTTTACTGGCGAATCTAGAAATGTAGCCGACTAGTATGAATCTAGCCGATTATCGTAAGCTCATACCAGAACGAGAGCATCAAAAAGCCTGTCTAGCACTGGCAGAACAGGCACGCTTTAAAGTAATGCGCTTGAATACAGGTGTAGGAACGTATAAGAATAAGGATGGTTCTGATCGGTATGTAAATTATGGGATAAAAGGTTTTCCCGATTTATTTGGATGGATACCTAAAAAGATAAGAAAGTTTAACCATTGTATTCAAGAGTTTGCTACAACAGCACAACCCTTCTTCTGGGAAGTTAAAAGACAAGGTAAAAAACCAACTAAAGATCAGCAGGCTTTTTTAGATAGTGCTATTGCAGACGGCTGCTGGGCTGGGTGGGGAACAGCGGAAGTGCTAGAAGCTAGGTTAAAGGAGTCGGGTTATTTATGAAGGATGAGAATTTCTTAAAAAGCTATGAGATTAAAGGGATATTTGAGTTAGCCCTAGAAGATAGAGAATATAGGCTTAATAACAAGGATAGAATACAAAAAGAGTATGAAGAAGCCTGGCATAAAGCGACTACAAATGACGATTTAATGGATACTATAAGGTTCTATAATTAAAGAAAAAAGATCAGTCCATTAAAAAGGCAGGCGTTTAAGCTTTTCTAAGCTAGAAGTAAGAGTGTTCTTAATATTTCTTATCATTTTGAAGACTTTATTTTCCTGTTCTTCCATAAGGGCATCGACGTGAATTACAATACACTCACTTATTAATATTAGGTCTTTAAAGTCTTGTCTGATTTTCTTTATTTCTTCTTCGTTTTGTTGGGTTCTATTTTCTAGGTCGGGAGTCACTGTGGCTTGCTTCTTCGAAAGTGGCTATAAACTTTAGGACGGTTTCGATGTCTTTTTTTATCTCGGCGAGGGTTAATCTTATTTCCGTAATATCCTCTTTACAGGCATATTTCAGATCGCAATAAGTAATGATTTCTTTCTTAACTTCTTGCCTAAGATTTTTAATCTTTGCATTGAACATAGAGTTGGCTGCTATAAGAGAGCTAATGGCCCCGCAAAAGAAAGCAGCTACGGCAAGTATATTTTCTATTGACATAAGGTAATTATATATGTCTTTGAGTCTGAATTCAATGAAAAACTGGCTACTATGTTTATACTGTTGACATTATTCATATTGTTTACTATAATTACTACGTGGATTATGCTAAGGCTTAAGGGAGAAATCTCTTAGGCCCTGGTAAAATAATAATTGGAATGCAATAAAGGAGCATAGCGTGAGAGTAATTTATAAGACGACATTCGAAATTGATAGAGAGACAGTATATATACCAATGCAAGAGAACGCCTCTATTCTTGATATACAATTACAAGACAGGGTCCCTACTCTGTGGTTTGAATGTGATCCAGCCGCCGATATAAGCGGCAGGCTGCTTGAAATAGTTGGGACAGGAAACGGCCCAAGGGACGGCCGCTATATAGCAACACTTCAACTAGATGGTTTTGTATGGCATATTTATGATGGGTGGTACACTGATCCAATAAAGGAGCGCATTTATGAAAGTTAAGTATTTTTTATATGGATTAGGTGGATTGGCTAGTTTCTTATTAATATTGTTTTTGTTAGGACTGCTCAATTTAGGAATGTTCAAGTTTTTCGCACCTAAGTATGAGAACGTAAAAAGAGAAGTATTCGAAAACACACAGTCTTATAATCACGGAAAAATCCAAGACTTAGCACAGTATAAAGAAGAATATGACAAGGCAGATTATGAAGGTAAAGAAGCGGTTAGGCAGATTATAATATTAAGATTTGCTGAATTTGACGAGTCTAAAATTAAGTCACGAAATTTAAGAAATTTTCTACTAAAAACAAGGAGCTATTAAAATGAAAAAATTATTATTACTAAGTTGTTTATGCATATTAATGTTTTGCGGAGGGTGTAGCACCTCTGAAAAATCAGCAGAACAGAAACAGGCAGAGCAAACAAAATTACTGCTTACTGAAGCAAATAACCAAATAGGAATGCCGAATATAGTTAACTTCCAACAGAAAAAGCTAATGAAGCTAATTTATGAGCTATGCGATAAAGAAGATTTAATTTGCTACGCTTATATAAAAAGTGATTACAAAGGTAAATTGGTTTTTATTGGTAAATGTATAGGGTTTGGCATCCCTTTTTCTGCTCAATATACTAACCCTATGAAAATAATAAGAAGCTCCTTCCAAAAACACGCAGACTCTTACATGGGGAGTTCAGGCCCCCAAACAATACCTCAAGCAGACCCTAACGGCCTTTATATGCCCACTTCTTCAAGTGCAACCTGGTTAATGATGATTGACCCTAAAACTAAAAAACCAAGGCCAGTATATATTGAATGTGAGCTTGTAGTATCACCGTTCCCATTACATAAAAGTATTAAATGAAACACGTTAAATATGAGTTGAAGAAAGTTAATGATACTGAACTGTCATTCCAGATATTAGAGCAGACTGATTTAATTGAGAGGGGTAATTTTTGGTTTCAAGCGAGTAATGGAATGAGTATAGAGTCAGGTAGTCGTCCTGCTATATACGAGACTTTAAACGAAGTATACATAAGGGGTTTTAAACTTAAATATGATAGCTATTTATATTCTCGTGAATTTTTCTTATCAGAAAAAGCCCGTGATAATTTTTACAACAAAGTAGTCCAAGCCTTTGAAGAACTTGAAATACACTTGGATAAATTGAGTAAAGGGGTAGACCAAGAAGAAAGACCAGAACCCGCGCCAGAATTAGCTGCTCTGAAAAAAACAGAAGAGTTAGCCAAGTCCTTTATGGATTTGTTCTCCGCTTTAACAGTAAGAGAGATACGGGAACTTGTAAGAGAAGAACTTGCTAACTCAAAATGTTAATGTAGAAAGGCCCGTAAATGAAACAGTTATATTCAGTAAACAATTTAAGCAAACTACTAAGAGTAACCCCTCAATCCCTATATAATAAAATATATAACGATGAGATCCCCTCTAGGTGTCTTGTAAAGATCCCATCAAAAGATACTGAGATCATAAGATTCGACCTGGAAAATCTAGCTAAGTTTTATCCTAACCTTAGCCCTTTATTAGATGAAGATTATGTCCCTATAGAGTCTAATATGCTGATACCAATTCCATCCCTTGCCGATGTCCTTGATGCATCTACTACATTAATACACGCTAGAATTAAAAAAGGGATATATCCTGTGGTAGTTATACCCTCCCTTAGTAGGAGAAGAAAACTAAAGATCCATAAGACAAGACTATTCAATAGACATCCAGGGCTAAAGAAGTTCTTCAAGTAATGGAAGATATAGTAAATAAACCATTACATTACGCCGATACTAAATATGAGGCGATAGACGTTATGGAAGATTGGGGCCTGGATAAATGTTTATATAAAGGGAACGCCCTTAAGTATATAAAAAGAGCTGGAAAAAAGAGGTACCATACAAAGACAGAGTGCGAATCTGAGATAATAGACCTGAGTAAGGCTGTATGGTATCTCCAAAGAAAAATAGATAGAATATCTAGTCTTTCTGAAACATCTTTAAAGTCCCCCAAATAACACCGATAGTAGCGCTAATCTCTTTAGCATAATCAGGAGCTAACCAAAAAGATAGTAATACACCTAATATAGAGATCCCGTCAGTAGTAGTCTTAGGGTTCAATATTCTGTCTAAAGCACTTTTAAATTTTACTTTCATAAATTCACCTCCTCTTATATAATCTCTAATTCAAAAGGTTTATTATCAACATACTTTTTAAGTAAATCTAATGAACCCCTGGAATTTAGTACCGCTATTTTATCTTTTAGCTCTCCAAACTGAGAGCCTAGCAGAATGCAACCTTGAGTATCATCTGCTGTATTTCCTACGTGGATTAATACATTTGTTCTTGACGGGACGTTTAATATCTTGAAAACGTGCTTATACTTATCAGAGCTATATTTTTCTACTTTATATAGTCCTTTAGGTATGCAGCTAAGTGATGTCATGTTGTCTTTCCATGGCAACTCTAAAGTTAGGCATATAGGTAATCCTGTAGATATATCGGTTAGGACTCCTAACGTAGCCTCTAAAGAGTTTGATATTCTTTGTAACTGTAATCTCATTATCTTCTTTCTCCTCCTAATCCTTGCGCTGCTGAAACTCCTAACTTCTGCTGTGCTGGGAACGCTCCTAGTCCAACGCCTATTGCATCACGTACTCCACCGCCTATCCTTCCTAGCGCCTGCCTCCTTCTTATTAATCCTGCTGGCAAGCCGCCTATCGGAACTTTAGGGGTTCCGGCTACTCCTACTGCGGCTGTCTTAGGAACTATGCCTCCGATAAACTCACCTAATAACTGTAGCTGACCAGCGGGTCTTGCTGCCTGCCCTGCTAATTGAGGAGCCTTTGTGGAACTCTGATTGAGTATTTTAGAGATAGCTTCATTATATAGACCTTCAGGAAGCAGCTCTCTGAAAGCATCAAAGTCGTTCTCTTTATTTAATTGTAATGATTGCTGAAGTTTAGAGGCCATTTGTTTTTCTTTAATCCCTGCTTTACCCCCAATAAGCTGAGATTTTTTCATTAGATTGGCATATTCACCCCTAGCTGTAATGCGCCCTTCTTTTAAAGCTATGTCATCTATAGAGTCAATTAAATTATTATGAATTTTTTTCACCTTTGTTTGTGCAGTAAGAAAAATGGTGTCTCCTTTTGAGGGCGATACTCCTTGAGCCGTCTTAGTGGCTATTTGTTTAGCAGCAGAGGTTGAGTCTATATTATTTACTACTTTTTGCAATTGATCACCTGTAAGCGCTGATAATTTTTTTGCACCTTTTCTTAACTTCAGATCTTCCCCGCCTGTTTTAACTAAGTTAATTATTTCTTCTACAGATTTTCTTTCGGTGGTTCCTATAGCGAATTTAGATTTTACTACATTTAGCTCATCTAACACGTCTTTAACTGGGACTTTATTTGTTGCTACTAAGTCAGCTACCTTTGTGTTTAGCTCTCCAACCTCTTTACCTATTTCTAATTTTTTATTTTTTATGGCTTCAAAGGCTTCTTCCTGAATTTGTTGCCATCCTTTTTTAGGTTCAAATAGTATCTCAGGACTCTCCTTTATAAGAGGTTTTATTTTCTCGTTAAATCCGCCGCCTTCCAGAGAAGCGATAGCTTTTAATGTCTTATCTAAGAGTTTCTTTGGTTTCGTCCCTAACTCTTTAGCTTTTTCTGCTAGTTTAGCGCCTACTTTGGAGGCCAAGGGGCTTCCCTTTAACGATGCAGTTGCTAATCCTCTTGTCGCTAATCCTACTGGCCCAGCCGGAGAAGGGGGGAGGAAACTGCCAGCAAATCTAGCTGTCTTTTCTATCCCTGATTGAGGAGCCTGTTCTTCTAATCTTTCTAATGAAGGATCTAGTTCTTCAGAGCTAACCCCTAGAAGCTTACCTAAACTAAGGAGTGTCTCTTGCGCGCCAAAACTTGCCTGCTCTACTAATCTGCCTCTTTTTTTAGTGGCCGCTTTTTCTTTTGTGAAGAAATCCTCTGCCGCTGCTGCCCCACTCTTAATCTCTGAATCTGATAGTTTAGGAGCTGGTGTCTTTACTTGCTTCTCGCCTCCGATAGGAAGAAGTGAGAAGTCTTCTTCTTCTTGGCCGCCGATTGGTAGTTGTGAAAAGTCTTCTTGTATCTGTACCATTATTTCACCCGATCTCTACGTATTGCTTTTCCTGAAGCGTCTCTAATAATACGGAAATCTTCGCCCTTTATATTCACTATTTCGGGGGCTTCTTCTACTCTTGAAGTGTCTATTGTAACGTTTTGAGGGTCTAAGCCTGATCTTTTGGCTAGGCCCGCAAATTCCTTTTCTGTTTTTTCAAACTGTTTATTTCTTGCCTTAAAAAGCCGACCTGCTCTATTAACAAAGTCTTTTCGTTGTGTCCCACTCAATCGTTTACCATTTATGATTGAGTTCATTAGGCTTCTTGTCTTGTCATCAACCCCACCAGAGTTTTGCGCTGTAGCAAACTCACCCTCTCTTACAGTAGATCCAGGATCTAATATTTTCATATAGTTAAATATTAAGGCAAGATCGCCTGCTGCGCTTGGGTCTTTAGCGGATTCCTCTACCCTAGTAAAAGAATCTCTAATACCTCTGAAATCTTTAGTCGTTTTTAGGAATTCTTTTCTTAACGTAGTCGCTTTATCGAAACCAACCTTTGCAGCCTTGGCATCTACCCCTTTAGGCGGTGAGATTACTACTGAAGGCTTTGGCCGTCCTTGTGCATCTGATGAAATTAGAGTCTCAAAGATACCGCCTGTTGGTAGCTGATCATCTGTAACAGACTCTGGCGCAACGCCTAATGCCCTCGCATATTTTTCTTTAATTTGTTCTCTATTAGAGTCAGTAATAATCCCTTTTACTTTAGTTCCTATAGTCCCTCTACTAGTTAAAAAAGCTGCTACTGTCCCTTGAGACATACCTAACTCATTTAATGTATCATCTAATATTTTATCCTGAGCTCTAAATTCATCTATTAGCTCTTCCCCTCTTTCAGGGTTAGCTCTTAGTTCCTCTACATTAATTCTTTGTTGGTATAGAGGCGCTAAAGAACCTAGCGTTTTTAATGCTGCCTGCCTTCTCTGCCTAACATTTTCTTCGCCAGCAATAGCCCTTTGTGCCTGTGAAGACTGTATCTGTTCACTACGAACCGCCGATTGCTGTGCTAGACCTGGCGCTTTTTCTATTGTCTGAAAGAATTGTTGTGTCGCTTGTCCTAATCCCATTTACTTTCCTCCTTGTTTATTGAACGCCGACAGTTGCCCAAGAGCAGATAAACCACTAGCAATTCCCTGTATCGGAGCTAAGGAGCTTGCGGCCTCTATTCCCGCTGCGCTTTGTAATCCTTGGCTTAATGCATTAGCTCCTTGCATACCAAATTGTCCTATAGTAGGCGCTGACCCTAATCGTATCTGACTTCTTCTTGCCGCTGACTCGCCAGCTATATTACTTAAAGCTTGTGACTTTTGCGCTCCGACATCTCCGCGTTGCAACTCAAATTGAGCGCCTTGTTGCGCGCCTAAAGTTCCTAATGCCTGGTTCCTTGCCAAGCCTTGCTGCTGGACAGATGTTCTTAATGCTAATTCATTAGTCCTCTGTTGGGCAAGGTTCTGCTCTAGCTGGGATCTTAAAGCTAACTCTGTTTCTCCTCTTCGTTCTTGTATCCCTGCAATGTCTGTAGCTGCTTGCTGGCCACGGGCAGTTAACTCTCCTGCCTGTTGAAATTGTTGCTGTTGAAGATCTGCGCTTAACTGGCCGAACTGTTCTACGCCAAGGCCAGAGGTAGACATTCCTAACGCTCGCTGTCTACGCTGTAATCCCTCTTCTGCTGCTGCTCTTGCCCCTAGATTAGCTGTCCTAGGATCGCCAAACTCTTCAGTAAAAGCCTGCTGTTCTTCAGGTGTTAATTGTCCTGCCAAGAACTGCTGCTGTTTTAAAGCTCTTAGTCCGGCCTCATTAAATGGTGACAATGCGCTTATTGCAGCTTCTGAAAAGCCTGCTGTCTGACCTATCGCGTCTAAAACACCAGATTCAAGTTCCTCTCTAGTTAACATTCCAGACTGAGCAATATCTTCTAATATAGCTCTTTCTCCAGTATCGGCTTCTGTTCTAACTTTCTCTAATGCTGAGGCAAACCCTTCTTCTGCTCTAGACAGTGCTTGTAGCTGTGCTTCTTCAGCGTCTGAGATTAAGCCTTCCCTTCTTAACTGGGCCGCCTCTTCGTCAGATATGGCCTCGTCTACATTCTTTTGTAATAAAGCCTGCGCCTTTTCTGCTGCATCTAATTGTAATTGTGCCGCGTCTCTAGTAGCACTTGCCTGTTCTCTTCCTGCCTCTGCGGCGGCTATTCCGCCAGCTACCGAAGCCCCCGCTGTTGCTACTGCCGCTATTGTTGAACTTAATGCCATTAATCTACACCTCTCTTTTTAATATATATTTTGTCAGATAGTTTATAACCTTTTTTTAGAATATGACCTGAAATATCATATTGGCTCATAATGGAAAATCCTGTTATATCTGCCTCTAGCTGTTTAGATAGACCCTCAGAATATTCAATTAACTTTAATATTATTTTACCTTGCATAAAATTATCTAATGAAGGGTCAGATTGCATCGCAACTTCCTGTAGCTGTTTTTGCTTTACGCTATATAATGTTTCTGAAATACACATAATTATAAAGCCCACGATCTCATTATTTCTTTCGACAACACCAACCCTATACTCTTCTTTCGTCATAAATATAATTAGTTTAGCCTTGACAGATATTGAGTCATAGTCTAGGCCATAAGAAGAAATGCCGAACTTATCAAAGCCTTTCTTTGCCATTTTCTCTATAGTATTAATATCGCCAGCATTGGCTTCTCTAGTCGTTAAGTCCATATAATTACTTCTCCTCTATTAATTGTGTCATTGTTAAACTCTGTCGTATCAAAAAAACCTCCTGTAGTAAATAAAATGGTTATCTGGGTAGCGTCCCATTTAATATAATCGGTTCCGTCCTTAACAGATCCTGCCTCATATATCTCTGCCTGTCCGTCTTTAACGATCTTTACAGTGACCTTTTTTATGTTTTTAAAGTTAATTAAAGTCCCGTAATCTACAGTAACTGTTTTAGTAGATGTAATGTCTACGCCGCCAATATCTTTTCTGAAAATAGGGAGGACATCTGCTGTCGCCCATCTACTAAAGAACTCAGTCAACCAGTTATATAGTGATAGATTATCCGTATTAAAAGTAAAATTAGGTACTTTAAAACTCACTTAAATCTAGCCTTTCTGTCGCCTCGCCCATTACAAAAGGGACATTATCTGTCATAGTTATTTCGTATTGTCTTGTATAATATGCACCGTTACTATTGAAACTCTTTAAAAAGTTTCTTTCCCCTTGCTTACCTAAATCAAGGTCTACCCAGTTCCCCCATTGGGTGTCGCCATCTTCTCGCCATCTGATACGGGCAGTAGCTGAATCCTGGTTTTGATCGCCTATCCCAATACCTGATTTCATCCTAGATTTTATCCTGTAACTTCTCTTTAATTTGTCTGGCGCTCCGTGGTCTAACCATCCTGTCCTTTTAGCAAAGTGGATTTCAGTGCCATTATCAGTATAAAAATCTTTATCAAAAAGATATACGGAGTCGTCAAAGGCACTCCCTATAAAATGTAAGTTCCATAAAGGAGAATATGCATAAGAATTTAATATAAAACGCTGTCTTACCTCTGTTAAATCTTTCCAGGTACTCCATTCAGTCCAATAAGCAGTTCCTGGCCCGTCTAGATCATAAACAAACGTTCTGTCTTCTGTAGGAAAAGAAAATATTAAGAAGTTTCTGCCATCGACAGTAGTATAATCGGCTAGTACATCATCAAAAGTATCAAAGCTCTGTATCAGCTTATCAAAAGAAGTATTTATAATTTGTGGAGTAAAGGTGCTTAAGCCTGTCAATCTTCTCTTAGAATCGAAGAAGTAAAGAATATCATTAACACTTACTGTCGTATAAGGTGCTGTAATCCCTCTTTGTGCAGTTTGGCCGTTAATTCTTGCAAAAGGAGAGATCCCGTCATTTACCCAAAACTCTATAGTACTAGTCCCAAAAAGATAAATTGTGCGTCTGTTAACATAAAGGGCTTTTAGTCCGTCAGGGTTTGCTTCTGCCGTGAAGAAGTCTGCTGCCAGCCAAGTAGTAGGCGTAGTCTGGAAATTAGCAAACTGAACTTTAGATGTCCCTACCTGAAAAGCTATTAAGTAAAAATCTATATACGCTACGTGTGTTACTTTAGTAGGTGCATCTGGATCAGCTATATATGCAGTATTCGCGGTACCATCTGTATAAACCATTTTGCCGCCGTTAGCCATAACTAAATAGCTGCCATTTTCTGCAAAGGTTACGCGTCCGTTATCTTCTAGCTTATCGCCAGTTATATTAATTTTAGTGCCTGTCTCATCTACAATCTTATACACGTTCCCATCTGAAACGCATATCAACATAGACTTAGACTCCCACCAAAAAGCACCATCCCATTTCTTGCCAGTACTTAGTTTTAAAAAGAAGTTTATGCCAGGTCTTTTAACCGTATTTCCTGCCTCATCTATATAGCCATCAAATAGAGAATCACTAAAATTATCTAAGGTTATAGAGTCGATGTTCTGGTATGGTATGCTATTTAATGCTAGTTCTACTGTTTGTGACATTAAATCATAGTTCCTGCAATATGGTACCTTAATCTTTCTACCTGAACATATGTTAAATCTAAGCCATATGTGGCATTCCCATTAATTACTATATTTGTAATTAGGGTTGTCCCATCTAAAGTTATTATCTTGCTATTCCCTGTATTTTTGTTGTAGACGGTCACTTGTGTATCTACTATAGTTCCTATGTAAAAAATGTTTATCACGCCATCTAGTACCTGCATTACCGAATTAGTGACAGCAGGCCCACTATTGGCGTCAATATCGACTTGCACCGTTACTTTATATATGCCGCCAGCCGTTAGACCTGTATATTTTAAGTCTGCGACATCCATATCAGTTGCCGATATAGAGGATGATAAGGCTTTATTTTGATATAAAATAGGAAGATAAGACGAATTTATAAACCAGTTAGTGCCGTCAAGCACTATTTCGATAGAGTCATATTGTAATATTAAACTAAAAGTAGTTGCCCCGTTGATTGTTTGAACCCCATTTCTAGTTATAATTACTGAGTTTGTGTCTGAGGTTGTTTTAGTTATTTTATAGGTTCTTCCTACCTGTGTATCTGCTGTCGCTGGCAAATTTATAGTGACAGAGCCACTGCTAGTATCTACTAAGATATTTGTTTCTTGGTTAGCTGTATAAGGAGAGGTAGTTTTAGTTACTAACTGAAAGTCTGTGGCTTTTACAAACTGTATACTTTTATTGTTAATATTAAAAACTTCTTCTAGCCCACCGTCTACACCATTTGCAGTTAGCCAGCTTTTTTTACCTGACTCTGTCCCATCTGAAACGTCTGCGGCAATAATTTTTTCTTGTACAAAAGTTTCTTGGTCTGAGTTATCGTTTGTATATTTATGGTTAATAATATTCTCATCGTCATCTACTGGACTAGCTGAAACTCTGTCTGTCTCTAATAACGTGGCAGAAGCCGTGGCATCAGTTTTGAAAACCCTAACTTTATCTTTATCAACAGATAATTGTTCTTCTATTGCTCCGTCTGTCCCATTAGCTGTCCCAATAGATAGCTGCCCTTTTTCTGTGCCATCGCTAACATCTAAAGAAGTCACTTTAACCTGTGCAAAGTTATGTTGCTGATTATTATCATTTTCTGAATATAAGTTGGCTTCTAACGCGTCATTGTCTGCCGGGCTAGATGAAGTCCTATTTAATCTAAGGATCTCTGTAGAAACGCCGGAATCATCCTTATTGAGCTGAACTAAGTCTACAGTCGTCTGGATAGAGTCAACATTGCCGGATAATACATCTGACATTGCGCCTGTAGCGCCGTCTGCTACTGCTAGTGTGAATTGGCCTTTCTCTGTGCCATCTGATACATCTAGCTGCGTTATTTTTAATCTAACATAGTGTGCTTGTTGGTTATTATCGTTTTCCGCATAAAAATTAATATAATAGTTGTCAAGATCTGCTGGACTAGCTGAAGTCCTATCAAACCTGATTAACTCTACGTTAGCACCGTCTTCATTCTTTCTTACAGTTACAGGAACGCCATTAGCTCCTTCGGCTATTATTTGGTCAGAAAAGGTCTGAACGCCACTAGTAGTAGAATTATCGTGTGTTCCCCCTATAGGCCATATAGAAGGGATAGCATAGTTTCTATCATCAATAGTAACTGTTCCTGTCCCTCTAAATATATTGTATAAAGGAGAGCCTGAAAGTGTGCCATTTATAAGCATTGTCTTGCTTGTCGCAACCGTGGCATATGCTCCCATAAAAAATAATAGATTAATATTAGATGGGATAGTTAAATCAGCGTCTATATCCCAATTCTTAGGCCGTAAATATACCTGCCTATCATTTCCGCCAGCAGAGGCAATAGCAAGAGCAATCGCATTGGCATCATTACCATCTCCGAACTCAGCGGCATCTATTCCCAACGCGTTATTCTCAAGATTAGTCGGGTCGAACTGGACACTAGAATAATTATCCTGAGTATTACCTGCCGAATCTTTTATAACAACGTCATAGGTCCCGTCTGCAAAAACAGTCTTAGCGCCTTTTTCATCTAATGTTACAGGATTTGTTAGTGTGTTATTCTTATTAGAATCTTCCCATATTGTCTTTAAAGTTGTTGTTCCTGGCTCATAAAAAGTAGCGGAGCCCCCTGATAAAGGATCATTACTTACATTTATTAAGCCTGGTATTAAAAAATCAATTTGTTTAGCGTCCGCCATAATTAGTTACTCCTTTTAAGTCTGGCTGTACTTGTAGATCCCCAAATTCGTGATCTGATTTTCTTGCTATTTCTTTTGCTTCTTTTGCTAAATCTTTAAGGTCTTTTAGCTGTGCTTCAAATATTCCTGCCTGCGGAGCTAACCTAACAGATAATCCGAATATTAATGGCTCTAACCATTCCTGTAATAAATCTGAATAATTTGAGCCTGTATCGTAGTCTTCAGGATAAGTATAAACGAACATTTCAATGGTATAATCAGTGGCATTCTCTGGTGCCGGATATAAAAACATTTCTGACTGTAGTTTCTTATTAAAGAAGTATCTTGTCGGCTCTCCTCCTATTAAAGGACTGCCCAAAGAAAAGTAATCATCCCTAGCTATTGGGTGTAATATGGTATACCCCCCGCTAGATTGTTTAATTCTAGATACTTCAATATCAATGACATTTGTATCTAAGTTATAGTTATTTATAGAATGGTAATTTATTTCTATCGCCCAATTAATGGTGGCTGTCTCGCTGGCTTCTTCCCAGTAGCTTTTCCATTCATCACCTGAGCCAGGCTTATTCCTCAATGAGGCAGTATGATTTCTAATGCAGATATAGCTAGTACTTCCTACTAGTCTAATATCTGAGACGGCTAGAGGTATTGTTATCCATTTTTGATTCCATATATAGATTTCCTCTGCCGCCCAGTTTTTCACCATGGCATTTAAAAGGTCACTTCCTCTTGTATATTGTTCAGGAGTTAATGCCTGAGTAGAAGATTTTACTCCTATATTCTCATAGGCTAGTTCAATAATTCTATTTCTTGTTAAATTAAAATCATAACTTGCCGAGGTCTGAGCTGTCGGCGTATATAGTAATGTAATATTAGTTAATATTGGCGTTTGAGTGCCATCGTCTGAATGAAGAAATGCCTTTATTTGGACATCACTATTAAAAATAGCTGTAATTCTATTATCATCTATCTCTGTAGCTAAATTAGATTGATTATAAGTACCATCACTATTTACCCAGTCGTTCCCATCCCAGTATTTGTCTTGTGTCCCAGCAAGGAAGGTGTATTTTATCTCTGATCCTGTAGGCTTAGTGGAGTTCTCAAAGAACCCTTCTAATGTTTTAACATTATATGATTTTTCAGTAATGATAGTAGGATCACCTGTAGCATATGGCGGCACATTTATTAGTTTCGCAATCCCGCCTACTACTTCTATTTTAGCGCCGTCAAATGTATCGTTAGCTGAAAATACTATTTCTTTTCGTTCTGCCATTTATTCTCCTTGTCCTTTAAGTAGTGGTGCAAACCAGCCTTTAGCCGTTAACTCTTCTTTAGTGCGTCTCAATTCTTCATTTAATGTTTCTTCAGGGCATTTATCATTTACCTGGCAAATAGCACCCTTTTCTTTGCCTACTATAGAGCCAGCGATAGGCATTAAATCATCATCTCTATCACAAGTACTGTCATTGTGTATTAGAGGCGGTGTATATCTTTTAGTGCCAGGTGTAGGATACCCTTTAATTTTATTGACTTTTTCCAGCCAATCATAAGAATCTTTTAAACTTTTAAATTCTAAATACATATTTATTCATTCCTTTATAAATTCCATTCACCTGACAGATAATTGTTCATTGTTAATATTTGACTACCTGTTAACGCTCGGTTATATAGAATTATCTCAGCTACCTCAATATTTGAATTGCTAGATCCTATAACAGCAGGTACGGCAGTGTTGTATAAGGTTTCGCTATAACTGGTACTGGCATTTAAAACAGAGTCAACGTAAAGATCTGCTTTTGATAGATCATAAACCATGCACTGCACATGCCATGTTGTTCCTAATGAACTAGTTGTATATAGTTCTAGGTTAGGCCCCGCTGACCAGCACTGATACAACCCCAAACCCGATCCACCACCTTGATAAAAATAACCATAATTACGCTCAACGCCTGACCCTTTGCCAAAAACACGAGGGAAACTAGGCGTAAGATCGTTCGTCTTGGAAACTATAAATATTGTATGAGCCTGGACATTAAGCTCAGGACTGTCGGGAATACTAAGAAGTGGCCCATTTACAAAACTAAGCGTTCCCTTCCCGTTCAATCCTGTAGGGTTAAAAGTAGGTTGTAAAATCTCAGACGCTTGCACTGCGTTATTCCCAAACCCTGATCTATCAGTCCAATCCTCAGCAAATGTGCTCGCTCTTAGCTCAACTGACTTTTTCCAGCTCTGATTGCCAGAAAGCCAAAGCGCGCAGCCATCTACAATAGTTGGGTTATATCTTGTATGTATGCTTGACATTATTTATTTCTTTTCTTCTTTCTTTTCTTCTATTTTTGGTTCTTCTTTCTTTTCTGCTTTCTTTTCGTTTTTAGCTTCTTCTTTTAGTTCTGGTAAAGTACTTAATATTTGTATTCCTTGTGCTACTTCCTCGTATGGCCTTTTAGCCAAATACGCCAATATTGCCTTTAGTTTATCCTCAGTAATTATGTATTGTTTCATTTTTTTTCTCCTTGTTTTTTTTATAATGAAAAATCAGTTATAGTTATAGTTGATCCTGTTGTTAGCTGACTTCCATTTGTAAATTCTCAATCAGTATGTCGTTCGTCGTACCAATACCTGCCACAATCGGCTGCACAGTATCACCTTTCACCAATGAAATTGTAGTAGTGACAGGGTGAACACTGGCTGTTGTTGTCACAGACCTTTTTTGATATGCACCTCCCTGCTCTGGCACTATACCATTTTTACCAATACTGAAAATATAATTCTGAGCAGACCCAGTTTTAAGAGTTGTCCATGTGATCTTGGTTGACCCCTCGAAAGGTTCATTCCCAATATATGTCATTTCACCTATTGCTGGGTTAGTACATTTAAATCGCTCGTCGTTGCAATGGAACTTAGCATTCCAAATGCTGGTTAAGACAGTAGCTTGGAATGTCTTTGCAATATCGAAAGTGCCTACTGTAATGTTGAAAATCGTATATTTACCATCGTAATAAGGGTCACCACCACGCAATTCAATGTTTTGATTTTCAACAAGACCATGCGCTGCACTTGTACAGGTAGTTCCACCAGCACCATTAGAAGCAAATATAGTGACAAAACCCGTAGTGCCTGTTATGTCGATAGCCTGATAAGTATCAGCTACTCCAATGGATGTTATATTAGCAATCGGATTTTCTTCAATATGACCAAAACCAATATATTTACTGTCAATAGATCCCGGATTATCGTGAGCAAGTACTCTAGGATCGGTTTGGTCAAGTCCTGCTTGGCTCCATGTTCCTAAGTGCGTAGCGGTAAATGTTCGGTTAATCTGAAATGTATTGATTAGTTGATTATAAACAACTGCGCCTCCGTCATAATCTATGCTACCCTCAGTATCTATAACAACCTGATTACCATCAACTAACGTTGTTCCTGTATCAGTCATAGTTATACTATTAGAAATAAAACTACCAGAATCTACCCCGGCTTCATAATCAATACTTGCTACTTCAAAATAACCTGCACCTGTAGCCGTTATAATATGAGTTCCATTAAAACTGGTACGTGTGCCATATCCTGAAATTACAACTTCCTGATTAACAAACAAAGTAGGAGGGGCCGTAAAATTAAATCTAGCTACTCCACTTGAATCACTGACACTGGTAATTGTTTCAGTTGGTACAGAAGCATCGGCTACTGCTGAGAATGTCCCTGTTGCGCCTGAAGTATCAAACAGTACACTTCCTGTTATGGTAACACCTGCTATTACAGTTTTACTGTCTTCATGTAATGCTGGTTCTATTCTGAATAATGATGATCCGGCAACAAAAGCGCCAGACAATTGAGTAACATTAATAGATTTTCCTGAAAAATTGTTATCAACTGTAAAGAATGGCAACGCTGTCGTAGGAGTGTTCCCAAAATTTGATTGAGTAACAGTGATTTTCATATTTGTAAGATCAAAAGCTACTGCATTATCAAAGATATCAGAGACATCTATTATCAGAGTTCCATTCGACAATGACCCTAAATCATCCCAATCAAAAAGCCCTGCTAAGGTTAGATTTACACTCCTGCCATCCAGATCAATATTAAACATTGTTCCTGTTGAACTAGATATAAAATCCATAAATTCAAGCGACCTAAATCCACCAATACCAGATATGAAATCTCCTGTTCCTGAATAAGTCCAAGATGCTTGATTGCTATTTCCAGTTACTATGTGAAGTTGCGCCCTGTTTTCTAAAACAATTCTTGTATCACTATCTAAATGTCCTTTAATCCACCAAGTAGTTGATGAACTAATTGTAATCACGCCAGCAGTTGCCATTGCTTCAAGTTCAGCCGTATTATAAATAACTTTGGTCAATGGTGAAACAAGATCGAAGTCGTACCAATCAGCAGTACTTGATGCTGAACTCTTTTTAAGAGCCATTCTTGACGATACACCGTCAGAATTTACGTGGATATCTCCACCTGTTCCAGTTACTACGCCTTCAGGATCACCAGCATCATCAACAGATATTTTAGAAGTCTCACCAGTTGAATTTCCAAGTGTTAGAACATCATCAGTATGAGAATATAAAAACGCTCCGGCATCATGTAGCAACACAAACATATCGTTTGAACCAAGATTAATACTAGAAGAGATCTTAAACGAATCACTTGCAGAATTATCTATGCCCATTACCCAGCGTTGACCTCCATCAAGTAAGAATTGTGCTATAGCGTCTCCTGTTCCCTCTTGAATAATCGTAAGACCAGCTTGGTCGCCTGTCTCAGTTGTATTCTCGCTAACTGTGAAAACGCTATCAGGTAAGCTGTAGGTACCAACAGCCACGTTATTTCGTGTTTTCCAGACTGTTAAGCCGCCGCTTGTGTCAATATCTGCGGTATAGCCAATTCTGAACATTCTAGATGCAGTACTAGCGTTGTTATCATTGAACATTGTAAATTCAGACTGGTTAAAACCTACATTGCCACGATTGAAAAATAAGTCCGTTGAATTGCCCGAACCGTTTTTACCAGATTCTATAGTCACTGCTTTGAATGTGGACAACCTTGCGTGAACACTGATAGACGTCAAAACATCTAATCTATATCCACTTTCAGGAACCTGGCCAATACCAAGTGTGCCGTTGAAGTAGTTCCGGCCATCTGTCTGTAGTACAACTCTTTTGTTACTATTCAGGTCTAAAGTACTGGCAATAGAAAACTCATCATCTTGTGAATTGTCTATACCCATAACCCAACGCTGGCCACCAGTAAGAAGGAATTGCGCTACTGCATCTCCAGTACCATCTTGCTCAATGGTCAATCCTACTGCTGCACCTGTTTCAGTTGTATCTTCGTAAACATGCATAGTGCTTGCAGGTAAAATATTAACTCCAAGCTTCCCTAAAAACTCAGAACGCCCATCAGTTTCAAGTACTAGCTGGGCATTGCTTCCAAGATCAAGGCTAGATGCTATCTTAAACGCATCACTACCACTGTTATCAATTCCAGTAACCCATCTTTGACCACCAGTTAATAAATACTGGGTAATTGCGTCTCCAGTTCCATCCTGTTCGATAGTTAAACCTGCTTGTATTCCTGTTTCTGTAGTATCTTCATAGATATGTAACTTACTATCAGGATCAGTTCTTGTTCCGATACTCACATTACCAGCAGGTGTAATTATAATATCATCTGTGCCAGTTGTTGTTTTTATTGTGAGATTTCCAATTTCACTATTAATTATAGATTTATCAGTACTATCATCATGTTCAAGACTTAATCCTGTACCACCTGCAAAATTAGATAATGTCAATAAAGCACATCCAGCATTTGTCATTGAATGAATATCAATTCTTCCATCATTTACACCTTTCCATACGTATGCGGAATCGTTTAGATGTATAAATGAAGGAGCTGATCCATTTCTTATATTTAATTCATCAAGCGTATCTGAATAAGAAATTGTAGCCTTGACAATATCAGAACTGTTTACAAATTCATAAGTAGCTGAACCTGCTAAAGGAGCTACCAACGATACTGTTTTTAATGTATCGTCAAAAAGGAAATTAGAATCTCCCCCAAAAGTATTGCTACTATTAAATTGAATAGACCCTTCACTGCCACCTGGGCTAGTTATTCCCGGGATTGTAGCCGAGCCACTTGTTGCACCAGTCACCCTAAAACTAGATTGTGAAAAGAACTCTGCCTCTGCTGTATCGCTTAAATCTGTTGCTCCCTCTTGAACTATCAGCGAACACCTAAATAATTGGAATGGCAAAGGTGCCTTTTCTGTAAAAGCCTCACTACCCAACGCTTCAAGGGCTAAATCCTTGGTTGAGAACTCCTGTTGTCCATAAGCCGCATAAGTTGAGCCACTCCGACTCCTATATATTCTTTGAATTGTCCAATAGTCTGTTGTTACACTGGCAAGCGTGCCAGATCCATCATCATAGTTATCAGGGTCTATTGAAGTGGTTGCCGTTCCATAAACAACGCTAAGCCCTGCCCCAGCTGATCTATGCACAGGGGTAAAAGTTAATGCTGTGTCACTTGCTAATGTTATGATGTCTGATATTGCCTTGCTATTTCTAAAATTTGAACCTAGCATATAAGCATTACCGCCTGAAACATCTACATTTAAGTTTGTTCCATTTGCTCCATACACATTCCCATCTACATTTGCAGGACCTATAACAAGATTAATAAAATCTGAGAAACTACCAGTCCCATCATATCCAATATTACCTGGTGCAGTGGTTACGCTTGATATAACATTGCTCAAATGCGTTACTGACCCAAACCATATTGTGCTGTGAGCATCTTCAATTGATAGTGCTGTTGCGAGTTTTTGTACAATACTACCAGTAGAATCATATCCAAAAAGAGTAGTGCCATCTGTAGTAACATTTGTAACTGCTTGAGCTGATACAGCATCCCAGGAAACATCTGTAATTATAGGATTTTCTGGGTCTGCATAGTTAGCTACTAATCCCCTGCCAGCTGTCCAATCAACTGTTGTTGTTGTATCTTCTGATATTACACCACCTTCAAGCAGTCCTGTTGTCTGTAATCTTAATGCGTCATCTTCAATAGCCAAATTCAATAATGGCCCGTCTTGTACATTTGCTAATTGATACGGTTGACCGCCAATATCACCAAGTATATTCATAGAATCAGCTCTAAACTCTATATCAATTTGTTGACCTGAACTCACCCAAAACGGATTTACACCAAGATTAAAAACGCCTGGCGTGTCTGCTGCTGTAGAAATAAAATCAAAAATATTGTCGCCAGAAACAAGTGATAGACCAGTGCCAGCATTCCAAGCTGCCTTGCTAGGGATATATCTAAGTACAATCCCTGTTGCATTATCCGTAAACCTTGCTCTACCGTTGGTCATCACGCCACCAGTTTTTATCGTGGTTTGTGTTAATTGTCTTTTTTCTCCTGCTGCAATTGGCAGGGCATCACCGCCCGTAACGCTATATGTTAGTGGATTAGCTGTTATGGTTTGACTAAAATCTGTCTGAATATTTAATACAAATTCAGCCCCCAAATAAGGGAAATGAGGAATGTTACTACCCCCAGAATCAAAATCTGAAAGAGCAGCATATGAATTATTCCCAGTTAATGTATTGTTTACAATTATACTTTCTGAACACGCGGAAATAATTGTGGTTTCTCCCAGTTCAATAGATCCCCCTGGAAATTCTGCTGACTTATCAAATGTAATCTTGTCAATGCTTTCACTGATCCCTGAGCCAATTAAATCTCCATCTTTTTTAAGAATTGTCCTCCCATTAGCAATGCTATTTAGATCGTCACTTATTTTGTTATATGCCATTATATTCCCTCCCTATATTGCCCATTTTGGTTTCGCATAATTGAAAATTAATGAATTTCTTTGCGAATCGGTTAAAATACCGTCATATATGAATATCTCATATAGCTCACCAATAAAGTTTTCGCCTATTGTGCCACCACCAGCAGGAATATTCATTGTCCATGTTGCATTAGTTATAGACTGTTCAACACCATTCACCCACATTCTGGAGGTGGTGCCATTCCATTCAACAGTCCATATTTCAGGAACTAAAGTTATTGGCCCGTCCGCTTTCACTGACCGCCCACCAAAAATAATGTTTCTGTTAGATGCATCTGCAAAAACACCCCAGCCGTTAGTGCTAGGATTGCCGTTCATATAAATTATATTTGAAACTGTTGGTGTAGTAGTTATTTTGCTGATAATAAAAGCTGTATGCACTATAGAGTTGATAGTCGGCAGTGTCATTGTTTTGGTGCCGTCAAAAACTAGGCCACCCTTACCATTTAAGGCCGTGGGATTAAATGTCGGCTGTAAAATATCTGACGCTTGTGCTGCGCTATTAACTCCGCCAGTGGACTTATCTGTTATATTGGTAGCAAACGTGCCAGCTCTTTTAGTCACTGACGGCTTCCAGCTCTCATCACAGTCAAGCCAAGCTACATTGCCACCTATTAAAGTTGGGTTATTTCTGGTTACAATAGAATTTTTAAATGTTGTTACCACTTATTTACCCCTCTAAATTATAAAACCATTGGTACCGTCAACATAAAGCCCTTTTGAACCATTATTGCCATTAATAACTGCATTTGCTGCTCCGTCTATAGTTCCACCGTTTTCAAGTGTGATTGTAAGGTTAAAGGTAGTAGCATTTAAATATTCATCTTTTATTTTAAAAAATCTAGGATTAGCGGTTGTCCCAGACTGTACATCTTCAGTAGAGATAATAATTGCCCTTGCTGCCAATGTATTATCAGCCGTAATCATATAATCATCTGTTAATGCTGACGGGTTGTAATCTGCTGCCTCTGCATCTGTTCTCTTTTTTGATAGACTGCCATTCAATGCTAATGTAGCGTTTGGGTTTTTTGTGCCTACCCCTAAATTGCCGCCGTTAAAATAGCTATCACCAACGGTATTTAATTGTACCTGAGCTACATTTGAAGCGTCATTTATTTGTTCAACGCCATCAATGCCTGTTTTTCCCAGTTGGATAGTGCCGTCAGAAAAAACCTGCATTAGTATAATTCCCGCTGAATCTTTAGCACCCGCCCAAGTTATGCCAAGCGCATCACCAAGCTTCTTAAAAATATTACCTGTAGCACTTGTGTTTTCTATAACAGTATCGCCTGAAACTTCTGAAATTTCAGTGTTAGAACCTGCCGTAAATTTGCCTGTCCCTGCCGCAATATTATCGCCTGCTGTTACTGGGCTTAAGGTTGTCGCTGCCTTACTCCAAAAGCTAAGAAGGGAGCCAGTTGCTTTTTTATTGGCCCCACTCTGTACTATTTCTATTAAATCAGCCTGGCCTACGCTAGTAGCTGCTGGCAACTGTGATATTTTTAAATCTAACATTTTATAATTCCCCTATTCTAAAAGCCTAAAGCTTCCAGTTTCTAATAATCTAAAGCGTCCGGTCTCTAATAATCTTGCGTCTGTTGTCGGCGATACTGGATATAAATTCAGGCTATCCCCTAAATTAAGGTCTAATCCGTTATTTAAATCCTTTCCGCTAATATTATCTGCTATATTTAAACCCATTTATTAGTCCTTAACTTATTTGTACTGTGTTAAATGTTAATGATCCTGCCGTCCAAACAGAAATGTTGCACCTATAAGCAACTGCGCTAAAGGCATAATTGCCATCGTCATTTGCTGTTTTTGCTACTATATCTCCGTGTGGGAATGTTGTTATGTCTATATCACTAATCTGCTCTATATCGTCAAATGTATGCTCAACGCCATAAGTTAAGTTAGCACTTGTACTCAATTCAATCCCTAAGCCAATATTTGTAGGGCCTCCTCCTGGATATATTACCCAAGGACTAACACAAAGACCTGAAACGCCTATAGTAATCGCTCCTGCTGTGTCATCGTCGGTAGTTATTTGTGTAACTGTTTTGAAATGTTTAGTTGTTGGTATTGCAATAGCCGCGCCTGCTAATGCTTCTGATATATTTACACCTCTAGAATCTAGGCCGTAAACTGTAAAAGTCCTGCCTGTCTCATCTGCTGCTGGCGTTATAACTATAATATGCGCTGAGTCTGTTACCGTGAAAATGCTATCGCTTATTAAATCTCCATCTAAAGCGAAATCTTGAACCCCACCAGCAACAGGCGTTTGCGATTTGGCTATGCCGTCTGCATCACTTTGAGGAGTCATAGTCTTTTCTATTCTTATTGTCATTTAAAAAACTCCTTTAATCCAATATTTGTTTGCCGTCTGTAAAATCTACTTTACCTGCATCTACTGGCTCTTTCAGCTTATCAACACAATATTTGCAAACTAATAATAATGTTCTTTCTTCTCTAACTAGATCGCTTCTCGCCCAGCCTTCCCAGCCGCAACGATCGCAGGGCCGGAGATAGTCTCCGAGCCTGCGTCTTATCTTAGGAACGATTATCTTGCGTTTAAACGCCATTAACCTATCTTTCTTTAGCGGCTAAAATATAATCAATAGACATTGTCTTCGCTGCCGCCTCGCCATTTTGGACTGCAAAACTAACTGTTAGTTCTTCATCGTCTGGCAAGTTCGTAATAACAGATTTACCCGCGCCTTCGTTGCCAGAGAAAATTGATATTTTGTCGTCTCCGTTATAGTAAAAACCTACTTCGACATACGTATCATCAACCATTTCAACAACATCAGTAACAGTTTCAGTACTATCTTTTACTACAACTAACTGAAGCGTGTTATCTGCGTCGTCTTTTCTGAAATATACGCCGTCAGATACTGCTAAAGGTGTTGTATCTGTAATCTGTAGTCCCATTACTAAATCCGATTGTGCTGCGTCAGAAACTTTGAAGCGAGCTTTAAACCAAAGCTGTTTTCCTGTCTCAAATAAAAAGCTCTCACCAACTTTCTGTAAGGCCACTAAATCATCATCTGTAGCTGTATTAGTGAGCAATAACACTCCACCGTCAGCGTTAGTCAGAGCTTGAGTTGCCCCTGCCTGAGTTTCTGTAACTGTCCAATTGCCGGCAATATACTGATCGAAATCATTCATATATTGATGAGCTGAGGTAGCGTCTGGCAATATATATTGCCCTAAATTCTGTTGTATCTGGTTAGTAGATATTCCGTTAGGTGTTCTAGTAACACTGCTTTTTAATGTCATTATTACCCCTCCTTAGCTGCCTGGGTTGCCATAAACAGCACGATGGTCATAAGCGCCAACCCCAAATCTCATATAAGAAATAACTTCTTGAGACATCTGTCTTTGCTTTAAGTCTTCCATGATTCTACGCGCTTCTCTTTCCTGATAGACAAGACCGTCAACGTTTAGTCTCATAAAGTAAGCGTCTGGGTTAGTTAGATATTGAGAAACAACATAACCGCCTGGCAAACGACCTCTATTTCTTGCAAATGGGTTGATTGCGTTATTATTTGAATCTACTTCTAAATCAGAAAATAATAGTTTTTGAGTTCTTACATCAAGCTCTTGAGGAACTAAAATAACTTTTGATTTAGTGCTAATTTTTAATCCTGCTGGACTCTTGAAATTAGCAATATTATCCATATCAACAGTTAATGAAGCTTCCGATAAAGAAGAACCATTTGTTGGCCTGTTCTTGTTTGTAGTAGAGCCATCTAACGCCGCCTTATAGATTGGATGGTCTATCGCACAAAGAGCTTTTCCGTCTGCGATAAAATCTGCTGCTGTTGTAGAAAAAGCTGTATTCAATCTATCGAAAACAACTGCTTCTCTAGTTTCTGCTGCTGACTGTCCCATCTGCTTCATATTTCTTAATACTTGCGGATACTCATTGTCTTCTATCATCTCGTGCGTGATCTGATAGCCAAGAGCATAAGACTTATTTCTGATAAGAGTCTCAGGGCCTTCTTCTAGAGAGTCAAGCTCTGCTTGCGCGCCTTCAGCTTTTTCTTTATGCCTTGAAAAACCTACCATTTCTTGGTATCTCTCAAAAGAGCCGTTAGAGGTCTCTTGATCAAAAAACTTTCCGATCATTGACTCAAATGAATCAAATTCATCGATAAACGCCTTAATTATCTGGCGTTTGACTAAAATTGGTAACGAACTTCTTGCTATTAAACCTGCCATTTATCTCACCTCCTATATTGTTGCTGAACCAGCGTGGCCTACATATTCATTGAACTCAACGATTAAGTTTACGTTGGCTAATCCCCACGTACTGTCATCGTCTTTGCCAAGAATACGTAACTGTATACCTGTACCAATATCACTCGCGTCTAATTCTGCCCCTGAAATACCAGTAACTGTACTGCCTGTCCCTGCCGCGTGATTTGCTGTTGCATAAACTGCTGTAGCTGCCACTGTCGTTCCTGCGTCGGACTGTATTTTAAAGCGTCTTCCTTTAGGGTCTATATAAAGTACCGTACCAGCAGTTGTTGCTGGTAAATAACTTAATGGTTCTCCTGTTGTACTTAAAAATCCATCTGCTACGCCCAAGACAACCACTCCGTCATCTGCTGAAGAAACTGTGACGTTGCCGTCTGCCTCTGCTGTTATTGGGTCGTTTTTGAAAATTGCTGTTGCATTTGCCGCGTCAACCGTGGCCTTGTTCAAAACTACATCGCCTTTACCATCATCGGTAATTAGCTGAAATCCTTTTGCCAAATCTGCATTTGCCATAATTTACACCTTCTTATTATTTAAAATTTAATTCTTTTCCTAATTTTAAGGCTTCTTTAGCTTTGCTTAGATTTACTTCGCGTTTTTTATAGTAAAAGTCATGTTTTCTTTTTGCTACTTCTTCTGTCGCAACTAATAAAACATGGCCGTTAATCATAATATGCCCGTCTGGTGATAAACCCTGACCTGGATTGTTCTCTGCGAAAATTTGATCGTAATGCTTTATATCTCTAGGGAAAGCATACGTATATCCAAAGCTTAAAAACCTCTGTACGTCTTCTGGAGTTGCCGCATAACCAACCAATGTTAAAGTTGGGTGCTGAAACTCAATGTCTGACATACTGCTTCCTAGATTACGCTCTAAAGGAGTGCGGGAAAATCGAAGATCGTCTATCTCTTCGGCAGAAGGAGTAGTGTTGGTCCTATCCTCTGAAGTGTTTTGTGAAGCATCACCAGTGTTTTGGTGACGATTGTAGAGTTCGATTAGTTCTGAAGCTTCACCCTCATCTAATGAGAGTTCTACAGCCTTATCATCTTCTAGCTCAATTCTATACATACCATTGCCTAAAATGCAAGGCTTTTTTATTATTTTTGTAGTGTCTACCCCATAAAATAGATTACTGTTTTTCTTTGCCATTATCGTTGCTCCTTCTTTTCTTCCTCTAATAATTCTTTAGCTTTTTTTATAAGAAAGTTCCTGTCTTTCCCTGGGAACATACTTTTAACCTGATCTATATGATCTTTTGTTACTACAATTTTATTTTTAGGGACCATAACTGTTGTTACTCCATCTGTTGGCGCGGCCTGACGATAAGGATTTTCTTTAAAGGCATCGTTAGTCTTCTTTGATATTAAATCGCATTTCTGGGAAGCGCTTAAATGTGAATATTTAGACTCTGTAAATACCTCAGAGGATAACCCTTGGGCATATCTAGTCTTTTTTAAGCCTATATCAGCGCCTTCTTGCCTATACCAATTATTATTATTCTTAAAATATTCCTCTGGATCTACATTGTTTACGTTATTCGTAGCTGCCTGGGATTGCTGGGCCATTTGCATAAATTCCATATCTATAGAGTTGATCTTATCTAGATCGCCCTCTTCATAAGCGGCTCTTCTTCGTTCCTGTATATCTGTCATCTTTAGAGTAGCTTCTTGGGTAGTTTCCTTATGCGTTCTACGCTGCTCTGCTTCCTTTAACGTCCCTAAATCTGCCATTGCCTGCTCTAACTTCTGAGAGAGAGCTTCGTTCTCTTTAGTAAGTCCTGTTTTATCCTTTATAAGGTTAACAATCCTTTTCTGAGTACGTGGCTTTTGCTTGGGGTTGAGCATCTCCTTGGCCTCTTCGGGGATTTCTTCTTCGGCCTCTACAACAGCTTCAGCTTCCTCTCCTTCAACATAAACCTCTTCTAGGGACTCTTCCCCTACGCTTTCTGAAACTACCTCTTCTTCCAATACCGCAATATCTTGGTTCAAGCCTTCTGCCATAACTATTCTTCTCCTTCTAGTACGACTACTTCTGAATCGTTTAACTCATAAAACTCATCTACGGTCTTCTCAACGGCAGTTACATAAGGTTCGTATATAATCATATATTCTTTTCCATATCTCTTATGAGTAGCTGCTACATTACGCCCAAAAATAACGTGGTCGCCTACAGCAAACTTAGTGACTGAAGGCCCTTTAGCAACAACCGTTCCCTCGAATTGCTCCATAGAACCACCTGCCAATGCTTCCGCTGGCATAATAATTCCGCTTTTTGTCTCTTTTATAACTTTTTGCATTAAAATTAATACATTTCCCGTAGCTTTTAATACTTTCCGCTTCATTTTTACTTTTCTCCTTCGCTTTCTTCTTTCTCTTCGTCAAAACTAACTTCGTCTATGATCTCCATAAGCCTTAATAGGCCATAAGAGACTCCTTTTAAGTAGATAACCGTATTATTAAATCTTTCGCTATGGACATCAGCGTTCATAACCTCTTCTCTACAATCTAACTGTAGGGCTGCAATAAGGGATAAGAACTTCTTCGTAGTCTCATTGGCCAGCCATTTATTCCAATCTTCGTCTTTTAACTTCTTTATCTCCTCAGAAATATGAAAATCTTCTAGAAATAACGCTACTTCTGATAATGTTGCCTTTCCCAAACTATTCACCTCCTTTCTGTTCTAACTGACCTCTTATCTCTCGCTCTTCCGCTTGTAAGTCTTTCTGCTTGGTCTCTAGATTAGAAACTTCTTCCTGCCCTTGTTGTGCTGCCATTCCCTCCTGCTCTGCCTGTGCTTGGGCCTGCTGTTGCTGTTGCTGTTGCTGGACGCTTTCTTCCATAATCAAGGTAAGCGCGTTAATATCCTCTTCCGGTAACTCGGCAGCTTCTAGTCTTCTCCTCATAATAAGGGTCAATGCCTTGGGGTTTTCAGCTAAAAATGGGTTAGTAGCAATTGTCTGTGTTAAATATTCTGCCTTGTTTAGCTTCTGGGTCTGTGAAATGTTACTCGGATCTCCTACTAAATTAATATCTATATCATCAGAAAAATCAGCGGCTATACGAGCGTCTACTTGCTCATTCGTCATCTCGGCAAACTCTTTTACATCGTCAGTAGTAATTGATAAATATTCATCTTTATCTAAAAATATCGAGTAAATATCCCTCATAATCTCGGCCTCATCGCCGAACTTCTGGAAAACTAAACGCTGGATAGTTGTAAATAACTGCGCCCCGTTCTCTGCCGCTAAACTAGCTGCCGTTGCCGTAGTATCTGACTTCGGAGCTTGACCTGTGAAAATATCAGTAACTGAAGTGAACCTATCAACATAATCCTGTAGAAATGTCAACAGATTTAAAAGAACTGCGCTAGGGGGCGCAAAGTCTAAAGGAAAAATTGCCTTCCTAATATCATCTGATCTTACACTTATCTGTTTAAAGGCGCCCATCTTGAAGCTTAACGACCCTCTGGCCATCTGAGATCCTTTCAGTACCCAGCCGCCTTTTACATTAGACAACGTCCCTGCATCTATCGTCTGGTTAACTGTTGTATTCATAGTTGCTGTTATTCCTAAGAGCATTGGCCCGAATCCAAAACCAAAAATAGAGTCTGGATTCTCTACGAAACTATAATTAACGAAATATTGCATATCTTTGCCAGTAATAGGGCTGCTTCTGTCAATGATCCTATATACCTTCCTAGTTTCCTTATCTACAGTAACCACATATGGCTTTCTGATCTTTTGATCCCCTATAAATAGATAGGTGTGGACCTCGTAGACCTCTCTAGGGGTTGTGTAATCAATGTCAGAGGGTTGCGTCTGGCCCGCGTCTTCCTTATTAGAGGTAGTTGTACTGTCTAAGTCTGGATCGTTAGTAGATCCTTCTGATAAATCATCAGTGTTTACATAAAGACCGCTCTCACCCTTAATCTTTATCTCGTTAACGCTCATTCTCAAGACCTGAGCATAACGCATCGAAGAGGCCAAATCCTTCGTATAATAATTAACGATAAAATCTTGGGGCAATACATAAGTACTTATTACTTCGCCCTTCTCACTGTCCCAATAGACCTTCCTAAATGCATATCCATCTCTAGGTAACATGAACATCGACTTGGAAAAACTAGTAAAAAAGCCTGGCATTGTCCTGTACTTGTAATTTATATAACGCTCCTGCCTATCTGAAGCGTCTACTGTCTCTGCCCTTAAATTGCCAGGCGTACTCCTGACTATCTTATTCGGTCTTGTAAACATATTCCCGTAAATACGCGCCCAGAAATTGCCGCAAGCAGTTGCTATTATTGGTAATTTAATGTTACTTGCATTGTCCCAGGGCGTATTTTTTTTCTCATAATGTAAGGTTAAGAGCCTGTTATACTCGTCCCTAGTAGACTCAAGTTCCGTTAAAGTGTCCTTATCGTTCTCAACACCTTCGACTGTCTCTTCTCCTATCTTATCTAACTCTTCTTTTTCTAAATCTTTAGCTATATTCCTGAAGAAATTAGATTCAGGATCCTCCGCAATCTCTTCAGGAATGGTTTCCTCTATAGGAACTCCCTCATTATTAAATTCTTCCATTGCTTCAGGTTCTTCAGCCATTTTTAATCGTCCCCTTTCTTCTTTTTTCTCTTATATTTAAAATTTCTTTTATCGAATACTCTTGACCATTGTTCTTATACTCTAATAAAAGAGTGTACCTAACCCGATTGTCATATCTAAAATCAACTTTTATTACGTCTAGATATTTAGTCTCCGTATATAGGCCAGCACAACTGACCTTATGAGCCTTAGCCGCTATCTTATCTATTTCGCTGATCTCTGCTAGTACATAACTACTCTCCAATTAATAACTCCTTTTAATTTTCTTTTAATATCCTGTCCTAGGATCTGCGTCGCTACGTGAAAACTCCCCCTCCTCCTCTCTGTCTTCAGATACCTTTTCCTCCCACTCTGTACCCAATAGCATCAATCTATACAAATTTTCGCACTGGTCGTCGTTCTTCTTACTTATCTTAGTCAAAGCACCATACTGATCTGGCTCTCTCACCCAATTTACCAATTGATTAACTGCCTTATGCAAATCATTAAATATGAATAGGGCTGGTAGCTTATTAATTGTCATTAAATGACTGTTAATCTCAGTTACCCCGTCCTCTTTATCCTTACAGCCAGCCTCCAATATATACCCGTGCCTATTTAAAACTGCGTCTATCTTGTCCCAGTTGCTGTTCTCGTTCTCTTGGCTGCCCTTAGCCAACGGATCACAGATAATTCTATTTACCCGCAAGTTATACTTATTAATCTTCCTGATTATCGCGTCTCCGATCTTCTCGCCACTGCCGACAATCTCGTCCTCAAAGATCAGATAATGCATATTATTAGGTGCTACCGCCTTATATAAAATGTCGTTCGGCTTTTTAATCCCTATATCTATTCCTATATCTACTAGCCAACTGCTGGGTATCTCCTGGCGAGGAATAACATTCTTATCTCTATCAATATTCAAAACTAAACTACTCATAAATACCGACTGTCCCTCAATTCTAGCTAATCTCTCTTCAGGTGTTAGCTGGGCCGCAAAATAATCTATCCCTTCCTTGTCAATTCCGAAACCTTCGTTTTCGTAAATCTTCCCGTGGATATGTGCCACTCCAGTGTCTAAGCCGCCCTTATCGTTGACTTTATTTATTATGTCAGACGAGATCCAGCCTTCGTTTAATAATGTCGCTCCCATCATTGCTAGGCCCTTATTAGCTATTAGCCCTCGCTGGTTAGCTATCCATATTTCCCTAGTAGCGGGTTCGTCATAAAGAACACAGTTCGATACTTTTATACCTTCGCATATAAAGTTATGGTAATAATCATCAGAGGTCCCGTTAGGCCTATTTCTATTCTGTCTATCTCTATAGCCGCTAACTGTAATGTCATATACTGGCCTAACGCCAACCGCCGTCCTTTTCTTAAACCTAAACCATTGGTTCTGGCCACGCCTACGTTCATTCTTAGATTTATTACTATTAATTTCTGCATAATTTCCAAAAGCGTTTATCCGTGTCTTTTTAGAGTCTCTAGCTAATAAAAGAGCCTTATCTACCTTATCTTGCTTGCTAGGGATACCAATTAATTCGCAAAAAGTAATGATATTGCTATTCTTATTTATCATATAGAACCATTGGTCTCGCCAAATACCTTCTTTTTGTGATTTTTTCTTATTTATAGTCCCGTATATTCCCAAACTAAACATTAATTTATGCAAGTCTCTCACTAACCGCTCACTAGTAGACCCGTACCCTATAGTTTTGCCAGTAACCCAGCCGTCAGTAGCATACAGTCCTTGCAAAAACTTAATCTTATTCTCATCGTTCTCTAAAAATAATAGCTGGGGAATAAACTTCTCGTGCGATTTCTTCCCTTTTAAACCAAGTGTTTTTACTGCCTTATAAAAACTGTTGTTGCTAGGTAAAATTGCATAATCATATTTCTTCCTATGCTTTAATCTACAGTCGTCTGGCAAATAATCTTCAAACAATTCTAAAAATTCTTTATTCGCATTAGCTATATTTATTCCGTTATTACCATTGTCAGGGCTTGTCCACCCATCTCCTATATAAGCCCCTAAACAAAAATAACCGCCATCCCAGTCTCCGCTATATCGACTCTCAACTAATGGCGTATAGACTATGTCCTCATTAGTTAAGTCTTTGGCCTCTACCCATCCAGTACGTGTCCATATCTTATGGTCAGCCGTACAGCAGACCTTAGTACCTCCTGCCAGCTCAACATCGTACACTTCTCTATCTCCCATAT
>PJEL010000454.1_pt1 | contig 47662 bp, 35 predicted proteins | sample 1853271 | NCBI WGS metagenome assembly PJEL01 (sample SAMN08108733, study PRJNA415343) | Invertebrate metagenome, whole genome shotgun sequencing project. | host: Globobulimina | place: Sweden: Gullmar Fjord | collected 2015-08
GTGCTAAGAAGCCTACTAGTGAAAAGCCAAAAATTGTAACAGAAGATCAAAAAGTTGGGATATTACGATTCTTATTTGACTTTGCCATAAGAATTAAAAATGTACCACTTGATGTACGTCAAAGTCATCCTAACTTCGCTTTTTTGGCAACAGTAGAAAAGCAGATTAGATATATATTTGATGGTTGTAAGGAAACTAAAATTCCTATCCATATTTATCACCGTCTTGAGCAAAAAGTTAACTACAATGGAGATTGTACAACTATTTTGGAAGAATTTACTAAAAAAATCATTTTAGTATTTGATGTTTTTTAAGGATAGATATTTTGCAAATTTCATAGGTGTAACATTGGGATTAATAATATCACCCCTAGTTTAGCTCAAAATCCTAAGAGAGCAAATAATCAGTGATGTTCAAATCAACGCTAGGCAACCAAAGTGCTTTCAGCACTTTGGTTGCTACTGCTCTTGTTGGGGAGACTCAAAGAGCCTTCGGCTCTTTGAGTGGCTAAAGTATGGACGTTCAACTAGGCTTGTATTAAGAACTAAGAAAAATAACCGAATCAATTATCACTCAACCAGAGTTAACATTATATAGGTTAATACTATAAGTAGAACTAAAAAAGATTCTTGCTTTTATCTGAAAACTTTTTCCAGGTAAAGATCTTTGCCTATCAGGAAATACTTTTTCAAATCATTAGTGAAATGATTTTCAGTTAGATTATAGGATTTAATATGTTTGAGTGAAAAGCCTTATTTTTGTGGTGGTGAGCCTAAATCCAACTTAAGAAGCTTTCTGGGACTTGTATTGGAGGCAAGCTATCCTCAAGCTATCCTCAAGAAAAGCATCTCACCTCCACTAGAAAGTTTTTGAGAGCTTTAGCCTAGGAATATATAAAACACACACTGGTTACCCATATGAGAAAAAATAACTTGTTAAAAGTAATTTAAACAGTGGGAAGCTTATTTTTACAAAGTTGCATAAATTGTGCTCATATTTAGGTATCTGCTCAACCTCTTTTATTTAAAAAATTTGCCAATGAAAGTTTAAGGCAAAAAATTAACCTTATTTCTTTTGACGAACTTTATAAAAAATATGTTTTAAAAATAGTGTCAGATGCATTAACAAAGGAATAGTTCAATAATATTAAGAAACAAGACATTTTATTAAAAGCTTGTCCTTGTGATATGGAGAGTGAAAGGATGAAAATCTCAATTATAATAAATGGCAACTCTTTGCTGAATCTTGGGGGTAAAAATATTTAGTAAGAGTACTGTTCCCAAATATATATACAAATTTTGTGTAGGTAGTCCAATCCGTGTAAATCCTGTGGCAAGTTTTCTTCTCGTACCAAAAGAAAAAGAAATAAAAGATGTTCTTGCTCGAAAAGATTTGAAACTGAATTTGATAGGAGTAGTTGATGAGTCATTGATTTACCTATCTAATGACATAGAAAAAGTAAAAAAATCAAATGAAAGATGGCAGTGTTTATATTTTGTTGTAAAAAGCAAAAAAGAATTTTTGTGTAATAAAGAAGAAACGATTCACCACATCATTAGTATGGAAGAATCTCAACAGTATGAGATGTGCTTACAATTAATAATTATAATTTGTGGATTAGGTGATATTGGGTTCGATAATCTTCATACGCAGAAAAAAAAGAACAACTTATTCTTGTAGACACATAACCTTTTTATTGCTCTTTAATGCTTGAGATGGAAAAATGCAACCAAATTTTAATGAACTTGAAGGTAAACATAAATTGAGAGAACTCTCATTGGAAGAATCTGATGAGTATGAAAAATATTCAAAAACAAGAAGACTTTCAAAAAGGCCTTCGTTAAAAAAATCAATTAAGGTTGGATTATAAAATTTGTATAAAAGTGCTTTTCAATATGGGATTACAGAATTTTATAATCTAGATAAAGAAGCTTTAAAAGAGCTATTCCCAGAAGAGTGTACTGAACAATATTTATTTGAAATAAGTGAGTAAAAGGTAAAAGAGGAAAAAGATAGAGAAATTGAGAGAATAAAGCACGAAATGAAATTAGAGTGCCAAGAAAGAGAGCGACAAGAACAATTAGCTCAACAAAAAAAAGAGAAAGAATAAATAGTCAGGAGAAAATAATAAGAACAATTAGAACAGCAAGCAAGAGATCAACAAGGAGGTAATGCAAAAGTAAACGCTAATACAAACCTCACTAATGCACCTGTGCCAAAGTCAAAAAACACAAAACCTAATACTGTATCGGGTTTGTTTATAGGTGGTGTTATTGTTATATTATTAGCTTTTTATTTTTGGCCAAGAGTTAAATTAGAAGAAGGTTCAGAGTCAGAAGGCTTGGAGCTAGAAGGTGACTTTCTTAACCAAGAAGAGGAAGCTAACCTATGGAAATTATCTTCTAAAAATTAAGAGTTATTGCTGATTAGCTAAAATATCAAAAACAAGTAAGAATCACATCAAAGGTTATTTGGAAGTTCTCTTATACTTAAGAATGCTTGAACTATTTAGTTGAAATACTAAAACACAAAGTAGAAAATGCTGGTCAAGAAATAGAGAAGATAAGCACTTTTAAAACAAATCTATATCGTGTGGTATTTTTATGAAGAAGTTACTCAAAAAGCCTAAGTGAGTTATTTGATTAGAGGAACAAAGATATTCTTGCAGTGCTTACTTAGTAAGTTTTGTAGAAAACAAGTTCAAGAGTTGAACAAAATGCGTAGGAATCTCCCATGCTTTTAGCTGTCCCTGTCACCTGCGCCTAATTTTTCCACCTACCCTACTATTATTACAACCTTACCTTTTTTCTATCTTAGGCTGCTTAAAACCCTTTAGTTATGGTAGAGTTCACCTCTTACTTACATACTCTTTAACTCTCATCTTGGGAGAGTTCCACCACAAGACACAGCTTTGATAAATAGAATTCTGTAAATAGTAACTCAATAGCTTCGCTTTTATTTGACTCCTAAACTTTTTTCTTACTTCATGTGAAGAAGTTCTCTTTAACCGTCCAATAAAACTACATAGAGCTATTGTGTGGTGGTACGGAAGCATTAAATGTAGGAGAGCGTCTTAACACCCAAATTCTAAAAACACTTCATTTATTTTTTTATAAGAGACCTCAATAGTTTCTTTGATATTGAGATAGTATTTCTTTAGTAAAAAACTCTCGGCTGTATTTTGAATTTGATTTTTATAGAAAAAAGAAATATCTCTAAAGAACTAAATACTGCACCTATTCTAGTCTTAAGCTTGGATTCAAATAGCATATAAAAATATTACAGGAACCACACTCAGTATGGTTAATAATAGATTATTTTGTATAAAATAACCCTCACTCTTTAGAACTACATATTAGTGCTCTTTTCTAAATATTCACTCTGGGTTACATGGCAGGATAAATAGATGTTATATGAAATTCTTATACAAGAGATGTTATCTTAATATAAAAAATAGCTTTTCTGTCAATTTTTGTGTTTTTTATTAAGCTCTACTGTTTTTTTAGGTAGGCTTTAATCTTTTTTTAAAAGAGCTACATAGCTTTGTGTTACGTGTCTAAGAGAATATATCATCCAGCTAAGATGTTGATTTATTCCTATAGGCTAGTCTTTGAAATAAACTAATAACTCATTATGAAAAAAAGCAATTTACTAAAAAAACTCTACTGCCTATCTTTTACCTCATTTATTATAGCTTCAAGCTTGATTGCTACAAGTTGTATTAATAATGTAGATCGTCAAAATAATAAAAGCCTTACATTGTCAGACTCTCCTGGTGCTACTAACCTGGAGCTAAGAGATGAGATAATTTGTATAGTAAAAAAGATACAAGTAGGTTTAAAGGTAGATGACTTTTTAGTGAGTGCAGTTACTGCAAAATCATGGGAGGGACAAACTATAGATAATAGTTGGATTGAACAAATAGTTGGGGAGCTAGTTGATAATGAAAATTTTAATATCCTGAAAAGATATTCTGGGTCTAAGAAATTAGAAGATATAGAATTGAGAAAATTGATAGATAAATTTAAAAATTTTTATTATAATAGAAAGAGCTTTAGAAGTCATTATAAGGAATATAAATTAATTGAAACCGCATTAGTAACTTTTTTATCTGGTAAAAAGCAAAAAGTTTTACAAAGTTTAGACTCAAAATATCGGTTTTTTAATGGGGTAAGAAATTATTATATAGTGCTGTTTAAAAAATATCATAATAAGTCGATTTTTTATAATAATGGTCACTTGCATTCCTCTTGTAGTGGATTCCATGTATTACGCAACTTTTTTGGAGATTTCTATACTTCATTAATCGGTTCATTTATAAATGCTGATTGGGATTTTTCATGTAAATGCCCATATTATAAAAAATATAAACTACTTTGTTTTTTAAAAGAAAATCTTGCGGAATTTATTGCGGTAAATTCTACATCTGATCTTGTATACATAAAAGGGACAATGGATCTAGAACTTAATACTGCAGATATAGATCCAGGGCTATATTATTCAGATTCAGAGGAAAATGAATATGTTAAATATGAGAGGGTATATTCAAGAGCTAAAAGAGAGCTTTTTTTAGCTGTAAAAGAGACAATTGAATATTTATCAGACAATCGCACTATGCCAACTCACTGTGATTGCTGTAAAAAAATTTATAAAGGAAGCTATATTGATAGCTTATATGATTTTAAATGTGGATATAAGCTATGCATTGAATGTATTCAACAGCCATGGAATTTACTTAATGCTAACAACTATAATCATATAGAAAAATTGAAGTTTGGTGAGTGTAAAGTGTGTGGTAGCCATGATATAGAAAAAGAGTCACTTGATCCTCTAGTTCCCTCTCTTACTAAAAAGTTTAAACAATGGGAAGAAAAAACTATTTCAAAGTATAAAGATTTGGATGAAGAACTAAATAAAAATAAATACATTTTTGGTATGGAAAAAGAGCCTCACTTATTTAGTGACTTAAATTTATCATTAAGTAGAGTTAAAATAAGAGATAGAAGAAAAACAATATTGAGTTTGTTTTTAGAAAAAGCAAGTAAAAGGATACTTGAGGAAAATAAGCATAAATTAAGCTTAGAAGAGTATCTTGTTTTGATGGTTGCTGATTGGAATATTGACGAAATTAGTAAATGTTATCAACATCCATATTCTGAAGATAAAAATAGATTAATAAGCTTTTTACATATTAAAAGAACTTTAGAGAGTGCGATAAAAAAAATTTCACTTAACAGTGATTATGAACAAGATCCTATTCCAGAAGAATTCTTTGTTCTTGTGAATTTGGATGAATACGGGAGGATGATTTCATCTTCAGAATTATTGATTAATAAGATAAAGCAATCAATGTACTTTTATGGCTTTTATAGATTTTTCTCCATAGAAGATCTTAGGTATTATAAATCTATTTCCAGAAATTCTTTAGGTAGGATTAGTGATATTAGTCTACCAGTAATAGAGAGAGAAAACTTTCAAGGAATAATGTTTAAGCCTATAGGCTTAAGATCTGAAACTCACTACTATTATTGTAAAAATAAGGAAGAAAAGGAGTTATTGATAGATGGCTTGTTTAGAGAAAATTTAAGTAATAAAGAGCTTTATATGGACTTGAGTATTTTGATAGGTGATTTTGTAGGTAATACTATTAGAAGAAAGCTTATTGTAGATTTAAATCCATATTGCTACTTAAGAAGTTCTATAGAAGGAAATGGATTTATTGGATTAAATCTTTTTGGTAGTCTAGAGCTAGATTGTGATATGGATATCTAGAAATATACTTCTATACTCTTTAGCTCTTTGAGAAAGCTGTAGTTAACTTCTAGCTTTTATTAAATTACGTTTGGATTTTTTGTAGGTTTAATATGCATATTCATCATAGAGTAAAAGAAATCTTATTAATACTACAGAATATTTTGTGCAATATTTGAACAAAAATGAGAAATATGATTAAGTCCACATATGTCAGAAAATAACGAGGATTTAAACTTATAAGGAGCAATAAATAATGACTCAGATTATCAGAAGTCAGTTATGCTTTATGATTTAATACCATATGAGAGGCAACAAGATAGTGAAGTGAATATTAAAAGCGGTCCTATATCTAGGAGGAATTTTTAATAATTTAAAAATATTTTACACAAACGGGATTAATTGCAAAAAAATCAAATTAGTATAATATGCCTAGAATGGTATATTCTATATAGCATGAAAGAAAGATAAAAAAGCAGATAAATGCAATTTTATTGATATAAAAAATATTTTTTCTGCTAATTTCTTTATGTTTTATTAGGCTCTACTAGTTTTTAGGCACACTTTAATCTTTTTTTAAAAAGCCACACCATAGCTTCAATTTATATTTCTAAGAAAAACTATTATTTGATTAACATGTTGCCTTATTCATGCATGGTTGTCTTTGAAATAAACCAATAGTTTATTATGAAAAAATGCAATTCTCTCAAAAAACTCTGCTATCTATCTATCAGCTCATTTATTATAGCCTCAAACTTGATTGCTACAAGTTGTATTAATAATGTTGAAAATTGTCAAAGTAATTTTGCTCATTCCCCTAATTCTATTAACCTGGGAGTAAGAGATGAGCTCCTTTGTATAGTAAAAAAGATACAGGTAGGTTTAAAGGTAGATGACTTTTTAGTCTCTGGTATTACTGTAGATGCAGTGAAGCCACAAAAAATAAATAATAGTTGGATTGAAAAAATAGTTGGGGAGCTAGTTGATAAAGAAGCTTTTTTTATACTGAAAAAATATTCTGGGTTTAAGAAATCAGACAATAGAGTTGTCGTAACATTAATGGATTCACTTAAAAACTTTTATTATAATGGAGATAGCCATGGTAATTACTATAAGGAATATAAGTTAATTGAAATCGCACTAGTAGTTTTTTTATCTGGTAAAAAGCAAAAATTTTTACGCAGCTTAGAATTAAAATATCGTTTTTTTAACAGTATAAGAAATTACTATATGATGCTATTGAAAAAATATAATAACTGTATGGCTCATTATCAAATTAATGGTTTACAAGATGGTTTTTGTGGGTTAAGTCATGTAGAACGTAATTTTTTTGGAGACTCATATACTTCATTAATAAATGCATTTATAAAAGCAGACTGGGATTTTTTATGTGAATGTTCAGAATCAAAAAAAAATTTAATTCTTAATTTTTTAGAAGAAAATATTAGAGAATTTATTGTGGCAAGTTATAGCTCTAATCTTGTATACATAAAAGGAGATGTAACTCTTTTAAAAAATTCTCCAAATATAGACAGGTCTTTATGTGATGAAAGTTCAGATGAATATTATAAAGATGATGTGGTATATTCAATTACTAAAAGAGAACTTTGCCTAGCTACAGAGGCTGTAATTGAGTACTTTTCATATAATCTTACTGTTCCCACTATTTGTGATTTTTATAATTGCAAAAAAATTTTTGAGGGGAGCTATATTGATAGATTACATTATTTTGAATGTGGATATAAAGTTTGTACAATGTGTATTCAAAATAATATAAGAAATAGAAGAACGAGATGTGTGGAGTGTGGAACTCACAAGATAGAAGAAGACTTTTTAAATTACTTATCTCCACTTTTTTCATTGAAGTTTAAGCCATGGGAAGAAAAAACAGAGCCAAAGTATAGTGACTTATATGAAGAGTTAGAGAAAAACAACTATATATTTTGTATAGAAAAGCAATACCACCTATTCAATGAACTTAACATATCATTTAATAAAACAAAAAACAGGAGAGAAGCAATCAAGAGATTGTTTATAGAAAAAAGCCGACAAAACGATGTTAATAAATACAAATTTAATATAGATGAGTCCCTTTCTCTAATGATCATAGACTGGAACCTTGAAGAACTTAGTAGGTGCTATAGCTCTCCATTTTCGGACGATAAAAATAGGTTAAGAAGCTTTTTTTACATTAAAAAAAACATAGAGAGTGTATAAGAAAGGTCGCTTTTTATAATGACACAAATGACACAAGAGAAGAGCAATTATATAGAGAAAAAGAGTTTTTCATTCTTGTTCCAAGAAAAGAGGCAGATAGGCAAATAAGAGAGTCTAGAAATAAAAAAAATATTTATATTAAGTTCCATGGTCCTCTAAGGCTATTTAAATCCAAAGATATAAAAAATATTACAGGCCGTTCTCCTGACTTGGGTGTAGATATGAGATCAACTAAGTTTGGAGAGTCCAAATTTAGTAGAATGTTTAGCTTTAGGCCTGAAAATAACTATCCTTATTGTTATAATTATAACTATTTAGTACGTGGATATTGCAAAGAAAATAATATAAGTAGTAAAGTTTTTTCAGATGACTTAGAGAAACTTATCTATGACTTCGTAGGAAACGATGTTAGTAGAATAAAGCTAATTTCAAATTTATATAACTACTCCAATGGTTTTTGTGCAGAAGATGGATTAGTAGGAATTAATCTTTGTGGTACTTTAAACCTAGAGGATCTATCTTATAGCTAAAAATATAGGTTTGTAATAAGGCTAGAGAAAATAATAAAAAAACAAAGCTACTCAATAGGTTAAAAGACTTATGATAAATAGCAGAGTTAAAAATGGTTTCTTTACAAATAGGAAATACAAAAAAGGAAATTATAATTTGACTCACTTTAAGATTGGTATTGAAGAGAGTTTTAATGCTTTAATATGAACATCTTTGCTTGGTAGGCTATGTCCGCCATCATAAGGATAGAATACTAAATCATCATCACTTCCTCTTTGCTCTTTTGCTTTTTCCCATAATCTTAATCCGTTACTTATTCTAATTTGATAGTCTTTTCTACCATGAATTATAATAATTGGACAATTTACTTTTCCGATTTTATCAATACTTCTAAGATTATATCGTAAAAGCTTATTTAGTAACCTTGGGACTAGATTATCTACACCTGTAAATGCACCAACTAGTATAAGGCCACCTAGTTCTTTATTTTGGCTTGAGAGATGAATAGATGGAGCAGAGCCAAGTGAGTGCCCATGGATGTAGATATTTTTCTCTTTATATCCCTTTTTTTTAATTTCTGCTAATAAGTCTTCTGCTTCATCATAAAATTCATTTTCATTTCTTACCTTCCTCCAAGAAAATTCTCTACGATATCCAACAATAACTACATTTACTTCAAAGAGATCAATATACTCTTTTATTGATAGACGACCTACTCTTTGACCATTCCCATGGAAAACTATCATTATTTTTTCTCCAGCAACTATTTTTCTATATTTCTCTCTTTCCTTTTCATCTTCGCTCAGTAGCTCTATCTCACTATTTGTCTCAATCATTTTGTAGTAAAGCTTTTCTTTTGTCTTTTTGCCAACAAAGTTTTTTGTAAAAGTATGATCTTTGGGAAGAAAATCTCTTAATAGTCCTTGATGTCCACCACAAAAAATCATTCTCTCCTGAAGTGGAAAAATTATTAAATAAAGAGTCAGTACGAGTAAAAAAGCTTTTTTTATCTTACGATTATGCTTTTTTAGCATACTTATGATTTTATGCATATTGATTATAAAAGAGTTATTTATCTATTTATATTTAGTTAGATATTAATGAGAAAAAAGTTTAAAACGAGCCAATGACGGGAGTTGAACCCGTGACCTCTTCCTTACCAAGGAAGCGCTCTACCCCTGAGCTACATCGGCCACTCAACAAACTGAGCGGAAAACGGGCCTCGAACCCGTAACCTACAGCTTGGAAGGCTGTCGCTCTGCCAATTGAGCTATTCCCGCTATTCAAAGTTTTGTGGGAAGAACAGGATTCGAACCTGTGAAGGTAAAAACCAACAGATTTACAGTCTGCCCCGTTTGGCCGCTCCGGAACCTTCCCATATGAAACATAGGTATTGGCAAATATAATATTTTGAATGCTAATAATGGATAAATTAGTATGAAAAGGATTATTTTCCTCTATTTTTTGCCTATAAATTTATCTAATGACCTTATACTATAGAGCCAAATAAAGCAAAATCCTAACAAAACAATTAAAAGCACTGGAGTTATTTCAAAAACAGATGTTGCTCCCATTAAAACTAGTAAAAATGCATGAATCCAGCTTGCCATCCCCTTTCCTAGGTTTGAGCCTACTACATCAATGGCGCCCTTAGCTTTTCTTCTCTCGTCTTTACCAAAGCTTATTATTGCAATCTCTTTTGTTGAATCAAATAACCCATATCTTAGAGTAGTTAGTAAAACGAACTGTATCCTGCCAAGTGAAGCAATAATTTCAACAGGCTTTTTGCCCCAATAAGTACTATGGGTAAATCCAATATAGTAGTTATATATACTAGTACTAAAGAAAGTTGTACCAAAAATAATAACAGCTATTGGAACAATATATGCTATTTTTCTCCAACCTATCTTTTTCATTAAATATCCTGTAAAAAGACAAGACAAAATAGTGAATAAGTTTAAGAATAAAAAGTCAACCATCACCCAATCTGCATACTCATGAGGTACTTTGTAAGTGAGTTTTTCTACATATTTAAAATATGTAACACCAAAAAGAGTAGTTGCAGTAGCACAGCTAACTATAAGCAGTGAAAGCAATATCAAATGCTTACTTGATAAGATATATTTGCAACTTTTTATAAATGAAAGTGACTCCCTACTGTTTACTTTGTTGTTAGTTAGTTGTTTTTTTATATCAGGTTGTTTAACTAGCCATTTATATGCAAAAAGAGCTAGTATCATAATCAATGCTCCAATCCAAAGTACAATAGAAGATATTTTAGCAAGAATTTTACCAGATTGACTTTGTATAATTGCTATGCTTTCTAATGAGTTCACCTCACTGCCTACAAATCTCCTTTCTACAAAGCGACAAATCTCTGGTAGCAACATAGATGACAAAATACTTCCAAGTGTACCAGCAGCAATAAATATAGGGTAGAGTTTTTTTGCTTCAGATGATGAAAAAATATCATTCGCAATACTCCAGAAAAGAACAACTATGCATAGTTGCCCAAAAATTTCAGTAACGGCAAAGAATAAAACTTTTAACCAGTTTTTTAGGATAGATATCCATGGTAGTAGTGCAGGATAGTTCTTCCACTTTTCCTCCAAACTACTTGTATTAACTAGTAGGGCTTCTCTGTATAAAGAAGCGATTGCTAATATTATAAAAGTAAAAATAAAAAATAAAAAAATCCCATGCAAAATTCTAGTTTGTTGTATGTGATTTGTTAAAGCAGTATAAATCATTCCTACAGCTAGTGCACAGAAAAAAACAATAATCTTTGTGTGGGCAATTTTTTCAGCACCAATATCTGTTATAATATTATTTCCCGACTGAATTTTAAGCTGGGTATAAACAAATGAAAAAAGGAATTTAAATAATGCAAGAACTCCAACCTTGCTTATCTTCTTAGAGTTTTTATAGGAAAGCATAACGTTTTAATGTGTAAAATTCATGCAAATGTAGTAATAAGTTTTTAAAAAACAAGCAATCGGCAGTTTTTTGTTGAAAATTTTATAGCCTTGAAGTCTGGTACAACAGGGATAACCTCTGTGTTATCTATTAGAAATAGAAGAAGAAAAATATTTTTTATTATATACTTATTGAAGATATGCGTTGCCAAGAAGTAGAAAAAAAAACGAAATTAGCTTTATACTTAATGCTCTTCAATTCGTCCTTATGCTCAAATACAGTAATAGCTGATAGTGAAATTGATAAGAATAAAGTAGAGAACAAAGAGAAGCAACACTTAGATAATCAAGCACCTCAAGCCACCGAAAATCTCCCATTCTATAAAGCTGTAATTTTTAAAATTACTCTAAAGGCTCTGTTTTGTGCATGTGCTACGTTTTGTGTGTTTATTCTTATTAGTGGTATGCCAAAATCTTGGGTATCTCCTATCATAGTAAGTACTTTTTTCCCATTTATAAAATCATTTGCTGTTTATTATTTTTATGAATATAAAATAGAGGGATTATCTAAGTGGATATCAGTACCGAGTACTTATATATTCTTATTAGTTGTCACTTCTCTTATTGAGTATCATACTAAATTTTTCGGTGAAGAAGCAAAAAAAGAACCTGGTACTGTTGTTGCTATTGAATTTGTGAGTTTAGTGATGTTAATTTTATGCTCTCTATTTATTTATGTAACGATTAAAATAGTTAATTATTTTAAAGAAGAAGTTCAAAAAGAAAATGAGTCAGATCTTAAGTGGAATGACCAAGTTGTTAGTTTAGATACAGTATAAGTAATACATAAGGGTTTTTAAGAAGATATAAAGCATTTATAGTTTATGTAACGTTAGTTGTTTTTAATAACATTAAATTGGTTTTATTAATATCTAATTTCCTCCTCTCCACCAATCCAAATTAAAAGTAAAGTTCTACCACTACTTAATAAAGTCTTAGGTCAACTTTTACTGTTTAATTCTCTATATATTTTTATAATGGAAAAATATAACCTAATTATATAAAGTAAATATTCTTTAGCTCATTTTAAATTATTGATAAATGCTGGCTATGTTGAATACAGTATCAGAGAAAGAGTTACATAAAGCATCATTAATTGGTTTAAATGGGTTTTCGGTGCTTTCTATATTAATTTTGTGAGCCAAAATCCTTTTACTAAAATCTCCATTGATTAATTCCTTTTAATTGTTTTCGCATAATCAAAGGCTTTATAACCATAGATCCTCAAGCATAGGGTTGCTCCTTTATTTTATTAAAGCTTTTAACACAATCTCAGAACATGTAATTACTGCCAACCCTGAAGTTCTTAAACTTTTTCTACTAGGATAATGTCAGGAATAACTCCTTTACTAAGAAAGAATTCACTTTTGTAAGTATTGTGTGTTGATATAGTACTAAAAAAAGGTTTTTTATATTTTCATTGAAAAGATGTAGCCTCTAGACTCTCTGTGCAGAAAAGAAATAACAAAAGTACTTTCATATTAATGTGAATTTTTAAAAATTGCAGTAAAAAACCTATAAAAATTTATATTATGCTCAGTTGCCTAGAGCTAGTTATTTTTTTGTATCATAGGGGTGTTTTTCTTGGAGTGCAAAATAAGTGCTGTTTCTATTTTTCGTTTAAGAATTTCTCGCTTTAGAGATCTTATTTGTTCTGGTTGTTCTTTTATGGTTTGCTTATGAGCAGGGTTAAGAGGTTTGTGCTGATAATACTTATGCATAAGAACCCAAAATAATCCAACCTCAATAGATAAGCCATCCCCTTTTTTAGTCTGTAGTTAGTAGGAACAAAGTTTGTGCTTGAGTAGTCTAGCTCATAGAACCCATCTTTATTTTCCAGCAAATAAACATTTTGTTTCATAATATCGCTAAACAAAGCTCTTAAAACAGAATGTTCTTTTTCTAAGTTATTTATTTTTTTTGCCATTTCTTCATCAAAAATCTTTTCTACGATTTCTTTGTTCAAACTAGAACTAGATAACAATTTATTAAAAGCAACATCGATGTTACAAAAATTATTACTGGGCATGTGCCAAAAGTAGGTAAAATAAATCTTACTATTATTAATAATTCCACAATTCACCAGCTTCTCACTATTTAAATTTTTATTTCTTGTTATATTTTATGGTTTTAATATGTTCAATTCTTTTATACCTATTAATAATTACAAGTTGTATACTGGCAGGTATCCTAAAAATCTCAGAGATTCTTTTTCGAAGTTAATATATGGTAGTATTTTCACCGTAACCGTAATTAAACACTATTTCTCTACCTTTAATAGATGCAATGCTAATTTTAAAAGGCATCTTTTTTGATAAAGTATCAGCATCTGAGTGTACTTATGTTGTCGCAACTATCTTTGCCCTACTACCTAAAAGATCAGCAAGTGACAATGTGGTTTTTTGAAAACAGAAATTTAATTTCATTACAATGTAAGAGTAATAATGTAACTCTTTACAAGAATAACATTGTTGCTTTAATAAATCAAGCAAAGTATAACCAAATCCGAAACAAACCCAATTGGTTACCTGTACCATTAGTTTATTATCGTAAAAAATCGTGTTGTATTGAGATGCATATGGCAAGATGCAAAGGTTGGCATTTCTAATATGGCATTGTAAAATAAAGTAAATATAATTGATTTTTTAGAACGTTAGGCCGTTATGTTATGGTCTATGTGAAGCTTAATATTGTGTTAGTTTTTATAAAACACACATTATGTGTACTTTATTTCTAATTTACTGTTAATCTGATTATGAAAAAAATAAACAACTACTAATGCCTTTTGTCTTCTTCTCTATAGGTGAATTGTACTCAACGAATTTAAGTAAGGAAATTAGCGATGAGCTTCAAAGCCATGGATCCAGTGACGTTAGATTTGAGAAAAACTCTCTGGTAATATCTGGTGCTTTAGCATACCACTGTTGTCTACACATATTTTTATCTATGTTTTTCAAAACAGGTTGTTTTTATTGTGAATATATGTTGTATTCATGAAGAGCTCAAATCAGGAATTCGCCTAAAAGCTAAGTCCGCACAGGAGAATAAAAAGATATTGAGCCTTTGAATTGGTTTGAGATCCCTATATTTGTATATGCAAAAAAACCAAAGATGAAGGAATAAAGAATCCTATTATATTTTTATCTTTAGTTTGGCAAATATCCTCTCCTAGTCCAAACATACTAACAATATAGGACAAAATAAAAATCCCTTGTTATCTGATGCCCCTGAGCGTTTTACCTAAGTAACATTACCAGTAATTGGTATAACAGCTACTACAACCTTTTCAAAAAAAGTTGTCTTCATTCACGAAAGCAAAAGAAAAGACAACTCAGGAAACATTTATTTAACTCTGAAGTTATTTTAGGTTCATTAGAGGAAAAGGTTGTAGTGCGACTTTTTATTAAGAAGTAAAACTAATAACTGATACTAAGTTAGTGTTAAAAATCATCTCTTAGGGAGGGGTAAACTCTCATTATATAAAGAGGCATAAGTACTAGGTGTTTCTTCTTACTATGAAAGTCAAATTCAAAATAAACAACAATTAGCATTTTTAAAAAAGAAGGTAAGGCTACTATCTAAAAACATGCCATAGATAGAGGGAAAAAATATCTTCCAGTATTCTAAAAAGTGAGGACTCTTTTGACCTTAGTAGGGAAGAGAAAAAAACTATTTTAGAGCATATCCTAAGGCGTTTTTAAAAAACCTTTCAAGGCAAAAAAAGTAAGTAGAAGAATATACAAAACAAAGATTATGCTTTCTTCACCTCTTCAAAAAAACCTATAAAACCTATAAAACCTATAATTAATATTAGGTGAAATTTTTGTAACCAAAAAAACACTAACATTCTTGATAAGAAAGAAACTAAGGTTGTTGTCTTTTAGGACTTAAATGTCAAAAAAATGGCAAAAAAAACAAAAAACAGATAATGGATAAAAAAGGAGATAGGTCCAAAGTAGACTTAAATAAACTCACTTTTGATATGCATTGGCATTCGAAAGAAGTCCCTACCACCTAAAAAATAAACATAAACTAGGACAGATCATAGAATATTATGAATGCACTAGTTATATTAACTCATCAACAGGGAAATCATAAGAGTCAATCTATAGCTTTATGTATTAATGCCCAACATGAGAGATAATTCAGATAAGAGATCTTACAAGAGTTATTAAACTCTTCAAGCAATAAAATTAACTAAACTTTATGTAATTATTTGAATCAAAAGAGGTTCTTGTCTTTTTTGTGTTAAAGGCAAGCAATAATTTGAAGAAGAAAGGCGTCTGGCCTCCCTCTTAAGCACTCAAGAGCTAAAGCTAGGAAGTAGTTAACAAAAAAATATAATTTCGGTTGTAGAAATAAAATTGCTTTTATTTTTAAGTAAAACACAAATGTTATATGTTTAAAAATAGAAATTAGGAAGAGAGTTATTTTTAATTTCTCAAAATCATGCAAGAAATATAAGTTATTATTTATGGGAATGTTTTCCCATTTTCCCAAAGACCTAACCAATTATCCTTACATTGATTAGTAAATTTTTTCTTTTTAATATAGAGAAGGATTTCAGCATTTTTTTCCTCAGCTGAATTGGTAAAGTTATAGGAGCCAGTCAGGACATATTTTTCATCAATAATTAAGGTTTTTATATGCATAATGCGCACTTTACGTGCTAAACGAATAGGGATTTTGTTTTTATGTAAATATGCAAGCTGTTGGTTTTTTACGTTTCTTTGACTACGATCTGCAACAATGCGAACTATAACTCCACGTCTGTGAGCTGCAATTAGTGCATTTGCGATTTCCTTTGAGCTAAAGCAGTATATTGCTACCTCTATTTGCTTTTCAGCTTTGTTAATACTATCAACTATAAGTTCTCTACAACCACCTCTTGGGCTAAATCGAGCTTCTAAGAAATCTGATGAGAGTAGGGGAGTTGGTTGATAATATATTTTAGATGGATACCTAGCACCTAATAGAAACCCTAATAAAAGAAACCCTATGCTTTTTAGACTTCTAATAGGTTGTGTTCTGAAAAGTCTATTAGAATTAGGTTTTTTGCTATTTTTTTTCATAAAAAGAATTTTTAGCAAAAATAGTTAATTTATGATAAAAATTACTTTCTAAGCATCTATATTTAAAAAATTTTGTGCTTTTAAAATGCATAAATTTTTAACTAAATTTTTACTATAACTTTTTTCGAATATGTTCTCTTTAGAATCAAAAAAAGACAGTCGCCTATCTTGGATTGTCGTAATTTCCTCAGCACTTTTTTTCTTTTTTGACTTTGTCCAGCTGGGTATGCCCAATACACTTGGGAATAATATTTCTGGATATTTTAATATATCCTCAGACCGATTAGGAGCATTGGCGACCTATTTTTCAATGGGAAATTTTATTTTTATTATCCCTGCAGGAATAATAATTGATCGCTATTCTACTAGAAAAATATTACTTTGCTCACTAGCTGCTTCAGTTTTTGGAGCTTTTGGACTAGTTCTTAGTTCTACATTTTCAATAGCATGTTTATTTAGATTTATATCAGGAAGTGCTCATGCATTTTGCTTTCTTTGTTGTACCTCACTAGTAAGTAAGTGGTTTTCTAGTGAAAAAAGAGGAAAGGTTATGGGGGTAGTTATTTATATAGGTCTTTTTGGTTTGATTTTTGCTAACAAGCCTCTTAAAATACTTAACTTTTACTTGGGGTGGAAGGGAGCTTTGATGGTAAATGTTATTTTTGGTATTGCTACTTTGATAATAGCTTTTCTAATAGTAGGTGATTATCCACTAGATGATCAAAATAATACTCAAAATAAAGCGAATAAAACAGCACCCATACTCGCTATAAAGCAAGCAGTAGGTAACATAGATACTTGGCGTTTTGCTCTATATATTGCCTTAATCAATTCTCCTTTGATGGTTATTGGTATTATTTATCTCAATAACTTTCTATTTGATGTCTACAAAATAAACTCAGATACTGCATCTGCAATTTCCACATTATTTTTTTTGGGTCATGTAACAGGCTGTGCAATAACTGGTGTGGTAGCAGAAAAGTGGGGCAATAGTGAGGAACCAATGTTTTTTGGGAGCTTTTTTTCCTTAATACTTTTGCTTTGTTTGCTATTTGCTCCAATAAAAAACACTATTTTTATAGGCTCTGTTTGTATTTTAATAGGAGGGTTTATCAGTACGCAAGTTTTAGCTTATCCCGCTATTATGAGTTGTAATAAACCAGAAGCAATAGGAGGTGCGATGAGTATAACTTCTCTTGTTGTGATGGGGAGTATTCCTGGGTTTCAATCTCTTTGTAGACATTTAATGAAATACGTAAATAGTTCAATGAGCAGAACTGTTATTGTTGATGGTATAGAAAAGTCAATAAACTCATATTCTTTATTTGGTTGGTGTGTAATATTTTCTCCTGTTATTTTTGCACTTTTTGGCTCTTTAATTATTTCAACATATTATCTAAATAAGAGCTCTAATAAATAAAATTAATTTTTACTAATTTTTTATTTTGAAATTATGCCCAAGCTATATTTTTACTACTCTGCAATGAATGCAGGAAAAAGTACCCAACTAATCCAAGCAAATTATAACTACAAAGAATGTGGACTAAGAACAAAGCTTTTTATACCAGAAGTAATAGGAAGACCTAAAATTACTTCCAGAATTGGTATTAGTGTAGATGCAATATCCTTTCCAAAATCTTTTGACTTTTTAGATTATCTTAGGCAGATAAGCAAGCACTCTGGTGGCTTGCCACCAGAGTGCTTGCTTATCGATGAGGGGCAGTTTTTGACTAAAGAGCAAGTTCTACAACTTACAAAGGTTAGCTCAGTAGAGAATATTGCTGTGCTGGTATATGGTCTTAGAACTGATTTTATGGGAGAGCTATTTGAAGGAAGTCGCTACCTTCTTGCACTCTCAGAAGAAATAAAAGAGGTTAAAACAATGTGCCACTGTGGACGAAAAGCTACAATGACTATGAGGGTAGATGAAGATGGACAAAAAGAGAATCAAGGACCTCAAGTTAAAATAGGTGGAAATTCTATATATGTAGCATGCTGCTTGAGACATTACAATCATGGCAAAGTTAAACTTTTAAAAAAGCAACACTAATGTAGGAGAATGTGTAGCTAGGGTTTAATTTTTACGTGGTTATTGGTATATTTGGATGTGATAAATTTACAATGAAATATAATAAATATACCTCACTTAGTCTGTTACGCTATTGAAATATAAATATTTTTATCATTGTTTCAATATACCTGAACAGAATTAGTATTAACATTCTAGTTGTTTATATCTGATTTTTTCTAGTAATCATGAATAGCTCTTTATTCAATTATATCAACATAATTCTTAGGAGTAACTACAACAAATGACGAAGCAACCAGAATTAATAATATAGGAAAACGAATTTTTGATAACATTGATTCAATAAATACAGCACCTGTCAACCATGACGATTCTTTGACAGAAGAAATAACCACACTAAAAAATGAAATAAAAACCCTAATAAAAACTGTTATTAACATAAAACCCCCAACAGAATACGAAGATTCAATTTTAGGGGTTACTAGATTTTCGGGTCTAGACGATATAGTAGATTCTTTAGTTAGCAAACCCAGAGTTAATAAAAAAATGAGTTCATATTAACAAGAAAGATATATTTAGGAACACAGCCATAAAAATAGCCAAGAACAGAACCTACTATCCAGGTAAAATAAATACAAAGCAAAAACAGTTGAACTTTTAAAAGAAGCTGATAAAACTCTATTAGTGTTATTCTTTTTATTAGCATTGCTTGGAGAGTGTCGCTATCACTACTATACATTTAAATTAAAGTAACATGAATAGAATAGAACTACTTCTAAGTGTTTTACCTTTCTAGGTTATCTTTAAATGTACTATGAGCCAAAATGCCCCAAACGTCGTAGATGTTTGGCCGAAATCTAAGAAGTTAGGGATAGAGCGAAGCGACTTGCTTGTAATGTTAAGTAGTGGGTTCTTGGCCATTTTAATTATATTAGTTTTGGTTGATACTTCTTCTTTAAGTGAGTTAACTTCATTCTCTAGTTTCTCTATTAAATCTTTAGCAGAAGACTTAATCTCAACTACTCTATCTGTGTATTTGTCTTTTTAGTACTTAACGAAATTAACAGCTTTTGGAATTGCGGAAGCAGAAAATAGAAGTAGCATCAACCTAGTCACTACAGCTTTAGAAAATAGAACACAGCACATCAGTCCAGCTGAGAGTGAAGAGAGCAGGGTTGCTGTCAAAAAGTCAATGGAGTTTATTAACTCGCTCAGTAAGTTAGTCATTAAATAGATTAACATGATTTAAAAGGTTAAGGTGTTAAGTTGTGTAATCAGGCTTTTAACCCAACCTCAGTTATCTGGGTTAGTTAAAAACGACGTTATGTTGCTGTAATGATTTTGTATCAAGTTCCAATTTTTATATGCTTTAAAGCACACAAGTACTATTAGTGAGGTTTTGATTACAAAAAACACAGGCCTACTACTACCCTCCAAAGACTTTCTAAAAGAGTACTCACTTTAGGTTTAGGCTCTCATATCTATCTCTTAGATATGAATAACCTTCTTTGCCTGTTTTTAGCTCATTAATTTTTGTTTTAGTAGAATGTTTAAGCTCACTGATAGTGGATATAAGCTTATCTAACATTAGATTTAAAACTTGATTACAAATTGGGTTTTGAGCTTTTATACTCATAGTTAGTTATGTAGTTTAATTTTGGAACTCCTGTTAGAAGGACTATTAAAAATAGTAGAATATTTGTCAATTTAGGTTTAAGAAACATCATATATGGATATTAAAATGGTAGTTGCTATTAATTTTTTAATAATTTTTAAAAGTTAAAAACGGTGGGGTTGCTCAGTAGTTTTTTTCGGTTTCTTCTGAAGAAGAAACCCTCTCAGCCATTCTAAAACTTGATATTTCTTCTCGTTTTCGCTTATACGACAAAACAGCAAAATAAAGTGAATGATTTTGTAAAACAGCATCGTAGCTAATCGCTTCTATGTCTCTGCCCACCAGCTCAGAACATGTTGATTCGCTCAAACTCTCAACCTCCTCTTCAAAATCGTATAAAACTTTATTTTCCTTATTTCTATTTATTTCACTTAAGTGAAGAGTCCAGATAGTATTTAAACAGTTCTTTTTGGGTTTCGAAATCTGGCTTGGAGAACTTGACTATTTGGGATGTTCTATCCAGCATGGCTGGAAGTATATTTTGTGGATAGTTAGTAGTGAACACACACTGGATATTGCTATCAATAGCTGAATCAAATTCTTGCTGGCATAATGAAGCCACCGTGAATTTTACAAAATACATACCTGTTTCTTTGGCTATTGTCTTTGCAAACAGAGACTTCCCAACTCCAGCAGCACCATAGAGTAGCGTATGTGCTAAGGGCAGTTTTGCTCTAAGCTTTAAATCGTGTAGTCCTATTGCATTGTCCAACTCATGCTGGAGGTCATTATTACAGATTAATGTATGTATTTTGGGTTGTTTAAAGAACTATTTTCCCCAAACCCAGGTATAGATATTAGTATCCCCATCTCTTATTATTTTTGGTCTGCGAGCGAAAATAAATGAGTATAACGCTTTAAAAAAGTTGTTAATTACAAGAGGAAGCACTACTATTATAAGTACAGAGCCCAGTAAAAGAATGGATAAGTTTTTCTTATTATATTCGAAAAACCAATCATCCCAAATATGGTTAAAAAATTGCTGTCTATTTATTCTTTTTTTTTCTGCCTCGAGCTTGTTTTTAAAAAAATAGGGGTTATTTCGAAGAACTAAATTTAAAATTTTAGTTCCATGCACTCTTTCACTGAGTTGTTGTGGTGAAGCTTTACCCCAGTAAAACTCAAACCTTATTACCAATTGTGCGATAATACTGTTTTTTTAACACATTCTCGCTGTACTTAATGGCGTTCAGCTATTTAGCTCTGCTACAGTTAGAGATTTAAAAAGCGGTAGTCCCCCACACCCATACTCTGAGAGATATCCCTGAGACCCCATATAGTTAACTCTGTCCGCATTGTTGTCTTTTTTGCCAAAATATATCCAATTGCCCGAACTATCTTCTCGACACCCGTTTTTGTTTAGCGGCTCAAAAACTTCCTTTAAAACAGAACCTGAGCTCTGCAGTTTCCCGCAAGACAGTTGCAGAAATAGAATTAAATATGTTTTTTGTTAAAAAACGAAGGTTTTGCTGTTGAAACCTATGCCTGCGCTTGGGATTTTTCTTTACATCCCGAAATTTTTATTAAGTTTATATCATTATTAATTTTGGTTAGTCAATCGCATGGAGTTGACTACCATTTTCTATTAAAAGCAATTATAAAAATCGATAACACTAAACACCACCCTTGGTCTTCTGCAAGAGAAAGCATAAAAATATGGGGGGGCTGAGCGTTAATTGTGTTTTTCTTAGAATATTAACACGGTTAATGTAGGGTGTAATGTGGTTGCTTTTTAGGTTAAATTGCAGAAAAACAGCATTTTTTAAATTAATTTAGCCATTAATTTCACACTATGAGATATTTACACATACACACAGCTATTAACTATTACAAAAAAGACAGGTTAGAGGAACAATATGCTTTAAAAAAGCTCCATACAGAGCTTAAAACTGGGGAAAAAAAAGATCTGTTTTTTGGCAACTGCTACAAATCTTTTAAACAAAGTCTACTCAGCCTACACCACGGTGTAAGTATTGATTAGTTAGAAAAAATGGACTTTAACATATTTTCTAACTTAGTTAAGGCTACCTTTAATGACTTAGATATAACAAATAGAGTTTTTTGTCAAATGCCGAATTGCTTTGGTGAAATACAGAAAAATATATGTACTCTTAAAAAAAACAGAATGGGAATTAAGAGATTCTATATTCCTAGAGTTGATGGCTCGTAATAGAGTGGCGAAACTACTTTTAATGCTTTTTTATTTGACTTAGCTTTAATATTCACGTAATTTCTTCCGAAGTGAGCTACCACTTGACTTCTTGTAACGCTGTAAACTGTATCAAGATATGAACATGTAGTTCTTTTTTTCTTCATGGGTTTCCTCTAAAGCAACTTTTATTGTTTTAATTCCAACAGTGCCTCCAAAAGTTTTTGTTAATTCAAAATAATGGTTAATGTTATTATTTAATAGGTTATGAATGGTTATAAATATGTACTTAGACCTGGCACTGAAGTCTTTATGTTCTTTTTCTTTTTTATTCTTTCTGATACTTAAATTTGACATGTATTAAGTAGCTGGCTATCTTTAGGGGTAGCCTTCCCTTTTTTTATTAATAGTAGCATAAAGATATATTGGTTGTTTTTTTACTAAAACTTAAGGGTATAACTCTTTCTTTTGAAATTTCATCCTTTTTTCTTTTTTTTTCAGCATTTTCCCGATTTTCACAAACACTATTCTACTCCTTTAAATGCGTATTACTTAAGTGATTTTACCATTTTGTACAGGGAACCTTTTCCATTTGTTAAAGGTTACTTGTATGCGTTAATGTAACTATTTAATCCATTACCATTTTTCCTCACTTACACAACAGTGACAACATTAGAATAATACAACCAAATAATAACAAAAACTAACGAGACAGTCTTTTAGTCAAATAAAACAAGTTTTGGAGTACGCAACATGCAAAGTTTACATATTAGCTCATTACAGCCTTGTTTTATGGCGTAGTGCATACGAACATTAACTAGTAGAAAGGATAAAACATTAAAATATTTAATTTAGATTGGATTTAGCTAGAACAATCGCTGTATTTCTTCAAAAAAATGTATTACATTTGCGAAATGTATTAATTACATATGCATATGCATACAATTATATTATGAATATTATCAATTTAAATAAAAGTCAACTAGAAAAGTTATCAATATTTTTATCTCTATTTATTACTGTAGTATGTAGCGTAGACTCAACGTCACTACAACCACCACCTAGCCATTATGAAGCTAATGATAATGTAATTCAAGCAATAGCCATAAACAATTTAATACATGGGGACAATAATTATAGCTCTGAGCTTGTTAAAGCTGCTTTGCAGCATTCTAATGATATCCTGGGGTGTGTTGATTATAACGACCTTATTAATAATCCTAAGGAGAATATTTTATATCACCTAAAGGCTAATAAAGGACTTGTTAGAAGAAACTTAGAATCAACAGTTTCGCTACTAGGAACAACAACGTTAGGATTGTTATTTTTTTCAATGCCACTAGCAATAGATAAAGCAGTCTTAGGAACACATGGGGAAACAGCCTTTTCTTCAAAATCATTCACTCCCTACACTACAGCAAAACCAACTTTAACTGGAGCATTAATGTTTATTTCTGCTTCTCTTTTTACTTTTAAAGTAATAATAAACAGCTTCAACCCTGATTTAGATTTATTTATATCAGACTTAAGAAAAGAAACGACAGATATTAGATTTGGACGTGGAGATGTAATCGATATAGAAAAAGAACAATCAAAAGACATAAAAGAAAGAGAGAGAAACTTCGCAATAATTAAAACAGAAACTAAACAAGGAGCAACTGATCTTGAAGAAACAATAACTGAACTTAATGAAATCTCCACTACTAATAGAACTTGTTGTGAAGTAGTAAAAAAATCAGGTGAGTTATTAATTAAAGAAGGTATAAACACCTGTTATAGAGGTGGGGTAATTAGTATCTGTACAGCAATGGGATTAATGTGTGTTGGAGTAAAAAGTAAATATGTGATGATTTTTTTTAAACATGGAATATTAGAATATCTGCTAGGACTGTGTATTTGTTCAGGAGGAATATGTATTCTCGCAGGAGGAGTGGTATGCGATGAAATAAGTGATTTAACAGACAGAGATGATACTGACATTACTGCTGGGGATGATGAGAAAGCACTCTGTATAGAGAGTCCAGAATATATTAATCATTTTAAAAGTTATGAAGATGATAATAATGAAATAGCTTCATCTTTTTGTAGAACTCAGATTAGAACTTCTTGTAAAGGGATGAAAATAATAAGTAGAATCTTATTTGATGTAGGATATGATGCGATTAGTACAGGTGGGGTAATTATGGCCGTTTCAGTAATTCCATTGCTGTATAATGGAGGAATTAAAAATAATTATGATCTGTATGCCCTGCGGATTTTTGCATATGGTATGGCAGAATCAATCGCAGGATTTTCCCTTTGCTTAGGAGGATCCTGTGTTGAGCATATCAGAGAGGCTAATAGGTGGATAAAAAAGATAATTTGGAAGTAAAAATTACGCACCCTTTTTACTACTATTTAAAAATTAAGTTATTTCATGCTAGCATAAATCTATTTAGGTTCTGTAAAATCGTACACTTATAAAAAGCTGTCAATATCTTAATATGAAGTAATAAGAAAAACGGCTAATTTTTTTACAAAGATTTTCAATCATAGTTACTTACTACTCATAAAAACCACAGGCATGATATAGTACTTAAAATTAAAAAGATGTAATAAGAATTAGGTTTCTTTTTCTTTTTGTTTATGGAAATTAAACTAGAAGCAACAATAAGCTTCTCTGGAGTATGAGTAATCAAGACAAGACTATTTAGCAACTCAATATTAATCTTATACTCTAGAGTATTTTAATGGTAAGGTATTTTTGGTTTTAAGAAAAAAATAAATCTAATTTAAATCATCAAGCAATTCGGTTTCGAAAAAACAATGCAAAAAAACAGAAAGTGGTCAAAAAAATAAAGCGAGAGCAAAAGTAGACTTAAATAAACGCCTATTAGATAATTGAAGGCATTCTCGATAAAGAAGAATTTACATACTATAAGTCAAAAAAAGAAAATAAACAGTCTTTAAAGCAGATAATACCTATAATTGAATTAACTCTAACTGAAGGGCCTCGAAAGAGTAAAAGTAGATTTTTGATGGATTAATTGAAATAATAGTGATTAAAATGCTTCTAATAAAAATAATCGTAAAAGAAAGAAAAGCGGTTTTCACGAGATATCCTGTCTTCTAAAAAGTAGATGTGTAGCCACCAATAAGTAAGAGATTATATGAAAGGTTGTTGTGTAGCATTTTGAATCATTAAAAAAACATTGTTTTACTTTCAAATATACGAATTGCTGTGTTTATGTGGTTTTAATTGTGTGTTCTGATAATTTATATTTATATTTGCATTTCTGTTCCTAGCTGGGATGGGTTGCAATAAACTAAAACTAAATTATGAATATGAAAAAAAAATATTGTTTATTATCAATTGCTATATATTGTTTTTATGGTGCGAGTGATCTTTTGTCAACTAATATTAATAATTCAAAACCACTTAATAGCAAATTAGGCACTATAAAATCTGATGAAATAGGGGATCTAACTACTGATATTAATAATATGAATGATGACAAGGAGCTCCAGGAATATATAAAACTTAGCTGTAAAGATGATTGTAGAACTCACAATAAAACTTGTTGTGAAGTGGTAAAAAAGGAAGATGTTTTTTCAGGATCACTAGGAGGTCTAATAGATAATTGCTTTAGAGAGCTAAACGACTACATAGAAAAAGAAGCAGCAAACAAAAAAGCAAAAGAAGCAGCAAACAAAAAAGCAAAAGAAGCAGCAAAAAAAATAAAAATAAGTACAAAGTTAATTAATTCAGGATATAAAGCGTTTTCTGTGGGGAATAAACTCACTTGTCTCGGTCTCGGTGTCGGATTACTCTTAACTCCATTTGAAGGAGTAAAAGATATAAAATTATATGCTCTTGCTTCTTTAGAAATTGGATTATTCTCATACGCAACAGGAATATGTGCTGTAACAGGAGGATCGTTTGTTCGATGTGTTGAGTTGCTAGGAAAAGGAATAAACTCAGTATTTAGCTTGATAGAAATCAAGCTAGAGGAAAAAGTGGGGCCATTAGGGGGATAATTTGGAAGTAAAAATTACGCATCCTTTTTACTCCTATTGAAAAATTAAGTTATTTCATGCTAGCATAAATCTACTTATGTTCTGCAAATCGTACACTTATAAAAAGCTCTAAATATCTTAATATAAATTAATAAGGGAAACGGCTAATTTTTTACAAAGATTTCAATCTCAGTTAGTTACTACACATAAAAAACACAGGACTAGTATAGTTCTTAAAAGAAAAAAAATGTAATAAGTATTAGGGGGTTTTTTTGTTTATGAAAATTAAACTCAAAACAACTCAGAGCATCTATTAGTAATCAAACCAAAACTATTTAGTACTCAATATTCTAGTACTCTAGAGTATTTTAATTGTAAGGTCTTTTGGGTTTGAAGAAAAAAATAACCCTAATTTAAAGCCTCAAGTAATACGTTTTAAAAAACCCAAAGCAAAGAAACCAGAATAATGGTTAGAAAATAAAGCGAGGTGTAAGGCAGGCGTTAAACAAAGGCTAATTAGATAGGGCGGTGCGGCGTTTACTAGAAGCTTTACCACCTTATAGTGCAAAACAAAGAAGCAAAACTGTCTTTAAACTATGTTGATTTATCCTAAACCTTGGAATGCGATAATTGACTTCACTCATCACCTAGTTAAGTAAGAGTCAAATATTTTTACCTACCAATGCTCAACATATCGATAACCTCCAATAAGAACGCTTAAGTGGTTTTCTTCAACTCATATGATGAGTTATCAATATGAGTATATTTGTTGTTTTATATAAAAATTGCTTAAAGGACATGAGATATAAAATTACAAAAATAGCTTACTGTTTTATTAGCTTATGTTTTTCAATTCTAGGATTAGAAGCGACTACAGTAAGTAATAGAGTCGTAAAAGGTTATTGTATTACTCAATTATATGGGTAAAAAGAAACTTCATATAAAATTAGAGATAATATTAATATAATAGGAGCTCTTAAAAAAGCGGTTATGTTGCATCATTCTCAAAAAGACTATGATGGTAATAACTATGAAGAAGAAAGACAGATAATTAGAAATTTATCAAGGGAAGGTAAAGAAGAGTTAGAATGCCCCTAGCGAAGGAGTAGAGATAGTTATTGAAAAAACGTTTTTTTGTTTATCTATCACCCAGCAACAACCAAGGAGTTGAAGTTTTTTGATCAGAAGATCGTACATTATAAGAGTTAAAAGAAAAAAAATTAAAAAAACCGGGGTTAGTATTAAAAACAAACGATTAACTTTTAATGAAGAGTTTGTTAAAAAACCCTTTAAATTAATTTTGTATAGTAAGGGTAAAGCGAAAGCAATTAGCAAGGAGAGTACACTTATGGAAAACGTGCTGATGATAAAAAATTAAATGAGTCAGGAACTTTTAAAGAAAATAGATTAATTACTTTAATGGATAATAAAAAAAGAGTACCCAAGTTTTTATCTATTTTAAATATGACTATTGGATTATGGGTTAATAGGCCTAATGGAAATTATGATTTTTATAAGCTTTTACTACTTCTATCTTTGTTCTAACTCATCAATACTTGAAGAAAATCATGAAATCTAGAGAAGTGATTCTCAATAAAACTACATTTAGCTAATAGTACACTTCTTTAGAATGGTAGTTAGTCGGTACTTCTTTAGTATATGAATTGCTTTTTTATTATAGTTGGTACTATTTGTTTTATAGGAGTTATGGGAAAGGCCGTCTTATCTCTTTTAAAGAAAGGGATCTCATATCACCTAAAAATCTACAAGAACTTTAGCTAGGGAGTAGTTCACTCATATAAAAAATCATTTTATTATAAAAACGAATCATATATTATATATAAAAATACAGCCATAAACACTCTGGCAAAATCAATAAAAGAAATTAACCTCTAGTGCAAAAACAATTAGGTGATTAGATTACTCTATTTTTCTAACAGATTAAAAATTAAAGTTTATAATAATTAGCAGCTAATTAAGCAAGTTTTGAAATGAAGTGTTCTGTATAGATCGCTTTTTGTACTTTTTTACGTCTTTTTACTGATTTTTTTTCAAAGAAACGACGTTCTCTAAATTCTTTTATCTGCTTTCTTTTTTTTGATTCCTTTTTATACCTTTTAAGCATTTGCTCGAGGGTTTCTTTTTCGGAAGCTTTGATAATAATAGACATAAAAAATAACAATTAATTATTTGATACAAGTCAAAATGCTTGTTCTAGCACAAATATACTATATTGAAAAAGAAAAACCACCTAATTTTACAATTTAGGTGGTTTAGATACTTTTTTTGCTAATATCCAGCGTGCTTTTCCCTGTAAATCATTCATAATATTGATTGATTCTAATTCAAAGCTCTCTAAAATAACCTTAACATCAAAGGCATAAAGAGAGTGTGTCTCTACATATAGCAGACCACCAGGGTTTAATGTTTCAGATGCGTTTTTTCCTATTTTTTTGTAGAAACATAGAGGGTCGTCATCTGGTACAAATAGTGAAATCTTTGGTTCTTGCATTACTTGGGTAGATAGCCCCGCTGCCTCACTTAATGGTATATATGGTGGATTGCTAACTATTAAATCCCATTTTTTTTTGAGTGGATGATTTAAAATATCTTGTTTTAAAAAATTAACTTCTAATCCCAAAAGTTGATTATTGTTTTTGGCGACATCTAATGCCTCTTTTGATATATCTAACCCATAAACACTTGATTCTTTAAAATGGTTTTTTAGACTAAGAGCTATACATCCACTTCCTGTTCCAATGTCTAGAATAGACTTTGGGTAAATAGGACAATTGTTTATAATACTTGCTACCATTTCCTCTGTTTCTACTCTAGGGATAAGAACTTGGTTAGTTATTAATAACTTTAAGCCCATGAACTCAACATGGCCTAAAATGTATTGAATTGGTTCACCCTTGTTGAGTCTTTTTATAGCTTCCTTTATTTTTACTTCTACTTCAGCCCTAGCAGATAATTGCTTAGATGCTATGTAGTCACAAGTAGTGTAGTTTATATAATGTGATAGAATAAGGCGAGTAATAGATTTTTTCTCTCGCTCATCTCCAACAATTGGACTTAGTTTATTGTAGAGGTCATTGTACCAATTAGAAGCTGAGTTTATAACTATGCTATGCATATGTGGTTATAGCTTTTTGGTAATTTTGTGCAACTCTTTCCCAGTTTACAATATCCCAAAAAGCGTCAATGTATTTACCTCTATTATTTTGATAACGAAGATAATATGCATGCTCCCAAAGGTCAAGACCAAGTAGTGGAGTAGCTTTATTTTCTCCATAAAAGCTCATTATAGGGTTATCTTGGTTGGGTGTAGATTGGATAAAAAGTACTTCTTTGTTTAATTGCAACCAAACCCAACCTGACCCAAATAAATCTAAAGCTTCTTTTTTAAACTGCGTTTTAAATGATTCGATTGAGCCAAATCTCTTTTCTAAGACGTCTTTTAGCAACAATGGGATAGTAGTACTTTTTCCAGGGGTAATCATTGTCCAAAAAAGTGAATGATTATAGTGCCCCCCCAAGTTATTTCTAATGGATGATTTTTTTAGCAATTCAGAATTAGAACCCAAGTCTAGGAGTTTTCTACACCGTGCTAAGTTATAATCTATAACATGCAGGTTGTGAATTTCTTTTTCTATTTTTGCATTTCCTAGTTTTTGTTCTTCTGGTGGTGTTTCATTGATTTTTATCTTCTCAAAGATTTTATTGTTTTCTTCTTTTATTAATGCTTGATTTAGCTTATTCACATAGCCTTGATGATGCTTGGTGTAGTGAATCTCCATAGTTTTAGAATCTATACAGTTACCTAAAGAGTTGAAGCTATATGTTAGTGGAGGGAGTTTAAAAAGAGACATAATGAAAATAGTGAATAGTTATTAGTGTTTGGTGTTTTAAATAGAGGTAAAGATTAATAGAATATATAGTAAATACAACCTGATATTACTCACTCTGATATAGCTCCTGACCATCCTCCTTGTAGAGATCATTTTTTATTATCCATTTGAGAATAAATACGACGATGCAACTACAACAAATAAAACTAATTAAATTAAATATACTACTTTTATGAAGATCTTCTTTTTCATCTAGTATCCCACTCAAAGGAATATTATAGTAAGTAAGTTCCTTTAAATATGGGTCACAAGAACTATTTCTCATTTCACTAGGTATTACAAAATAGCTTGAAAGATTTTGTAAAAGATTAGTGTAGTTCTTATTACAAAATCTTTCAAGCCCTTTTGATAGCTCTATCTCTTCGTTTAAGACTTCTAATAAGATATTGAAATTTGCATACTTATTACTTTTTTTAGTTAACTCAACATAATCAATTTTTTTTTTTATGGGGGGCCATATATTTATATTATTAACCACTTTCGATTTTAAATACTTGAAGGCACTTATTATGAGTACGGGTTTAAAATAATAAAATTGATATAAATAACTATAAGAACTCTTTAGTAAACCAAATCCAGTTGGGAAAGGTGGTTGTTGTGGAATAAATAAAAAGCAAGCATAATAAATTAAGTTTTCTTTCCAGCTAAATTTAATACTATAATCATTGTTCTTGGCAAAAGCCATAAAGTCTTTTAAAGCAATAAGAGTATTTGAATGTTGACAACAAGAATTATTTAACTCTAATTGCTTGGTGTAAAAAGTTGATAGCTTATTAGTTTGATTACTAGAACCTCTTATAAACCACAAAATACGTAGATAGCTAAAACACAAAGCTTTAATAGTATCATCAGCAGTAGCAGCTTTCCCTATACGATTACTTACAATATCTTGGACTTTAATTATTAGATTCTTTGATAATACGAATTTATCTTTAAACTCAAAAAATGACTTTTCTTCTCCTTGATTAATAATAAAATCTTTATTTTTATCAAAATCACCATCCTTTTGAAAGTATCTAAAAAATTTATTTTTTTTTATCAAAAAGCCTATAGGTAAATTATTCTTGCTAGCAACTAGTTTTTTACAGAAAGTCTCTATCAAATCAGTATTAACCTCAGTATTAACCTCACTTGCACTTGAAAAAGTAAAAGGAGATGCACTTAACACAATAGATATTACAAAATAAAGTGTTTTGGTTATATTTTTATTTTTCATTGTAATTATTCGTTTAAGGTTAAAATTTCGTCATCATCCTTCTTCTCATCATCATCTTCTTCTAAATTTAAGTCATTTTTACTAATAGTCTCATAACTTTCCCCAAGCAGACGATTCTCTAGCTTATCAAAAAAGTAGAAAAAACTACTTCTGTTTAAATAAGAGATAACAATAATAAGCACAACAAATATAAATTGGTGTAATTCTTTTTGCTGTTTATTTCTCTGCTCTTCTCCATTATTTATTAACTTTCTTTTTTCACAAAATTTAATATTCAATAATTTGATATTTGAACCTAAAAGATAAAGGAGCATTACGTTTTGATTAACTACACTAAATTCAGGTGTTGATTTTAGTATAAAATTAATATCTCTTTCCATAGAATTATAATGTGAATATCTAGTTTTATTATACTCACTCAATTCTTTAATGTTTTTGGTCACTATTTTTTCAATGCTTTTAATTGCATTTAGTTGATTAACCAAAGTTCTTCGAGTATTTAAAATATTTAGGTAATTTTTAAATCTATCAAAAGAACTTAAAAAGTAAGAAACTTTCTCTATTCTTACAATCCAACAAAAATTGTTTATGAGAACTTTGAGATAAGAAAAAAAATCTTTATAACTGAAAAGGTTTTTATCAAACTTATTATCTTTGTTGTCTATTTTAGTTAAAATAGAACTTAAAGAAGTGATGCTTGCATTTAAAATAGATAAAAAATACTTTTGAGCTTCTTTATTTTTTCTTATTTCTCTGCCTCTGTACTCATCATTAAAAATATAAGCTATAGCTCTAACTATACGTGATATATATTTTATGCGTTCTTCTGGGTCAAGATCTACTAAGGTAGAAATTCTATGAATTATTAAGTTTCTAACTATCTTATTTTGTATATAGTTAGAGCCAAAAAACTTTTTACTACATAATGCAAAAAGAATTGGGTTATTATACTCATAAGAGGCTTTATCTGCTATTATTTTTTTAGGCTTTATTTTGTTAAAAATATCATCAAGGGTATTTTTTTCAATTTTATACTTTAAAATTTTTTGAAATTTAGTTTTTACAGATTCATTTAGTTCTAAAAATTGTTGACCTAAAAATTGTTGACCTAAAAAAGATTGGGATATTTTATTTTTTAGTGTACTAATAATATCTTTATGACTTTTAAAGTTAACTTTTTCATTAAAAAAAGCCTTATCAAAAAATTCACCCAAATGACTATAACTACAATTAAGATTTGTATCATCTTCTATTGATTTCAATTCGTTTTTTAACAAGTTCTCTAATGAGAATTGACTTTCATCTTTCGGAATTTTATTCGTAAATATCACTTGAAATAAAGGTTCAAACCTCTCATCAATATTAGATAAGATTTTTTTAAAAAACTCTTGATACAATTTATTAGTTTCGCTGTATGATAATTTACTTTTGGTTGTTGTTGAAAAGATTGTGACAGGGTTAACCAAGAAACTTAAAGTAACAAGAAGGCAACTTATTTTTTTCTTATAATTAATCATAATTAAAATTGTATTTTTTACACGTCTATAAGATAAAATAGATAATACAAATATAGAATTAACAATGTTGAAAAAAGAATAAGAACATATTAATGTAGATATGAGCTATATAAGTACAATATAGAATCATAATGAATTGTATGGTTAGTTGAATTTGTCTTTTAATATATACTACTTACATAAAAAGTATAATCGCTGAAGCACAAAATTTGCTTGTAATCCAAGCTTTGTAAATATAGCAGAAGTATATCAATTGAGTAATAAAAATAGTAACTCTTACATCTATCATCCCTTTCTAAAAAGAACCCAAGACTAATTAGAGCAAATAACTTCCTCTACTTTATTTTTATCATGCCGCCACCGTAAAACCAGATATGTTTATGGTATGGATAGGTATTATGTTTTTAGTTATGAGTAAATATATTTTTAGATATACGAGAGAACTGCATTAATAGAAAACCCTGCTCAAATGCTTTGCAAAGCATCTAGAAGAGTGCAATGAATTACTAAAATGATGTTCTTTTAAATCTGGGGAATGTTGTTTAATATCCTAACTAGGTAGGGAGTTCCTTTGGTCTATTAACTATTATAAAGCACTCAACTTTGGGCGGATAATTAAGCAATAAATATAGGGTTTTGGTTAAATTCAGTCAACTCTGCTATATTTTTCCGTATTTTACGGAAAGTTTGTCGTAAAAGTCATATAAATAATTCTACCTACTGCCCAAGACCTATCGTCTATCATAAGTTACAATGATTATTTTGTGTTTTGACAAATAATGATTATTTTTGTCAAAAGAATATAAAAAACCACACAACTAATGAAAATAAAAAAATTACCGCGTACAGTTACTCTAGCTTTAGCAAGCTGCTTTTACCTTAACAATATTTATGCAGATAGCATAGAGTCCCAAACCACCAATTCCCATAAATCGGAAATTAATGAAGGGATAGTAATAATAGTTACTGCTGTTGCTACTATCTCTGTATTGTGTTATTTGTATTACACTAAATCAAGCAGTGTGTCAAGCAGTGTGTCAAGTCTAGGTAATGCGTGTGGCATGGATATAGAAAATACTTCAAATAATGGAGATCAAGAAAGCATAATCCAATCAAAGAAAAATTCCCCAAGCCAAGCAGCAGACAATAATCAAGAAGTTAATAATCCACAACCATTGTCATTGAATCTAGATGTGGAGAAAAAAGATCCTGATGTTGATAAACTTTCTAAAATCAGACAACCCATTAAAAAAGATATGTTGCCAGAAATCACAGAAAGTACTTCAACTAATGGAGGGCAAGAAAGCATAATCCAAGAAAAGGGAAACTCCCCAAGCCCAAGCAGCAGACAAAATCAAGAAGTTAATAATGCTCAACCATTGTCATTGAATCTAGATGTGGAGAAAAAAGATCCTGATGTTGATAAACTTTCTAAAATCACACAATCCATTCAAAAAGATGAGTTGCCAAAAATCACAGAAAGTACTTCAACTAATGGATGGAAAGAAAGCATAATCCAAGAAAAGGGAAACTCCCCAAGCCCAAGCAGCAGACAAAATCAAGAAGTTAATAATGCTCAACCATTGTCATTGAATCTAGATATGGAGAAAAAAGATCCTGATGTTGATAAACTTTCTAAAATCACACAACTCATTAAAAAAGATATGTTGCCAGAAATCACAGAAAGTACTTCAACTAATGGATGGAAAGAAAGCATAATCCAAGAAAAGGGAAACTCCCCAAGCCCAAGCAGCAGACAAAATCAAGAAGTTAATAATGCAATATTATTGTTACAAGAAAAAGAGAAATCAAAGAAGAAAGTGGTAAAATGTGTATCGTTTTCAAAGACAACACTATGCAAAGCTTTAGTTGTAGTTGTAGTGGTGGTGATTGGATCGATGTCTTTATTTTATAAAGTTATTAAACCGAAAATGGAAGCAATTAAGCTAAATCGGTATAGGTTAAGCGAAGAAGAGATACGAGTATTCGAAGAATATAATAAAGCTCATCCTAGTACTCAGAATTATCTGGAGTCATATAACCTCTTTCTAAAATTAGCGAATTTTAAGTTACTGGATCTGTCGCGTGGTCTAGTAGGATTAAGCAAAATAACTTAAACTAGCTTGGATGAGTAATAATTCCATCCATCCAATAGCTCAAAGTCATAATTATATTTAAACAGTAAGTTAAATAATCTACTACTCCCATTTGTCTGTTCGCGTTAAAACGCGTGTATTTATGATTTCATATTGATAATCTGTGATTTCAAACTTTCAAACTGTTTTTCTTGCATTATGCAAGAAAAAAAACAACAGCACAGGGAAATTGATTGTTGCCTGTGTTTTCTTCTTAGAATATTAATATAGTTAAATGTAGGGTTAAGTGTGAGTGTTTTTTTTGAGAAATTACTAAAAAAGAGGGCTTTTTATATTAAGTTAGCATTTAATTTCACACTATGACATACTTAGAGATACACACAGCTATAAACAGGCATCAAACAAACAGATTAGAACAAGAATACATTTTAAAAAAGTTTTACTCCGAGCTTAAAAAGGACAAAAAAGAAAATTCTGTTTTTTTTGGAAAATGTTATAAATCCTTTAAACAAAGACTAATTAGCCTACATCACGACGTGGATATTAACAACATAGAAAAAATGGACTTTAATATGTTTTCTAACGTAGTTAAATCTACTTTTAATGATCTGAGTATTACCAATGATATTTTTTGTGAGGCATCTTCTCTTTTTGGTGAATTCCAAAAAAGTATAGGGGCAATTAAAAAAAATAGAAAAGGAGTTAAGAAATTCTATATCTCTGGAATAGACAGAGTTGCATTAGATACTTTTTTGCCAACCAAGCTGAAGTGGCTAAGAGAATTCGCAAAAGAGAAAAAAGTAGACATAGTGACAACTTGTGAATTGGTTAATATGCCTATTAATTACTCCCTCTATTATAGAGGGCAGGTTGCCTACAGTCCGCCTATCCCCAAGTTAAAAACAAAAATTAAGCATGTTGATCAGGTTAACTTTTTGATTAGGCCTTCTGACTTCGGCTACAGTTTTCCAGAGGGAAGTAGAAACACAGAAAGCTCTATTCTATCAACCTTCTTGCAAGTTGATGGTAAACCTCCAGTTAGCAATACTTTTGGAGAAGTCAGAGTGTGAGAGGTTTTAAAACTTGGTTTTGGGAGGGAAAGTCCTGTCATTTGTTCAGCAACCCCAGGACTTATTAAAAAAGTTAGAAGCACCTATCTGCACTAAATTAAGATCTATTTTTTGCTTTTTATTAAAAAAACAGTTCTTTAAATTAATGTTTTTTATTTGATAGAATTAAAAAATTATAAAGCGGGGAAGTTTTTTTTAAGAGTTTCCTTAAATATGCTTATTTAAAAAATCCTCTCAACTCTGTGAGCTGCGGGAATTGATCTAACATTTATGTTGTATTTTGTTTATTTATGACTTTTAACCTACCATTAATTTCTTCAATACGAAGACCAATTGGTTTTAAACTATAATTGTAACTAAATGGATTTTTTACAGAAGGTAAAATAGTATTTATAAGAGGAAGGAAATCATCTTTGTTGAAGAGATCTTTATTAAAAATAACCATATTACAAAGATTTTCAAACAGATTAATTCGAGTTTTTTCTTCATAATTATTAAAGCCGTTTTGAGCAATAGCAATCAATATAGTAGAGAAGAGCGTTGAGTTTTTTTTGAATATAGGCAGATCAAAGATTTCATTTATCCAATGGGTTTCTTTGCTTTCATCTAAACTAAGATCAATTTTAGCATTATTGAGCTCCGTAAAAAGGTATTTCTTAACTTCTTTGTTTCTTGTAAGTTTTATAATCTCTTCGATTCGATTCTTATTAAAAAACTCTTTACAATTTAGTGGTGTGGTGTTGCGTTTGTTCAATTTACCTAAATTGCCGAAACTGTTGTAATGGATATCACTTGTTGAATTTATCAAATCTTCTTCTGGAGTTTGCTTTGTAGGGGTTAATTTCTTTTTTAAGTGAGTTCTCCCATCCCTTCTAGGGAGGTTCTTATTATAGGACTTACTCTTCTTAAATAAGACCCCTCTATAGTATAGTGCTACCACTACTCCTACCACTGTAATAATAATCCCATAGACTATTGGGTTACTTGATGGTTTTTTGCTTGAATTTTGTATATCCCTTTCATCCTCAATGGCTTCTTGCTCATTATAACTACTGTTTTTATGTTCATTAATAATCTCAGAAGGCTCATTATGATTATTTTCACCATTAGAAGTTGCAAAAACTACAATACTTGTGTTGAAAGCAGTAAGTATCAAAAGATAAAATTTGTATGCTGATTTTTTTATACTTTTTGGCATATGCATTTTAATATTTAAGGCAAACTATTTGGTTGATTTACGAACTAAATACGTTAAGCAACTAATATAACATATTATTTATTATTCAAAATCTAGCAAAAAACAAATTTTGTATTTTACAATTAATGGTTGTTATTTTTAAAATAATCACATAACCAACTAAATTCTATATAAAAAATAGTTTTTTTTATACTTATGTGTAGGTTATAGATGGCTTTTTCATGGCGTAATGACCTATAAATAGTATATTGGTGCTTAATTTGTTGAAAGTTTGCCTCCTTAGCTCAGATGGTAGAGCAATTGATTTGTAATCAATAGGTCGCTGGTTCGATCCCGGCAGGAGGCTCTTACTCCTGTTTGTTTTTTTGTTAAATATGTATCCCATGAAATTTTATCTCTATATGCTATTTTCACTAACATTTATCACGTCAATCTACTCTGTTGCTAAAATACTTTGGATTAATAGACAAAATGCAGGAAGTGAAATAATGCTAAATATTTCAGCGCTAATTGCGAAAGGAGCAATGTCTTTTTTAAAACTATTCTATCTTTCTATTACTATGTTTGTAATTCCAGTTAGCTTGCTTTTGTGGTTAACGAGTAACTATGCACCTCATGGTAGTGGTTGGGTTGCTCTTAGTTTTTGCTTTGGAGCTGTTAGCTCTGCTCTATCTGGATATATCGGAATGCGTGTTGCTACCCATACAAATGTTCGTACAACGAATGCTGCAAAAAAAAACTTATTATCTGCATTTAGAATTGCTTTCTCTGGTGGAGAAGTGATGGCTTGTTCTGTTGTAGCTCTAGCTTTGTTTGGATTATTGGTTATTTTCTACTTTAAAATTGAATGGGTTGGGCAAGATCTGTCAAAAAGAAACCTTTTTGAGTGTTTAGAAATTATGACTGGATTTTCCCTAGGAGCTGAGAGCATTGCCCTCTTTGGACGTGTCGCTGGAGGTATTTATACAAAAGCTGCTGATGTTGGAGCAGATATTGTTGGCAAAATAGAACAGACTATCCCAGAAGATGATCCTCGTAACCCTGCCTCCATTGCAGATAATGTTGGTGATAACGTCGGCGATATTGCAGGTATGGGTGCTGATTTATTTGGTTCTTACGTATCTACGCTTCTTGCTGCTATGGTGCTTGGAGCAGAAGCCTACCAAGTAGGAGTAGTGGAGTCTTTAAGCTTTGTTGTTCTTCCACTGATTATAGCTGGTTTGGGTATAGTGTCCTCTATTGTAGGTATGGTGATAATAGGGCTTATTAATAGTGAGAATATAGGGAGAACACTTTCTTTGGGAAATGGAATCTCTTCAGTGCTCCTATTAGTTTTGTCATATTTCTTAATATTTAATTTTTTGCCAGATGGATTTGCGCTGCGTGAAGTGATTATTATTCCTAAAAATATTTTTTATACTATTGCAATAGGAATTTTTGTTGGTAGTAGTATGGGCTGGATAACTGAGTACTTTACCACTTTTGGATATTACCCTGTTTCTTCTATTGTTGCTCAGTCAACATTTGGAGCAGGAACTAATATTATTGCAGGATTGAGCATGGGGATGTTTTCTACAGGAATTCCTGCTATGCTTTTTTCTGGAGCAATCTATAGTTCTTTTGCACTTGCTGGGTTTTATGGAGTCGCCATTGCTGCTTCTGCGATGATGTCTACTACTGCAATTCAGCTCGCAATAGATGCGTTTGGGCCTATCGCAGATAATGCAGGTGGGCTGGCAGAAATGAGCAAACTTCCTAGTGAAGTTCGTGAACGAACAGATATTTTAGATGCTGTTGGAAATACTACAGCCGCAGCAGGAAAAGGATTTGCAATTGCATCTGCTGCCCTAACTTCTCTAGCTCTTTTTGCAGCGTTTGTAGGAGTAACAGGTTTAAAACATATTGATATATACAAAGCAGATGTGCTAGCGATGTTAGTTCTTGGAGGCATGATACCTTTTTTGTTTTCTGCATTATCTATGCAGGCTGTTGGAAGGACAGCAGGGCAGATGGTTTCTGAAGTTAGAAGGCAGTTTAGAACTATTGATGGATTGATTGGAGGAACTACCCCTCCTGAGTATGATCGTTGTATAGCAATTGCTACAAAAGCTGCTCTACAAGAGATGGTGCTTCCTGCACTACTAGCACTACTACCTCCTATTGCAATTGGGTTTTGTGTAGGAGCAGAGCCTCTTGCTGCATTTTTAGCAGGAGTGATGGTTTGTGGTATTTATTTGGCACTACTTCAATGTAATGCTGGTGGAGCTTGGGATAATGCAAAAAAATCTATAGAAAAAGGAGTAACTATAGATGGTAAAAATTATGGAAAAGGTAGTGATGCTCATAAATCCTCTGTTGTTGGTGATACTGTTGGAGACCCATTCAAAGATACTTCAGGACCGAGTATTAATATTTTGATTAAACTTACTGCTATTGTAGCACTTTTGATAGCTCCCTACTTGAGTTAGTTGAAAAATAACGTAGAAATCAAAATTTTTTTTTAGCTCATAGAGTTTAGGAATTATGGATTAGTGAGTAGGAAGTTTGTAGAGTATAGTTTTTATATAGAACTTACTAAGAATTTATTTTTGTAGCTAATCATAAATAACTTTAAAATCCGCTAGTATATTGCTTAATCATAGAAAGAGAAAATTGATGAATTAGAGCTACATATAAAATAAATATTGAGAAGATATTATCATTAGGTTTATCTTGTTTTAAAAATCGAATGGAGCTTCATTACTTCTTCAAAATATTTAACAATAAAACAATAATCACTTATGCAAATATAGAAATACAATAATGTCCTTGAATGAAGTAGAAGCATTAAGGAGATAAGCTTTCTTTATAGAAAAATTGAATAAAATAGAATCTATTTGTACTCAAAGGTTGTCATGTAAATAATTCTACCTAAGACCTATCGTCCACTATCACCCGAAAGTGCTAATTTGTGCTTTAAAGAAAAAAGACTATGTTTGTAACATATGTTATATACAAACTTATAAAACGATGAAAAGCACACACTTAGCAAGATTCTTACTATCTTTATTAAACTGCCTTTACCTTAACAATATTTATGCAGAGAGCATAGATTACCCAAATGCCAATTTCCATAAATCGGAAATTAATGAAGATTTAGAGCTATGCTATGAATTAAAAGAAGAAAACAATATCCAAGAGATTAAAAAAGAAGTAATAATCCCATTAATAATATTATTTTCTGCCTCTCTATTGTGTTATTTGTGTAACACAAAATCAAGCCAGGAGTCAAGTATATGTAATGGTGCTAGCATAGATGATATAAATCCAAATAGAGGCAAAAGTTTATTGACAATAATCACAGAAAAATTAAACCTTCAACAAGTAGAGGTAAGCTCACCACATCAGCAGATATTAATCAAGAAGTTAAGCCATCACAATCGAGTATAAGTGAAGAGAATGGAGAAGAAAAAAGCATAATCAAAGCAGGGGAAAGCTCCCTATCACAAACCTTAGCAGAAGCATACATTAAAATGAAAGATAATCACGATGTTAATATATTGCCATTGAATCCAGCTCAGGAGGACAAAAATTCCGATATTGATAAAGTTTCTAATCTCACACAACCTATAAAAAAAAAGTTTCCAGAAATCTTAGAAGATTCTTCAAATAATGTAGAGGAGCCAAGTTTAGATCAATGCGCAAATAAAAATACAAATAACCTACATATCAACAATGACAATTTATTAAATGCCTATTTAAAAGAGCCCAAAAAAAAAGAAAAAGAACCAAGTATCTCTCAACCTGAAAATATAAATAATATTCAACAAAAAAATAGTAATAAAGAGATTCAAGTGAATATAAATAACCCTAGTACTAGTTCTTCTATATGTAAAAAGCTAACACTATTTAGTTGTTTAACAGCAGCATTATTATTTGTTATTGTATATTACCAAGGAGCATATTCCGAAAAGAAGGCAAGTTTTTATGAGTGCAAAAAGGAGTTCAAGTATTTAGTGAAACTAGATTTAGAAGGTCAAAAATCTCCTGAAAAGGAGAGTGAACATTTAAGTAGATGCAGATATCTTTATAGAAATCAAAACAAACAGCTTTTTGTGAATAATGAAAGAAAAACCCTAGAAAAAAAAATCATAGAATCAAAAATCATAGAATCAAAAAGCAGCAAAAAACAAGTACAAGTAAAAGAAATTGGGGGAAAAGCAGATTACCCATATCACCAAGATTGTAATGGGCATTTTGAACAATGTTGTTATAATGAATTACTTCAACAGAGCGAATACTCATTGCAATCTAAGTCATCAAATGATATACGACTTTCATATTATCATACCTTTTTACAAAGCCAAAGAGATATAGAAGAATGGGAAAGAACAGAAAAAAAAGACTTAGTAAGATTAAAAAAAAACCAGCAAAAAATAGAAAAACTCAAAAAACATTTTATGAGTGAAGAATTAGCCCCTAGTAAAATTGTTACTGAAATCTCAGACTTTTGCAATATTTATACTACCCACATAATAGTTTTAGAGAAATTAGAAAATTCTTTAAATTCGTCAGAAGAGAATTTCTTAGAAAATTTAAAAGAAATATTTAACGGAGCAGAAAAAAGCATCTTTTTTTACAACTATTATGACTATAAAAAACAGATTAATATGAATTTTAATAAATATCAAAACTTTTGTGAAGGAAATCGAAAACTAAAAGAAGCTATTGCTACACTAGATTACATAGATGAAATTCAAAGAAAGTTTAATATGGAAAAAGAATATCTGAATGACTTACTTGAGTATGTTCGCATAGTAAGAAATACAGAAATAAAAGCTTTAAATAATGATTATTCAGAAATAAAAGAAATATCAGCTCGAATAAAAAAATATAAATCCATATCATCTTATATTGAAATTGAAAAGCTGTTATTTGAAGTAGAAGTGTTAGGATCTTCAGGAGTAAAAGGCTTTTATAAAATTCTTAAAAATCACGTAAAGAGATTATTAATATTAGAACAAAAAATAGAAACAGAAGAAACCAATTCATTGTACAAAAAACGCAAAAAAAATAAACTAAACGCCTTGAAAATTAAAATAGGAGAAGCTGCATATAGGGATGCTCAAAATATATTACATGGGACTAACAAAATTGGAAAAGAGCCAACAATAAAAGAAATACAAACAATCTTTGACTTATATAAAAAAGATAAAGATGTAGTTCAACTAAAAGATTTTGATCGTTACTATGATGCGATCAATTTTGCAGCTAGATATAATGTATTTGATTCATAAGAGCCAGTAGTTTTTTCCGCTAACAACCACATAGGGAAAGCTTCTGGCTCAGCACCTTAGAAGCATATATTACTTAAACAAATTAAGTCGAGCACTTGAACACAACTTGTAATGGGCCTCCGGCTTTAGATGGGAATTGCCTACTCCTCATTCTCCCAATACCTACTATATGATTATTATCCATCCTGCCTCTTTTTTCTCATAGATTGCTTAACACTCTTTAGAGAAGGTAGTGCTTAACACCTATTTACATAATCTGTAAAGTTGCTCTTCACAAGAACTACCTTAATAACGAAATCCATAAATGTTAATCCCATAATTTTGCTTTTATATGAATACCAAACTTTTTTTACCTTATGCGAACAATCCCATTTTTTATATAGTCCAACAAAATTATATAATATTCAATTTTGTAAAAAAATAAAAAGTCTCATTAATTCACTTAAGCTTGTAGAGGCTTTAGTCTCAGTTGAGGGGCTCAAAGTGGTAATTACTTGGGGGTTTTTATTATTGCTGTTTATTTAAACATGCGTATGCAACATTTATTTAATGATATTTTAGCTCAGAGTAGGTTAAAAAAAACTTTTTATTTTTTAGAGAAATTTTTTTAAAAAACAGATTCATTGAGAATAAAAAAAAACAAAAAAACAATTGAAGAAATAAAGCTTTTGTAGGCTATAAATTAATAATTAGCACTATAAGGGAGTTTATTGCAGACATTGAATTATTAACTTATCGCTTAAATATTTGGATGAATCCTTCCACTAACTTGCTAGAAAGTATACAAAATAATCATGATGAAGATGAATCTTTTATTGAACAATTTAAAAGCCCACTATACTTAAAAATAATATTGTTAGTACTATTGCATAGTGGGATTTTAGATTATTTGAATTGTGAGTTCATTATAGGTTAGTTTATATGTATAAGAAACTCTGCCCTATAAAGTAGGGTTGTTTTGTATTCCATTCAATGAAATTTTTATTCTAAGAGTGACTGCTAATATAAACCATAAATAGTAACTATTAACAATAGACAAAAATTATTAATGAAATAGAAAATCGAAAAAAATCAATAATATCATAATAGGCAAAAAGATTATTTTTTGGCCCTTAATTAATAGAAGTAAAAACAAAAAGAGCAAAACCCTATGTTAAAGCATTATTTTGCACAGCAATTGTATGATTTGTGTTTTTCGTAATAGTTGTCTATCTTTGTGTAAATCAAGTTGACCACATGAAAATAAAAAAATTAGCATTAGCACTAGCATACACGTTACTAGTGAGCATCAATACTACTTCTGCTTATGAAGTAGAAACAAAGTCAGAAAAGAGGCATAGGCAAGAATACAAACACGCCTTTAATAAAAAAGAAGCATACAGTGACTTAAAAGTAGAATATAGCTTTTTATATAACCCCCAAAATATTATGTGCACTGTTGTTGCAGCGGTTGTAGTTGTTTTTATTGGCATCTTCTTTAGCCCTACTGTAAATAATGAAGAAATCCCACTAGATAAACTAGGATTCCAGTCTGGTAAAAAAGGAGACTCAATCTCAACTACTGTAGGAAGTCAAGTAAAAACCCCTGCTATGCATTGTCCTGTCTCTGTACAAATAAGCACAAAAGTTGAGACCAGTGTAGAAAAACCCCCTAAAACTTCCTCTGATAATGAAGTCGAGTACAATTTTACAGAAACAGAAAAAACTCAAACCGCAAATCCCCTTCCAAACATCAAACGGGAATCCAAAAAAAAGAAGAAATCAGCTAGAGGTGGGAGTATTCCAGAAGTCGATGTTAACAAAAAATCTACTGCTAATTGCAAATCAAAAGACGATCCCAATGTTAATAAATTGACATTGAATCTAGGTAAGAAAAATCCTAATATTGATAAAGTTTCTAAAATCACACAACCCATAATAAAAAAAATGGTTCCAGAAATCACAGAAAATACTTCAACTAATGGAGAAGAAAAAAGCATAATCCAAGCAAAGCCAAACACCCCAACACCAGCAATTAATAAAGAAGTTGATAATAATCAATCATCACCACTGAGTATAAGACAGGGGAAAGAAACTAAAAAAGTGAGAAAATGTGCACAGTTGCCAAAAATAACACTATGCAAAGCTTTAGTTTTAGTTGTTGGGATTGGATTGATGCTTTCTATATCTGAAATTATTAAAATGATAAGTAAGACAGAAAGTGAACTTACAGAGACAGATAAGTCGGACATACAACCCACAGATCAGCAAGTACAGAATACCTTAACTTCGGAAACCTTAACTGATACAATTGAAGAAGAGCAATCAAGCAAATTAGAGCTTCATCCATTAGATGCACCCACAGATAAAGAATCACAGCATCCTGATCCCACTAGAGATGAAATCAGTCACAGTAAGAAAGCACATAGTCCATATCTCCAAGATTGTAATGGGTATTTTGAACAATGTTGTTATAGAGAATTATTACAACATAGAGAATACTCAGGAAAAGGAAATTGCCAACAAGCCAGTTTTTATGATTGCAAGGAGGAGTTCAGGTATTTAGTTGACCTAGATTTAGAAGGTCAAGAATCTCCTGAAAAGGAGAATGAACATTTATGTCAATGTAAATATATTTATAGAAGTTATAGCGGTAAAAACAGTGCAAGAAAAATCCTAGGAATAAAAATACGAAACCGAAAAAGAATAAAAAAACAAGCACAAGAAAAAGAAATTGGGGGCAAAGCAGATTATCCACACAACCAAGATTGTAATATTTCTCCTCAACAATGTTGTTATAGTAAATCGTTAATGGGAGAATACTCACAGCAAGCAGAACAGTCGCCAGATGAGAAGCAATATTCATATTATCATTACTTTTACAGCGAAATAGAAAAAATACAAATAGAAACCCAAAAAAAAATACAAAGCCGACTAAAGAGAAAAAATGAAAAAAAAATCCATGATAAACTTTTAGAATTCAGAAATGGAAATAAAAGAGCTATGGAAGAATATAGATCCTATGGCGAGATACATAGTATGAGACTTGCTTTGTTATACACAATAGGATGCAACGCTGGTGTAATGTATTCAAACAAGCAGGCATTTAATTCAGTATCAGTAGGAGAATTATATAAAGATCTGTTCAATAAAACTCATAGTAGTCAGAGTACGAGACATGAATATCTAACAGAATTAAAGAGTATAATCAAAGGAAAAGTAAAGGATCTAACGAGATTCGCTTCTCTTGTAAAAGAAGTAGATCTTTATGATGAATATGTTAATTACTATAAAGATTATATTAAGTTATTCCATACAAATGATTATCTTGGACATAGCGCTGATACTCAATTTAATAGAGAAAATATAGGTCAATTAGGACTACATAAATCTCTGCTGTATGATATAGAAATAGAAATTATGGGAATGGATACAGAAAACTTGCGTGGAAATATATTTGATAGTGAATTCCCTTCTGAAATTGAAATTTTAGTAAAAAGCATAGTTAAATTGGAGTTTCAAATAGAAACAGAAGATACTCTATCATCGGAGGCAAAACTATTCAAAAAAAAGAAGTTAGGCAGATTAAAGCTCGAAATAGGAAAAATTACAAACTTATTTTACGATAACGAAAAAATTAAAAATGAAAAAAAGTCTTTAGCGATTGATAGAAAGTGGAATAAAACAACAATTGACGAATAATAAAAAAAGAAAATCAAAGAGATAGCAAAAGAAATTAAATGGAAGAGTTTTATTCAACTTACTTTAATAAATTGTTCTAAAATAAAATCAAAGATAATTGGTAAGTTGTTTGAACAACAAACTTTTTTTACCTTATGCGAACAAGCCCATTTTTTATATAGTCCAACAAAATTATATAATATTCAATGATGTAAAAAAAATTAAAAGTCTCATTAATTCACTTAAGCTTGTAGAGGCTTTAGTCTCAGTTGAGGGGCTCAAAGTGGGAACCACTTGGGATTTTTTATTATTGCTGTTTATTTAAACATGTGCATGCAACATTTATTTAATGATATTTTAGCTCAGAGTAGTTTAAAAAAAAGCATTTTATTTTTAGAGAAATTTTCAAAAAAAACAGATTCATTGAGAATAAAAACCTCCCAAAAAACAAAAAAAACAATTGAAGAAATAAAGCTTTTGTACGCTATAAATTAATAATTAGCACTATAAGGGTGATTATTGCATACATTGAATTATTAACTTATCGCTTAAATATTTGGATGAATCCTTCCACTAACTTGCTAGAAAGTATACAAAATAATCATGATGAAGATGAATCTTTTATTGAACAATTTTAAAGCCCACTATACTTAAAAATAATATTGTTAGTACTATTGCATAGTGGGGTTTTAGATTATTTGAATTGTGAGTTCATTATAGGTTAGTTTATATGTATAAGAAACTCTGCCCTATTAAGTGTATTTGTATTCCATTCAATGAAGTTTTTATTCTAAGGAGTGACTGCTAATATAAACCTTAAACAGTAACTATTAACAATAGACAAAAATTATTAATGAAATATAAAATCGAAAAAAATCAAGAAGATCATAATAGGTAAAAAGAAGACTTTTTGGTCTTTAATTAATAAAAGTAAAAACAAAAAGAGCAAAACCCTATGTTAAAGCATTATTTTGCACAGCAATCATATGATTTGTGTTTTTTGGTAATAATTGGCTATCTTTGTTAAAATTAATAGAACCATATGAAAGTGAATAAATTAACATTAACATTAACATTAACACTAGCGTCTACGTTACTAGTGAGTATCATCAATACTACTTCTGCTTATGAGGTAGAATCTAAGTCCGAAAAGAGGCATAGGCAAGAATACAAATATGCCTTTAATAAAAAAGAAGCATACAGTAACTTAAAAGCAAAAGACAATTTTTTATATAACCCCCAAAATATTATGGGCACTGTTGTTGCAGCGGTTGTAGTTGTTTTTATTGGCATCTTCTTTAGGCCTACTATAAATAATGAAGAAATCCTACTAGATAAACTAGG
>PJEL010000455.1_pt1 | contig 47640 bp, 62 predicted proteins | sample 1853271 | NCBI WGS metagenome assembly PJEL01 (sample SAMN08108733, study PRJNA415343) | Invertebrate metagenome, whole genome shotgun sequencing project. | host: Globobulimina | place: Sweden: Gullmar Fjord | collected 2015-08
AATTGCGTTACTGGCCCATTTACCAGAATCGAGTTCGCTGAACCGGATATCGGATCTCGCATAAAATTGATTAAACAACTTTTAAGATTTGGATGGAAACCAAATATCTTTACTGACAAAGGTCAGCCAAAGTTAACTGTCAAGGGAAAACCAGTAGATACCCTTGCACAGATCGAAGGAGATATTGGTAAACATATAGCTAGATGGTATACATTAGGTCATCGTTGCTCACAAATAGAGGGATGGATTAAAAATATCCGCCCTGATGGGAGACTTACAGCGGGGGCCGATAGCTGCGGAACTAATACGTGTAGATTTCGTCATCGTAACGTAGTTAATGTGCCTAAAGCTGACCCAAAAGTAATCTTTGGGTATGAGATGCGCGATCTCTTCATAGCTCGTGAGGGCTATTGGTTGATTGGGCATGATGCAGCGGGACTAGAAGCGCGTGTCATGGCCCATTATACCACACCTTACGATGATGGAGAGTTCGCTCATGAAATTCTACATGGTGATGTACATAGTAAAAACGCTAGAATATTTTACCCTGGACAAACTGATGGCCTCTTACCAGGAGATCCGACGTTTGATGGCTATAGGTCAAAAAGCAAGAATGGATTCTATGGGTTAGTCTATGGTGCCAGGCCTCCAAAACTGGCCGAAACATTAGGCATACCTCTACGCGAGGGTAAGGCTCGTTTTGACTCTTTCTGGAAGGAGAACTATGCATTAGGTCAGCTCCGTGATAAAATCATTAGGATGTCTGATCGCAATGGGTGGGTTCCTGGAATAGATGGAAGGAAGATTTTTACTAGAAGTAGCCACTCAGCTTTAAATGCTTTATTTCAAAGTTGTGGTGCTATTATAATGAAAGTCTCTATGGTTATATTAGAACATTGGATTGAAAAGGAAGGGCTGGATGTAATAAAGGTTTTAGACATGCATGATGAAGCGCAAGCTGAACAGCATAAGTCTGAAGTTATGTATTTTGAAACGGACACAGAAGAAGAGGCCATTAAACTTCAAAAAGAGGGCCAGATCTGGATGCCGGTGGCAAAGGTACATAATAAAGATGCATTTAAGACAGGGTATACACGGTATGGTGAGTTAGCCGTAAAGTCTATTGTTAGAGCGGGAACTTATCTTGATATCCGTTGTCCATTAGATGCTGATTATAAAATTGGTCATTCGTGGGCAAGTACTCATTAAGAATAAAATAGGAGAAATGAATAAATGAAAATTAGAGGTATAGCAAATTGGGCATCAATCTTGGTACCAAACACTCGATATGACCCAGTATATTGTATTGACCTCACTATTAAAGAAGATCAGGCAAAGGATTTGAAAGCTCAAGGACTGAAACCTAAACAAGTTGGGGATAATGAATGGGTTATGAAGTTTAAACGTAAAGTCACTAAAAATGATGGCACATTTAACGAAAAGCCTGCATTAGTTGACTCAGCTCTTGATCCTATCAACGTATCTGTTGGTAATGGCTCTGAAGTAATTGTCCAGTACTCAGTATATGAGTGGAATAATTCCTTTGGGTCCGGTATAGGCTCGGATCTGTCGGGAGTACAGGTTGTTGAGCTAGTCGAATACAGGGCTGGAGACGGGGCTGAGTTTGAGAAGACTGAAGGATTTAGGTCCTCTAGTCCTCAGGAGGTTAAAGAAGCTGTTACAAAGGCCCCTGAGCCCTCTGATAAGGGATTTGATGATGATATAGACATCCCTTTCTAAATGAAAAGATGTAAAAAATGCCTTATAGAGAAGTTGATGGATGAATTTTATCTAAGTAATCAACATACTTGTAAGGACTGTGTGAAGGCTCGTGTGAGGCAGAATAGATTAAAGAAGATTGAATATTATAGAAAATTTGATCGACAAAGATCTAATCTGCCTCATAGAGTTGAAGTTCGTAAGAGGTATCCTAAAACTGAAGCATATAGGGAGTCTCACCAAAGATCTACTAAATCTTATAGAGGTAATAATCCTGAGAAATACGCAGCCACAAATGCAGTAAATAATGCCCTAAGAGATGGCCTTCTTATAAAAGAGTGTTGTGAGGCTTGTGGGGTTGCTGAGGTGGAGGGACATCATGATGATTACAATGAGCCATTGAAGATTAGGTGGTTATGTAAAATACATCATGATCTAGAACATAATAATTAAAAAGGAAGTAGAGATGACCAAGATACGTGAATTAAGTGATTATGAATTAGTAGTTGGGGATAGTGTTGAACGTGACGGTACGAAAGCCTATCAGATTATCCATAAGGAGTTTGGTGTTATTGAGACTGAGACATTTATTCTCCCTCAAGCATTCGATTACCTAGAACAATTACAAGCTGCCCTAGATGCAGGGCAGGATATGGCTGAAGAGGCTCTAGAGGATATGGAGTCTGTATCTATTTCCACTACCACTAAGTATGAGCACTAGGGGGCTACATGTCACTACAAAGTCAATTAAACAAAGCATCATCGATCTTTGTTAAAGCAAAGAAGAAGTATGAACAACTAGTTAATGATTGTCAGAATGAAGTTGAAGGTTCAACTCAGATTATTGAATGGAATAAAGGGAATATTGTCGAAGCTCAAGCAGTTCTAGCGAAGGCTCAAAATGCTATTGATAAGATCGATGAGATCATAGGCTGATGATAGCCCTAGACTTTAAATGCCCATATTGTAATCACAAGTCTGAGGAATTGGTAGAAGACAAGGAAGTCCAACCAGCCTGTCCTAGATGTCATACGTTTATGGAAAGGAGTGTACAGCCGCAGGACTGTATTGAGGAAGGGGAAGATGATAAAATTCAATGTGCTGGCCCATGATGGATATAGAACCTACGGAGGATTAGGGATGAAAAAGATAACTAAACGTCAACGAAAGGCTAAAAAAGGCCCTAATGCAGCTGTTAAATACAGCCTAGATAAAGGAGATCTCATTCATTCTGCAGGAACTGCGTATTCTGGAAGGCCTCCCTTATTCTCTATAGATCTTAAAGGAGGTTTTATAAGAACAGCTAAAGGTATTCCATTCGTTAGAGTGACTATGGAGTGATGTAATGAAAACATCTGAACTAACAGGAATTCAACTAGACTATTGGACTGCCAAGGCCCAGGGCTGGAAGCCTGTGTGGTCTGCCCCAGAGGATATTGAAAGAGGGCAATTTGCCTTTTTCTTTTGGGCCCATGATGGACAAAACATACACACTCGTGAAGGATACTCCCCAACGACTAATTGGGCTCAATGTGGTCTGTTGATTGAGGAGTTTAGTAATGTGTTAAGTTTTATACAACTACTAGCGAGTATTGGTGGGCACAATAGCTCAGACCTTCGTGTAGCCATCTGTAGAGCTATTGTAGCCTCTGTATTCGGTGAGGAGATGGAAGAATGAAAGTCTTTATGTTCTATGAAGATAACACAGAACAAAATGATATTGTTGAAGGGGATTCCTGGGAGAATATAATGAAACAAGTTGTAGGCATCCCCACCTGTCTCACTGTATTGGAGGAGGTTAGTGGTGATTAAATTCAACGATAGATTTGAATTTGAACGTGATAAATATTGTTGGCATTTACATGAATGGAGGGTAGGGCAGGATAAAGGTGGGGATGTTAAGATGCATCGAGACACCACATACTACCCGAATATTCAACAACTTTGTGTAGTCATCATAGATAGGTCTCTGGGAGGCTGTGAGAGCCTTGAGGAGATGATTAAACTACTAGAATATACAGTAGGGGTGGTTCAGGGGCATTACGAGCCACAGGGGGCTACAGAGGCTTTGAAGACTGAGGAGGCTGAATGAATGATCATGTTTGTTTTTGTGGACCTGAAGGGATGTGCAAGACCTGTGTAGAGGAACAGTCAGAAAGGGTAGAATTATTAGAAGAGCTACTAGAAGATACAAACCACTCACTATATCTAATTGACGATGGCAGTATGACAATTACTATCCAAGAATTACAGGAGAAAATATGTCAGGCTATGAAGAGCGAATAGCTCTCATAGACGGTGACGAATTAGTTTATAAAGCAGGCTTTGCCTCACAACATGTGTATTACCACGTCTATGACGGCGAAGAAATGATACAAGAATTGAAATATAAAAAAGAAGCTGTAGAATGGATAGGGAATAACACTACCCTAGATCTACGCAAACATCTTCATGTTGAAACTGAAGAGGTGGCATTAGCTAACTTACGTTCAGCATACAACACAATAATGCATGATGTTAAGGCCCTACGAAGTCACATATTCTTAACAGGAGAAGGTAATTTTAGATTTGAACTAGCAACTATACAACCCTATAAGGTGAGAGATCCTAATGCTAAGCCTATCCACTATCAAGCAATCAAAGACTATTTAATTGAAGAGTGTTGGGCTCAGGTTGTTGAAGGCATTGAGGCCGATGACGCATTATCTATAGCTCAATGGAAAGATTACGAAGATAAAGGAGGTGACTGGTCTAAGGTCAATACCATTATATGCACTCAAGACAAAGATTTGAATATGGTGCCAGGGCCTAGGTATTCTCCGAGGACTCGAGAGCTACATAATTATACAGAAAAAGAAGCAATGGATTTTTTCTATTGTCAGTTATTAACAGGTGATGGAACTGACTCAATCCCTGGAATCTATAGAGTAGGTATGATCACTGCTGCTAAGCTCTATAGAGAGGCCAAGTGTAAGAATGAAGAGGACTACTATCAGGAAGCTGTTAAGCAATATGAAAAAGCTCTGGTTGATCCTAAGAAGAGGGATAAACTTCCAACAGATAAGTCAGCTGAAGAGGTTATTTTAGAAATTGGTAATTTAATATGGATGCGTAGGCATCAGGGTGAATTATGGGAACCAATGAAGTTTTTTGTCAAGGTGAAAGAGTCCAAGTAATGTACACTAGTGATACGGGGGTGTTTATAAAACGGGGGCATGTAGGGTATATTGACTCACTCCCCTATAATGATTATGAAGATATAATACACTACGATGTTGGTTTTGCTAGTTCGGACCTTTATGATGGATCTAATGGATTTGCTGAGCGAGATTATTATCGATGTATTAGTTGTGAACATCTCGAAAGAGTTATTGAATATGAGTATGATGATGAAGGGGTATTATGAAACGTTTAGCATATGAAGACTGTGAAGTTGGTATGAGATTTACTTTAAAAGACCGTCATGAATATTCAGGTACTATTACCTCAACAGAGCCTCCTAATTTATTAATTACCTGGGACCCCCACATAAATAATGGGGCTGTTAACGCATATCCAGGAAAGTTATTCTGCCGAGTAAATAAATTAATGGTGGAGGAATATGCCTATGAAGATGAGGAGGTCCTGTGATAGCTTTAGAAGTAGGGATGATATTACAACCTGAAAATACAATAAGCCCTAAAAGATTCGCTGAAATAAAATATATTGAGGATGAGCATGTTATAATCCAATGGCATGTAATAAACGAAGAACCCCTTCTTCGGTGGTATTGGCCCCTAGCGGGAGGCAAGGTTAACAAGACCTTAGTCTCTGAAATATCTATATTGATGGGGTATCGGATTGACGAACATATTCTTAAAATAAATGGATTTTATTTTTCAAAAGAGATAAGAGCTACCGAAGAAAACGAGACTCCTATGCCATCAAAACCTAAAAAGGCTATTAAATACGAGGATGACCATGTAATTTAAGGAGGTGCAAACTAATGTTTGATTACGGAGCTTATATTAAAGACTATGGACATCACTGGCAGGGAGAAGACCCCGACCCAGAGATGTCTTTTGGATTTATATATACCGTATTGAGCCTTATAGATGCAAGAATGTATATAGGGAAAAAGCAGTATAAGAGATATAATAGGGTAAAAGTCCCTGGAAAATCAAGACGTAGGTTGAAAGTGTCTGACAACAATTGGAAGCAATACACCGGTTCATCGAAGGAACTGAATGCTGATATAGTAAAGTATGGGAAGGAATACTTCCTATTTATAATATTGGAAAATATACAGCTAAAAGGGGATCTTCATCACGCTGAGATAGAGTTGCAAACAACCATGGGCGTCCTTACGACGTTCTATAACAATGGTGTAAGGCGTTTTTATAATAAACAAATAGCGGCCTGTAAGTTCATTCCTACAGGTAAAAGAGATTATTCTGGAGAAAATAATCCTAATTATGGGAAAACTCACTCCGGGGAAGTCAGGCGTATAATAGGTGAATATTCTAGGTCTAGGGGGATCTTAAAAGAAACTAGAGAGAGGATGGCTATTGCTGCACGAGCTAGAACTAAGGTACACCTGTTTATCTACAAAGGCGAGAAGGCTTATATTGGGAGCTCTAAAGACTTTCAAGAGTACTATGACATTAGTAAGAGTACCCCTGAGTCTCTTATAGCTGGTAAGATAAGGGATTCTACATGTAGGTCTGGGTACTCTAATGTATATACTAGACTTGGATGGTCCTATGGAGGGTACCTAGGCACTGTAAGTGAGCTTGGAGGCTCTATAGAGCTTGGAGAGCTCACTGAGTTTAGCCATATAAAAATAAAAACAAATAGGGAACGCGATGAAAAAAACAAAAAAACACCTAGTAATACCTGATACTCAAGTAAGTCCAGGAACTCCAACAGAACACCTATCATGGATAGGTCAGTATATAGTTGATAAGAAACCCGATGTTATTGTACAGCTAGGAGACTTTGCAGATATACATAGTCTAGGTAGCTATGACATGGGTAAGAAGGCTGGAGAAGGCGCTAGATATGAAGAAGATATTAAATGTGCAAGAGAGGCTATGGAAGTCCTCATGGCCCCTATTTCAGAGTACAATGCCAATAGAAGGCGTAACAAAAGAAAACAGTATACGCCTAACCTCGTGCTTACTCTCGGTAACCATGAAAACCGAATCAATAGGCACGTCAATAACTACCCAGTACTTGATGGGAGACTCTCAACTGATGATCTGGGCTATGCCGAATGGGGGTGGGACGTACACGATTTCTTGGAAGTTGTCGAAATCGACGGAATCCTATACTCCCATTACTTCCCACGAAATGCCAATGGTCGCATCGTACAAAGTCGTAATGGATCGCCTAATGCTCGCCTTCAGGTTCAGCGAGAAGGACAGTCTTGCACCAGTGGACATTTACAGGGACTTGATATACATATTCAACAACGAAGGGACAGGAGGGACTGGGGATTAGTTGCAGGAAGCTGCTATCTTCATGAAGAAGACTACCTAACCCCCCAGGGTACAGCATACTGGAGAGGGGTTATTATGAAGAATGATGTACATGATGGTGATTATGCTCCTATGTTTGTTGATCTTGATTATCTACGTAGGAGATATGGGTAATGTCAGATAAAATAGTAGGAATAGAAGGCGGTAAAAAAGATAATAAGGCGGATGAATGGGACTTTCATTTTACTATGAAAGACGGCAGTGAAGAGATCTATCGTGGAGAGTTTGTTGGAACCAGTCCTATGTTACCAGGGTTCCTACAAGTTATTCCTAAAGAAGGAGATGCCGAGGATGGTGAAATAACCCTCATTGCTATTGATATTGTGTCTAAAGTGACTACTGAGGGAATTAAGGATTAAGGGTATTATATTATATCTACTAGGAACTTTTCTATTTCTAGCTTGTCCAACGTTTACAATATCTACAAAAGACTTTGAAACTGTGGACAAGCTTCCATACTATAAAGGAGTACCGAATGGCTGGGCAGATATTTGTGATTTCAGACCCACATTTCGGGCACCACAATGTGATCAATTTCGGGGAAAGGCCCTTCAAAGATGTTGAGGAGATGGAAGAGAATATTGTAGAGCTTTGGAATCTCACAGTAGGTAAGAGGGATGTTGTACTGGTCTTGGGAGATTGGGGGTGGGGTACTAGGTCTTTGAAGATTGCTGATAGAGTTAATGGATATAAGCGACTAGTGCTGGGTAATCATGACATGTCGCAGCCTGGGCAGCTAGGGAAGTATTTCAATTCTGTTCATGGGTCTCTTCAAAAAGATGATATCTTATTCACGCATATCCCGATCATGATGGATAAGTATCATCAATATGATTGGGTAGTTCATGGACATATTCATGATTCAGCTCAGAATATCCCTGATGATAGATATTATAATGCGAATATGGATGCTTTAGGGTATTATGGGCCTATTAGCCTTGATGAGATTAAAGTCGAATTGAAGGGGCGTAAACTCTCTCGATTATATAATGGAGTGACCAATGACTAAAAGGTATCAAAAGAGGCAAATCATTCACTCAGACTACGAATTCTATGGAGATCTTTCAGCTCTTATAGAAGATCTTAATAACCTAATTAAAACATTTGGAGAGAGCGTTTCTGTAGAGAGGGTATACTATGGTTATGATGGAGGGTATGATCTTGAGGCTTCTTATCTGAGAGATGAATCTGATGAAGAACGGAGACTGCGTGTTGAAGAGGAGGCGAAAGACCTCGCTATTGAGGAGAAGAAGCTACTAGCTAGGCGAAAAAGAGAATTGAAGCAATTAGCAAAATTAAAAGAAAAATATGAGGAGAAGTAATGAGCTATGAATCATGAAGAGTCTCTTTTCAGAGTAGCGAATAGGCAGCTAGATCAGCTTATCAAGAATCAGGAAGTAGAAATAATAAAGATCCATTCGTATCTGAACTGGCTAAAAATATTCGTAGAAATATGAAATATATGAGTGAATTAGCAGTAATAGGGGACGATAGATATTCCAGATTAATTGATATGACAAATCAGACTAGTGGTTTGGCTGAACAAATAGAGAATTTGTATAAGGAGTGATAATGTCAACACAAACATTTACGTGTCCCATATGTGGGGGGCAAGGAAATGCCTTAGTTACATCAATGGCTTATATTGGGACTTTATGGGAAGGAGCTTGCACTAATTTAAACTGTGTAGGTGTAGAGCCTACGGAGATATTAAGCCATGAAGGTGATGTATTCCCTGTAGATGAATGGGAGGAGAATTATGATAAGTTCTGAGGAGGGGGCAGATGTGTAAATCATGTCCTAAGAAAGAGCTTCCATCAACCCCAACATACTTTGTACCTGAAGAAGGGGGCATGGATGAGAACAAAGCCTCACAAGTCCAAATAGGCGGTAGTCATTACAAACACCTCCCTATACAGCCTATGGAATACTCTTTTAGAAATACACTAGACCCTTGCCAGCACACAGTAATTAAATATGTAACTCGCTTTAGAAGTAAGGGTGGTAAGGAAGATTTAATTAAAGCGAAACACTGTATTGATCTTTTAATTCAATTAGAATACGGTGATGAGGAGAAGTAAATGCAAGAGACCTTTGGGCCTACCCTCCCTATTTCGGAGGAGATCCAAGCTCAGAAACATAGGCTTATTGGTGAAAGTTTTAGAGAGCAAACAGCAAGAATTGCTAATGCTCTAAAGGATAGTGATGAACACTATCATGATTTTAGATACATGCTACTAAGACAGGCATTTCTTCCAGGGGGGAGAGTACAGGCTGCCGTAGGAAGTCCTAGACAAGTCACAGCTTTTAATTGCTTTGTTAGTATGGAAATCCCGGATAGCATGGATGGTATAATGGATGCAGCTAAAGAGGCTGCACAAACTATGAGGTTAGGAGGAGGAATTGGATACGACTTTTCGACAATACGACCGGCTGGAGATCTCATCGTTTCACTGGACTCCAGCAGTAGTGGCGTACTACCCTTTATGCGGATCTTTGATAGCATCTGTGGTACTGTCTCTAGCGCTGGTCATCGACGTGGTGCTCAGATGGGGGTCTTACGGGTCGATCACCCAGATATCGAAGCCTTTATAGAGGCTAAGACTAATGAAGATTCTTATAAGAATTTTAATCTTTCTATTGCAGTAACTGATGAATTTATGAAGGCTGTAGATGAAGATAGAGAATTTGAATTAGTATTCAATGATCGTGTATATAAGAGAGTGAGTGCTCCCTATCTCTTTGATAAGATGATGAGGGCCACCTTTGATTGGGCGGAGCCAGGAATATTGTTCATCGATAGGATTAACGAGATGAATAATTTGTGGTACTGTGAAACTATCACAGCTACGAATCCTTGCGGTGAACAGCCTTTGCCTCCACATGGGGCATGCCTCTTAGGGAGTTTTAATCTGGTTAAATATGTTCATAAGGACACTTTTGATTGGAAGACTTTTGAATATGAAATAGAACATGCTGTAAGGGCTCTGGATAATGTAATTGATAATACTACATACCCCCTAGAGCAGCAGTCTGAGGAGGCTAGGCAGAAGAGGCGAATGGGTATTGGAGTAACAGGTTTAGCTAATGCTGGGGAGACTTTAGGGTACCCTTACGCCAGTAGCGGTTTCCTGGCATTTACTGATAAAGTGTTTGACGTATTAGCTAATACAGCTTATCGCACTTCAGCTCTCCTGTCCGAACAGAAAGGACCTTTTCCACTATACGATAAGGAACAGTATCTTCAAAGTAAGTTTATACAGAGTTTGCATCCAGATACTATTGAGATGATTGAGAAATATGGGATGAGGAATTCCCATTTAATTTCCGTAGCCCCTACTGGGACTATTTCTCTCAGTGCTGATAATGTCAGTGGAGGGATCGAACCAGTGTTTTCTCATTCCTTTGATAGAACTATAACGGAAGATGATGGCTCTAAGAAGGTGGAAAGGGTGGAGGATTACGCATATAGGGTCTATGGGCTCGAAGGGATTACGGCTGATGAGCTCCCCCCTCTTGACCACTTATCTGTACTAGCTACAGTAACTAGATGGGTTGATAGTGCGGTGAGTAAGACAATTAACGTAGGAGATGAAGTAGCATGGCATGACTTTAAAGATATTTACATGGAAGCTTGGAAACTTGGGTGTAAGGGGTGTACAACTTTCAGGGCAGCGGGAAAGCGTTATGGTATTCTTAACAAGACTGAAGAAACCACAGCTTGTTATATTGATCTAGAAACAGGTAAGAAAACCTGTGATTAACTAGGAGTATAGAGTATGGCTACATCATGGCATGATATTATAGAAAGATCTAAAAATCAAGGGAGGGGGATCTAAAGAAATATAATGCCCTTAATAATACAATTGAGTTTCATGATTATGAACCTCAATTTATTAAATACAATAACGTATATTCAGCAGTTAGGGAATATGCGCCGATTGAGTATGGAGATGACTATGTTCTTTAAGAAGAAGAAAAAGAAGAGGCTAATTGTAGGTAAATCGCATTACACTATCACTTGTCTAGGGGATTATAGGTATCTCCTGGAAGGTGGTGATGGGTGCCATGGGGTGTTAGAAGCCTTAACTGGCGATACAATAAACATAACCATTGAGCATGAGTTTGAGTTTGATACTGATAATGAGAAAATCCATAATTATAAGAAATATGTAGACACAGAGGTAATATAATAATGAAAAAAATAGCAATATTCGGAAATCGTACAATTGATGACGTTGATAAGGTATTGAATGCGTTTGAAGAGGCTGTTGGATTAGATAATGAAATCTGCATCCTACACGGGGGTGCCATAGGCCCAGCCAAGATAATCAGTGAAAGGGCTAAAGTTACTGATGGTCTCTCTGAGGTCTGCTTTAAACCCTGGACTATGATCTATCAGAAGATTGAATTTCATCCCAAGTTCTTCTACTTCCGTAATAAGCAAGTAGTGGAGAATTCTGATCAAGTCTTAATCTTCTCTAACGGCGAGGAAGATTCTGAAGTCAGCAGGGTGTTAGAGCTATGTAATCGATGGGGAAAAGATTATCAGGTTATAGATCTGTAACTACTATCAGTAGTAAAGTTTGTGGAAGAGGGATCGATGGTACAACTTTCGAACTTCGGTACGTAACTACTCAGTACATTACGTTCCCTTCTTCCCATTTTAAGAGAGGATTTAATGAATCTAGAACAATTTTTACTAACTAAATTAGCCGAAGAGTGTTCTGAAGTTGCTCAAATAGCTCTAAAGTCTCAGCAGTTCGGATTAGATGAGGTGTACGGGAAGATTGGTGTATCTAATAGACAGAGAGTGTATGATGAACTGAATGACCTACTAGGAGTAGTAGGTCTGTTGAATGAAATAGGGTTCGGATACTCTCCAGATGAAGAGGCTATGCAGGCTAAGAAGGTGAAGGTTAGGGAGTATTTAGAATACTCCAGAGATCTAGGGAAGGTTTATTAACCTTCCCGATGAACTCAATGAGCGCATTATGGTTGTGCATACATTCGCTATGCACTTCCCTACTCTCTTTACGATTAAGGATAATAGAAGCCCTATCGCCGCTCTCTAGCTTAGGCAGAGGTTCACAAGGCTGTAGGGTTTCTTGGGGATACGCCCTCCTAATCTCCTCCCCCGTTATAAAGCCGCAACTCGTTATCATCAAAACAAGACTCGCTAGCCCTAGGAGTTTTAATATACTTGATAATCTCTTTTTCAACAACACGTTCCCTTACCTCCACTTGTTTCTTTAATGCCCTGAGTTTGGTATTAACATTGTCCCTGATTTCAATCTCTTCATTGTATCTTTCAACTAAGGCTTGTAATGCAGAAGCCTGCTTAGACTCCCATCTCCATCCGTTAATTTTCCACCCTGCAAACCCACCAGCTACCAAAGCTATGAGCAGGAGTATCAGGATACCTCCCTTCCCAGTGAATAAAGTTTTAAATATAGTACCAGTAGGTAGAAATTTCAGTAGCCATAAAGGCATATTAATCCTCCTTTAAGAATGCAAGAACTGCAGGAAACATAGCGGATATAGGGCCTAACAAGGCTGCTGCACCCCACTCTTGTATCTTCCCTAGCGCCATCATCTCCATAGTAAATTGATAAACATCCCATGTCAAGAACATGATGAAGATGAGAATAGCAATTCTCTTAACTTGATATTTTTTTATCAGTTCAACCATAGTCCCAGTAGGCTGGATTAGCCTTATCCGTATCTAAATCCACATGAATAAAATTCTCTCCTTTACCTATCCTAGTAAACCCAGCAGCAGTTAGGCATGCTATGATCCTAACCATATCTCTTTCTCTAATAAAAGCTATATCGGCAGCAATACCTTTCATATGAGAGGAGGTGGATTTTCCACCAACTTTTTCATTATGCCCAGAAGTTCTGTATCCTGAGGTAATTTTAAATGGGATAGCGGCCATAGTCCTAGCATTATCTAACATCATAAGGAATGTATGGTCCATAAATATACCACTGCCGGGAATATCGGGACTATCGAATTCTGAATAAGTGAAATTATCGTATCTTTCAATCGCCATCAATCGCCCCCCTTAAAATACTCTCTATGTCCTCTTCGTTTATTTTAATATCCCCTTCTGCTTGTTCAAGCCTATATTGCATTAGATCTAAATTTCTAATAATCTTATTAGTAACTAAAGCTGTATCAGCTTGTTGTTCAACAATATGTTCTTGGGTTTCAGAGATGTTCTCAATAGCTATAGTATGTTCTTTTAATGTGGACTGTATTGCGAAGGCCACCCCCATTATTAAAATAGCTGCTTTAACTAAATCATTCCAATTGTTCTCTATCCAGCCTTTACTAGCCATCATGCCCACCATAAAGATGCCAGTATTCTTTAAACTCAGTAATGCGAGAATTTTCTCAGGCATCTTACTCCCCTCTTAAAGATTGTTGTTGTTTTTGTCGTAAACGTTTGATCTGTTCATTATGATCTTTGAGTAACCTAGCTTTAGATTCAGAGCTGAGGTTCCTATCTTTCATAGTCTTAGATCTAGCCTTAGTTAATTTACCCATCTGAGCCCTGAAGCCTACCAGGTTCTGCCTAGCTGTCACTTCTGGGTCAAGACTGAAGACGTTAGCACCAACCAATCTGCCTACCGCCTGTCCTGGCGTACTCCTCTCATTACCAAACCTATCTACATTCCTACCAGAGTTAAATGGAGTCTTTTCAATACCGAATTCATCCATGAGCTTACCAGTGAACCCTTGCTGTGAGATCCAGGAAGGAGCCCACATAGTGTGTAAAAATCCGAATAACTCATTGAACTGCTGAGACTGTGGAGCCCCTACAGTGACAATTTCCCTACCAGTAAAATCATCCTTATTGGTTAAAAAGGCATTCAATGTAGTAGGAAGAGGCCCAGACGCAAAGCCTAAGTGAGTTAATGCGTCCTTCCCCATCTCTAGGGTAGACATACCGGGTCTTGTTGAATCAAAATGGTTCTTAACATGTAATCCATAGCTCTGGAAGACCTCCCAGGGGAAGTAGTATCCAAAGTCCATAGCTTGCCAATTATCATTCGCGTCTTTCCAAGGCAACAGGTAGACTGATCCCTTATCTTTCATCCACGTTGGCATCTTCCGTCTAATCTCTTCTAAGTCCTCTTCCTCAAGATCATTGGAAGCTAAGAACATCTGAGCCATGAGGTATGGAAACATAGCATACTTAATCATCTTTTGAGGATGGTAAGCAGTACCTTTGATAATTGCAGGAAGTGCCTTGTATGTAAACGTAAGGAAAGGGGCTCCAATCGGATACCTTCTCATCATACGTATGAAGTTAGGCACTTTTGAATAATCAAATATAGCCTCGTTAGCATGATGAACTGCTTCATCAATGATTCTTTGACGTTGAACTTCTTCTAAGTTATCTATCTTCTGATCATTCTGTGCTTCCCAAGTCTCTATATAATCCTGCAGGGCTGTGGTTTTAAAAATACCTTCGAGACCCCCATAGGCGTTGTTAGCTATATCAGACATTACGTAGAACTTTTCTTGAGTGAACCACATAGCATTCTGTAAGCTCTTCTTTAGAAATCCATGCTTCTGATCAGCGAATTCAGCCTTTGACATACGTCGCTTAGCTTCATCCAAATAAGTTTGCTGGGTTAAATACAGTTCTTGGGCTGAATAGGTAGTACCAAATAGGCCATTCTCAACAGCCAGGCGTGCGTATCTATACGGATCTTTCTCCGTACCTTTTATAGCACTGTCTCTGAATTGATAGGGGTCACCTTTAAGAAGTGTATTGAAAGTCTTAAAGACCATTGAGCTCAACTTAGCACTATTTGTCTTAGATGAGATATCCAGAAGAACCCCATTACTTATACCATTCCTGAACCAGGAGGGGATATTCGCAGGAACTTTCATGAACTTCCAGAATTGATGAGCTGTCTCGACATGTCCTCCAGGAGAGAACCATCTGGAGAATGAAGAGTTCTTATCAACCTGATTAGTTTCATAGGTGTCCACTATATCCTGGTGTATCTCTTTCCGTATATATCTTCCTCTAAGAGCTCCGTAGACATAGTCATTAGGCATCTTATTATAATCTTGATGAAGGAAAGCATCCAGATCTTCAGGGGTAATCTCATCGGGTGAGGTGCCCCTGGCAATCATAGCTTCCCTAACAGATGATTGAAACTCTGCTAGGCCTTTCTGTTGAGCGAGAACAGCCTGATCTCTGAAGTTCTCTAATTGAGATTGTTCTTCAAGAGTAAAGTTATAAACCCCTCCAACACCATCTGAGATCAGTTGGCTGTAATGGGTGATCATATCTTCAATATCTACTAGAGGGACAGGTCTATTTCCGACTTGTGTAACAGCTTCATCTTTAAGGACCCAAAAAAGCTTCTCAGTCTTTGAGTTCTGTTCAATAGCCTTAAACATATTCAATAGAGCTGAATCACGGGACATAGTAGCAATGGTTTCAATGACAAGAAACTCTGGGTCTTGTATACGACCAAGGGCTACTTTGTCAGCTTCTGTTATATCTGGATTCTGTTTCTTCAAATAATTCATAAATGAAGGGCGCTTACCTCCGCCTGCATAAGTTTCTATATATTTGAGATATCTAGCTGGAAGATAGGCCCCCTTATTCTGTTCATATACTTCACTAGAGAGAATGCCTAGATCTACGAAGGCCTGCCCCAGCTCTTCTATATTTTGCTTACCTTGCTCTAAGAGCTTCCGCTCTACTACATTCAACCCCTCAACACTCTCTATGTTTGCTCCCCTAGTAGTGAAATATTTATACATCTTCGCTTTAATAGCAGGGTCTTGATGGGCTTTAAAGACTTTCTTTAATCTACGAATTAGGAAGTCGCCTTTGCTTATAGCCCCTTTACTCTTTGCTCCTAAAGTATCGTAGTGCTTTTCAGCAGGCATATTTCCCATAGGTGTAAAATGATTAATGAACTTATTATATCTAATACGTCTCATCACTCTATCTACATTCTGAGACCACCAGCTCTTATTTAATTGTCCATAATCAGCCGGTAATGTAGTATTACTAAATTCATTGAGTGACTCGTCCTGAGAGAACATTATTTCATTATCTATTTCTGTAGGGTTTCCGAAGAAATCTGTAGACGTGACTTCACCTTCAGCGCTGACATACATCACATCGCCTTCAGTTTCAATCCTCTGTTTAAATTCAGTTGGAGATTTCGCGTATATATTTGAAGCAGATGCAAACCTTGATCCATCCATAAACTTTGAATGAGCTTCAGAGAGAAGCCCCATAATATCATCATGTGTGAGGGCATACTCCCTTCTTCCAACACCAACACCAAATGAACGTAGCTTGTGTCTTACCCAGGCTACTAGTCTTTTAAAGAACCCTTTTCTACCAGCCTGTTGATTAACTATATCCTCTCTAGCTAGATCTTCTGATTGGGCAGCGATGTACTCTTCTAATACCTTACGAGCTGTGAAAGCATCGACATCTCTCGTTATTCCCTGAACTCTCAATTTAATAGTAGGTTGTGGATTTCCTCGCTTATCGAATTTAGGACCCAGATCTCTGTATCTCTGGTACCCCCTACCCTGGACAACTACCTTATATGCTACATCCATTAAATTGGGTGTGTTAGATAGGCTCTTGTTTAAAAATGAGTCAAAACTCTCTCCAAAAAGACTTCTCATTCCAAAGTGACCAATAAATTCATGAAGTAAAGAAGCCTGTACGGTCTTAGGAGAATGCTGGGCCCTTCCGATTACGTAAATATGGGTATTAGTGCCATCTGGATATATAAGGGCTCTTGGGTATCCACCGGGACCTACGGAAGCACTAGACTTTCTGTAAGTATTGAGAAGTCTTTTACGAAGCTCCGAATCCTTGATATCCCCTATACGCTCTACCCAGTGAAAATTAAGGCTTTTAGGATCTATTTGAGATGCAAGTAAAATTTCATCACTGATTGATCCTACAAATTTATCAAAAGCTTTCTTATTTTCACCAAGCTGCTGGTCTGTGAGAGGTAGGTATTCGAACTGATCCCCTGTGTACGTAAATACATTCGTAGGAAAAACACTCATATCTAAATCATCTAATATAATGGAGTCGACATCTCCAGCCCCTTCACGCTCTGCAAGAACTGCTTCATCCTCTTCAACCTTACTGATCTGATCATTTGCCTTCCTGTGAAGACGGCCTCTCTCAGCACTTAAAGAACGTACCTTGGCTTCTAAGACTTGTGGGTTTCTTTCATCAATTTCATACTCAATAAGCTGCTCTTCAAGGAGCTGAAGTTCCTTGTTTATATCTTCAATACGATCTTCAGGTGTTAGTTCACCTTGCGCTTCTTCTATTGAAGGTGAAGACTGTGAGACCTCTCTGGACATCTCTGATACTGAATCAAACGGAGCTGTGGTTTGATCCTCTCTAGGAGAAAGATCGCCAGCTTCATCAGCCTCTCGTAAGTCTTCTTTAATATTCTCTTCGACAACTACAGGGGCCTCGACGGCTGGAGAGGTATCAGGGGCTTTTGTGGCCTCTTGCGTAGGCCTAGCTACCCAACCCCCTTCTGGAAGCTCTACAGCCTCATGGGAGGTCCCTGTAGCCTTCTCAGCCTTAGTAGCTGCAGCTTTGGCAGGACCTTTTCCAACAAAAGGCTTACCATCCTTCTTAACTACATCAACAGTCGGAGCTACTTCAGAGGAAGGAGCTATTGAATCTTCTGCAGGGAGCGCTGCCTCTACTTCAGTAACTGGAGAAAGGGTTGTTTGAATCCTCTCTACACTCTCTTCTGCAACAGCCTGGGCTCTTCGATCTAGTGAGTCCTCAGTTTCAATTGTTGATACCTCTGCTTCCTGTTGTTCCTGTGAAAGCTGATCAACTGATGTATCACCAGCCTGTGGAATCTCTGTGACGGTTTCTTGCGCTTCTTCATTTAGTTCCTCTACGGTAGTTTCTGCTAAAACTGCATCTATTTCTGATTGAGGAGCCCCTGATTCTATTAGCTCAGCCACTTCCTCAGCCCTACTGGGAGCCTCTTCAACAACCTCATCAACAGGCTGAAAAGCCTCATTATTTCTAAATGAATCAACCATATCTAAATAGGTTTGATAGGCTTCACTATCCTTTGGAGCACTGCGGAGTTCCGTTACATCTGATTGATCTATTTTATTCTCATTAAGCCATGAGGCAAACTTACGTGGAGAGAGGTCTTGAACATCTTCAAGGGGGGTTTCATCTACGGGGGTGACAATATCCTCTTCTTTAATTTCAGAAGCTTCTTGTTTTTCTTCTTTCTTAGGAGCCTTTTCAGCTTCAGCAGCCTTCTGTATTTCAGAAATCTTATTATCTGAATAACCTTCACCACGAATACTATCGATCAAAGCCTTAGCCTCTGAACGAGCTACGGGATCAGCTCCCTCTTTTTCAAGATACTTCCCTTCTAAATCATTGACAATCCCTTCAACCCTTCCTCTATACCCGTCCCTTATTCCTTCTTGAGCCCCTCTCTGTACAGCCTCATCAAGTAAGCCATTAAAGACTCCTATCCGTTTAGCAGCTTTTCCTATTGTAGCTGTTTCATACTCAATTCCAGTTTCTGGGTTAATCTCTGGAGCACCCTGTGTAGCCTGACGAGCGCCCTCAACTCCAGATTCTATTTGTTCCTGAACAACCTGTTCAAAACGACCACGAGCACGTAGCCCCAGGGCTCCCATCGTAGCGTTGAATATGGCACCTACTGTACCACCAACCTCTGCTGATTCTTTTACGTCTTTAAAGAGACCCCTTTCTGGGTCATACTCTACATATCCTTTTGCAATGGCATTAAGGGCCAGCTGATCGAAAGCCTCTTGAGCCCCCTCTCGTGTAAGACCTTTCAAACCTTCCTTTCCCACTTGAGCTAGCTTGCTCTTGCCTCCACCACGTTTAACTGAACGTAGTCCAGACTTACTTGTAAGAGTCTGAATAACTCCAGGAGAGATACCCTCCAATGCTTTTAAACCTTTAGCTGGAGTTATATATTCTAAGACACCACGAAGACTATTGGCAAATGCAACATCTTGTAGTTCTTGAGGGTCAATCTCCTTCCCTTGGGACTTTCTTGTAGCAATGTAATCTTGAGTTCCCTCATGGCCAGCCATACCAACACCTGAGGTGATACCTACCCCATGACCTACAGCTCTTCCAGCTGTACCGGCTTTGCCTAACAAACCTCCAGGCAAGGCTAATCCTGCCACTTGTCCTAGGCCTTGTCCAACTTTAGTTCCAAAGGATGCTCTTTCTTCCGGGGTAAGCTCAAGAATATCTTCATCTACAAAGCTCTGGAGAGATTCCCCTGCTTTAAATAGAGTACGCTCAGTTAACGGAACTTCCCCGTCTTCACTGAAGGCCCCTTGAGCGATTGCTAGTGCATGGGGAATGCCTGTGGCGGCCTGTGTGGCACCAGATATGATACCACGACCTAATCGACTACGTAGACTTGAAGTCCTGGCTTCTAGATCAGCCTGTGACTCTCTATCTTCGATCTCACCTAGGCGTTTGTCAAGCTCTTTGTTACTAAGATTAGTAAAAACTTGATTAAGGGAGTTTTTATCGTTTGCCATTATATTCTCTTATTGTTGTCTACGATCTTGCTCTTCTTTTAATCTCTTCTTTATGATAGCATCGTACTTAGCTCTAGCTATAGAGCCTTCACCAAGTCTTTCAGGATCAGCGAATTTCAGTATCAAGTCCTCTGCTTCCTCCTGAGACCCAGCAACAGATTCGATAGCACTGAAGGCTTGGTCACTATTGAAGTTACCTTCAAACTGGGACTTAGCGAAACCTTCAATAGCTTTAATCTGGCCAACTCTAGCTCTTTGACCCTTTATCCTTGTTTCCTGAGACTTGCGTTGTTCAGCTAGGACATCTAAACCGAGCTTACTCTCAGATATTCGGGCTTTATCACGCCTGTTGGCTTCACCTAAACCAAATTTGGCCACATCCAAATTGAACTGACGATCTGTATTAGCTTGTTTACGAGCAGACTCTTGGCCACTAGCAAGAGCCCTGGATGCAGAAGCAGCTTGATCCGCAGCTAATCCACGTTCCTTGATATCTAGTCCACGACTATCTAGTCGGGCCCTTGCATCAAACTGTTCAGCTTGCTGAGCCAATTGGAGGCTTTCCTGATCTTCTTGTGACACATTACTACGTATTTTCTCTTTAGCCGCTAAACCGGCCCTAGCAGAAATAGCTCCTCGTTTGATAGCCCTGTCTATATCACCTAGTTGACTATTTAGCCTAATACGATCATTTCGGGCTTCTCGTTCCTGTACAAACTCTGAAGGAGGCTGTTCACTTGAAGATGTAGAGCCTGTGCTAGAACTTCCACGAATACGTCGTAAAGCCTCAAGTTGATCAAGGGCTCTATCACGCCCTACCGTGCTCTGTTGGGCCCCTACTGTAGAAACAGTGCCTCCACCAGTACTGAGACGAGCTCCCCCACTTTCAGCACCTATACGAGTTCCCTGTTGTCCAGGAGATTCTGTACGTTGGGAGAGAAGTAGATCACGCTCTACTCGACTAGCCCTATTTCTTGCTGAGGGCGAGGTGTCAGTTGGGTCTGCAGAAGCTGACCCTACACCTGAAAAGTCCTGATTACCTAGAGAGGTATCCTGAGTAGCATTAGCACCAGCAGATCGTTGAGCTTGATCACCTAGAGGTATTCTAGCCGGAGACCCGGTGAAACCTTCACCAAAGTCTGTAGCTGCCTGAGATACGTTCCCAGCAGCCATTTTAGCTGTCCCCACTACCGGGTCTACTACGCTCCCCACAACCGATCCAAAGTTCTTAAATCCCTGCCGTGTAGCCCTGCCCAGTCTCTTAGCCAAGGAGGTACGTTTCTTTCTCTCTGCTTCTGTATGAGTTGGCATTTATTATTTCTCCTGATAGCTGTGAACATCTTGAGAGCTTCCAGAGATGTTAGCTCCAACATCTAGAACACTCATAGCAGCGGCAGCTAAACTACTACTCACTTGCCCACCTGTTTTCATAGCTTCCAAAAGAAGCCCTGTACTGTTTCTTGCATTCTCTAAAGCCACTTCAGCATTCTTGAAATCCACATCGGCTGCATATCTAGCCTGTTGGATCTTAAGATCATACACTCTTGACTCTCCTTCTAATCGGGCACTTTCAGCACCTACTTCAGAAGTAAACATAGCAGCCTGCCCTCTATAAACGTCCGTGGAAGCTCTTGCAATAGCCGTCTGTGCATCTGTCTGTTTTATGATAGCTTCTAATTTGGAGAGATACTCCCTCAACCTCAACCCTTCAACCTCAATGTCTGAATCAATTCGTTTAGTTTCAACATCAACCTGTTTAGAATAAGCATCGACACGAGAAATGAATGCTTTAACTTGAGAATCGAATACGTTGAGCTTAGCTGTTTCACCTTTCACAGCCTCAGCATACATACCATACTCATCACGTTTAGCACTTACCTGGGCTGAAAAGATATCTACCTGACTTTTAAAATTAGCTAATTTGAGAGCTTCTGCTTGAATCTGAGACTCTACAGCTTCAACCTGTGTTCGATACACATCAGCACTAGTCTTTACACCATCTAATTGAGCTGTGTAGAGTCCGATAGACTGTTCATTAATATCTCCAACAAGTTTTTGAGCATCTAGCTCAGATTTGAAGACATCAAGTTTACCTAGTTCAGCCCTGATTCTAATCTCATAAGAGCTGGTAAAGGTCTGATAGGCCTCTAATTGTAGCCCAAATTGTTCAACGTAGGCTTTGTAAAGCTGAATAGCAACTTCTTGTATATATTTTTCAACTTCAAAAGCTCTCTGTTGAACTTGATTATGGTATGTAATAAGAGATTGTTCCAGACTCAAAGAAGTTCCAATAGCGAATTCAAGATTACGTTGCTCTAAATTGGCCTGATTAATAGCTATCTCACGGGAAAGGTCGGCATTCTTATTTTGAACCTCTTGTGTTGCTGCATCGATAGCAGCAAGAGTAGACCCAGTAGGTCTTGACCAACCCTTTGCAGCCTGTTCCTTTTCTATCTGATTCACAGTTCTAACAGAATTCTGATCTTCTCTATTTCTAGCCCTATCCCAAAGAGCCTGTTCAATATCAGTATTAAGTCCTGTTCCTCCGTTCTGAATGCGATCTAGCAATTCAGCAGCCAGGGCAGTATAGAGTTCATCATTGAACTCAACTTCTTCAAATGAAAAGATATTTCCAGGAGGATGAAGATCTGCTGGAACTGTAGGAAATTCTAGATCAAAGTCAGGAAACGTAATTACAGGTGCTGTTGGTAGAATTATTTCCTCTAAAGTAGGAACAGTGGGTAATGTGAAATCACCGGCTACTGGAAAATCGAATTCAGTAATAATAGTTGGAACGTCTGTAGGAGCTACAACATCCAACTCACCGGGGGTAACCGGGAGATTGATCGTAGGATCAGGCGTGTTGAATACCGGGACAACCCCAATCGCATTTTCATTGAACTCATGTATATCCCCAGGCACAAATGTTGCTGGGAATGTGGGAAGTACGAGGTTCAGTACCGGGGCTACAGGAACGTCTGGTTTATTGAACACTGGGTCAGGGGTAGTAATATTGTCAAACGTAATACTCGCCGTAACGTCATCAACAGTGGGAATAAAGTTCGCCAATGCACTGAGAAAGCACATGCTATTCTCAAAAGCTGAAGTAGCGTATCTTTGGGCATAGTCCATTTGTTGGGTAACAACCATCGCAGGCCCAGTTACCCAAGGAGTGCCACTCCCTGTCATAGAATAAGAACTGCCAGTATTAAGATCTAATACACATGTTCCGAGATCAAATTCAGTCATTATGAATGCTTCCTTTTAAGTTGAATTGGGAAGAATTCAAAATCATCTAAATTGAATTCATCGCTACTGACATCCCTAACTTCAAATTGCCAATAGCGGCCTATAAGACCTTTACCAATTTTTATCTGTTTAGTACTAAGACCATCCCTAGCCCCAGTTAGTTCATAATACGCAGTAGTTCTCTCATCTACGCTAACTCCAAGAATAAACCTGTCTCCTGAAATACCGAGAAGGGCTTCAGGGCATTGTTTAGAAGAACTGCTTCCAAAATTTAGGGCAGCTGTTTTAATCTTAGATTCAATATATGCACCAGCATCCCTAGTACCCTCATGAACATATAATCCAGTACTGTTAGCTAAAAGGGTGTCTTCATTAAAAGTGGCTGTATGGGTGAATGACAAATCATAGTTAGAAATAGAGAAAGTCTCCGGGTTCATGACCCAGCTAGAGTACACCTGTTCTGAATCACTATAAGTTGTAGTAAAGATGAAATTATCATTAATACCAGTAGACAAAGTACTCCGTAAATCTACAGTATCTGTGAAAGATCCGTCATCTTCCGCCAACACAGAGAAAGTAATGAATTCTGTAGGAACTCCAGTATATTCTGATGCATCAACTATTACTTCATTATGCAGGAGCTCTATAGTCTCTGATAAGGAAATATTCACAATTTCAGCTAATAGTTCGAAGGCATCTGGAGAAATAGTATCCGAGAAGTTCAATAAAACTGAGACTGCCGAATTTAAAAGAGCATTCGTTGCAACTATCTCAGAGACTTCAATCAGTTCTTCAAGGTTGATAAGTTTATTGTGTTGGAGTATTTCTGAAAGTGAGAGTTCCACAATCTCCTGGATAATACCGGTTAAAAGGACACCAAGTTCATCGGAGAGGGTTAGTGTATCGATCTGTGCTGTCCCAAAAACAGCTTGGCCAGCTTGGGTGGCAGTCAGGTTGATTTTCTCAGAAATAAGGGCATACATGAGCGATTCAACGGAATCGGAAAAAGTGCTGTCATCTGTGATTGTTTTTGGAAAACTAAAGAGACTGCTTAGTGAGATAGTTACATCACCTGTTACAAACTCTTCCACAGGAATCCCAGGAACAAGTATGACAGGGAAACCACTTCCACTATTATACATTGTAGAGACTTCAGCTGCAGAGAGGTCACGATCCCATATTGCAATATCATCAATAGGCCCATCAACAAACTCTATATCTGTATCAGTTGCTATATACATCCCAAAAAATCTATCTTCAGAATATGGCTGAAGAGCAGGAGCTGTCACCGACGTATGTTCTACACCGTTTAGAAATGCAGAAGTATTTACACCATCACATGTAAAGACTAAATGGTACCATGTACTAGCAACGATCCCTGCAAAAGAAGCGGGGGATGGTGTAGGGGAAGTGGTGACCAGTAGATTAGAAGACCCGTCAACAGCTGCATAAATTCCATTAGCGCTCCCTCCAATGAATTCAAATATGTAGGGAATATCCGCTGGAGTTAATGTATCGAACTTAAACCACATGGAGAAAGTCCATGAACTATAAGACGTAGCGGTTGTTCCAGCATTACGTGCCATAGTAAACACGGCATGCGGACTAGTCCCAGGACCTGACGCATCACGCCCATTTACAAACTTACCACTAACTATTGATGCATCAGCTATATCACTTGTGACGGTCATATCACACTGACCATCCCCTCCAGCTACCGTATCAACGGCTGTACCGCCTGAAGTCTCATTCATTGGCCAATAATGTATACATCCGTCTGCAGCGGCAGCGGCGATGTTTGCATAACCATTACTAGGAAAAGTCATTTTGTGCCCTTATATTAATTTTAAGTCCGTCCATCGAGGAGTTGTCCCAACCATCTCAAGCCTATCATATACATCGAATCCCCAAGGAACATAATAGCCTATTTGTTCTATTGGATCTAAATAAGGCGGTCCGAGTCCACCAGCAGAGATATCGAAGGAGATGGGAGGTATTTGTTTTGCAAAGAGTAAAAGAGTGCTCCCATCGGCATCAGAAACGCCTTCAATAACGGCAGGGGTGGAATTTGTGCCTATTGAGTCATCTGGAAATGTAGGAGAAAAGTTTAAACTCCATAAACCATTCGCTAACTCAGTTGTAACAGTTACAGTGAGAGGCACTGCTGGAGTGGGGAGAGGCACTCCTCCAATAAGGCCTTGATTATTACTTGCACTAAAAGTAGTAGTTGCAGCATTCAGAGAAATTTTAGAGGGCTCAAACACATGTTTAATCGCATCTTCTGAAGTAGTATTATAAATTAAGTCGACCACGCTACTCCCACTACCTTCAATACGTTGATCACTCGTAAGAGTTTGTAATAAAGCGATCTTATACCTCAAGTCAGCGTATAAGAGAAGGAGGGAAGTGATCCCTTTAGTAGTACTTAAACTAACTAATTCTGTTAATAATGTAGCAACGGTATAGGTTGTGGTTTCTTGTTCTACAAAAGTCTCTGTTGAAGTAAACGCCAGGTCCCCTAATTGGAATGTTCTAGTTGTACTACCATATGTCGCTTTTATCAACTCACGATCAATAGCGGGAAATCCAATAGAAGGCCCTACATAGTTGTGAGTCTCTGTTGAAGTCCCATTTGCTGTGTATTTTAGATATATCTTCTCACTACTTCGATAGTCCACACCAATAACAACAGCCTCAGCTATATCATTAACAGTGGATGACTGATATAAACCTGTTTCAATACCGCCAGAGTTAACGATAGTTGATTCTTCAGTGAAGGTCTTTGTAAAAATGAATCCAATCTTTTCTTCAAAAGTTATTACAACCCCGGAAGATGTCACCTTAAATACAAACTCTCCTACAGGGTATGCATTTTCAAAAAAGGAAACGTGGTCCCAAGCCCAAGCAGCCGCACCCCCCTCTTTACCATTCCCAGAGAAGTATACACCAGACCTTATGGTGAGCCCATATACATCAGGCTCAGCTGGATCAGCTAAAAAGGTCAGAGACCCGCTATCCCCAAAAGCTTCCCAACCGTCCGACTCAGTCTCAGCATCGAAGACATTATCATTACTGTATTCTTCACGGAAAACTCTTCTAAACGCTTCAAAGGTTACTGAATCACCCGATAAGGGTGTCATAGTGATAGCTATAAGATATTCAACACCGTCAATAAGGGTCATGCAAGCCCCAACAATCTTTAATGGAAGAGATGCCAGTGTTTCATTCTTCTTATATATACTAACTCCGTTGGGAACACAATTATATCTATTCCTGCTATCGAGTGGAGCTTCATCAGTAGGTATGTGTGCATGAGAAGCCTTCCACATAAGTTGATGAGTTTTAGCAGAGTTAACCCAATCGACCGTGTATGGCAAAGAAGTCTCTGCAGCCCTCGTAATCTCAGTGCCCCTTTTAGAAATAACAACACCTTCGGGAGTACCTCCAATAGTACCAAGAGGACTATTGTCTTCTGTTATTGGAGCTCCCCATCCATTTGGAGCTGTATCTGACCTCGGTATCAGAAATATGTTACCAATTGATTCTGCGATAGCTTCTTTAATAATAGGAATAACTTTAATGAAATCCTGGCCGTTAATAGAGCTAACAATAATCTTAGTCCCATCTGCAAGTATCCGCCTCCATCTTAAACTAGAGATACCAGATAGCTTCATACGTTTCTTAAGAATACCTAAGTAGGTACGGGCTATACCTTGATGCGATATAGCCCCTTTATTCCCTACAGGGCCGGTCTCACGAGTCATTATGCGTCAGCGGCTGTCAACGTATAGGTGATATTAAGAACATCCGTAGCAATCAATGTTCTAACAGCAGCAAATTTTGAAGCTGCAAAAAGAGTACCAGTTAGGCCCCCTATAGTATTATTTGAAATAAGGAAAGCCCCGTAGATACTTAGTCCAGCAGCGGCTGTATAGCTCGCTGGGGACGCACTATTATCCACACTCTTAGCGGAAACACCGCCATCAGTCCAGGTCTCTCGAACTGTTTCAGATACATCCGTAGTAGCTACAATTTCGTTGGCTACACCAGATCCAGCAAAAGTAGATGCAACATCACCTGCTACTGGCGTGTAGTTATTTTTAAAGATACCCACATACCAAGTAGTATTCTGTGAGCCATTACTAAGTCCTACATCAAGAATGTGATTCAAGCCTTCATCAACTACGATGTTATGCTCATCCCATTCATCAATAACTTTCCCATCTCTTACCTGTTCAAAGTGGAAAACACCACCAACAGCTGTCTTGTCTTTCATGTAAATCTCCTAATCTTCTGAGAGTACGACACCATTACGGATTACTGTCGTTGTCACTAAATCGCCTACGGCGGTGTTATCACTATCTTTTCTTTCTTTCAAGATAGATAGATATCGGTTTATTCCATCCTTCTGCACAAAAACCCCTGTACCTTCTGAGGCTAGAGGCATTGATACATTTGTAGCTGTTAAGTTAAGGGCTATCCCATCATTGTATAAGACATACATGCCCTCTGAAGTAGTAGCAAGCCACTTAAACCCTATAGGGGTATTTTCAATAAATAGGTAAGCTCCTGGAATCTTAACATCTGTCCCCTCCACTACTTGGATAGGCTCTCTTTCTTTTAGACGCATATCAGCAGGATCTCTTCCTGTTAAATAGTAGAGTTTATCAGCGCTAACCCATATTCCCCCCTCTGTGGGCATAACTGCTGTTATTATCCCATCAAATGGAAGATAATTGGAGGAAAGGCTAAACCATTCATTTGAAAGTGGATCTGAGTACCACAGTAGATTACTGGAAGCTATCCAAGTCCTTCCGTGTGCATACCTAATTATATTCCCATAGGGAGCTGGATATACATTAAAACTCTGTAATGGGTTTATAGCCCCGTACATATCACCAATGATATGAGTTGAGGCACCATTGGAAGTCTCATCTACAAGATAAAGGACTTCCCCATTAGGCGTCGTACAATACACTCTTACTGTAGTAACTGTGGGGTCTGAGGAGGTCGGTATATTACTTACTGAAATAGAGCTATTTTCCAATACTTCGATAACCTGAGAGAGGTTTGCTCCGCTCTCTCTTCCATCAGCAGCTACGTATGTTAAGGCTACTTGGTATATTCCTGCAGTAAGGCTTCCAGCCCCGGCTGATAGTAGTGGCCGTGGGTTCACATTCCCTATCCCAAAATCCCTTACAGTATTCCCATCAATTACACCTGTAAGGTTTGTTGAGACAAAATAGATAATATCTCCAACCTTACTAAAACTAAACTTACCTTCTCCAACGTTACTCACTAACACCGTTGTATTATAATCAGAACGAACTCGTAACATATCGCCATCAATAATAGCAATACAATCAACCCCTTCTGACCACAAAGATGTTACATTCCCAGCAATCTTTATGGAATACCCTTTTCGTTTCTTCAGTCCACCTGATTTATCAACATCAACATTCATAGCCTCTTTTAAGTACTTTGGATCAGTACGTTCTGGAGACAGGACATTGTTTATACCACTGAAGGACTTTATTTCAGTAGTTTTCCCGTGATTAGGCATTACAAACCACCGTAGGTGATAGGTCTGCGTTTACTTCGTATACGCCTACGCTCTGCATAAGCTGTCGTTTCACCACCGAATTCAGCTGCAAAAAGAGCATAATAGTACTGTGATCTTTGAGGATCAAATGTATTAGCCTCATCCTTATTATAGGCCAAATGAGCTGCATAATTTAAAGCAGTTAATTGGTACCTTTCCTGTATGTCAGGCTCGCCCAGTGGATCTGCCCAGTCTAATGCAGTCATCTCTTCTCGATGAACTAGGAGTGTTAAGGTATCATTAACTATAGGTTGGGGGTATAGGGTTATATTGTTAGTGTCATAGTCAATCAAATAGTGGGTTGGAGTCCCTGTTCTTGTAGCCCAGTCTGTAATATCCATCACATCTTCGTATTCAAGTTTATCCAACTTCTTGCCAGTAGACTCGAGCTTATTTCCTTTAATACGTATTATTCTTGCATCTGTATCATATCCCGAAGTCCCTAGAACTACAGTGATATTAAAGGTAGGCTCTATGGTTTTAATGAGTAAAGAGCGCCTATGGGCTTGTTTAAAAGCCTCATTTATAAATGTAGTTAGTTCTTCATTTGACCAACGTAATTGTACATTGGTATCATCGTCTTCATCAATACACTCCCAGTCAACACCAGTCCCGCCAGTGTCATCCAGGATAGAAATTCTGAGGTGTTTTATTAGGGCAGTGAGGTCCATTATTTACTCTCTTGGATTTCAAACCAAATCTTAGTGACAACACCCCGTTCGGATCTCCACCCTAGCTCAGTATTTAACTTAGTGATCTTAGGTGATCCATTTGTAGTAAAGTTGTCAACTTCATTATCTTCTATCCATCTTTTTAGGACAGCTCGGATCTCTTCTTCTTTATTGATTATTTTCTGTACTACAGGAGATGCCTCTGCTTCAACCATCATACCTTTTAAGATATCTTCAGAAATACATCCAGCAGCATAGCAATCTTGCCAAGCGAATTCAGGGATATTCACCCATTCACCAGCAATTCTAAAAGTATGACCGCTGGTTAAAGCTACATATCTCTCAATATTGTCTGGGGCCTTAAAGTTCTTTCTTTCCAAAGGTTCTCTCCTCATATGATAAGATGCACGTCCTTGTGCGATATAGTCCTGTTGGGTTAATTTCTAGCCTTCAGAGAAAGCAGCTCGGCCGGTGATAACGTACTCGATGTATAGATACGCAGTACCTGCTGTTACCGTACCAGTAGTATCAAGCTTCACAAACCCCGGAACAGTGAGAGCCACTCCGGTTGGGGTGATATCAACACGTCCATTAGCAAAAGTACCAGCCATGTCAGCAATAAGCTCAGTACCATCCTTATCTTCAACAGAAATTGCTACATTCGTCAGTCCGGTGGAATTGTCATAAAAATATCCTGAAGTAATAATAGCACCTTCAGGGAGGTTCATAGCTTCATATTCACCAGCAGCAGCGATATCAGCGAAGGGTAGGTCTACTCGGGCCGCGATGACCTCTTGACGACCTGCATTTTTAGTAATTGCCATTTTTTAGATTCCTCATCATCAATGGAAAGTAAATAGACTCCGAAGAGTCCGGGGTGTTTAGATTTATGCAGCTGTGTTAGAAAAAACAATTGTGACAGTTGCTATAGTGGCAGTGCCGTTAGCACCGTCAGTAGTAATGTCAATCGTATCTCCAGCAACTACAGTGTTGTTTGCAGTAGGAACAAGACTATCTACGTCCCCTTTAGCAGAACCACTCTGAGTGACAACAATGTCTCCCATAGTCGTACCACCAGTTACTGCAAATGATAGGGTTTCATCACCAGTTGTAAGAACACCATTAATAACACTATAAATTGCATCTATAGTACCAGTGAATGGAGCTACCACGAAACCAGTATTAGTCCCTGTAGCGAGCGTAATAGTAGCGTTGAGAGACTGTCCTTCTCGTTTCTCAAACTCCTGCTTACGCCAATATGCTTTAGTAGCAGACATATAGACCTCCTAAGTCTAAAGGGGCTCCGTAGAGCCCCACAGGGTTGACTAGATTGCGTGGTTAACTGCAATAACGCCAAAGTCTTCAACAGTACCGCTGTAGATAGAGTTGAACTTAGGTTTCAACAGGCCAAACATCTTGTCGACGTTGATACCTGGAGAACTATTGTAGTTAAACCATTTTTCAGCCCACTCAGGTGAACCTAGGTCACTGAAGCCCATTGCCTGGGAACCACAGACCAGCATACGAGAACCGTCCTGAACATTGGTCGCCCCCCATTTACCAGAACCTGATGTAGCGCCCTTGGTGTTATAGACTAGACGATGTTCATGCAAGATCATCCCATCAACAGTAACGATACCACCAGTAAAGAATGGATTCTCCTTACCGCGATCCATGCCAGTCACTACAGCTCTCTGGAAATCAGGATCTTTCTTGAGCTGGGCGAGTGCCTCAGGACGGATGAAGGCTACGTAGAACTCCTTACCACCAGCCATCAGGGGCTTGACATAGTTGGTCTTTGCATAGACATTTAAGTCTACGATAGACTCATAGGTCAACGTACCATACTGATCGATAGTAGAAGTATCCCCAGCTACCAAACCAGTATAGCCACCAGCAGTACCAGCAACATTCACATGTCGGTTAGTAGTAGGTGCTGAAACATCGGAGGCAAAAGCCAAGGATGCAAAAGCTCCAGAAGTACGAGCTGAGCCATCGTTGTTAAGACTATAGTCAACGCCTGACAGAGTCAAGAACATCAACTGGTCCATACGATTAGACAGCCAATAAGCTAGACGATCACGGGCATGTTCACGGAAAGAAACAACAGTCTTCTGTTCCGCAAGTTTACCTTTCTGACGAACACCGTGAGAGATCAGGTCAATTCCGATCTTATCATTGTAAGTCATCATCTCTTCTTCGTTACCTTCTCGCTCGTTATCCCCGACGATACCATCATCAACAAGGTCAGCAAGCAAGTGCATGATAACTTCTTCACCTTTCTCAGTCTTAGTGAGTTCAGTGATCCGCTGTATCACGCTATTCTGTCCGGTTCCTACGAACTTGTTGAAGAAAGACATATCTCGTGCATCTTTCCAAACGTCCCGTGACCAGACCAGTTTTTGATCCGCAGTTAGTGCGGCAAAATTAGTAAGTGCCATTTGGCATTCTCCTTTACTTATTATATTAAGTTTCTGACATCACGGAGTCTTCATACCGATCACTCTCTAACGTGGAGGACTAACGAATTACATGAATCAAAGCTTCAAGGGGCTTTAGAATTTAGTAGTGCAATTTATTATAGACACACTATTTGAGTGTATCAAACCCAGGAACCGCACCAGCTTTCTAGGGAGGGGTTTGGTGGAGATGGTGAGAATCGAACTCACGTCCAGGGTGCTGACTTAACGCTACACCCTGTCGAATCCATTAGCATCCCCATGATTTAGTGAGGGCTTCAATCTCTCTCAAGCCCTCTAGAGTTCAGTCGGGTACAAACCTGCACCGCCAGGATTGTTTGGCAACAGCAGGAGTTAGCTACCTGCTGGCTACACTGGGCTGACCTTTGTGTAGTCTCGAATTTGGAGCAGATAGAGGGAATCGAACCCTTCTTACTACGGCTTGGAAGGCCGAGAGTATAACCCGTATACTTACCTGCTAATTACCCCTATGAAGGACGAGTGGGGTTGGACTCGGTGTGAATTTGCCCAATTATCTAGGCCTTTACCGGTACCTTCATTTACCTTTCACATAACTTAATACAACATTTCTGCTCTAATTGCATGGTGTGGTATTAATCACCTCTTAAGACAGCCTTCTCTCTTTTAGTTAGTTTATCAAAATCCTTTTCATTCAATTTAGATACCACAATAGTATCTAAATCCTGGTTCTCTTTCTTACGTGTTGGAGACTTCGGAGGTTGAGCCTTGGAAGCCTTGGCATTTCTTTTACGATCTTTAGCCGGTGAAGCTTTACGTTTCTTCGAGCCCAGTCTTTCTTCTTTATCCTCTTTCTTATCTTCTGGAAGCTTCTCATAAATAGGAGTCATTTTCTTGACAGCCTTATTAAGAGCCTCCACCTTAGGCGTCCCGTTGCCTACATACCCGCCCATCAAAGCATTTATAGACTCGACAGCCTCTTCATTATAATCATCGTTCTCTACATCTAAGAAAGGATACTTAGCTTCCATAGCCTCTACAGCTGTATCAAACCTACTTTGAGTTAGGACATTGTCCTCGGTAGAGCTTCTTACATTCTCAAGTGTAGCTTCAAATTGATCAGTTTTCGCTTGATCAATCTCTTTGCGAAGGGACATAGCGTCCTTCACCTCACCTTCAAGTATCAGATTTATATATTTTTCTTCTGATGCATCAAAATCATAGGGAGCTACTTCAACTTCTTTAGTCTTGGGAGTAGTTCCATTATCGATTAATTTCTCAACCATTGCTTCAAGTCGATTGACGCGCTCTTCTTCTCTTTCACGAGCATCACGTTCTGCATCACGTTGGGCTATTACTTCGTTGAGACGAGAGCGTGGAATGCGGCCACTATCTTCCTCTTCATCTTCATCATCACCGGAGTCATCCTCGTCTTCAGAGACATCATCCTCGTCTTCATTCTCTGAATCATTATCATCGTCTCCGTCTTCAGAAGAATCATCTTCGTCTTCATTAGTATCTTCATCGCCTTCATCTTCATCTTCAGTTTCTTCCAGATCCTCATCTTCATCTTCTACAGATGACTCAAACTCCTCTTCACTCTCTTTCTCTTGATCATCTTCTTCAGGAGAAAATTCATCCCCACGATCCACTATTTCATCTTCTGGGTCCATACACCTTTACACCTTACGTTGTGTTACACGAATTACACAGATTAACGTTCTATGAAACGACTTAGTATCTACTAAGACAACTGTAATATGTAAAAAGTTCAATTAAAGGCTAAAAATCTCCTAATTGAGGGTCTTTAGGGGGTATGTAAGTCCCTGTGTCCTCTCCTAGACCAGGGTTTGTGGGATCATGGCCTTTCATGATTTCGTCCACTATCAAGGCCATTGAGGGGTTCTCAACCAAAGCTTGAGCTATTTCGGTTGCTTCAGCCTGAGTTTCAAGATGTTTGGCATGTGTCTCGGCCTCTAATTTCTCATTAGATCGCCTCATCTGTTCCATCTCTAGCTCTTGAACTTCTTTTTGAACTGCAGCTTGTTCCTCTGTAGCTTCACCACTAATCTTCTTAGCAATCTCCTCTTTACGAGCAAGAGTGGACATTCTGACCATCTCATCATCGGGTATTTGAACACCAAACTTACGCATTTCCAAAGCTTGTTGGAACTGTGCATTCTGGAAAGTGACTTGAGTTGGTATATCAGCTATCACTACATCATACTTCCCTGCAGTAATATCATTAATAATTTCACCCTGGTCATCTTCCTGGTTTATAGTAATACTCTCTGGAGCCGGGTTTTCCTTACTATTATCCACGACTAAGAAGGTACGTTGCTCAGTGTAGTACTGTTGAATTAACTTTAAGAGGCGTTTTGCAACCATATGGCGAGTTCTAAATAGGTTATCAATAGCTGCAGCCAATTGGATGGCACTCTGTTGAACACGGTTCTGAATAGCAACTCCTGAGACTTCGGGGCCTTTCCCACCCTTAAAAGTCTCAGTTACTCCTGAAATCACCTGTATTAATTCAATACCTGAGTTAACCATATCCTTCAGTCCTGCAGGTATTTGATTTGGTTCTATCTTCTCAGGGCGCTCTCTTCCACGCTTAGTCTCAATAATAAGCCCTGTCTGACCGCCCGAGTGCTCTAGATCCTCTACTTCCATGTTGGCTAAACTGTCTTCATCAGCTATCCATCCTGAATTAGCCGTAGTATTGATCACATGAAGGATCTGACTATATGTCTTATTTAACATCTCTTGAGTTTTGATTAGATTATCAACAAGCCCAACAGTAACACCTCGACGAAAATAAGGGAAATAGGGTACCACGGTAAAGTGGTCATATGGGGACCAGTCATCATGGAGAATTACATCTTTAGTTGAAACAGTCCAACGAATCCGTTTAACGAGTTTAGTGATAATATCAAATCCACTATCTTTAGCTACTTTATTCTTTTCAGCTGGAGTTGTTTCATCTGGAATGGGGAATACCTCCCCAGTGTCCGTATCAAACCAGAAGTCCCTGTTCTGTAGCTTATACCACTGTCGTTCAATAACTCTAACATGCTCTTCTTCAGTTTTGTCTTTATAATACGCATTATAAGTCCCAATAGTTCCGAATCTATTTCGTGCAACCTCTTGACCATCTTCTCCGAAATCAGGTTCATCAATAGTACGCATGATATCTCTGAATTTATGGGGGCCATACGTAGTCTTGATATCGTCTAATGACATCCAACGAGTGGTCATAACATCTTGCCAATCATCTGGATCATAGCTCTTAGCGTCTGGATCTGGGATAACATCAAGAGGGTCTAAAGAAGTGATTGACACGTCCCCATACATATTATCATCAAATTCAATACGAAGGTCAAAATACCCACGTTGTTGAATCAATCCATCAGCGAATACCTGACTCTCTATCCAAGGGAATTCATTTTGGTCTACAATAAACATACCTAGTTTAGTCAGAAGATCTGAAGTTGCTTGATCCCCTTCTTCTCTAGGCTTATAGGCAATATCCATTCTACTTTGAGTTTGGTAACCGATGACTGTATTTACTGTAGAGAATATGATATTCTCCTCTAACCACGGCTTACCTATCTCTTCAAGATACTGTTTTACATCTTCATCCCACTGCCTTCCTCCACCCAGGTAGAAGTCTTCATTCTTTTTAGCAGCTTTCTGAAATTCAAAATGTCCACGATCAATAGCGGACGTATAACGATCCCACTGCTTACGAGCTAGTTGGTGATGTGATTTCAATTTACGTGTAGCCATTATGCGGTCATCCATCCTTTTGATTGGAGGGTCTTAAATCTACTCATCCTGGCGTCAGTTGCAGATTTATTTGTTCTAGGCTGTGTAAAACCTAAAGCAAAGTATCTGAAAGCATCAGCAGGGTGGCTCGCCCAATCGTGAACTGGTTTATTTTTAAATTCTTTCAACTTATCATCATACTCTCTATGATAATTATAGAGAGCGTCTAATCCTTTTATACATTTTTCTTGATCAAAATGACACTTAGGCATCATCATACGTACGGCGTTGATCCCATCTTCTATCGGAAGCTTTGGTATGACATTGAGGCGGGTACCTCTAAATAGCCCCTCAGCTAGTTCCAATCTAGTGCGACCTGTCCCGAATTCAGTATGCTCCATGTCATGGGGAAAGTTATGTGAGTTATAGACATACTTTTTATCCTGTAATGTTTTTGCATAATGCTCTAAACCTACAGAATTGTTTTGGTAAAAATCTATAACGTGTATTTCTTTTTTTACAGTTTGTGTGAACCAGATAGCTGTACTATCCCCAACACCAATATCCCACCAAGTATCTACTTTCCTTCCTACATCATACGGGATGTTACCAATACGCTCTTCTTCCTCAGCAGTTATGAGATAATCTAGATAATAGTATCCATTAACGTTTACATTAAAGTCACAGTAGAACTCTTGTCTAACCATTTCATCAGACATTCCGGCGTCAGCTTCAGCCTGTACAGATTCTTCAGAAATGTATCGTTCACTTGTTTCTAAATTAATAGAATCATCAACCGTAACTAATTGAGTGTACCAGTCTGGGTTATTCTTAGCCATCTCATATAGCTTATAAAAATGATTTTTACCAGCAGGAGTGGAGTTAAATACAGCCCATCCGCCATTTTCAGCAAGAATAGGACGAACTACATCCCAAGCACCGGGATTCTGAAAAGCGTATTCAGAGAATACACATCCTACGGGGTTAGATCCTCTAACTTTATCATATTTATCAGTACCAACAATTTGGATAATAGAGCCATTAGTGAGACGTATCTGCATCTCCTGCTTGGACATGCCTTCAACCAGGGGTTTTGGAAAGTGATCAAGAAATCTAAAGCCATCTCCATCTATCCCATCCCAAATTACCCTTCTTCCTTGAGCAAATTCTGGGAAGAAATAATAGTATACTCCCACACGCTCTAAGGCCTTCTTAATAGCGATATTCAATAAGCTTTTATCTTTTCCAGCTCTTCGATGATAAACTGCAATAGCTCTTTTATACCCAGAATCCATGGCCCTGAAAAGGCCGACCTGGTACTCTCTAGGAGTAAATTCATAGGGAATTTGTATGTCCATTAAAGAATATTCGCGTATACTGTAAACTTTGTGATATCACTGCTCCAAGTTCCGGTAGGGAGTGTCACCACTGCCTGAATTTTCCATTTACCAGCTTGGTCGAGATCACCGGAAATTGTAATATATTCTAAAATGCCATCAGTTCCGTCTGTAAAATGTACCGCTGTTTTACTTAGTGTAGTTTTGTCTGGTTTGAAGAAATTTAAAGTCATAGTACTTGCTGAGGCTATGTCTACGATAACGTTCCCATCGTAGACTGTGACACGGAATGAGGTGCCAATATCTTCAACATGTATCTCTCTAACTGTTGCCATTTTTGATAGCTCCTTACAATTCTGTATCTATTTCATGAAGTCTAAGAATATAAGCATCAATGTCCTCTTCCATCTCAATGAAGGCATTAATTAAAATAATCTCTCTATAAGCAAATGCATTGGATTGAATAGCATACCCTGTAAATGTAATAGTACCTTTAGGTAGAGAAGAGCTATTAGGCCCATCAACAGTCGCTGTGACTATATTACCAGTAAATGTAATAAGTCCTTTCGGAATTATTATATTATTATTTTCACTAGTGATAATAGTAGGTATATTACCAGTAAATGTAATAAGTCCTTTCGGAATTATTATATTATTATTTTCACTAATAATAGCTGTAGGCGTGCTGCCTGTAAATGTAATAAGTCCTTTCGGAATAATGTAGGTGTTGTCACTGCTAGATACTTTCCCAGCAAATGAACCATATAAGGCCCGAGAATACCCCCCCAATCCAAGTCGAGTTATCTGAGCCCCGGAAAAGGCCATTAGACTATCACAAATTCATCAGTCGCTGTCGGAGCTTCTGTCAAGGCAGTGTATGTTAACAACTTCGTAGCTCCAGTATAATCCGTAATATCAGTAGCCTGGTTTTTCAGAACACCTGTAGTAAAGATTATGATGCGTCCATTGTAATGATCGTCCGTGGCTTCCGTTAGATCCGTTGTCATTTGGGTAGTTGAAAGGGTGCCCGCTATAGCAGCTCCTGGCTCTATTCCTAATGCTGATTTAGATAGATTAGTGGCAGATGTAGCGTCCCCAGATATCTGATCAGTATTAGCGGTAACCCTGGCAGTAACAGAGCCTACGGAACCACTTAAGTTGCCTGTGATATCCATAGTCTGATTGGGGAGATCTATGTTAGTAAGGCCATCTCCAGCCGTACCTACTTGAGTTACCAGGGTATCTACATTAGTGTCCACTATTGCTAAGTTTACGGCAGTCGCGGCACTATCCGTCCCCCTCATATCAGTATTAGTAGTAACAACATCAATAGCCCCAGAAGTGGTATTGATAGGAGCTCCGTCCGAAGTAATCTGAGTTACTGCAAATCTAGCATCATCAGAGATCGTTAAGGCCCCTCCTGCATTATCTGTAATAGTATAATTTCCACGAATAACTACAGAACCTGCCGAACAGTTGGCGTTAATAACCAACTGACCATCGCCTTCTAAGCTCATTACGTCAGATCCTACAACACCCATGTTCTTAATCTCTATACCGCCTGAGTATCCTCTAAAATTAGCATTAGTTGATCCTACTGCAGCTCCAAAATCAAAGGAAGGGGCAGATGTTCCTGCAATCAAAGAATGACATCTAACGAAGAAGTAGTCACCGATTGAAGAACCGGTCACATCACCAGCTAAACAACAATCAATGAATTCACAAGCAGGTAACGTAACGTCTCCTATCAAGCAAGTCATAAATCTAGGTTTAGTCCCACCATTTATCCCTGTACCTGTTATACTATTAGCCCCTATTACCGCGATCCCAGACACATCTTGACCGCCTAAAGCCAAGGCCCAGTTCTCTCCAATAAGTGTATGATTCGTAGAATCAGCTGTAAGGGTTACAGAAGATCCGTTAACAATCCTGAAGCGCTGCACTCCCACATTTGACGCAATTGTTAAAGCATCAGCCCATGTCAAAACTGGATTATCGGCCACACCATGTACATTTGAAACAGTTCCCGCTGTTCCACCAACTGTATCAACCCACACTGCACCATCTGCATATCCTATAGAAGGGGCTACGACAGCGTAAGAGGTTAAGATCCTGTCTACCCTTAAAGTTGCACTAGTTAGCCCAGATGCAGCGGCGAACCGAATGCGAACTTTTCCTAGATCAGCACCCGACCCCGTATGTCTAACAAGAAGATCTGGACGTAGTTCAGAATCTACAGATGTAGCTGTTCCGGTTAATGTATCAATAACATCCCAAGAGGCCCCAGACCAATTCCAGGCGTATATAGTTATTGTGTCGTTTGCTGAATTTATTCTACCGTCTATAGTGGCGGATGCAGCAATACCAGACCCAGTCACATCGAATTGATAATAAAGGTCCATAACACCGGCCGTATCCGTATGCTCATGATAAATACTATCGAGGGTTTCAGTGTCCGTGACTCCATTCAATGATTGAGTTCCAGTCGTCAACACATAGGACTCAGCTTGGACGCTAATGGCCGAAGATCCTGTGGAAAGGCTCCCCAATTGAGCCTGTGTAGCTGGAAAAGTGTCTCCAGTTATTCCGGTACCGTCGTATTGAAGTTCCAGATTGTCTGCAGCCGCAGTATCGCCCGAGATAGCCGTAACGTCTGCCGTAACTTGATTTGTTACCGTAGTCACAGTAGCTACTGTATCAACTGCTGGATCAAAATAAGAAGCTGTGGCGAGTGTTCTGGCATTCATTTGAGCCAGTGTTGGAGGACCGAAATCTGCCAATGCTGTATCACATTCTGCATTAACAGAAGCAAGAGCTGTTGAGTTCCAAGTTATTGTTCCATCAGATAAGGGAATTTTAGATACTTTAGGTTGCATATCTGCAGTATCTGTTAGAGTGGCTGAGGTATCACCTTTCAAAGCCCCTAGCCCATCAGTCCCGTTAGCCAGGTCTACAGCGGCTGCGGAGAGGCCTAGGGAAAACTGACCCACGATTTCCCCAACTACGGAGACTCCGCCTACAGAGCCTGTAGTAATGGCTAGTTGGTAGTCTTTTCCTGATTCAAATCCATTTCCCCCAGTCGCTACGATTGTCAGCATGTTTAAACCAACAACGCTATCGTGATCAACCCCTAGTGTTATACCGGCCGTGATCTGTGTGAGACTAGCATCCTCGTATGCTGAGACTACGGGAGTTCCAGATAATACTGTAGGTATGCCGGTGGCAAATGCCCGTGTTGTAAATGCTATGTAAAATGTATCTCCTACTGTACGATCTCTACTCACCCTGCAAGCCCTCCGCCTTTACCAGCAATCCCGCCCTTACCCGCCAATCCTCCGGCGGATGCTAAGCTACTCATAATTCGCCCTGATGGGGCAGTGTCTGTTACTTCTTCCACAGCCCCTTTATCTCGACGTTTTGAATTAGCATCTAAATGCTGTACCGCACCTTTATCTAGTGTTCCCATTAGTTTTGTCCGTAAGCTCCGCCATGAACATTACCAGTATCAGCAGCAGAGAAGTAAACTAATCTATTAGCGAATGTATTCGCTCCCGACTTAGCAAAGGGTGTGGCTGATAGGGTTTCATTATCTTCAGCGAACACCTCATCTGCTGGATTTGCATAATCTGTGGTGTTATTGTATGCAGCATTGCCTGCAAATACTGTAGATCCTTCAGATCGACTCACTCCATCAAACCCTGCCCCGCCGGTACCGTTGAACCCTTCAATTATATTATTGGTTATGATATGCCCTGTTCTATTTACGCCAAGGCGAATACCAGTGCCAGTCCCGGCAGAACTTAATATACTATTACCTGTTACTAGTATTGAGTCGTCATCTATACTTATCCCTACTGCCGCACTGCTATTTGAAATAATTATATTACCTATTATTGATGAACTTGTCGCACCTGAATCTATAATAACCCCTGTAGTAGTAGTGGTTTGAGTATTATCAATGTAATTATAATGAGTTCGCTTTGCATTAATAGATTGACTGCCACTAAAGTCGTATACATGCGTCCCTATTAACACCCCTCCAGCACTATTAAAAATCTTCCCTGTGGTTCCATGCAGCTCACAATCTATGACCCCCGCAGAACCAGTTATAATATCTGCCGACCCCGTACTATGTAGGTTCATGTGCACAAAATATACCCTAACTGTTGTGGAGATAGATGCGTTATTTCCTTGCATGTCAATTTCACCAATCCCGCCATCATCAGCTGCTGAGGTATACCCACGAATTATCACAGGAGCAGCGTCTGTAGGTGATCCATATGTCACAAAGCTAAGGGTAGTTGTTTCGAGCTCTGCTGTACCAGCCTTTACGTTAAACTGGTCACCGTTGGTAGAATCTCTGGTCACCTGATTCAGGGCATATTGTAGATCACCGTAAGGGTCGCCCACGGTACCAGCGCCACTATCCGCTGCTATGGAAGGGTCAACATATATATTGGTAGGATTTGCCATTATTCAATTCCAGATAGAGGCCCTGCAGCTTGCGCCATGCGAGCTCGAGTTGACGCGGTATCATACGTAGCAACAAATGTATTAAGTCCAGTAATAAGGGCTGCGTAATCATCGTCTGTTAACGGGAGCGCTCCGCCGAGGCCTCCTTCATTGGGGATCTCTTGACCAGCATCTAGGGCGGCTATAATTGACCCACTACCTCCTCCTGCATTATAGGAAGCTTGAAGAGCTCTCGCTGCTATTAATTGTTTAGCTAAATCATTAACCCATCCACGAAACTGATTCGTAAATTCTCTAAGTATAGTTCTATCTTCTTCAGATAATGATGTGTATGTTGCCATAACTTATCCCCTTATGCCCCAGCTACTGTAAACCAGCCGTTTGCATTAACATTAATTGTTAGTGTATTTCCATCTGTAGTAGTTACATCTGCGGGGGTATTGTCAATTAGCCCGTAGGCTACTAGTTCTCTCGTAGCATCAGATCCATTGGCATTACTAAAAAGTACCCAATACCTCGCTACAATAGACCCACCAGAAGCAGTCCAAACAGGGTCGTTAGAATCGAACTTCATAGTTCCATTCGGACCCACCTCAGTATAAGTTACTGAAGCGAGTGTCTGTCTAGCATACCCATTACCGGAGACTTCATTAGTAATGTCAGAGACAACCGTATGTGTAGCTGCATTTGGTGTATATGTACTCGTTGTAAGTAATACCTGGAATGCATCGCCATCGAGGTCTACTAAGGCTTTCCCCACATCATTGAACACATTATCATAAAAATTGTAAGTACCTGTAGTACTCGCCATCGTGGATCTCCTGATTCATTTAGTCTAGATAACTTAAAGCTCTTTATCTATTTCGAAAGTTCTGGTAATTGTTAGAGAGAATTCGATAACATCCATCTAAGTTTCCTCATCACTCCCGTAATTTTCTATTATTACTCCAGGGAGACTAATAGATTTCTCTACATCAGCCCTATTGTCTTCAACTGCTTCAATAACTTTGTTCTCTAATTCAGTTTTTTTCTCATCAGAGAAGTTGATAATGTTATATGTAATGCCCCCTTGATCTCTTTTCTCTTGAGCCTCTTTGAGAGCCTTGCTCTTGTCATCCCACATCCCGATATGTTTTCCTAGATATACTAAGGCTTGGATACGTCCGTTCTGACTAGTTCCCTTCCCTTCTTTCTGTGCTTCCGTCCATAAGGCTTCTAGTATATCTTGTTCAACATAAAACATCTGTTTTCGTTGTAGATCATTCTGCTCCATTATAGCATTCAGTATTTTTTCATTCTTCATTAACTCTATAGACGCCCCAGGCCTGTATCCAGCGTCTTTAGCGCACTGGGTGGCGTTGCCTCTCCCTGGACCTGTGTATAGCTCCACGTATCGCCTTTGTTTTGGAGGAAGATCATCTAATAAGGACACTAGGGGGTAGCCTCAATAAATACATCCTTCATCCAGATGTATCTTAGGCCTTCTTCTTCAGTCCACTCTGTATCCCTATGTTGTGATGTATTGAGTTCTGGAGCTCTCAAAAGGCTAGCACTCATCAGATCCCTATGCATTCGTCTATGAATAATATGGATCTCTTCATCTCCTTCTGACTTACCGTATAAATCTACCCACCAGATCCCCTCTTCATCAGGGCTCCACACATACCTATAACTTACCCAGACATCAGGTAATATTAGAAAGGGTTTTCCTGGTTTATATTGATCTTCTATTGAAAACGGATGTTCCATATTGCTAGCCACAGTATCCCCACCGGGCTGGTAATCCCACCACTTATACCAATAAGATCCGTCAGGTTTATATACATTGTGGTTCATTTGAAATTCTGTCATACCATCCTCAAAGGGGGGCATATATGAACGAGTCCCAGCAATACCTATAACAGGGGGATTTCCTCCGTACCTATTATTGAATTCCATATTTCGTTCATCCCAAGGCTGGGCCGGAACTCCCGCATGGACTTTATCATTATCTAGGCGTACTACTTTATGATTATGAAGTCCCGGTATAGGGCTCTCTCCCCATTCTTTGGAGTACTTCATGCTCCAGCCCCACGACACACGCTTGTCACCTTCTGAGGGGCCAAAGCGACGAGAAGGGGTGCAGTAGAGTTGGTCTGCAGATGTAAGTGTTATGGATGGCCCAAATGAAATCTTAGCGGCCCCTTCTTCAGAATCAAAGACTACCCTATCTTCCCCTGGTTGATAATATCGTGTCCTGGCTGACGTAATTGACTCTTCTGAGCCGTAGCTCCATTCATTTCTGAAAGGCTCTCCTGGAACTACTTCTATAGGATCTTCTATAGGATCTTCTATAGGATCTTCTATAGGATCTTCTATAGGATCTTCTATAGGATCAGCAGGGTTCTGTAGGTCCTCCAGAGCCACTATTCTATCATAAAGATCTAAAGTAATTTCAACTAGTTCTTGAAGGTCCTCAGGCGTGAGTACCTCTACGTTCTGCGTAGTTGGGAGGATTATAATTTCGCTCATGCCTTACCAGCCTTTTTATTTCTTTTAAAACTCCTGTTAGTCCCCTTCTTCTGTACACGAAGGTTCTTATCAGAGTTGTTATTAGCATTTGTGTCCTTATGGTCTACGTCATTACCATCACCTAGGCGGACACGCCCCTTCTTCATTAGCTTTGTACGAGCTCTTCCACGAGCAGCTCTCTTCTTCTTTTGAGAGGACTTCCCCTGGTATCTATCGTATTCTTGGCGATAATTCCTTTTGTATCCTTCTGAAGAGGGCATTAGTCATGATTCCTAAAGATTACTTTTGGAAGATCTATGCCAGTAGTATCCTGCCATATTCCGGGAATGTTGTCTTCTTCAGGAGGAAGTTCTGGACCTATAACAGGAGGGGTGGTTATAAGGACGTGCTCATACATACGCACCAGTTCCTCAAGAGCTGCTACCTTCCTCTCTAGTTCTTTTAATCTGCCTTCTTGTGTCATCTGTAGTTTCCAGTAATTTGTATTCCATTCCCACGGACTCTAGAGCATCTTGCCTAAGCTCTTCACTCTGTTCTGTCTTTACAAACCAATCAAACAGGAGGTCTAAACCCTTCTCTTTTTTATTTTTCTTCAAAGTCTTCTCCGGGAGAACATCAGACACATTAGACAACAATGACAGAAAGAAGTTCCCCTAGACTAATTAGACTCTATAGTTTCCGTTAGGAGCTTATAGAGTCTATTTCAAGGGAAGGAGGGAGAAGAGTGGAAAGGGTTTCTATCAACTCTTAATGAACTATTTAGTTAATTGGACAACCAAAACCCTCTAAAAGTTCAATTCTAGGAGGAGAGGGCAGTCTTTATAGGGTCAGTGGAGGTGAGAAGGCCCCCTTAGTCCCTCAAGACCCCACAGTCCCTATAGTGTCGGTGAACCTCACAAGCTCCACAAGGGTGTAATTTACTGGTATTATATAGTCTATGTAATCTGTAGAGCCTATAGGGTCTGTAGGGTCTGTAGGGTCTGTAGGGTAGGAAGTAGCCTAGCGATATGTGTCTATCCCCATATATATACCATATACTAAATAGAACCCATAGTCCTAATAGACCCCCCTTCAGTATACCACAGACCACATAGCCTTGTCAAACTTGACATGTCTAGGTAGAACATGGTAGCCTGGTAGGTTTGTTTAGACTGTAGGGGTGGTGGGGTATGTGGGGCTCTTGTTCTACTTAAGTACTACACAGCCTACACAAACTTGACAAACCTAGGGAATACATGGGATACTGGGTTGTGTGTGCTTATCTTTATCATCCTTATATAAACAAGTACCTGTACTAATGAGGGATGAACAGCCTAAGCAGGGCTTGACAAGCTAGGTAGGGCTTGGTAAGATAGCTTCACGGTCAAGGGATGACCTGATACCTAGTAGGCAATAGTAGCTAGACTATCTACTGTAAGGAGTACGTTGACATAGGCTACCTGGTAGTGTAGGGTAGTAGTCAAGAGCGGTGGAGAGTGTTGTGCTCGTACCCAGTCGCTATATAAACATGAGGGTAACCACACAGGTGTCATAGTCTCGCCTTACACTATGGGTCTAGTTATTTGTGGTAATGGTCTTGCCTACGTTAACGCCTATTTTCTGCTTGTTACTGCGAGTGGTGTGTGGGTATTACGTAGGGGTGACACCTGAGTATTGCCTCATTAGTCTTGCAATGCCGTGTTAGAGCGGATTCGCTGAATAGTAGGCCGTGAAACCTAGGGTTTCCCCGTATTCCTTATAGGTAATCATAAGCTAAGCTTATTCCATGCCTTCAAAGTGTACACTTGTCCTGAATAGCAGACATGGGAGATTCACCGGATAAGAGCCCGGATATGGTAGAGATTAGTCTTCGTAGGCTAGTAGGTAAGTGGATGTATATCAATCCTGGTATACATCTTATTATCTATTCTCGAATCCTAAAAGGGGTTGATTATGAAAACTTATAAGACATACAATGAATTCAAAACTGTAGACCGACAACTACGCCAGCAAGGGAAAGAACTCTCTGAAGTATTCCTTTCTCACGTAAAAGATGCCTTGAACTTCTTTCACACTACGGGTAGCTACAACATCCAGATTGTGAATGATGTACTTGATACGTCTAGTGCTATGCGTCTACAGCGTAATCGCATTGTAGACTGGGTAGCTCAATTGGTTGGTCATGAGATTATCAAGCTTGATGGTGGTAAGTTTGGCTTCGGTAAGAAGATTGTTGACACTGATTACGAAGAGGTTGCCCAAGCCGCTGGTGCATTCTTTGAGGAATACCCAGATTGGTATGCTTACAAGGCCGAACATGAGCCTGAAGGTTTTGAAGTTGAAAAAGCCTCTCTGAAGGTTAAGAAGTACCTTGAAAGTATGGCTAAGAAGGCTAAGGAGGGCGGCTATAGTGCTATGTCTGAAACACTTGAGGCTATGCGTCTAACCTTCGAAACATCCCCTGTAATGCAGGCTGATGAAGTGGAAGTGGAGGGGGTTGTTATTGAAGCCCTTCAAGCTCCTGATGCTGAAGTGGTAGCAGCATAACATCCAGTAGATGGACTATCGAAGCTCTTAGAGGCTGTACAGGCTTCCAGGGGCTTCTATTAGACTATTTAGGAGGAGTTATGTCCATAGTAATATTTGATTCAAACAAATCAATCTCTCAACCTGATTGTATGCAATACGGTGTCTGGTACAGTACCTCTTTTGGAGCTTATGTTTATAGAGTCAGTAAAGATGTAATTTTGTATACACAGCGTACAGGAGATACTGGAGATGTTGTAGAACTAGAAACTGTAGCTATGGCTTATCTATCGTTCCCACTTACTAAACTATCTCCAGGGTTCAAGATATCCTTTGTTAATGATTAGAGGGGCTACTTATGGCAACTAAAAGGTACAATCATCTAGTTTACCGAGTAGAATATCCAAGAGAACGGGGATATCGTATGGAGGCCTCCCCTCTACCTGATTGGGTATATATCTCCATCTCTGAAGAGAATAGCAGTAAGTATATGACTGTTCATTCCCGTATCCATATCAATAAGGAAGTTAGGATAAGTCCTGACTATAGCACTGATTTTAGTGATATGGATATTATTAAGGAACTTAGTGGCGAGGTATGCCGTAGATTCCTATAACTATTGCTGTGCTATCCTGTGCTCTATGTAACCTACATAAGGCTAATAAGATGCCCACCCAGAGAGATATTAACAAGCATACAAGGCTATATAGGCTCGTATGCATGGTGTAATACTATGAATACTAAAAGGATGGTTGTAACACCTTCAGTAAGTGCTAATGGCTTATGGAACCACTTCACTGGTATGAAGAAATGGACGTAGAGGATTAATATAATGAAAGCGTGGCACTTTGCAACACCAGAAAATACTTTGCGTTATGGCGATGACAGAGAAATAGTCATAGGCGAATCACACACCGTTTCTACGGCCAACCACGATCTAGAGCTATGTAATTGGGGTCTTCATGCATCTACAAGATTAATAGATGCGCTTTCTAACGCGCCGGGCAATATGCTGTACCGGGTAGAGCTAAGCGGCGAGATTATCAAGGGTAATGACAAGTTAGTAGCAACAACCAGGAAGTACCTATGGGGCTTTGACGCTAACGACCTGCTGAGAGATTTTTCTAGGCGTTGCGCTCTTGATGTAACCCATCTATGGGATGCTCCTGACGTGGTACGTGACTACCTTGAAACAGGAAACGAAGATTTAAGGGCTGCTGCTTGGGATGCTGCTTGGGCTGCTGCTT